>Ga0134122_10000418_pt1 | contig 28376 bp, 23 predicted proteins | sample KB302_FD_96461 | JGI IMG/M metagenome (GOLD analysis project Ga0134122, IMG submission 96461) | Terrestrial soil microbial communities without Nitrogen fertilizer from Kellogg Biological Station, Michigan, USA - KB3-0-2 | ecosystem: Environmental > Terrestrial > Soil > Unclassified ...
GAGCTGGCCGACCATGCCTATGTGCTCGAGACTGGCCGCATCGTCATGTCGGGCAAGGCTGCCGACGTGAAGAACGACGAGGCCATCCGCAAATCCTATCTGGGCTACTGAGGGAGGGCCACGCGCATGGAACAGCTGATCCAGCAGGTCGCCTCGGGCCTCGCCAACGGTGCCATCTATGCCTGCCTGGCGCTAGCGCTGGTGATGATCTTCGTCTCCACCGACCACATCAATTTCGCCCAGGGCGAGCTCGCCATGTTCAGCGCCTACTTGGTTTGGCAGGCGCTGGAATGGGGCCTCAGCTTCTGGCTCGCCCTGCCGCTGGTGGCGCTCTTTTCGTTCCTGATCGGCGTCGGCATCGAGCGCGTGATCCTGCGGCCGCTGCACCATGCCCCCGTGCTGTCGGTGGTCGTGGTCTTCATCGGCCTGCTGGCCATCTTTCATTCGCTCGCTGGCGCAATCTGGGGGCACACCATCAAGGCCATTCCCTCGCCCTTCCCGCACATCACCTTCGTCGGCTCCGGCTACATCGGTCCGCATCAAATCGGCATGATCGTCGTCACCGTCCTGCTGCTCGTCGCCCTGTTCGCGTTCTTCCGCTTCACCCCCCTCGGGCTTGCCATGCGCGCGGCGGCGCAGAACCCTGCCTCGGCCCGGTTGGCCGGCGTTCGCGTCGACTGGATGCTAGCGCTCGGTTGGGGACTGGCGGCGGCCATCGGCGCGGTTGCCGGTTCGCTGGTCGCGCCCGCGGTCTACCTCGAACCCAACATGATGGCGAGCATTCTACTCTACGGCTTCGCCGGCGCCCTGGTCGGCGGCATATCGAGCCCCGGCGGGGCCGTCGCCGGCGGCTTTATTGTCGGCGTGCTAGAGAACGTGATCGCCTACCTCGGCAATCTGCTCGAGAAGACCACCGGCGTCTACGTCATCGGCAACGGTGAAAAGCTGACGGTGGCTCTCATCATCGTCATCACTGTACTGACCCTCAAGCCGAGCGGCCTGTTCGGCCAGGTTTCAGTGAAGCGGGTATAGGCCAATGGCAACGACGACAGCAAACGGTATTGCCGCCAGCCAGCGTAGCCCCTCCCTCGGCCGCGGCTACTGGCTCGCCGGCACCGTGATCGTGCTCGCCCTGCTGCCGCTGCTCGGAGGCAAGACCGGCATCATCAGCAATTACGGCTTTCTGCAGCTGAGCCTCATGATCGTCTACGCCATTGCGGTGCTTGGCCTTATCCTTCTCACCGGCTTCAACGGCCAAATTTCCTTGGGCCACGGCGCCTTTTTCGCGGTCGGGGCGTATGTGGCCGCGGTGTTGATCGACCAGGCAAACTGGCCCTATTGGGCCACCCTGCCCGTAGCGGCCTTGCTCTGCTTCCTGGTCGGCTACCTGTTCGGCCTGCCGGCCTTGCGATTGGAGGGCCACTACCTGGCGCTAGCCACGTTCGCGCTCGCCGTGGCGGTGCCGCAGATCCTAAAATACCGCCACTTCGAGTGGTTTACCAATGGTGTCCAGGGTATCAACATCTTCAAGCCGGATCCGCCCTTCGGCTTGCCGCTCAGCGCCGACCAGTGGATGTATCTCGTGGTGCTTGCGGTCGCCGTCTTGATGTTCTGGATCGCGCACAACCTGCTCGACAGCCGCACCGGCCGCGCCTTGCGGGCCATTCGCGACCACACCATGGCGGCCAGCACGATGGGTATCAACGTGGCCCACTACAAGACCGTGGTGTTCGGGATCAGTGCGCTCTACACGGGCGTGGCGGGAGCCTTGCACGCCATCATTTTCGAGTTTGTCGCACCCGATAGCTTCCGCTTCGAGCTGTCGATTGCAATCCTGGTCGGCGCGGTGGTCGGAGGGATTGCCTCGCTGCCCGGCGCCGTGATCGGCGGGGTATTCGTGCAGGTGATCGAGAAGTACGCCGATGCCCTGACCAAAAAGCTCACCGCCGCGGTAAATCTGCCGCTCGACTTGGAGCCGTGGACCATCTACGGCATCGCGCTGATCTTGCTGATGTACACGATGCCGATGGGAATAGCCGGTGGCTTGGCGCTGCTCTGGCGTCGGCTGAGAGGATCGTGACGGCGCGGGTTCGCCGGCTGCGATGAAGCAATGTCCTGACAAAGCAAAGGAGGAAGTCACAAATGCACCACACCACACGCAGGCTGCTGCTTGCCGGCACGGGCGCACTCGCGCTTGCGCTGGCCGTCTCGCCGGTTTGTGCGCAAAAAAATTACGACGAGGGCGCCACCGATACCGAGATCAAGATCGGCCACACCAACCCCTATTCGGGCAATGCCTCCGCCTATGGCACGATTGGCAAGGTGATCGACGCTTATTTCAAGATGGTCAACGAACAGGGCGGCATCAACGGGCGCAAGCTCAACTTCATCAGCTATGACGACGGCTACTCGCCGCCCAAGACCGTGGAAATGGTGCGCAAGCTGGTCGAGGAGGACAAGGTGCTGTTTGTCTTCCAGACGCTCGGTACGCCGCCCAATACGGCGATCCAGAAGTACCTCAACACCAAGAAGGTGCCGCAACTGTTCGTCGCCACCGGCGCCTCCAAGTGGGGCCACTACAAGGAAAATCCTTGGACCATGGGCTATCAGCCCGACTATGTCACCGAAGCCATCATCTACGCCAAGCACATCATGGCCAACGTCAAGGACCCCAAGATCGGCGTCCTGATGCAGAACGACGACTACGGCAAGGACTACTTCAACGGCTTCAAGCAGGGCTTGGGTAAGGATGCCGACAAGCTGATCGTATCGCACGTCACCTATGAGGTGACCGATCCCACCGTCGACAGCCAGATGATCCAGCTCAAGAACTCCGGCGCCAACGTGTTTTTCAACATCACGACGCCGAAGTTTGCGGCTCAGGCCATCAAAAAGGCCGCCGAAATCGGCTGGAAACCGGCGCAATACCTCAACAACGTGTCGGCCTCCGTGGGTACGGTGATCAAACCCGCCGGCTTTGAAAACTCCCAGGGCATCATCACCGCCGCCTACCTGAAGGACCCGACCGACCCGCAGTGGGCCAATGCCAAGGATTTCCTGGAATGGAAGGCCTTCATGCAAAAATACTATCCGAACGGCAACTTGGCCGACGGCAGCAACGTGTTCGGCTATTCGGTCGCCACGCTGATGACCACCGTCCTGAAGCAGTGCGGTGATGACCTCACGCGCGCCAACGTCATGAAACAGGCGGCGAACCTGAAGAACGTCGACCTGCCCCTGCTGCTGCCGGGCATCAAGGTCAATACCAGCGCGACCGACTTCTATCCGCTGCAGTCCGTGCAGTTGCAGAAGTTCGAGGGAGAGACCTGGAAGCTGTTCGGCGAGGTCCTGTCGAACGAGGCCGCCAGCAACTAGCATCATCCCGAGCAACGCGGCCGCCCATAAGGGGCGGCCGCAAACCACCGTTGCAGGACATGTCCCAGGTCGCCGCCGCCAGATTCGAGCGCATCAAGGCCCTGCCGGCCTACGAGCTGGTCGCCGAAGCGATCGAGCGCAAGATCCTCGGCGGCGTCTTGCGCCCGGGCGACCCGATCGGGACCGAATCGGAGTTGGTCAAGCAGTTCGGCGTCAATCGCTCGACCGTGCGGGAAGGCATTCGCCTGCTGGAGCAAGCGGGTCTCGTGGCGCGCGAGTCGAGCCGCCGGCTGTTGGTCGCCGTGCCTCACTATGACCGGCTCGCCACACGCATGAGCCGCGCACTGATCCTCCAGCACGTGACCTTTCGCGAGTTGTGGTATACCTCGATGGCGTTGGAGCCGGCGGTTGTGGCGCAAGCCATCGAGCATGCGACGCCGGAAGAACTCGATGCCATCGACGCCAACATCGCCGCTACGCGTGCGGTCCAGCACGCCGCCGGCGCCGTCGCCAATCTCGATGCCGAATTTCATGGGCTGGTGGCCAAGGCCGCACACAATCGCGTACTGCTGCTCGCCAAGGAACCCTCCAGCATGCTGGTGCTGCCGACCGTGGAGCTGGTCCTGACCAACAACCCGTCGGGGATCACCAGGCTCATCGAGGCGCATCAGAACATCCTTGCGGCCATCCGGCGGCGGGACAAGGCCACGGCGCTGCTCTGGGTGGAACGGCATCTGCAGGACTGGCGGGCAGGATTCGAACGCGCCGGGTGCCAGTTCGACAGCGCGGTCGCGCCGATCAACTCGCGGCGCCTGCGGTGGGATGCCGCCGTGCCGGGCAAGCAGTAGCGCCGCACCTGAGACCGGCACCTGAGACCCCAAACCTGGGACCGATGTCGGGGCGACCCGCACCCCCGAGGGCGCCGGCGGCACGCCCGAGCGATCGGGCAAGCCGACGACCTTGGCGCGCCGGTCTTGCGCCCTTGCATGGTGCACGCGCGGCCGGCCAAAGTCCGAGGCTACGCCGTCGGGTGTCGGGACTAGGGGCGGTTCGGTAAAAGCGCCGCCGTTTCCGTGGCCTCCGCAGCAAGCGCTGGCCGGGAAGGCCTCCCCTCGGCGGGTGCCTGCGCGTCGGTTGCGGTCACGGGGGCGGGCGGCTGCGCCTCGGCGAGGCGAGAGGTCGTTGTCGCCGCAATGGCCGCCGCCATCGCCTGTTCCTCGGCGAAGTCATCGCAGGCAACCGCGGCAGAAAGGGGCAGCAGCAACAGCAGCGCGGCAGCGGCGATGGACTTGGGGATCAGCACGGGCGGGATCAGCATGGGCGTCGTCTCCCTAACTGGCAAGCTCTCAAGTTTGGCGCAGGCTGCCGCGGAATGGCAGTCACGGTTCGGTGATGGCCGCGCCTAATTGGCGACCGCTCGTGCCGCGGCGAGCACCTCTTCGGCATGACCGGACACTTTCACCTTACGCCAGCTCCTGGCGAGGCGGCCGGCCTTGTCGATCAAAAAAGTTGAACGCTCGATCCCCATGTACGTGCGGCCGTACATCGACTTCTGCGCCCAAACGCCATAGGCCATCGCCGCCGCCTTGTCCGCATCGGCGGCGAGGCGAACCGTCAGGTCGTGTTTGCCGCGAAACTTCAGGTGACTTTCCACGCTATCGGGCGATACGCCGACGACCTCCACCCCAGCTTTGTGAAACTCGGGCGCCAAGCGGGAGAAGTCCTTCGCCTCGATCGTACATCCCGACGTATCATCCTTGGGATAGAAGTAGACGACCACCGGTTTGCCCCTGAGCCGGGAGAGCTTGAGCGTCCCGCCAGCATCGGTCGGCAACTCAAAGTCCGGGGCGATGTCGCCATCCTGCAGCATGGAAGTCTCCCTCGTCCTCAGGCCGAGCCGGTCCCCGGCGAGGGCCTAAGCGCCCATGCCGTTGCACAACGGCCAAACGCGTTCGTTTGGCGCACGGTTTGGCCCGCGCCTGCATCTAGCCAAGCTTTGCAGCAATCCTAAGGTCGGCGCCAGGGGCCGCGAGCAAGGCCGCGCATCGCCAAGGCGCGCGCGGCGTCTCTCTCTTTTTTTGCAAGTGCCGGGTGAGCAAGTGTCGAGCGAACGCCTGTCGAGGGACCAAGTGTCAGGTGACCAAGTGTCAGGTGAGCACGTATCGGGGACTTTTCATTGCTCGCAACAGCACGACCGCGAAGGCCCTCAATTGTGGCCCGCCAGGCGCGCCTTCTGCAGCGCCAGCACCGCCTCAACCCGGTTTCGCACCTGCAGCTTCTGCATGATGTTGGTCATGTAGTGCTTGACCGTTTTTTCGCCGATCTTGAGTTGGATGGCGATCTCCTTGTTGGTGCGGCCTTGCGCAACATGGTCCAAGATCTGCTCTTCACGCTTGGTGAGATCGGCGAGTTCGGTCGGCTTGGCACCGCTCCCCGACTGCCGCCGGGACAAGGTCAGCAAGCGGCCGGCCAGGCGCGGCGACACATAGGAATCGCCACGGGCGACGGAGCGCATGGCCGCAATCAGCTCCAAGCCGCTCGTGCCCTTGAGCAAATAGCCCTGCGCACCTGCGTCCAGTGCCTGCGCGACGTGCTCTTCGCTCTCCGACACCGTCAGCATCATGGTCTTGACGACAGGGCAAGCGTGCGCGATGGCGCGCGCCGCCTCGATGCCGCCACCCGGCATGCTCACATCGAGAAGCACAATGTTTGGCAATTCGGCTTTGGCGATCCGAACCGCGTCATCGGCCGTCGAGCCTTCCCCGACTAGCTCGAGAAAGCTTGCACCCCGCAGGGTGTGCGCGACACCCTCCCGAAACAATGGATGGTCGTCGACGACGACTACTCGTATACGCTCGCTCACTCTACCCCACCCGCTCTATGTTGCTAACCGCTTGATTTTCAGACAGTTCGAATTGCGCTGTCAATCGAGTTCCTCCGCCAGGCTTACTTTCAATTTCCAATACCCCCCCGAGTGCTGCAACCCGGTCACGCATGCCCTTGAGGCCCAGGCCATTGCTCTTGAGCATTTGCTCCTCCACCGGAAAGCCACGGCCCATGTCGCTGATGGTTACCGTAAGCCGTCCGTTGCAGAGACCACCCTCAACGCTTTGTCCGACCCCGCCGCCATGCCGGAAGGCGTTGCTCAAAGCCTCCTGGGTTAACCGATAAAGGCAGGTCTTGAGAGGATTAGAAAGGCCGGCGGGAAGCCGGGAAACATCACACTTCACCGTCGTTCCTGTGCGGCGCTCGTGGTTGCGCACGACGATCCACAAGGCGTCGGCAGGCGAAAGGGCGTCGAGCTCGGGCAGGATCAGCCCGGCAGACATGTTCCTGATCTCGGTGAGGGCATCCGACAAGGCGCTGTGAATCCTTACGTAGTCCTCCCTAGGCAGCTCAGCATCGCTGACCTGCGCCTTGGGTTGTAGGGCATCAAGGCGCAGCAGCGCCAGGCTGATCAGCTGGGCCGGCCCGTCGTGCATCTCTGCCCCAACGCGGCGCAAAATGAGATCATGCGTTTCCACCGAACGCCGGTTGATCTCATCGACCCGGTGGCGCAGGTCCTCGTTCTGCCGCAGCAGGCGCGACAGCTCCGAAATTCGCTCACGCAGCGCCTTTTGCTGACTGGAGATCGTGGCGCTGCCTGTGCGCACGATCCGGAATAGGATGCTTAACATCAAGAGCGTAACTAGCGCCACCACGAACCAGCTATATAGGCGCGTGCGTGCCAGATTGCTCTTCAGCTCCGTACCATTCTCGTAAAACTCGGCGATGGCGATGATGCGTTGCGTATCGCTGGCGCGGATGGGCGTGTAAATTTCAAATAGCGGAAGACCGAGTTTGCGCTCGAGGGAATTCTCGGCTTCTCTGGTATCAAACGAGCCGACGATCCTGCCCTTCATTACCTCCTGTAAACGCCACGAAGGCGGATATTTTCGCCCGACTTCCTCCTTTTTGTTGCTGTAAAGAATAACGCTATCGAGCGACCAGATCTTAATGCCGACAACCTTGCGTCGCAGCGGCGCCGTGTTCAGCAATTCATCGAGCTTGGCAACCGTCTCGGGGCGCAAATTGGGGCCTTTGGCCAGCTCCTGCACCTGGGGGTCGATAAAGGTGTTAATGTAAAGGGCGGCGCTGCTGGCCGAGTTGTAGAGCACGCCCTCCTCGATGCGGCTGCTGACCCACGCGCCGAGCAGCGTCATGCCGCAACCAAGGACCGCCAAGGAGGCTATGGTAAATCGACCGGCCAAGCTTTGGCGTGACCAGAACGTTGCCAGGCGGCGGCCAAAAAGCCTTGAAAATAGGTGCGAAGGGCTCGGCACCGTGTGCATGAAGGTCGGACCAAAGTCTGATCGAAGATCGGCTCGAGGTCGCATGGTGGGCGGACAATACTGCGGTAAAATCCTCCCTGCGCTGAAATCGCACGTGATAGTTATTGTGTCTACCAATCTGGTGACGACGGCTTCTACGAGTGCTAAAGCGCCGCACACCTCGGTTGGATGCCGTTGGCAGATGGTCTGTCGGGAGTAATAAGTGAGCACCGGTACAGAAGAGGGGATGGGCCATAGCCTGCTTACCCTTGCAGATTCCGCCGGTGTGCCCGCTGGCACCTTAGGCACGCCAGCCCTTGTTTGGCTCTCCGAACAGGGCGTCGAGGTGCGTTTTGCCAGCGGACTCGGCGAGCCTAGCGGCGATGCGGCCGAAGCACCCGGCCGCGTACTTGTTGGTCCGGGCGAAGGAAAGAGCAGCCTACAGATCGCCGGCGCCGGTGGGGCGGTCGGCGTTGCCTGGCAAGAGGTCTCGGCGGATGGCCATGGCGTCATCAAGCTGCGCGGCGTCTCGCAGGATTCGGGGCTTCTGGGTTCGGAAATAACCGTCGGCGGTACGGCCGGCGCCTTGAGCCACCACAGTCTATCCATCAGCGGCTATGATCTAAACGCGCATGCCACGGGCAGCGTCGCGGGCGGTCTCAATTTGGTCTGGGTTGCATCCGACGCGACGGATGCGCCCGGGGTCGGCCGCATCATGATGCAGCGCTTTGGCGTATCCTACGACGAAGGCGGCACCCCCGCGGGGCTCATCCCCGTCGATGTGGTCGGGCAGGCCTTCCATAAGTTTTCGCATGCCTCCGAGCTTGAGACCGGGTTTGCCAGCGCCGCCAACGACAATAGCGTGTGGATCGGCGACGACGACGGCAGCGGCGGCGCCGTGGGACGTCTGCCCACCGTGGCGACGCTGGATACGGGCGATGTGCTTGTGGCCTGGATCGGCTCTGAAGGCCATGTACACGGCAAGCTATACGCGACGGCGACGGCGCAAGCCGGTGGCGCCGCCGCACCTGACTATGCTGCTGTCAACGAAGCGCTCGCCGACCTGACGCCGCACTACGGTCGCACGGGCGATGGCCATGCCTGGGATGCCCGCCGCGTCAAGGTCGGGGACCTGGGTCCGGGCAACTTCGCCCTGGTCTGGCTGGTTGCCGCCGGCGCCGATGCCATGCTGAACGGCTCGGTCTTTTCTCTGCAAGCCGATGAGACGCTGGCCAGCGGGACAAGTGCGGATTGGGTACAGACCCCGATGGCGCCGGTTGCCTTGCCAGCCGGGTTCACCGGTGAATTCAATTTGAACGTTGCGGACGGGCACGCCTCCGATCTCGTGCTGAGTTACGAGGTGGCGGATAGTGCCGGCAACGTCACCATCGCGGCGGTGGCGCAAAAAATCGGTCCTGCCGACAGCACGCTTGGTGGCAAGGATGTCGCCCCAGACCTGGGGACACCCGACAAGGTCGACCCGGGCATGGCGGCCACCAAGGTTGCCTACAACGGCAGTTCCGCCAATCCGTTCCTCGCAGGCGACCAGCACGACAGCATTGTCGTCAATACCAACAGCCTGGCAGCGGCCGAGGCGACGGCGGCCTCCCATGGTGCAACGCCAACCGAGACGGCCGCCGATACGATGGCCAACGTGATCGTCTCGTCCAACGGCGACGGCGGCGTGATGTTCTTGGTGGAGAACGGCGCAACCGGCGATGTTTTAAGCTTCAAGTTCCTTGCGTCCGAGGCTACCAACGACGCCCCGTTGATAGAGGTCACCGATAGCGCCGATCCCCATGTGACGCCGGCCGTGGTTCGCATCGGCGGCGGTGGCGCGGTCGCGGCCTGGGTTGACGCGCATTCGGGCGAACTGCGGGCTCAGACCTATAACGCGCACGGCCAACCCCAGGGGTCAGCGGGCGGCATGACCGTTGCTGCTGGGGGCCAGAAGGTCTCCGACATCGCGCTGGCCTCAAACCCGGCCGGGCATCACACGGCCCCGGCGGAGGGCCAGGCGGAACAGCAGCCGGCGGCCGCGGCGGACGGCGAGGCGCAGCAGCAGGCTGCCGCCACGGGCGAGGCCGCCGCGACGGACCACACACCGGTCTACGACATCGAATTTGCCTTGGCCTGGGTGCTGGGGGCCAACGATGACGGCTACGGCAGCATCATGCTGCAACGCTATTGGGTCACGAGCAATTCGGAAGGGGCAGGCGCGGGCAACGCGCCTGTCGCGCTCGGTCGTGACGGACAAGTCGGGGGCGACAACGACGATGCCGCCCAATTCTCCGTCGATGCCGATGACGGCGTTGCGGTGCCGGTCTACGGTCGCGCCCCACAGCTGACCGGCCTGCCGGAGGGCCAGCTGGCGCTGAGCTGGGTGGAAAACAACGGAGCGCAGGAAACGGTCAAGGGCGCCGTGATCGAACGCGACGGCGGGCGCTCGGTCCTAAACATTGATCTTTCCGAGCAGTTGGATGTGCCGGCCGTCGTCGCCAAGGGCACCCATCCGATCATCACGTCGGCGGCGAACGGCGACATCCTGGTGGCTTGGCTGGAGCCCGATGGGAGCGGTGGCTTCGACATCAAGGCCGCAATCTATAAGGTCGCGGGTGACGATGCCTGGTCGGTGCCCGACAAAGTGCTTGAGCTGCAGCATTTTACCTCGCAGCCCAAGGATTTCTCGCTTGGGCTCACGGGCGATAGCGAGCCGTCGATCCTTCTGACCTGGGAAAGCGACGGCGGCGACTCGGGGACCCGGGGCCAGCGTTTCGATCTCGACGGCGACCAGGTGGGTAACAGCTTCGGCATTCGGGACGGGCATCCCGACGACGTCTCCGACACCACCTCGCTCCCCGACGGCCGCATCGTCGTGGTCTATACCGAGCAGGACAAAAACGGAAAGATCGACATCGAATCGCACGTCGTCGCCACGGGTGACGACAGTCAATCCGGATCCTCCGCCAGCGACGGCAGCGATCACATCTTTGGCGATCGCGGCGCGCTCGACACGCACGCGGGCCTGGGCGACTACGGCTCCTTGAGCGACGCCTCGCCGCTCGCCAACGACAAGGACATTACGATTGTCGAAGACGCGACCGACGGCGTCATCATCGACGTGCTGAACGACCAGGCCGATAGCAACCTGCGCGTGGTGCAGGTCAACGGCGCTGACCTGGCCATCGGCGCTCCGCTGCGAGTGGAGCATGGGTTCGTCCAGCTTCGCAATGACGGCGACCTGCTGTTTACGGCCGACGAGCACTTCCACGGCACCGTCAACTTCGAATACACGGTTTCCAACGAGGACGATCAGCTCGCCACGGCCTCGGTGGCCATCAATGTCACCCCGGTCGAAGACGATCCGATGCCGGTCGATCTGGCCTTCGATCAGGCCAGCGAGCACACCAGCCTCGCCGATGCCAGCGCCGTTGCCTACAACGGCTATGACGGCGGGCCAGGGCCAGATCCGGGCCCAGGTCAGGGCGATGCGGATGGGTCCTCGCAGCAGGGCAAATCCGAGGATAGCCAGGACCACGCGGGCGCAACCGGCGGGGAAGGCAACCGGCACGAAACGGCGCACGACCGCGACGGGCATGACGAGGGGGATGAGGCGGAGCACCAGGGCGCCCAAGGGCCCGACCAGCAGCAGCCGGCGGGCGACGAAGCCGGAGAGCACGGCCGGCACGACGCGCTGGCGGCCGAGGCTGCCCACGGTACGGACGGCCCGGGGTCGCAGGCCCCGCTCGCCGCCACGGAGGATGCCGGCGATACCATCGCCTTTGCAGCGCGCTATGAGAACGGCTACCGGCCGGGCAGCGTCGAGCGGCAATGGCTGCAATTGGATTTGGATGCCAATCGTGGCGCCGGCGATGCCACTGGCGCCGATGCCGGTCACGGGCAAGACGGGGACCACGGGGGTCCCAGACACGACAACGATACTTTTGTTTTCCACGCGGCCTTCGGCAACGATGCGGCCATCCCCGAAGCCCGCGGGCTCGATCACATTATCGATCTTTCCAAGTCCGGCTATCCGACGTTCCAGGCCCTGCAGGACGCCGGAGCCCTGGTGCAGGTCGGCGAAGACGTGGAAATCACTTTGAACGTCACCGACCCATCACACCCAGAGAAAGTGCTGCTGCGATCGGTAAACCTATCGACGCTTACCTCGAGTGACTTCAAATTCGGCTAAAGAGGAGATGGGCCATGAAGTAACTGCTAGCGCGCTGTTAACGAAATGCGCGAGAATTCGGTGCGATTTAACAAGACTATTCTACAAACCGTGCGTAGGGGCCGAAGCGGTCAGCACTGAACTGGCTGCCGCCAATAGTTGGGGACAGAAGTCGCGTGGCAAAACAAAAGAAGAGCGAGGTCAGACGTGCGGCCGGCGTCCTTGCTCCGATCATTCCAATACTGGCGCTGATATCGTGCGTGGTGAACGTGCTTGCCCTCACGGGCTCGTTCTACATGCTACAGATCTACGATCGCGTCCTTTCTAGCCGCAGCATTCCGACCTTGATCGCGTTGTCCGTGTTGGCAATCGCGCTCTACCTGTTTCAGGGTGGCCTCGAGATTGTGCGCAGCCAAGTGTTGGTGCGTCTCGCCAGTCGGCTCGATCGCCAGCTCACGACGATGACCCACGATGCCGTCGTGCGCATGCGTTCCTTTGTCGGCACGCAAGCCAGTCCCATGCAGCCGCTGCGCGACGTCGATGCCATTCGCACTTTTCTTTCCGGGCAGGCACCGGTGGCCATTCTCGATATGCCGTGGATGCCGCTCTACCTCGGCTTCGTGTTTCTGCTGCACCCGGTACTCGGCTGGGCCACGACCGCCGGCGCCTTGTTCCTGATCTCGCTCACTGTGCTTACCGAACGGCTGATGCGCGCGCCATCGGAAGCCTCCTCCGGCGCCACCAGGCAACGCTGGTCGCTGGCCGAGGCATCGGAACAAAACGCCGAAGTCCTGAACGCCATGGGATTTGCCCATCGCTTCATGCGGCGCTTTCAAGCTGCGAGCCAGGAATACCTGGCCGCCAACGAGCGCTTGAGCGATATCGTCGGCAGCCTGACGGTGGTGTCGCGCGTGTTCCGGCTGATGCTGCAATCGGCCCTGCTGGGCTTGGGCGCCTATCTAACCATCAACGGTGAGATGACGGCCGGCGCCATCATCGCCTGCTCGATTGCGGCCTCGCGCGCCTTGGCTCCGATCGAGGTGGCCATTGCAAACTGGCGCGGCTTTGTGGCGGCGCGCCAGAGCGCCCACCGCCTCGAAGCGGTTTTTTCCAGCCTGCCCAAGCGCAGCAAGCCGTTGCTCCTGCAACCGCCAACCAGCGGCGTCAGCATCGAGGGTTTGGCGGTCGCCGTTCCCGGCACGCAGACCATCACGCTGAGCAATATCACGTTCGCGGTGAAGGCCGGCGCGGTTGTGGCCGTGATCGGTCCGAGTGCGGCCGGCAAGTCGACGCTCGCCCGCGCCATCACCGGCGTGTGGCCGCTGGCGCGGGGTGCGGTGCGGCTCGATGGTGCGACGCACGCGAGCTGGTCGCCCGAGGAGCTGGGCAAGCACATCGGCTATCTGCCGCAAGACGTGCAGCTGTTCGATGGCACCATTACGGAGAACATTGCGCGCTTCGAAGAGAACCCCGACAGCCTCAAGGTGATCGCGGCCTCGCAGATGGCGTGCGTGCACGAAATGGTCCTGCGCCTGCCGAACGGCTACGAAACCCGGATCGGCCCCGGCGGCTCGGTGCTTTCCGCCGGACAGCGTCAGCGCATTGCGCTCGCCAGGGCGCTGTACGGTAATCCGTTCCTGGTGGTGTTGGATGAGCCCAACTCCAACCTGGATTCGGACGGCGAAGCCGCCCTCATCAAGGCCATCGAAGGTGTCAAGGCGCGCGGCGGCATCGTCATCGTGATTGCCCATCGGCCGAGCGTGCTCGGAGCTGCCGATACCGTTGCCGTGATTGGCGGTGGCCAGCTGACGGCAATCGGTCCGAAAGATGAAATTCTACGCAAAGTCTTGCGCTACCCGGTAACCGCGCCCGCCGCCCTGGCGGTCGCCGCCGACGGCAAGGCATAAGGAAAAAAGCCCCCCGCAATGGCACAAGACACCCCTCCAGCCCTTGCAGCGCGGCGCAGCGTGCTTGAGCCAGCACTGGCGCGCCGTCTGCTCCTCGGCATCACGCTGATCGTCCTGATGGTCGTCAGCGTCGGCGGCTGGGCCGCCACCACCCCCATTGGGGGCGCCGTCATCGCCTCGGGTTTCGTGGTGGTCGAGAGCAATATCAAGAAGGTGCAGCACCCCACGGGCGGCATCGTCGCCGAGATCAACGTCAAGAACGGCAATGTCGTCAATGCCGGCGACGTGGTGATCAGCCTCGACGATACGCAGGCGCGCGCCAACCTGGGGATCGTCGTCTCCCAGCTGGTCCAATTGCGCGGACGCAAGGCGCGCCTGGAGGCAGAGCGCGATCAGACCGACCAGGTCAGATTCCCCGGCGGTTTCGTGGAAAGCGGCGAAGATGCCGCCGCCATCATGGAGGGCGAGAAGCGTCTGTTCGAGGTGCGCCAATCCGTGAAGAATGGGCAAATCGCCCAATTCAACGAGCGGATCGGGCAGCTGAATCAAGAGATCAAGGGCACCACGGCGCAACGCGATGCCAAGTCGGAAGAAGTCGATCTCATGCGCGATGAGCTCGAGCGCTTGGAAATCATGCGCAAGAAGGATCTGGTTCCAACCACGCGCACCCTGCAGGCGCAGCGAGACCTGACCCGCCTGCGCGGCGAATGGGGCGCCCACGTCGCTCAGATTGCGCGCTCGCATGGCCAGATCAGCGAAACCGAGTTGCAGATCATCGGCGTGACACAGAATATGCAGACGGATGCCAGCAAGGAACTGCGCGAGCTCGAGGCGCGCATTGCCGAACTGCTGGAACGCAAGGTTGCCGCCGAAGATCAGCTGAAGCGCATCTATCTGCGCGCGCCGCAGACCGGATTTGTACATGATTTGACGGTGCACACCGTTGGCGGCGTGATCGGACCCGGCGAGAACGTCATGTCGATCGTGCCCACGCAAGACACCCTTGGCGTGGACGCTCGCATCGGCACCGCCGATATCGATCAGGTCGCGGTCGGGCAGCAAGCCGTCTTGCGCTTCCCGGCGCTCAATCAGCGAACCACCCCCGAAATCCGAGGAACCGTCACCCGGCTGGGTGCCGACCTGAGCAAAGATCCGCAGGGCAACGCCGTCTACTTCACCTTGCGCATCAGCGTCTCGGATCACGATAGGGAGGCGTTCAAGCTCGTTCCGGGCATGCCGGCCGAGGCTTTTATCTCGACCCACGAGAGGACGGCCCTGTCCTATCTGTTGAAGCCCCTCAGCGATCAAGTCACGCGGGCCTTTAGAGAGCGGTAAGGGACGGGCCCCCCGCCGCCTCGCCCGGGCTGGGGCCGACAGGCGAGCAGGGCGTTTTTGACGCAGCTTGGGATTTTTTCAACCCCGCGTGGCGACCGTCTCGCCAGGCGAGAACGAGGCGCGTATGCTCGCGCGACCGGGTGGTTTGCTCGGTCGTTCCGCGAATCGGCTACCTTGCTGGCAGCTCGAAACCACGTGCGGTGGGACCGCCGTCTAGGGGGAGTACTGGCAAATGCGCGTGCTGGGGCCGGTCATTGCCGGGTTGCTTGCGGGACTGTCGCTGGCGGCCCTGCCGGCCGAGGCGGGTTCGAGCTACGGGGCCAGGATCGAACAGCTGCCCGAGGGCGTTGGGTGCTACTGGTATCGCGGCCAGCTTTATTGCAGTCGCTACTGCTATTGGGAAATCGACGGCTACCGCTATTGCCAGCGACGGCTAGATAGCGCCGTATCGCAAGCGCCGCCGCTGCTGCTCTACGATTTCGAGCCGCGGCGCTATGACCGTATCCGCCGCGGCCCGGTTGCTCTCGACGACGGCCCGCCGCCACCACCACCGCCGGCGCGGCCCCCTGCCCGCGGCTGGTCCCAACCGATCAAGTAGGCAACGCGGGACGCGATCGCTTCCTTTCCTCCAGAGGCTCCGATAGGGAGGTCCCGCCGGCATCAGGATCGAGCCCACCGCGCCCGCCAAAGGTCGCCGGCGCGGGCGAAGTCGCCCCGAGAAAGTTTGCCCCGTCGCGGAAGTCTCCGGTTGCAGCGCCAAGTTCTTGTCTGCCCGTCGGCTTGTCCCCCGGCTCCCGCCAGGCGGACCTCCGCGAGGGAAGACCGACGCGCTGGCCGCGCTTTGGCTGTGGACGAGCTCAGGGGAATGCGAACCACAGGCTGCCACGGTGGTGGTGGGGACAATCGACCCCGCTCTGGCAGATTTCGGCGGTTAAGGTGAATTGAACACGCGCAGCTTTGCTAATTGGTCCCCGTTGACCCGGCGGGGTCGGCCAGCGCAGGACAGCCCGATCGGCCAGGAGGTTGGGGGTGGTGGCGTATCGACGGGCGCTGTTTCCAGCGCACAACGCTGGGAGGGGCGAGGAGAGCGCAATTCCCTGCTGCCGCTCAGGGTTTCGGCACCAGGTGGGACAGGGTGCGGCAAAATGGCTACAACCGCCAAGCGTGAATGCGCAAGTGCAAGGCGCTTGCAACAGGCGACCGCCGCCCCACTGGTCCCGATACCCAAACGGGACCAGTGGGGCGGCAGGCACTCAGACCTTTGGGGGAGGGTGGCGGGGACGTCGGTAGGTTTGGTACCCTGCCGTTGGGATGCAGACGGCTGCCCAGATTGGAATACAATAGGCCGCTGTCCGTTAGCATGATGGCATTTCTGCTGAGGCCTCGATGAGCCACGACGACAAGACCGATCTGCAACAGCCGATCGACGAGTTTCTCCTCACCCTGGCCGAGGCGTCCTTGGTCGATTTCACGCCCGAGGCGATCATGATTCTGGAGAATATTGTCGCCGAGGACCGTCCCCGCCATCTCGAATTCGCCATCGCCGTTTACCCATCGCCGCGCGCGGCAAAGGTCCACCTGGCTCCCGCAGGCACGCCCGCGGCGCAGGTAAATGCGCGGCTGGCCGACGCCTAAGCCGTCCATCCCCGGCCAATCGGCAGAAAAATCGCCCCGAGGCAGCGGCTGGTTCTTTTCAGCGCCCGGCAATGGTTGTTATGCGCTCGCCACGCCCCGCGGCCTGAACCCGCCACTGCCATTCATTGGCACGTTTACGCCTCGCGGTTGGTGGCGTCGCCGCCTGGCGAGGGCTACCTAGAGCGTGCAACGAGCAGCCCATGCTCGCGCCTTTAGAGCTAGCCCGCCGAGCTTGCCCCCCAGAGCGTGCCCATGAAGCGCCAATTCGACACCGAGACGACGATCATCGTCCTATCCCTGGGCGTCGTTTACCTTGGCTATTTGCGCATCATCGACTGGATGCCGGAACTGGGCTTGATCGGAAATCTTGCCACCGGTGACGTCTCGGTGTTCGCCGGCGTAGAGGTCAAGTACCACTTCATCTTGATGTTGTGTGCGCTGGCGATCTGTTGGGCCATCGGCCTCAAGGTCAGGCGCTCAAGCCTTGAACGCTCTACGCGTGACGGCGTGCCCCGCCACAGCCTGTAAGGCTCGTTGCCGCGCGCGCCACGCGCAATCCGTGCGCGTGCGGCATTTCCCGCTCTGGACTGCCAGCGCCGCTTCACGCCGCCCGCACAGTGGTGCGCCTGACGACGGCTTGACGAAAGCGGGCCTGCTCCGACAGTCTGCCTCCGCGGCATCTCCAGCGCACATGCGCTGGCTTTTTTGCAGGGGAGGACAAGCATGAGACGCCTCGTGTCGTCGCTGACGGGTTGTGCCTTGGCTTTGGTTGCAAGCTCCGCCCTGGCGCAGAACTACGCCTGGAAGCCAGATCGGCCGATCACCATTATCGTGCCTTGGGCGGCGGGCGGCTCGACCGATCAAATGGCTCGTATCGTCGCCTCGGAGCTCGAAGCCGAGCTGGGGCAAAAATTCGTCGTCATCAATCAGCCCGGCGCTTCCGGCTCCATCGGCACCAAGAACGCCAGCGAGGCGCCAAGGGACGGCTACACCTGGGCGGCTGGCGCCGCCACCGACGTTGGCACCTATCGCGTGCTGGGCCTGCTCGATAGCGGCCTCAAGGATTGGCATATGTTTTTTGCTGTCGCCAACTTGACGGCCATTGCCGCTAATCCCAATGCCCCCTTCAAGGATTTCGGCCAGCTCCTCGACGCCCTTAAGCAGGGCGGCGCAAACGTGCCCATTGCCACGGCTGGCCTGTCCTCGGCGGGGCATAACTTCATGGAATCGGTCAAGGCGGCGGCCAAAATCGACTACAAGCATGTCACTTACGATGGCGGCAATCCCGCCGTGCTTTCGACGGTGGCCGGTGAGACGCAGGCGGTCTCACAGCTGCTCGTGGAAATGAGCGAGTTCATCAAGGGCAAGCGCCTCGTGCCCCTGGCGGTTCTCTCCGAAAAGCCGGTGATGCTGGAAGGATATGGCGAGATCGCACCGACCACGAAATGGTTGCCAGGCATGCCCGCCCCCATGAACTACTTCGGCATTTGGGTTGCCAAAGGCACGCCCGACACGGTGCTGCAGACCATGGCGGCGGTATGGGACAAAAAGATCAAAAACTCCGAGCCGCTCAAAAAGTACGCCGCCGCCCGCAGTGCGCTGTTCACGCCGATCCACGGTGAGGAAGCCGAGAAGGAATCCTTCAAGATGGTGCGGTACTCGGCCTGGCTCTACTTCGACGGCGGCAAGGCCAAGGTATCCCCCGACACGTTGGGCATCCCGCGCCTTTAGTCGGGATGCGCCGGCGGTGGCGTGAGGCGCGGCACCGCCGCGCCGTTGGCTGCCGGCGCGGACCCTGGCCTGCCCGCCACGGGTGACCCAAGACCTCAACTGGAGTGGCTCGGCAATGGCGGACGATGCAGCAAACCTCCTGCCGCATGAACAGCCGGCCCCGCCGCGCCTTGATCTTTTCATCGCCATCTTCTGCCTCGTCTTTGGCACGGCGGCCGCCGCGCTCGCCTACCGAATGCCGACCTATGCCAACCAGGGGGGCGAGATCTACACCGCGCCGGGGCTAGTTCCCGGCCTCTACGGCGCCGTGTTGGTCCTGCTCGGCGGCTGGCTCGGCGTACGCGCCATTCGCCAGGGCGCCCTCAGTCCACGTGAGGCTCCCGCGGCCAGGCCTAGCGATCAGGTCGATCGGCGGCTGGCGCTTGCCGCTGGCCTGTGCCTGGTCTTTGTCGTCGGCCTGCTCGGGCGCCTGCCATTCTGGCTAGCCGCGGCAATTTTCGTGGCGACCTTCACGATCATCTTCGAATGGCAGGCCGGTCTGGGTTGGCGCCGGCGCCTGCGGCGGGCCCTGGAAGCCGTTTTACTCGGGTTGGCGACGGGCATCACGGTCACGCTCGTCTTCGAAAGGCTGTTTTATGTGCGACTGCCCTGAAAGAACGGCTGCGTGATGTTCGATAGCTTGGGCCAGCTTGGCGCCGCCTTCGTCGGCTTCATGAACCCGCACACGCTCTTCAACGTGATTTGGGCGACTTTTCTTGGCATCGTGATCGGTGCCCTTCCCGGCCTCACGGCAACCATGGGCGTCGCCTTGCTGACGACGCTCACATTCTCTATGCCGCACAACGAGGCGATCATGGTGCTGATCTGCATCTATGTCGGCGCCATCTACGGCGGCAGCCGGAGTGCTATTCTGCTCAATATTCCGGGCACGCCGGCGTCCGCCGCCTCCACGCTCGACGGCTATCCGCTCGCTCGCCAGGGCCTCGCCGGCCGGGCCATGGGCATCTCCACGTCGGGGTCATGGCTTGGCACGCTGTTCGGTATCTTGTGTCTGGCGCTCCTCACCCCGGTCTTGAGCGAGCTCGCCCTGACCTTTCAGAGTTTCGAGTTTTTTTGGATTTCCGTGTTCGGCGTCGTGGTGGCCGGTACGCTCGCCGGCGGCGATCCTCTCAAGGGCTACATCGCCGGCTTTCTCGGCCTGTTCATCGCCACCATCGGTCAAGAACCCTACTACAACTACCAGCGCTTTGCCTTCGGCTTCACCGACCTGGCGGGTGGCATCGGACTGCTCCCGGCGCTGGTGGGTGCCTATGGCGTCGCCGAGGTGCTGCAGGCCATGCGCGGCCCCGCGGTCAAAACCATCTCCAGAACCATCGATTCCATCGTCCCGCGCATCGAGGACGTGCTGAAATACTGGCGCACCATCTTCCGATCCGGCGCCATCGGGGTGTGGATCGGCATTCTTCCCGGGCTCGGGGAGGATGCGGCCGCGTGGTCGTCCTACGCCGCCGCGCGCCGCGCCAGCAAGGAAAAGGAAAAGTTCGGCCGCGGCTCTATCGAGGGCTTGATGGCGGCCGAAACCGGCGAAGCATCTTCGGTCCCCGGGGCAATCATTCCCGTGCTGACGCTCGCGCTGCCCGGTTCGGCGCCGTCGGCGGTGCTGATGGCGGCCATGATGATCCACGGGCTCAATCCCGGCCCGAACTTGATGATCGAGTCGCCGCAGTTCTTCTATCAGATCATCGCCATGCTCGTGATCGCCGACATGAGCAAGCTGATCTTCGGCTTCGTGCTCGTGCGCCCGCTGATCAAGATCCTGCTGGTGCCCCGCGAACGCCTGATGCCCATCGTGTTCGTGCTGTGCTTGGTCGGTGCCTACGCCATCACCTCACGCGTCTTCGACATCTATGTCATGCTGGTGTTCGGGCTGATCGGCTTCGTCATGCGCGAACTGAAGTTCAACATGGCACCGTTGATCTTGGGACTCGTGCTGGGCGATCTATTGGAAAAGAACTTGACGCGCGGCTTGGTGCTGTCGAGCGGCAGCTTGCTGCCATTCTTCACGCGGCCGGTGTGCGCGGTCCTCTCGGCGCTGACGATTTGCTCGATCATCTGGTCCATTCCTGCGGTCAACGCCTCGGTGCGGAACCTGCTGCGCTGGACCTTGGCGGGAAGGCACTAAGCCAGCGCCATCTCCTGGAGCCCGCGCAGGTAACCGATCGCGCGTGCCGCACAGGTGGGTCCGTCGGGTTGGTAAAGGAAGGGCTCGACGGCTGCCACCCCTTGGTAGCCGCCGGCGCGAAGCGCGCCGACAATGGAAGCAAAACCGAGCCCGCCTTCACCGGGGCCGCGCCGATTGGGATCGTTGCAGTGAACGTGAGCGATGATCCCCGTCGGCAGCCAATGCTGCAGGAGCTCTGGAATGCTTTGGCTTTCGGCGCGGGCCGCGGCGCAGCAGTCGACCATGGTACGCAAGGCCGGATGCGCGATCTCCCGGACGATCGCTGCGGCTTCCTCGACCGTATTGACGAGTTTGGTTTCCGTGGCGGCGAGGGGTTCGATGCAGTAGGTGACGCCGGCGTTGCCCGCCGCCTCGGCGGCAGCGGCGAAGGCTGCAACCGCGCGCTTGCGGCCCTCGGCTTCCTTGCCGACCTCGAGCTGGCGCTGGGCCGGTGAGCCGTGCACGAGAACGCGGGCACCGAGATCGGCGGCAAGATCGCACAAGCGGCACATCACATCGATACTTCGCTGGTGCTCGGCGCTAGCCTCAGAGGTGATCGACAAACCTTGCGGCACCAGCATCAGGTAGTGCAGGCTGGTAATGACGATACCTTCGGCCGCGGCGGCCGCGCGCAGTCCCGTGCGCCGCGACGGTGGCAGCAGGTGGGGATTCTGGCCAAGCGTGAAGGGCGCGATTTCCAGCCCGTCATAGCCGACGGCCCGCGCGAAGGCGCACTGGCGCTCGAATGAAAGTTCGCGAACGACTTCGTTGCAGAGGGAAATGCGCATTAGCTGACCCCAGCACGGGCGCCGCCCCGACAGGCAGGCGGCTCGCGAGAAAAGTTGCCCCAAGCGAACGGCAAAGCCACGGGGGGCCTGACCCATGCTATCCGATCGGCGCAACCTGTCGAGGTCGCTCCGCCCGCGGCTCACCGCCGTCGGCGGCAGAGGCCGACCGCGAGGCTGCAACCTCCTGCGTCCGTACGCCGGGCGGTGACGGCGAGGATCCGCGGCAAGCTTGCGCCAAAATGAAAACTGGCCCCCAGGGTGCTTGGGAGCCAGCCTTTCACGTGGCAGCGGTGGCGCCCCGCGTTGCGGGGTGAAGAGCGGTGCGCTGGGTGCTGCCAGCACGGCAATCATTTGCCATCCGCTCGAGAAACACCAGCGCTGAACTGGTGTGAGCAAAAGCGTGCTGCAACTGTTCCGCGTTTCTGCGCAATTGCGAGGCAATGTCAGATATGGCGACCTACCACGATCGGCAAGCGATACGCCGATCGAACCCCGAGCCTGCAGCCCCACGTCGTTGGGTGGGCAAAACGAACGACACAGCCCATCTGGGCAAGCGTTTGAGAAGGGACGGACGATCGCCAGCCGGCAGACGGCATCGAGCGTATGGGTTCGATGCTGCCGGCAGCCGGCGCGCACCGCGTCAAGGCCGAGCGGAAGACGGCGCCGTCGGGCATGCTCAAGCCAACCTCGCCGGTCCCGATCAATGCCCTTCACCGCGCGGCCGGCCCTCGGTTCGGGCAAGTGCGGGGAGGTTGGCGCTGACCGGATGCCCCCAAGCGGCGTCGAAGGCACTCGCGATCGCCGCGGCGGTTTTGCCGGCGGCGGCGGCATCGCCGATGATGGCGGTCGAGGCGCCGGAGCGGGCGAGACGGGCGATGGCCCCGCCCGTCGGGCGCCGGGCCCGATAATAGAGAAAATCGAGCAGCCGCGAGCGCGCAAACAGCCAGCGCAGGCCCGGCCAGCGTGCCATTCCCGTCGACAACAGCGTGGCGGCGATCATACCGAGGCCAGGCCGATAAGCGGCGCCGGTGGCCACCACCAGGTGATCGAAGCCGGAGAGGACCTCGGGCTCTTTGGCGACGTCCACGCCGTAGCGAAAGCGCACGCCGGCAAATGCGCACGCCGCCTCGAGGCCGGCGACATAGCGAGCGAGCGAGCGTTTCGCCGCTTCCACTCCTTGAAATTGTGGCGCCTGCCCGGCGGATCGCAGCGCGCCGCCGGGACCGGAGGCGCGCTCGAAGACGACGACGTCGTTGGCCGCGCCGACGAGGGAGGCGTAAGTCAGGCCCGCCGGGCCGGCGCCGAGCACGGCGATGCGCTTGCCCCGTGGCGGCCTGCGGTCGGCATAGTCGACCTCGCGGCCGGTCTCAGCATTGACCAGGCAATGCAGCGGACTGCCGCGGCGCATGTCGCTGACACAGGTGTTGCAGGCAATGCAGCGGCGGACGGGTACGCCGGCTCTGACCTTTCTGGACCAGTCGGGGTCGGCGAGCAAGGGGCGGCCGAGGGCTATGAAATCACAGGCATGATCGGCGAGCGCGGCCTGGGCGATGGCGGGGTCTCCCAGCCGACCGACGGCGATCACCGGGATGGACGAGCGTGGCTTCAAGGCGCGCGCAAATTTGAGGAAGGTCGCATCCGGTCGCGACATCGGCGGTATCATACCCGCAGCGTCCGGCAGCGAGCGGTAGTGGCCGGCGGCAACGTGCACCGCATCGGCGCCATGCCCTGCGGCCCAGGTGGCAATGCTTAAGCCTTCCTCTGGTCTGAGCCCCTCGGGAAAGAAATCATCGACGCTGAGCCGATAAATGACGCCCAGCTCGGCGACGGCTGCTTTAACGCGCCGCGTCAGCTCGAGACCGAAGCGGGCACGGTTCTCCAGGCTGCCGCCGTAGGCATCGTTGCGGCGGTTCTCGAAGGGCGTATGGAATTGGGAGATAAGGTAGCCATGGGCGGCATGGATTTCGACACAATCGAAGCCCGCCGCCCGGGCGCGCTCGGCGGCGGCGACGAAATGGGCGATCGTCTCCTCGATGCGCGCCGTGCTCATCGCCTCGGGCATGATGGTCTCGATTGTCACCTCCTCCACCAGGTGAGGAATTGCCGAAGGCGCGATCGGCTGCTCGCCACAAATATCCGGGCGGGTATGGCCGCCAGCGTGTCCCAGCTGTATCGAGGTTTTGGCACCCTCAGCGCGAATCGCGCCCGCCAGTCGCGCAAGCCCGGGTAGGAAGCGGTCATCGAAGATGCCGAGTTCGCGCCTGCGGTGGCGCCCGCAACGTTCGGGCGAGGCCATCTCCACCGTGACAAGGCCGACGCCACCGCGCGCCCGCGCGGTGTAATAGGCGATCATTTGCGCGGTGACGAAGCCCTCCCTGTCGGCGGCCCGCGTGGTCATGGGCGCCATCACGATGCGGTTGGGCACCTCCACCGGCCCGATACGGCCTGGCTCAAACAGCGATGCCATGGGGGCCGTCCGTCAGGTCATCCAATGGCCGCCGGACACGTCATAGGCCGCTCCGGTCACATAGGCGGCCGCATCGGAGGCCAAAAATGCCACCACCTTGGCGACCTCGTCCGGGGTGCCGGCGCGGCCCAGGGGAATGGTCTTGGCGCGCTCCTGCGTCGGCGGCAGACCCGCGGCCGCACCCGCCCGTTCAAGGGCGGAGCGCATCGGCGTATCGGCAATGATGCCGGGGCAGACGGCATTGACGCGCACGCCGAACGGCGCCACTTCCGCTGCCAACGATTGCGTCATGCCGATCACGGCGAACTTGGAGGCGGCGTAGGCCGCAAAGATCGGGGCGCCGCGGCGACCGAGCCACGATGCCAGATTGACCACCGCACCGCGCCGACGCTCGACCATGCCGGGAACCACCGTGCGCGACACGTTGAAGATCCCATCGACGTTGACGGCAAAGGTATCGCGCCAATCGTCCTCACTGATGCCGAGCAGCGAGCCGAGGCGCGCAATGCCCGCATTGTTGATGAGAATATCGAACGGCCCGCCGCCGGTCTCCAAGGTGGTGACGGCAGCCCGCACGGAGGCGGCGACCGCCACATCGCCCGCCGCGGCGGCGGCGTTGCGCCCAAGCGCGCGGATCTTGGCCGCGGTCGCCTCGGCCGCCCCAGCGTCGACGTCGAGGAGGGCGATGTCGCACCCTTCCCGCGCCAGCTCGAGACCGATGGCACGGCCAATTCCGTTGGCCCCGCCGGTGACCAACGCGCGTTTTCCTGCGAGCCCTGGCATGGCGAACCTCCGTGTCTGTTGCCGCTCGCGGCTCGGCCGGCCACGGGCTAGCGGATCGCTGCGCCGGAGCTGCCGTCGAAAACGTGCAGGCTATCGATCGGCACCGCGAGATCGACCCTCGCACCGGCCGCCAGCGTAAGTTCGGGATCGACGCCGGAAACACGGATATCGCCGCGGCCGATGCGTACGGCCAGCAGCTGTTCGTCGCCGAGTTGCTCGCTGAGGATCAAGTTGCCGCTGAAGGCGACCTGTTCGCCGTTGCGCGCGCTGCCGAGCCGCAGATGCTGCGGCCGCACGCCGAGCGTGACCGAGCGCCCTACCTGCGGTCCCAGGCCGGTAAACCGCGACTGCGGCAGCTCGATCGCCAGAGCATCGGCCGCAAGGCGGAATTTGTCGGCCTCGGCGGCGACCGCCATCTCGATGAAGTTCATGGCCGGCGAGCCGATGAAACTGGCAACGAAGCGATTGATCGGCTGGCGAAACAGGTTGAGCGGACTGCCGACCTGCTGCACTAGCCCTTCCTTCATGACGACGATCCGATCCCCGAGCGTCATGGCTTCGACCTGATCGTGCGTCACGAACACCGAGGTTGTCGGCACGCGCTGGCGCAGCTCCTTGAGCTCCAGGCGCATCTGGGCTCTGAGTTGCGCGTCGAGGTTCGACAGGGGTTCGTCGAACAGGAACACCTTCGGGTTGCGCACGATGCAACGGCCGAGGGCGACGCGTTGCTGCTGACCGCCGGAGAGTTGGCGCGGGCGTCGATCGAGCAGCGGTTCGATGGACAGGACCTTGGCCGCCCCGCGCACGGCGACATCGATGTCGGTCGCCTTGACGCGGCGATTGCGCAGGCCGAACGCCAAGTTGTCGTACACGCTCATGTGTTGATAAAGCGCGTAGTTCTGGAACACCATGGCGATATCGCGATCTTTCGGCTGCAGGCCGTTGACGATGCGATCGCCGATGGCGATGGTGCCGCCGCTGATATCTTCCAGGCCCGCCACCATGCGCAGGGTGGTAGACTTGCCGCAGCCCGACGGTCCGACCAAAACCACGAACTCGTGATCGGCGATATGCAGGTTGAAATCCTTCACGGCGGCGACGCCGCCCGGGTAGGTCTTGCGCACGTTGCTGAGGGTGACTTCCGCCATAGTCAGACCTTTAGCCCTCTGATGACGTACTTCTGACCGAAGACGGTGACGATCAGCGCCGGCCCCAGCGACAACACCGCGGTCGCGCTCATCAGATGCCACTCCATGCCGAGCTCGTGGACAAACTGCGCCATGACCACGGTCAGGATCGGGGTGTTCTGCGCGGTCAAAATCAGGGCGAACAGGAACTCGTTCCAGGTGTACAGCCAGCATAGGATGGCCAGCGCCGTGAGTCCCGGGATCGCCGCGGGCAGCGCCACGCGCAAAAATGCGCCCCAGCGCGAGCAGCCGTCGATCATGGCGGCATACTCCATCGAAGGATCGATGCCGTCGAAGAAGCCCTTCATGATCCAGGAGAAGAAGCAGATGTGGACGGCAACATGCGGCAGCAACAAGCCCCAGTAGGTATCAAAGATGCCGAGCGCCCGGGTGACGAAGTAGAGCGGCAGCACCCATGACACGTAGGGCACGCAGCGGAACACGTAGATGGCGGAGAACCAGACGCTGGGAATTGGTCCCCTAAAGCGCGACAGCATATAGCCCGACGTCACCGTGACGCCGAGGGACAGGGCGGTGGCGAGCGTCGAGATCGCAAAGCTGTTCCACAAGGCCCGCAGCACGATCTCCTGGCTCAACACCTCGTGAAAATTGTCCAGCGTAAAATCGGTGCCGCGGTGCACGTAGTAAACGGCGTAGCCCGGCCGCAGCGAGGTCAGCACCAGCCAGAGCACCGGAAACGCAAACAGCAGGCAAACGGCGATGATGCCGAGCACAAACAAGGCGCGCCGGCCGCCCGGCGCCAGCGCGTCGAAGAAGCGATTACGACCGGCAACCGTGGGCAAGGTCGCTGTCGCCGTCATCGCGACACCTCGACCCAGCGATTGAGGAGGCGATAGAGCGCCATGGCGAAGAGCACGATGATGAGGGCGCCGATCACGGCGGCGGCCGAGCCGCGTCCGAAGTTGAGAAACTGAAACGCCTCGACGTAGGCATAAATGCTGAACACCTCGGTGGCGCGCGCCGGACCGCCGCCCGAAATCGTCCAGACGATGTCGAAGGTGCGAAAGGCGTCGATGGCTCGGATGACGATGCAGACCACGATCACCGGGCGCAGCAGCGGCAAGGTAATGTAGCGGAAGGTCCGCCAGGCGCTGGCCGCATCAATTTGGGCGGCCTCGAAGGGCTCGGGCGGCAAACTCTGCAATCCCGCCAGCAGCAGCAGGGCGAACCAGGGCGTCCACAACCAGACGTCGGTCAACAAGATGGCCATGAATGCCGTCCACTTCTGCGTCAGCCAGGCAATTTGCGGGACGCCGAACACGCCGAGGACGACGTTGACGATGCCGAACTGATCATTGAACATCCAGCGGATCATGATGGCGGCGATGACCGGGGCCACCATCAGCGGCAGCAGGACGATGGTCTGCACCAGCCAGCGGCCGGCGAACTTGCGGTTCAGCAGCAGGGCGATGCCGAGCCCGAGAACGAGCGAACAGCCCACGCTTGCCAGCATGAAGCCGAAGGTATTCGGCAGCACGATCCAGAGGAACTCGTTGTCGCGCAGGACGTAGACATAGTTGGTGAACCCGATCCAGGTCCGTTTGGGATCGTGCAGGTGCCAGTCGCGGAAGCTCGCGTTGGCGCCGGTCAGGATCGGCAGGATCTGAAAGAGGATGAGCACCACTACGGCAGGCGCGATCAGCGCCAGCATGAAGCGCTTCTTCTCATCGAGCCGCGGGAAGCTGGGCGAGGCCATGCGCGCTGCTACCGCCAGTTTTGGGCCCGGCCCCAGCGCCCTGGGACCGTGCCGAGCCTGGCGCACGCCGGGGGTGTCATAGCGAGGCTTGTCCCCGCTATGACCGGGCTTGGCTCGAGGCTTAGCACCGCCTTAGTTGGTGCCAAGGCCGGCGCGCCGAATCTTTTCGACGTGGGCCTCGAGCACCTTGCCAATGTCCTCGCGCTTACCCGAGATCGCCTCGATGACCGCGTCGGAGTAGGCCTTGTGCACCGCCGGCCACTCGGCGAAGTAATAGGCCGAGTGCGTGATCGGCTTCTGATCGAAGACGGCATGTTTCAGGGCGGCGAAATCCTTGTCCTCCGCGGCGAGTTTCGGCCAGAGTTTGATGTTCGGCGGCGGACCACCGGTCTTCTTCCACATCTCGACCTGACCGGCCTCATCGCTCATCATGGCCGACAGCATCTCCTTCACCATCTTCTTCCTTTCGGCCGGCACGCCGATCGGAATCGCCCAACCCCAGATCTCGTTCCACGAGGTCGGGACCTTGGCGCGCGGACCCACCGGAAATGGGGCCATGCTGACCTTGCCGACGATCTTGGAGCGCTTGGGATCGCTGAACTCGCCGAAGTGCGTGGAATCGACCAGCGTAAAGGCCGCGTCGCCCGCCATGAAGATGGCGTTGGCCTCGTTGCGGCCGTAGGCCGTCATGCCCGGCGGGCTGATCTTGTGCGTGTTGATCGCATCCCACCAATACTCGACGATCTCGC
>Ga0134122_10000419_pt1 | contig 28349 bp, 25 predicted proteins | sample KB302_FD_96461 | JGI IMG/M metagenome (GOLD analysis project Ga0134122, IMG submission 96461) | Terrestrial soil microbial communities without Nitrogen fertilizer from Kellogg Biological Station, Michigan, USA - KB3-0-2 | ecosystem: Environmental > Terrestrial > Soil > Unclassified ...
GGAAGTTGCGGCGCACGTGCTCCCGCCCGGCCGCGCCCATGCGGCCGATGAGCTCGGGGTTGCTCAGGAGCTGCCGGATGCGGAACGCGGCGCCCTCCACGGTTTCCACGGTATACCCGGTCACGTTCACGACCATCTGAAATGGGATGCCCCCCGCGATGGTGCCGATCACTGGCTTGCCCTTCCACATCGCGGTGGCCACGTCGATCGTGAAGTCGGCCTTGAGCGGCTTCTGGACCGCGATGGTGGCCGCGCGCTCGAGCGCGTTCAGCTCGGTCTGGGGATCCGGGGGCAGGACGATCACCGAGATGTCGGGGTCCTGGCCGGCCGCCTCCTGCACGTCGGCGAGGACGTCCCCGCCCGGCGCGGCAGGCGGGCCGGCCAGCACGAGGCGCACGTCGTGGTGCTTCTTGACGAGCCGGTAGGCGTTGATCACCCCGAGCGGGTCGTGCTGGCGTTCGAACGGCCCCACCTGGAGCAGGATCGGCTTGTCCCGCGCGACCCGGAGGCGGTCCATCTGGGCGGCCTGCTCGGCGCGGTTCATCTCGCGGTTGCGCTCGGAGAGCGGATCGATGGACGGGTAGACGACGAACCGCGGAATGGAGAGCGAGGTCGCGAAGCGGGCGAGGGAGAACACGGCGGCGTCGTAGCGCTGGGCGATCGGCCGGAGCGCGTTCCAGATCTGCGGCTGGGCGGAGGAGAGATCCTGGTGGCAGCGCCAGACCCACCGCCCCCCCCCGCCGCGGGCCTCGACGAGGCCGAGCGGGGTGGCGTCGTGGACCATCACGAGATCGGCGTCGAGCCGGAGCCGGCGCGCGTTCTCGGCCGCGGTCTCGCGCAGGCGCGCCAGCATGCCCTCGGTGATGACCTGCTCGGTGCCCTCGAGGGCCCGGCCCACCGCGCGGCCCACCTGGTCGAAGTCCGCGGTGCCGATCGTGATCTCCCAGGTGGTCTCCACCCCGAGATCGTTCATGATCGGCACGAGCCGGTTCAGCACCTCCAGCCCCGCGCCTCCGTAGCGCGAGGCGCTCACGTGCACGAAGCGCCGGCCGCGCAGGCGCTCCCCGAGGCGCATCAGGATGTCCACCGCGCCGCGGGGGGCGACCTGGCGGTAGTCGTCGAGCTTGAGCAGCGAGCCGGGGCCCATCAGGCGCCTCCGTCCGCGATGGCGTCGGACAGGATGTTGAGGTGGCGATCGCGGATCCGCTCCAGGCTGCCCGCGTACGGGTCGATGTGGGCGAGCCGGTCGGCCACGTCGGGAAGGCCCAGGGCCCCCCCGACCCACTCCGCGAAATCTCCGCGCCCGCGGCCCGCTCGGTAGCGCGCCTCGATCGTGTGGTAGAAGAGCGCGCTCACGTCCACCTCGACGAGGGCGTCGCGCAGCTCGGGGAGGGTGCGAGCCTGGTGGCCGGTGGGCACCGGGACGAGGTGCATCTGGAAGAAGCGGAAGCGCTTGCCCTGGGTGCGGGCCGGCGCTCCGCCGAGATGCTGGAGGTGGTCGCCGATGGTGGCGACCAGCTCCTCGCGCACGCGCTCCATGGAGCCCGCGTGAAAAGCATCCACGCCGGCCAGCCGCTCGGCGAGGCGCACGTCGCGCACCTCGGTGCCGACCCAGAGCGCGAAGTCGTTGGGATAGGCCTCGGCCAGCACCGGCCGGTGCAGCAGCGAGGCGGAGGTGTGGCAGAAGACGGACTCGACCGGCACGCGCTCGAGCTGCTCGAGCAGCTCGCGGGCGTCGTGCGCCTCGTGGGGCAGCAGCTCGTTCAGCTCGAGGCAGCCGAGGAAGACGAAGGGCTCGGTCGGGCTCATGCGGTAAGCTCTCCCGGGGGACGACGCCTGTGAGAATCCTGCTCCTGAGCCGTGAGTACCCGCCGCACGTCTACGGCGGCGCCGGCGTGGTGGTGGATCACCTGAGCCGCGCGCTGGCCCGCTGCGCGTCGGTCGAGGTGCGCTGCTTCGGCGACAACGAGCAGCAGAAGCCCGACCTGACCGTCAAGGGCTACGCGCCGTGGCCCCGCCTGGCCGGCGGTCCGGAGGCGCCCTACGCGCCCGCCCTGGAGGCCCTCTCGGTGGGCCTGGCCATGGCGCGCGATCCGGTCGCGGCCGACGTGGTGCACACCCACACCTGGTACGTCGGGCTGGGCGGGATGCTGGTGCAGTCCATCCACGACGTGCCGCTCGTGGTCACGCTCCACAGCATGGAGCCGCTCCGGCCGTGGAAGGCCGACCAGCTCGGCACCGGCTACGCGGTGTCGAGCTGGGCCGAGCGCCTGGCCGTCGAGCGCGCCGATCGCGTCATCGCGGTGTCGGCCCAGATGCGCGGCGACATCCTGACCCACTTCCGGGTCGAGCCCGAGCGCGTGGCGGTCATCCACAACGGGGTGGACGCGGAGGCCTTCGCGCGCACCGGGCGGCGCGACGCCCTCGCCCGCCACGGGGTGCGCGAACCCTACGCGCTCTTCGTCGGCCGGATCAGCGAGCAGAAGGGGATCTTCCAGCTCCTGGAGGCCGCGAGGACCCTGCCCGCGGGCGTCCAGCTCGTCCTCTGCGCGAGCAGCCCGGACACGCCGGAGCTGCTGGCGCGGCTCGAGGCCGCGGTGACCGGCCGTCCCGAGATCCGCTGGATCAACGCGATGCTGCCGGTGCCCGAGGTCGTCCAGCTCTACAGCCATGCCGCGGTCTTCGTGTGCCCGTCCATCTACGAGCCGTTCGGCCTGATCAACCTCGAGGCCATGGCCTGCGGGACCCCGGTGGTCGCGAGCCGGGTGGGAGGCATCCCCGAGGTGGTGGTGGACGGCGAGACCGGCCGGCTGGTGGAGCCCGGCGACGTGGCCGCGCTCGGGCAGGCCCTCCGCGAGACCCTGGCCGAACCCGGGCGCGCCGGGCGCATGGGCGAGGCCGGGCGCCGGCGGGTGGAGGCCCACTTCTCGTGGGACCGCATCGCGGATCGGACGATCACGGTGTACCGGGACGCGATCGAGCATCACGGGCGCGCCTCGGCCAGATAGAACGCGACGCTCCACGGCGGCAGCGTGGACCACTGCGACGGAAGCGCGAGCGCGTGGAGCCGGCGGCCCCAGCCCGCGCTCGGCCCCTCGTGCGCGACCGGCGCCGCGCCCAGGTTGGCCACGAGCCGCAGCGTGCCCTTCGGGAAGGTCCACGCGACCTCGAGGGCGGTCTCGCCGAGGGCCTTCCAGGCCGCGACCGGCATCGGCTCGCCCTCGAGGACCGGAACGATGGCCCGGCTCCGCAGCGCGAGCAGGGCCTGGTGAAATTCGAGCCAGTCCTTGTGGACCGCGGCGGTCGCGTGACGCCAGTCGAGCACCGAGCGCGTGAACGTGGAGTCGGACTGCGGATCGGGAATGCGCGCCCGCGTCGCGGGATCGGCGAACTCCGGGAACCGGGCGAACTCGCGGCGCCGGCCCTCGGAGACCAGCGGGCCCAGGTCCGGGCCCAGATCGCTGAAGAACAGGAAGGGCTCGGGGGCGGCCCACTCCTCGCCCATGAAGAGCAGCGGCGGCGCGGGCGAGAGCAGGAGGATCGCGGTGGCCGCCCGCACCGCGTCGGGGCCGGCGAGCGCGGTGATCCGCTCCCCGAGCGCGCGGTTGCCGATCTGGTCGTGGTTCTGCAAGAAGGTCACGAAGGCGGTGGGCGGCAGATCCGCGGAGGGCTCTCCCCGCATCCCGTCCCGGTAGGCAGAGCGCTCGCCCTGGAACGCGAAGCCCTCGACGAGGCACCGCCCCAGGTGCGGCAGGGGGGGCTGGTAGTCGCGGTAGTAGCCGCCGGACTCGCCGGTCAGCAGCACGTGCAGCGCATGATGCACGTCGTCGTTCCACTGGGCCTGGTAGAGCGGACGCCCGCCGGCCGCGCGGCGCATGTAGCGAGCCTCGTTGGCGCCGTTTTCCAGCACCAGGTGGACGCGGCGCTCCCGCCCGGGTCCGTCGGCCACCGCGCGGGCCAGCTCCGCCAGCAGGTGGCGGCGCGACCCGTCCGCGATGGCGTTGACCGCGTCGAGCCGCAGGCCGTCGAGGTGGTACTCCTCGATCCAGTAGAGCGCGTTGTGGATCATGAAGGCGCGCACGACCTCCGAGCCGGGCCCGTCGTAGTTGACCCCGTCGCCCCAGGGAGTCTGGTGGCGCGCGTTGAAGAAGTCGGGCGCGTAGCGGTGGAGATAGTTGCCCTCGGGCCCGAAGTGGTTGTAGACGACGTCCAGGAAAACGGCGACGCCGCGCGCGTGCGCGGCGTCCACCAGGGCCTTGAGGTCGCCGGGCCGACCGTAGCGCGCCTCCGGCGCGTAGAGGAGCACGCCGTCGTAGCCCCAGCCCCGGCGACCGGGGAAGTCGGCCAGCGGCATCAGCTCCAGCGCGGTGACGCCGAGCGAGACCAGGTGGTCGAGCCGCTCGGCCACGCCCGCGTAGGTGCCGGCGGGGCTGAACGCGCCCACGTGCAGCTCGTAGAACACGAGCCGCTCCGGCGGCAGGCCGATCCACGCGGTGTCGGTCCAGGCGTGGGCGAGCGGATCCACGACCTCGCTCGCCCCGTGCACGTCGCCGGGCTGGAACCGCGCGGCGGGGTCTGGCACGAGCAGCTCGCCGTCGATGCGGTAGCGGTAACGCGTGCCCGGCGGCGCCTCCCGCGTCACGTACTCGGCCCACCCGCCCGCGTCGCGCGGCATGGCCACCGCGCGCCCCGGCTCCTCGAGCCACAGGTCGACCTGGCGGGCGCCGGGCGCCCAGAGCCGGAAGCGCGTGGTGCCGTCCTCGCGGACCTCCGCGCCGAACGGCATCCGATGCGCGCGCCGCGCCGCCGGAGCCGGGCTCACGGCAGATCGCTCTCGCGCTCGAGGAGCGCCACCGGGAAGTGGCCGAACAGGGCGGGGACCGGGAGCACCGCGGCGCCGTCGCGGCGCTCGCTCGGCACCGCGCGGCCGGTGAAGCGGTCGCGGTAGACGCCGGCGAGTCGGTCGTCGCCGAGCGCGACCCAGGTGTGCTCCCACGCCGCCTCGCCCAGCGCGAAGCGGCCGGTGAGGCCGGCGAGGCGGGCGGTCAGGCGCGGCACCGCCGCGATCACCGCCTCGGGCCCGTCCACCCGCGCCAGCGCCACCACGTGCTCGGCGTGGCGGCCGCCACCGGCGAGCCCGCGGTACTCTCCGCCGCCGAAGAGCCCGGCCCGCTTCCGTCGCAGGGTCAGCGCGCGATGCGTGAGGTAGAGCTTCACGCTCCCGTCCCGCCAGCGCTCGAGGAGGTCCGCGCAGAGCCCGCTCAGGTCCGCCGGGCCCGCGTCCTCGGCGGGGATCCGGGCGCGAAGCGCCTGCAGCAGCGCCTGCCGGCGGGCGAAGTCGACCGGCCGGCGGTTGTCCGGATCCACGAGCGAGAGCTCCCAGAGCTCGGTGCCCTGGTAGAAGTCGGGGATGCCCGGCGCCGCGATCTTGAGCAGGGTCTGGGCGAGGGAGTTGACCGCCCCGTGGGCCGCGACCAGCTGCTGGAAAGGACGGAAGGCGGAGAGGAAGGCCCCACCGGGCGCGAGCAGGCCGGTCACGAACCCGCGCGTCGCGGCGTCGTAGCCCGCGCTCGGGTTCACCCAGCTCGTGTGACGCTTGGCCTCCTTGGTGGCCTTTTCCATGTAGCCGACCAGCCGCTCGGTCAGCGTCGCGAGCGACTCGTCCTCGTCCCGGGCGGGCCACGCGCCCAGCAGGTTCTGGTAGAAGAGATACTCGTCGTTGGCGTCCGGTGCGGCGCGGCCGTCCACGTCCACCTTGAAGCGCCGGGCCAGGGCGCGCCAGCGCCGGACCTCGGCGGCCCACGCCGCGGGCACCTCGGAGAGCACATTGATGCGGGCGCGGACGTCCTCGCCGCGCTTGGTGTCGTGGGTCGCGGTGGCCACGAGCGACTCGGGCCACCGGGCCCGGCGCGCCGCGTTCCGGTCGTGGAACACGGTCGGTGATTCCCCGTAGCGCGCGGGATCGCCGCCCACCTCGTTGAGCGAGACCAGGCGGTTGTAGACGTAGAACGCGGTGTCCTCGACACCCTTGGCGGTGACCGGGCCCGTGGTCTGCTGGAAGCGCATCGCGAAGTGCCGCCGCGCGGCCTGCTCGTCCGGATCGGGGCGGCCCGGGTTGCGCACCAGGAGCACGTCTCGGACGAAGTCGAAGATGGAGACGTTCACGGTGGGATTGCGGCGCTTGGCCTCCGCCACCGCCTCCTCGATGTAGGCGCGGTCGCGGGCGCTCGGGTCGCGCCCGTCGTCGCCCACGTAGGTGCGGTAGACCGGGAACGCGGCCACCGTCTCGCGGATCACCCGCACCAGGCTGTAGAGGGTGAAGTCGCGGGAGAGGCGGTTGCGCTCCGACATGGAATCGAGATGATGGCCGAGCTGATTGATCTCGCTCGCCATCGAGACCTGCATGATGAGTCGCTTGGCGGTGTAGGTGTGATCGGCGAGCAGTCCGGCCGATCCGGTCAGTCTCGCGTAGAGGGTGGTCATCTGTCGCGAAGTTCCCCGGTCCACGAAGAGCCCGTTGACCGAGGCGAGGAAATCGTAGCCGGTGGTGCCCGCGACCGCCCACCAGTCGGGCAGGGGCTCGCCCGGGCTCAGGATCTTCTCGGCCGCGATCCAGAGCGGGCGGGCGTCGAGCGAGGCGGGCTGCTCCGCGGCGCGCGCGCGGTAGAGGGCGCCGAGCGCCTCCGCCTCCGCGGGCGTCAGCTCCGGGGCGAGCCGCCGCGCGGTGGCCATCAGCGCGCCTTCCTGGAGCCGACGGAAGTACTCGCCGGGCGCGTAGAGCCCGTCCGGGTGATCCACGCGCAGGGCGGTGACCTTGCCCTCTCCGACGAGCCGGAAGACGAGCTCGTGGGCCGCGTCGAACACCGAGCGCTCCTCCATGCGGATCGCGGCCAGGTGGCTCACGTCGAAGAAGCGGCGATAGTTCACCTCGTCGCCCGCCACGCGCCAGTCGGCGAGCCGGTAGGTCTGAGCGGAGAGCAGGCGATCGAGCGCGTCGAAGCTCGCGGGATCTCCCGCGGTCCCGTTCATCGCGCGCACCGTGTCCTCTACGTGCTCGCGGACGTCCACCGACTCCTTGGTGAGGGCGGCGAGCCGCCGCTTGACGATCTCCTTTTCGCGCAGCCGCTCCGCGAGGCGCGCCGGATCGGTCTCGGTGCGCCCGGGCAGATGCTCGAGCGCGGTCAGGATGCTCCGTAGCTCCTGGAGGCCCGCGTCCTCAGGCCCGAGCCGGCCGGCGAGGACCTCGAGGCGGTCGGTCAGGATCTGCGCGTAGGTGTCCGGGGCGATGGGCAGGCGGGCCCCCGCGTACCGCAGGTGGAAGGCGCCGTCCGCGAGCTCGAGCTGGAGCTGCTGGGACTCCAGCACTCGGCCGTACTGGTCGGGGAGGACGGGCAGGAGCACGCGATCGCGCAGCTCCGGCTTGATCGGGGTCCAGTCGATGTCGAAGAAGGCCGCCCGGGGCGAGGCTCGCCCGTTCTCCAGCACGTCCAGCCACCAGAGATTGGCGTCGCCCGCGATGCCCATGTGGTTGGGCACCACGTCGAGGATCAGACCGAGGCCGAGGGCGGCGAGCGAGGAGGCCAGACGGTCGAACGCGGCCCCGCCGCCGATCTCCGGATTGAACGCGTTGTGATCGGTGACGTCGTAGCCGTGGGAGCTGCCGGGTCCGCAGCGGAAGCAGGGCGAGAGGTAGGCGTCGCTCACCCCGAGCGCGTCGAGGTAGGGGCCGAGCGCGGCCACCGCGTCGAAGCCGAGCGCGCTCCCCAGCTGCAGACGATAGGTGGCGTGGCGCTCTCGCCGCAGCGCGGCCGCCGCTTGCTGGAAGAGGACGCCGACATCGATCATGCGCTAGAGGTGGGTCAGGGTCTCCCGCGGATGCGGCTCGCGGTTGCGCAGGTGCCGCTCGAGGATCTGGCGGGCCAGCGCTCGGCCCCCGAGGCCGAAGGCCAGCGCGAGCGCGAAGATCAGGCCGCCGAAGGTGATGCCGAAGGCCACCAGCACCATCTCCTTGCCGATGCCCAGGTGGGTGATCGCGGTGGCGCTCGCGAAGAGCAGGACGCCCCAGCGGATGGCGCGCGCGAGCAGGCGCGCCTCCGGCACGCGCGCGTTGACCGCCGCGATCAGCGCGCCTTCGCCCAGGAAGTTGGCCACGAGCCAGCCCACGAGGAGGATGAGGGCGGCGCCCATGACCCGCGGGACCCACGAGAACACGAACTCGGTGAGCCGCCCGGTGCCGGGGATCGCGAGCGCGTCGATGGCCATGGAGAGGAAGAGGACCAGGATGCTCCAGAAGACGACGAGCCCGAGCACCTGCGAGGGCGGCCGGCGCACGCCCGCGCGGCTGAGCTGCGAGACGATGCCCCAGCTCTCCGCGCGCCGGTCGAAGGCCACCGCCTGCGCCACACGCCGGGTCACCCGCGCGGCGATCCAGGCGCCCGCGAGGCCGACCACCGCCAGGGTCAGCATCGCGAGGATGCCCGGCATCACGAGAACCAGCCTCGTCTTGAGGTCCGCGAGAGCGGCCCACACGAGATCACCCCACATGTCCGTCATGATCCGCGCCTCCTTCCATGCGTTGCGGTGCGGGAATGTCTCACGGTATCACGCGTGGAAGGCCGCAGAAAGGCTGCCGGGCCCCTTCGCGCGCGCGTGGCGGTGTTACCGGCATCGGTAACGCTTACCGCTCCCGCGCGCGGCACCGGGACCTTGCCGCCCGAGCCGGTCGCGCGCAGTCGCGGCTTTTCCGGCGCTTAGGCCGATGTGGTGCACTCGCCGCGCCTGGCACAGGGCTTGCCCGTGCTCTGACTCCATGGGTCTCATGCGGAGGGGCCGGTAAGTCCCGCGGCCCGGTCGCGCCCGGCGATGCGCGAGCGCATCGCCCAGGCGTTCACCCAGGTCGAGGACGTGCTCTACGTCGGGATCGGGGTGGTGCTGGCGGCGGGCGCCATCGGGCTCCTGATCAACGCGGCGGTGACGTTCGCGCGCAGCATCGGGGCCGGGGCGGTCGGCGGCAGCGTGGTGGCGGTGCTGGACCAGCTGCTGCTGATCCTGATGATGATCGAGATCCTCTACACGGTGCAGGTGTCGTTCCGGGAGCACGTGCTGGTGCCGGAGCCGTTCGTCCTGGTGGCGATGATCGCCGCGGTGCGGCGGATCCTGGTGCTCACCGCCGAGTTCGGGAAGCTGATGGCGGAGGGCGAGGCGATCTTCCGGTACGCGATGATCGAGCTTGGGCTGCTGACCGTGATGACCGGGGTGATGGTGGCCTGCCTGATGGGCTTGCGAAAGCGCGACAAGGAAGCGGTGGCCGAGCGGGCCTGAGAGTCCCCTCGAGCGAGAGGAGCGGGCCATGAAGATCCAGCAGCTCGATGAGGTCGAGGGCCGGCGCACCTTCGTACTGGTCTGTGATCGTGGCGACGATCCGGTGGAGGCCCTGACCGCGGCCGCCAAGCGCTTCGACGTCTCCGGCGCCTCGTTGACCGGCATCGGGGCCTTCTCGGGGGTGACCCTCGGCTTCTTCGACCGAGGCCGGCGTGACTACGCCCGGCGCGTCATCCGGAAGCAGGTGGAGGTGGTGTCCCTGGTCGGCAACGTCGCGCTGGACGCCGGCGAGCCCCGGGTCCACGCGCACGTCGTGGTCGCCCGGTACGACGGCAGCGCCCTCGGGGGCCACCTCCTGGGTGGCACCGTGGACCCGACCCTGGAAGTCACGATCGTCGAGTCGCCCGTCACCCTTCGGCGAAAGACCGATCCATTGACCGGTCTGGCGCTCCTCGATATCGACTGGAGCAGGTCGTAGTTACACGGTAATATCTTCCCGCTCCTGGACCGCGAGGTGGCGAAATGCGCTCCAGTAAAGTGTTCGTGCGTGGACGGTAAACCTCGGTAGCAATTACGCTGGACGGAAGTTCCCTCTCATCGGGCTTTCGGGGGCATATCGCTTGCAGCCTACGGCGCGACGACCCGAGCCTCAACCGTGAACCCTCGCGAGCTAGCCGAAAAGGGGACGACCATGAAGCACAGGATCCTGATCGCAGACGACGACGAGTCCGGCCGCGGCGGTCTCGCGGCCCTGCTGACAATGTGGGGTTACGAGGTCCAGGAAGCGGTGGACGGCAAGGACGCGCTGGAGCGGGCCCCGAGCTTCCGCCCGCACGTCGTGGTCGCCGACATGGTCATGCCGGTGATCGACGGCATCGGCCTATTGAAGCCCCTCGCCGCGACCGTTCCGGAGGCGGCCGTCATCCTGCTGACCGCCCACGGCTCCATCGAGACCGCGGTGTCCGCGATGCGGGAGGGCGCCTACGACTACATGACCAAGCCGGTAGACCCACGCCGGCTCCGGGTCCTGGTGGAGAAGGCGGTCGAGAAGGTCCAGGTCAACCGCGAGGTCACGGTCCTGCGGCGCCAGCTCAAGGAGACGCGGGGACTCGGACCCCTCCTTGGCGTCAGCCCCGGGATGCAGGAGATCTACCGGCTGATCGAGATGGCCGCACCGAGCCCGGCGCCGGTCCTGATCCTGGGCGAGACGGGGACCGGCAAGGAGCTGGTGGCGCGCACGATCCACGATCTCTCGCAGCGGGCCAAGGGGCCGTTCGTGGCGGTGAACTGCTCGGCGATCCCGGAGACACTGCTCGAGAGCGAGCTGTTCGGCCACGAGAAGGGGGCCTTCACCGGCGCGATGGCGCGCCGGCCCGGCTACTTCGAGCTGGCCGACGGCGGGACGATCTTCCTCGACGAGATCGCCGAGATGAGCTCCAACCTGCAGGCCAAGTACCTCCGCGTCCTGCAGGACAGCCAGGTGCGGCGCATCGGCGGCCACGACGAGGTCTCGGTGGACGTGCGGGTCGTCTGCGCGACCAACAAGGACGTGACGAAGGCGGTGCAGGACGGCGCGTTCCGCGAGGATCTCTACTATCGGGTCAATGTGCTGACGATCCCCCTCCCCCCGCTGCGCCGGCGTCCCGAGGACATCCCGCTCCTCGCGGAGGCGTTCATGGCCGAGTTCAACGACAAGTACGAGCGGCAGGTGCGCGGCATCGACGAGGCGGCCCGCAAGCTCCTTCGCGACCACGCCTGGCCGGGCAACGTGCGGGAGCTGCGCAACGTGATCGAGCGCGCGGTGGTGTCGTGCGAGGACGGGATGATCACCGCGGACTGCCTGCCGATCGCTCCGCTGGGCGCCGCGCCCGCCGAGCGGGCCAACATGGTGGTGCTGCCGGTGGGCACCACGCTGGACGACGGCGAGAAGCAGCTCATCCTGAGGACGCTGCAGTCGGTGAACAACAACAAGACGAGGGCCGCCGAGATCCTCGGCACCACGCCGAAGACGCTCCACAACAAGGCGCGGCGGTGGCGGGAGCTTCAGGGCGAGCAGCGGTAGAGCGCAGCTGCGGTAACCGCGGCGGTTCGCCGCCGCCGGGCTGGGCACCGATCCACACCACCGGGGTCGAAGTCTGCCCGGATCGCCTGTTGCTGGGGGCTGGTCGAGCCTGGCCGGAGCTAGACGCGACGCGGCGGTCGAGCTGGGCTGGCTAGCGCCGGCGGTCGCCGCCGCGCGGCTGGGCGCCGATCCACACTACCCACGGACGAGTCGCCGACTGCTCTTGGCGGATCTCGACGGGGTATCCCTGTTGCTGGATGCTGCTGGCCAGGCGAGCGGCTGCCTCCCGGTCCGCGAACGCCGCGGCCGGGGTCCAGTCCCGCCCGCCTTTGCGGGTCTCGACGGCAGGCGCAGCCGCGGGCGCCCGCTCCGGCGCGTGCAGGACCGCGGCCTGCGGCTGACGGGGCGGCTCCGGAGAACGGGTCACCCGAGGCTCCGGCACCGGCGCTGGCGACACCCTGGTCTGCGCCGGCGGGAGCGACGGCTTGGTCGATTCGGACGGCTTGGTCGATTCGATAGTCGGCACGAGCGCGTCCTCGGTAGCCGGTCCGCGCAGCGCGTCGCGCTGATCGCTCGGCTGGCTCGGCGGGGGCGAGTCGACGCGTGGGGCGACGAAGGGATCGCGAACGGCCTCGGAGAGCCTCGGGGTGGGCTGGGCCCCCGGAGCCGACTTCACCCCGGTGGAGACTCGGGCGCCCGCCGGTGGTCCCGTAGGAGTGGCCGCTCCCATCAGGGAGCTCAACGTGAAGAATACGGCCAGGAACGTCGGGACAAAGGTCACGGCCGCGATCAGGGGTCCGGGCAGTCCGCCCCGCTCATCGGCAGCGTCCTCCGCATCGAGCTCGACGCTCTCGGGGAAGGCGTCCGTGGCAGAGATCACGTCGGACGTCTCCGGGAGCGCCTCGTCCCGGACCTCGTCAGCCTCGTCTCGCAACCTGGAAGCCATGTCCCTTAGTGATACGCAAGTGACGTGCCACGCGTCCGCGAAGTGGGTCTCTCGCTCTCGGCGTGAATAACAACATACAGCCTCGCACGAGAAGGGAGAAACTTCCGCACCGGTCAGGGACTTTTTTTCCAGACCGGGCGGTCGAGACCTTGGCACGGGGGTTGCGATGAGCGGCCCGCTCAGGAGGTACTCATGCGAGCGATCCGCAGCATGTTCCGGAACGAACGCCCGCGCTGGCGGGTGGCAATTCTCGATGCCGATTCGTCGTCGCGGGCTGTGCTTCGCGCGGCGGTGGAGGACGCGGGCGGCGTGGTGGCGGTGGAGGCGCCGCTACGCCTCGACGCGGTCGCGGTCATGAAACAGACCCGGCCGGACGTCGTGATCATGGCGCCGAGCCTGTCCGGGACGCGCGAGCCCGCACTGATGCCCCGCATCACCGCCGAGGTCGACTGTCCGGCGGTCCTGTTCACGCGGGACACCGACCAGACCGTGGTCAAGCAGGCCAATCGCGCCGGAGTGATGGGCTTCATGCTCAAACCGCTGCGCGCGGCCGAGCTCGGGCCGACACTCGACCTGGCGCTCGCTCGGTTCCGGGAGATCCGCCGGCTGCAACAGGCGCGCGCCGAGCGGCCGATCGTGGATCAGGCCAAGGGCAAGCTGATGAGCGACCGCCATCTCAGCGAGGCGGAGGCCTTCCGATGGCTGCGGCGGCACGCGATGGATTCGCGCCAGCGTCTGGGTGACGTGGCGCGCGAGGTGCTCGCCGGGGAGGCCGCGTTCCTGGCGGTCCCGGAAGGCGCACGATGACGCGTCGCGCCTGTCACCCGACTTGGAAGGGTTTACACGATCGGCGAGGAAATTCCTACTCGGTCGGGATGGTTCGTCGTGCCGATGCCAGCTGGAGCTTATGCGGAGACAACTTGGGAGTGATCGAACGACACGCTGGCTGGCATGGGCGATGCACTTTCAGGCCCAATGGAGGTGACAGCCATGGAAATCATCGTGGTGGCGACGATGCTGCTCGTGGTCGTGCTGCTCGGGGTCGCTGTCAAGCTCTATGACCTCAAGCGCAGGCGTGAGGATGAGGCGGTCGCGGCGCAGGCCAGGATCTCGGACGCGTTGCTGATGGACGCGAACCTGGCCGGACTGCCGTTGACCCCGACCGCGCATCTGCCGCTCTGGAGCGGCACGCCGCTCGTGATCGAGATCACGGGTGCGGTGCCGAGAACGGAGCTGCGCGATGCGGCGGTGGACGTGGCGAAGCGGGAGATCGCGCGCAGCCGCTCCGACTTCCAGATCGACGACCGGATCGCAGTGGACCCGGCCGCCCTCGGGCACGCGGCCTAGGATATGCGTCGGCGCCTCGTCTGGTCCCTCGGTATCGTCGTCCTGGCAGGGCTCGTGGTCTGGGCCCCGGCGCCGGCCCGCGCCGGGGCTCCGACCGACCAGTTGAAGGCCTCGGTCGAGCAGATCGTCAAGGTGCTCGAGGATCCGGGGCTGCGGTCCGAGGCTCGGAGCCAGGAACGGCGAGCGGCCATCCGCAAGGAGGCCGAGGGCGTCTTCGACTTCACCGAGACCGCCAAGCGCGCCCTCGGACGGCACTGGCAGGGCCTGGCCGAGAAGGACCGGCAGGAGTTCACCTCCCTGTTCACCGACCTGATCGAGCGGGCCTACATCTCCAAGATCGAGCGGTACAGCGGCGAGCGTATCGCGTACGCGGGTGAGGCGGTGGACGGTGGCCTCGCCACCGTTCGGACCCGCTTCGTGACCAAGCAGGGCACCGAGGTGCCGGTCGACTATCGGATGCAGCAGCGGGGAGACCGCTGGCTCGTGTACGATGTCTCGGTCGAGGGTGTGAGCTTGATCAACAACTACCGGACGCAGTTCGACAAGATCATTCAGACCTCCTCGTACGCGGAGCTGGTCCGGAAGATGAAGGCGGCGGAGCTCACCGCGCCGGCCTCGCCGCGGTCGTGAGCGCGCGCGGCTCGCGCTCGCGGCTCGGCCCGCTCCTCGTTCTGGCCGCTTTCGTGGTGGCAGGTCTGGCGGCAATGGGAGCGGGTGTGGCGCCGGCGGGGGAGCGTCGCGCGGGCACGGTGCTCGCGCTGGACCCCCAGGCGCGCACCCTGACTCTCGACGAGTTCGGGGCCAATGCCGAGCGGCGCGCCCTGCGGGTCCAGGTGCCGCGCGAGGCGCTAGTGCTGCTGTCGCAGCGCAACCAGGCCGGGCGCGACGTGAAGGACAGCTTCCGGGACAGCGCGATCACGCTCGCGGACGTGCGGGTGGGCGACTTCGTCGTGATCGAGATGTCTTCCGACCCGGAAGTGGCGCGGCTCGTGATGATCACCCTCCGGAGGGGTGCCGGGTCCTAGTGCGGGGGGAGACCGTCTGATGGCCGACGTCTGGGAAGGCCGGTTCTGGGGCCTTCGTCGGTGGACTCTTCTCGCGGGTGTGCTGCTGGCGATCACGGTGCTGGTCGGCGGCGGCCTCGTCATCTATTCGGCGCGCGCCCTCTCCCGATTCGAGCGGCTGGAAGCGCGCCGCTCGACCGTTCTCTACGCGGCACCGCCCGTCCTCCGGCCGGGTGTCAACGTGAGCGCGCTCGACCTGGCGGGGATCCTGGGCCGCCAGGGCTATCGCGAGACCCGTAACGCGGGCGCGTCCGGCCAGTTCTCCCGGTCGGAGAGCGCGTGGGAGATCAACGTGGCCGGGGCGCCCCGCGTCACGCTGGCCGTCTCGGGCGGACGCATCACCGGGCTCCGGCAGGGCGACACCGCGGTCCAGAGCGTGGCGCTGCCCCCCGAGCTGCTCGCCAGCGCCGGCGCGGACATGGGCGAGAACATACGCCCGGTGCGCCTGCCGGATGTCCCGCAGCTGCTGCGCGACGCGGTCCTGGTCACCGAGGACGTGCGCTTCTACGAGCACGGGGGCGTGGACCCGCGCGGCATCGTACGCGCGCTGTGGGCCAATGTCCGGAAGGGCCGGGTCGCCGAGGGTGGGAGCACCATCACCCAGCAGCTGGTCAAGAGCCGACTGCTCAACCCGGAGCGCACGCTCGCCCGCAAGATCAACGAGGCGCTTCTCTCGACCGCGCTCGAGTGGCGCTATAGCAAGGACCAGATCCTCGAGGCCTATCTCAACGAGATCTATCTCGGACAGTCGGGCGGGTCGGCGGTGCGGGGGGTCGGCGCGGCCTCGCGCGCCTACTTCGGCAAGGAGGTCCATCAGCTCGCGCTGCCGGAAGCGGCGCTGCTCGCGGGGATGATCCGCGGCCCCAACAACTACTCGCCGGTCGCCAATCCCGACCGGGCGCGGGAGCGACGCGACGTGGTGCTGACCCGCATGCGTGACCTCGGCAAGATCTCGGAGGCCGACTACCGGCGCGCCCGCAAGGAGCCGGTGCGCGCGAGAACGACTCCGGCGAACGGGCTGATGGCGCCCTACTTCGTCGACTATGTGCGCGCCGAGCTCGAGCGCAACGGAGACATCGACCTCGCCGACCTGCACGGGGTGCGTGTGTACACCACGCTCGATCCGGTGCTGCAGCGCCTGGCCGAGACCGCGGTGGTGAAGGGCATGGACCGGCTCGAGACGCTGCGTCCGCGGCTGCGCCGCAAGAGCCCGGAGGAGCGCCTGCAGGTCGCGATGATCGTGCTCGATCCCGCCACCGGGCAGGTCCGCGCGCTGGTGGGCGGTCGCGACTACCGGGCGAGCCAGTTCAACCGGGCGGTGCTCGCCCGCCGCCAGCCGGGCAGCGCGTTCAAGCCGTTCGTGTACCTGGCCGCGCTCACGCCGCGGAAGGAGGGGGCCCTCTTCACCGCCGCGTCGCTGATCGAGGACGCGCCGATCACCGTGATGGTGGACGGCAAGCCGTGGACGCCCAAGAACTACGACGACCGCTACGAGGGCCGGGTCACGGTGCGCCGGGCGCTCGAAGGCTCGCTGAACACCGCAACGGTGCGGGTCGCCCAGGCGGTGGGCCTGCCCGTGGTCATCGAGACCGCGCGATCTCTCGGGATGGAGGTGGAGCTCAAGCCGGTTCCCGCGCTCACTCTGGGCGTGTTCGAGATCACCCCGCTGGCGCTCGCCCGCGCGTACCTGCCGCTGGCCAACGGGGGCCTGGTGCCGAGCGGGGGCGGGGTGGTGGAGACGGTGGCCGACGAGGGTGGGCGCGCGCTCTGGAGCGCGAGCCGCGAGGCGCGCCCGGTGATCGGGGCGGCGGAGGCCTACGTGGTGACCTCGCTGCTCGAGGGTGTGATCAACGTGGGAACCGCCGCCTCCGCGCGGGCGGCCGGGGTGCCGGGCGCGGTGGCCGGCAAGACGGGGACGACCAACGAGGGCCGCGACGCCTGGTTCGTGGGTTACTCGCCGAACCTGCTCGCGCTGGTCTGGGTAGGCTTCGACGACGGCACGCCGGCGGGGCTATCCGGGGCGGAGGGCGCCCTGCCGATCTGGTCCGACTTCATGCGGCAGGCGTTGGACATCTATCCGGGCGGCGCTTTCTCCGAGCCGGCCGGAGTCACCCATGCGAAGGTGGACGTGACGACGGGCCGCCGCGCCACCGCGTTCTGCCCGCTCGTCGCCACCGAGGTATTCCTGGCCGGCACCGAGCCGCCGGCCTGCGAGGAGCACGGGGGCAGCATCACGGAGCAGGTCGAGCGCTGGTGGGATAAGGTCCGGGGCTGGTTCGGGAAATGAGGCGGTAGAGTCGGGACGCCGCTAGATCGCGAGCAAACGACCGAAGCGACGCAGGCGGTCCTGGATGTCCCCCATGAAGAGGAAGGCCAGGCCATCGGAATCCTGCCGCCACACCAGAGCCGGCACGTTGAAGGGCGACCCGTCGGGCGGCCGGAAGCGGAGCTGAGCAGGGGTCCCGATGTCGATCCGCTCCTTGGGTCTCACCTTGGCCCCGCGGGCCGAGATGTCCACGGTCTGGAGGAGGAAGCGGCGCTTCCCGGCCTCCACCACGACGAGCCAGGAGACGTCGGTGCGCGGGTGCCGGCGGCGGTCGGCTGCCTGTTTCGTCTGGATCATGTGGGGGGTATGAGCAACCTGCGTGCCCCGCACGGAGGGGCGGTAAATCAGGTACTTGGACCCGTGTCGGCCGCGGGGCGGACCGTCAAGTCGGTGTCGTGACGCTGACAGTGTTCGCCCGCTGCCAAAGCGTGTAGAGTCGGGGGCCATGAGCGCGGCCACGGCCGAGGTGGTGATCTGCGGAGCGGGGATGGCCGGGGTCGCCACCGCCTACCATCTGGCGGTCCGCCGCGGCATCGGGGGAATCGTGCTGGTGGATGAGCGCCCGGCGCTGTCGCTGACCAGCGACAAGTCCGCCGAATCCTACCGGAACTGGTGGCCGGGGCCGGGCGACACGATGGTGTCCCTCATGAACCGCAGCATCGACCTGATGGAAGAGCTCGCGCGCGAAAGCGGCAACGTCTTCCTGATGAATCGACGCGGCTATCTCTTCGCCACCGCCCAGCCCGAGCAGATCGATCGCTACCTGCGCGCCGCCGAGGAAGCGGCCGGCTTCGGGGCGGGACCAGTTCGCGTGCATCGCTCGCCCGCGGACACCTACCAGCCCGCGCCCGCGACCGGCTATGAGAAGCAGCCCATCGGCACGGACGTCATCACCGACGCGAGCCTGATTCGCCGACACTTCCCGTACCTGGCCCAGGACACGGTGGCCCTGCTGCACGCGCGCCGGTGCGGCTGGTTCAGCGGCCAGCAGCTCGGGATGTACATGCTCGAGCGGGCGCGCGACAAGGGGGTGCGGCTCACCGAGGGGCGCGTGGAGCGCGTGGAGACCGCGGGAGGGAGGGTCACCGGCGTGACGGTGAGCGGACGGGACGGCACCCGCACGATCGGCACGGGACGCTTCGTGAACGCGGCGGGTCCCTTCGTCAAGGACGTGGGACGGCTGCTCGGAGTCGAGCTGCCCGTGTTCTGCGAACGGCACGCCAAGGTCGCGTTCCACGACACGCTGGGCGTGGTGCCGCGGCACGCGCCGATGATGATCTGGACGGATCCGGTGCGGCTGCCGTGGGCGGACGACGAGCGCGCGGAGCTCGGGGAGAGCGAGGCGCTTCGGCACCTGCTGGAGGAAATGCCCGCCGGCGTGCACGGCCGGCCCGAGGGCGGCGGGGACAGCCCGATCATGCTCGGGGTGTGGACCTACCATGCCGAGCCGATGGAGGCGCGCTTCCCCATCGAGTTCGATCCGGCCCACGCGGAGATCGTGCTGCGCGGGCTGACGCGCCCGCTGCCCGGGCTCGGGGCGTATCTCTCGCGGTTCCCGAAGTGCTTCGTGGACGGGGGCTACTACACCAAGACCCAGGAGAACCGCTTCCTGTCGTGCCCGCTGCCGATCGAGGGCGCGTACGTCCTGGGCGGGCTCTCCGGCTACGGAATGATGTCGTCCAACGGGGCCGCCGATCTGCTCGCCGACTACATCGCGGAGCGGCCGCTGCCCCACTACGCGCCCGCGTTCCACCTCGATCGCTACAAGGACCCCGCCTACCAGAAGCTCCTCGACGACTGGGGCGATTCGGGCCAGCTCTGAGCGAGGCCGCCCTCGTCGGCCCCGGCTACCAGTACTGCATCGCGTCTCTCAGGATCAGGTCGAGCTCGGCCGCGCCCACGTGGCGGGGCGCGCCCGACAAGAGCCGCGGCTGGCGCAGGGTGCCCTCGATCAGCGCGGGGAGATCACGCTCGGTGTAGCCGATCGCGGTGAGCCCGTTGGGGATCCCGATATCGCGCATGATCGACAGCAGCGCCTGGGGCAGGGCCTCGCGCCGCTCGGCCTCGTTGAGATCGGCCACCGGCCACCCCAGCAGCTCGGCCGCGCGCAGGTGCCGCTCGGGGGCGCTGGTGTAGGTGAACCGGAACGCGGCGGGCGCGGTCAGGATCACCGACATGCCGTGCGGGACGAGCGGGTGCCGGGTGCGGTAGCCGCTCGGCACGTAGTCGCGCACGAGGCCCGCGATCGGGTACGCCACCGCGTGGGGGATGTGCACCCCCGCGTTGCCGAAGCCGATACCCGCGTAGTTGGCGGCCAGGGCCAGGTGCAGGCGCGCCTCGACGTCGAGGCCGTTGAGCACGGCGCGCCGCAGGTAGCGGGCCGCATACTCCATCGCTTTCTCGCACCAGATGTCGCTGGCCGGATTCGCGCCGATGTACGCGGGGCGGTCGGGGGGATGATGCTTCGCGCGCGCGTTGTACGGGCGCGTGGTGTAGGACTCGATCGCGTGGGTCAGGATGTCGGCGCCCGCCGCCGCGGTCACCTCGGGCGGGGCGGTGAGCGTGTTGAGGGGGTCCACGATGCCCAGGGCGGGGCGCAGGAGCCGGTGCGAGACGCCCGCCTTCACGTTCTGATCCACGATGTGGGTGACCGCCACCGCGGTCGTCTCGCTGCCGGTGCCGGCGGTGGTGGGCACCGCGATCAGCGGGCGCACCGGGCCCGGGATCGCCACGCCTTTCCCGACCGGCTTGTTGATGTAGTCGAGCAGCGGGGCCGGGTAGCAGGTGAGGAGATTGGCCGCCTTGCACGTGTCGATGGTGCTGCCGCCGCCCACCGCGATCAGCCCATCCCAGTCCTTGCTGCGCGCGTACTCGCCCGCCTCCTCCATGGAGCGATCGGTGGGCTCGACCTCCACGCCGTCCCAGACGTCGGCCTTCACGCCCTGCTCCTCGAGGAGCGCGCGCACGCGCTCGGCCAGGCCGAGCTCGGAGATGTGGCGATCGGTGAAGATCAGGGCCTTGCGGATGCCCAGACGGCTGGCGTCGAAGCCGACCTCGTCCATGGCGCCCAGCCCGAACTTGATCGGCGAGTTCTCCATCACGAATACGGTCTCGGTCGGCAGGGTCACGCCCTTCATGGAGGCCTCCAATAGGTGGCGGTACGTGAAGTGTCCGGCTCGTCCGAGATTATAGAATTGCGCGGCCGACTGCGATACCCTCGGCCATCCGACCAACCCGACCCGGTTTCGCCCCCGATTGAAGGAGGACGATCGATGACGCTCGCCACCTGTCTCGCGGCCATGCTGCTGACGATCGGCGCCTCGCTCGCGCACGCGCAGCCCGCGCAGATCACGATCGTGCAGCCCGCCGAGGCCACCACGATGGATCCGGGGCGGAGCACGCAGGTCCTGACCGTCAACTACTTCTACAACCTCTATGACTCGCTCCTCCGGTGGGACGCCGCGCTGCAGCTCCAGCCCGGGCTCGCCACCGCCTGGCGGGCGGTGAACGACACCACCTGGGAGTTCAGCCTGAGGTCGGGCGTGAAGTTCCACGACGGCGCGCCGCTCACCGCGGAAGACGTGCGGGCCACCCTCGAGCGGAACCTGGTGCCGGGCAAGACGGTGGTGACCGCCGGGTTCACCACCATCGAGTCGGTCCAGGCGGTCACGCCGACCCTGGTGCGGGTCGTCACGAAGAAGCCCGATCCGCTGCTGCCGGTGCGAATGGCTCAGATGGGCTCTCAGATCCTGCCCGCCCGCCTGACCACCGACGACGGGGTGAAGGAGCTGGCCCGCCGCCCGGTCGGCAGCGGCGCCTACCGGTTCGTGGAGTGGGTCAAGGACGAGCGGCTCGTGATGGAAGCCAACCGCGACTGGTGGGGATGGGAGGGCCGCGCCCCCGTGATCGACCGCGTGGTCTGGAAGGCGATCCCGGACGATTTCCCTCGGCTGGTGGCCCTCGAGAAGGGGGACGCCGATATCGTCACCAGCTTGCCGCCCGACCGGGTCAAGTCCATCGCGGAGGGCCGGAACACGCGGGTGGTGAGCGTGCCGTCGTCGCGCACCGTGGAGTTCAACATCAATTCCACCCAGCCCCCCCTCTCCGACAAGCGGGTGCGCCAGGCCATGCACTACGCGGTCGACGTGCCCGCGATCATCCGCAGCCTCTTCGGGGGTCTCGGCAAGCCCATGGCCGGCGCGCTCGCCGACACCGACTTCGGCTACAACGCGGCCATCAAACCGTATCCCCACGATCCCGCGCGTGCCCGGGCTCTGCTGGGAGAGGCGGGGCTCGCGGGCGGGATCGACGTGACCCTGCACGCGGGCATGGGCACGATGGTCAACGACAAGCAGCTCCTCGAGGTGGTGGCCGACATGTGGTCGAAGGTCGGCATTCGCGCGAAGGTGGCCATGATGGAGATGGGCGCGCGCCAGCGCATGGTCAACGAGCGGGCGCTCCCCGCGGGGGGGCTACTCCTGATCAACGTACAGTCCACCCTGCTGGATGCCGACGGAAGCCTCTGGCGGATCATGCACCCGACCGGGCTGGGCGGGAAATACTGGGCGGGCAGCCAGCCGGGCCACCGGTTCCACGAGGTGATGGAGCAGGCCCGCTACACGCTCGATCTGAAGAAGCGCAAGGCCCTCTACGTCGAGGCCACCCAGATCATCGACGACGAGAAGCCCTGGCTCGAGCTCTTCCAGGAGGTCATCGTGTACGGCACGTCGAAGCGCGTCACGTTCCGCCCGCGCCCGGACTTCCGTCTCATCGTGTCGGAGATGTCGATCGGCCGCTGACGCGGCCAGAAGCCCAGCGGGAGGCTAGGAGGGCAGCGCGACGCGCGCGAGCAGCTTGACGTCGTCGAGCAGCGCGCCGGCCCCGCGGACCACGCAGGTCAGCGGGTCGTCGCTCACGCGGATGGGCAGGCCGGTCTGCTCGTGGAGCAGGAGGTCGAGCCCGCGGAGGAGCGCACCGCCGCCGGACACCACGATGCCCTTGTCCACGATGTCCGCGGCCAGCTCGGGCGGGATCTGCTCGAGGCACGTGTGCACCGCGCTCACGATCGCCATGATCGGCTCACGGAGCGCCTCGCGGATCTCCTCGCCGGTCACCAGGATGGTCTTGGGGATGCCGACGATGAGATCGCGGCCCTTGACCTCCATGGTGAGGTGCTCGCCCGCGACCGGATAGGCGGAGCCGAGCCGCAGCTTGATATCCTCGGCGTGGCGCTCGCCCACGAGGAGGCTGTAGTTCTTCCGGATGTGCTGGATGACCGCGGTGTTCATCTCATCGCCCGCGATGCGGGCGGACTTGCAGTAGACGATCCCGGAGAGCGACATCACCGCGACTTCGGTGGTGCCGCCCCCGATGTCCACGATCATGTTCGCGCCCGGCTCGGCCACCGGCAGGCCCGCGCCGAGGGCGGCCGCGATGGGCTCCTCGATGAGATACGCCTCGCGGGCGCCCGCCTGCTTGGCCGACTGGCGCACCGCCCGCTTCTCCACCTGGGTGATGCCCGACGGGACCGTGACCACGACGCGCGGGTGGACGATGCTGCGCCGCTGGTGGGTCTTCCGGATGAAGTAGTGGAGCATCTTCTCGGTGGAGTCGAAGTCGGCGATGACACCGTGGCGGAGGGGCCGGATGACCGAGATGCTCCCGGGGGCCCGGCCGAGCATGGCCTTGGCCTCGTGACCGGCGGCCAGCACCACCCCGTCCTTCATGGCGACGATGGATGGCTCGTTGAGGACGATGCCCTGACCGCGTACGTAGACGAGAGTATTGGCGGTTCCCAGGTCCACCGCCAGGTCATCGGCCAACAAACTCATGAGGGATCTCAGAGGCATGTCCGGTCCTTTCGGGACTGGGAGGGAACGCAACGGATGTGCCAGGGGGCGGCGCAAAAGAGGGGACGCGAAGTGGTTGCTGGACGGCCGTCTCCTACCATAGGCGGGGGTGGACAAGAGGCCGTCGCGAGCGAAAGTGTCAGCATATGTAGCTTTTACATTACACCAATGTAAGATTTACCCCGATTTCTGCCCTGGGAAAGGGCCTTGTCAGCCCCCTGGCCCCGTCGTAATCTTGGGCGCCATGAAGGGCCCCCGGAAGCCGCTCGCGAAGATCGAAGGCCGCAAGCGCATGCAGCAGAGCGGACTCACGGTCGCCTGGCACGGCACGCGAAGCCGGAAGGACTGGATGGCCTACGTCGAGAACGGGAGCGAGCAGGGGCGCCTCGTCCTCGCCGACCAGGTGTCCGAGCGGGCCCTCAAGAGCCTTCTCGCGCGGATCCAGAGCCTCTCGCGGGATGCGCTGGAGGCGATGGGCCGGCCGGTCGAGGCGGTGGCCGCCCAGGGCGGGGGGCCGCCGGCGCGACGGCCGCGAGGCGGCGGCGAGGCCAGGTCGAGCTCCGAGATCATCGTGCAGGCGCTCCCGAGCCGTCAGCTCGCCCTGAGCGGCGACACGGAGACCGAGGCCTCAGCGGCCACCACGTCGCGCCGCCGCCGGCTCCCAGCCAAGGTCGAGCGCAACGCACCCGCCGAGAACCGGCGGCCGGCGCGCGTCACCGCCCGGGATCTGGCGGGGACGGTACGACAGCTTCGCTCGCGGCTCGAGGGGCTGGAGGAGGAGCAGGAGCAGCTGCGGGCGGAGCTGGCCCTGCTGCGCGGCGACGCGGAGGCCTACGAGGGAACAACCCCTAGCATCTTCGTCACGGGCTGGTTTCGCGCGACGCTGGTCCTGATCGTGCTGGCGATCGTGGTGGTGATCAGCGTGCCGTGGCTGATGGATCTCTTCGAAGCCGGCTCGCGGGACTCGCGCCCGCCGTCTCGCAACGAGGCGCCGTCGGTGTCACCCAGCCCAACCCCGAGCGGTCGCTGATCCTACTGCTCCGCGCAGCGCAGGGCCACGCGGGCGGACTCGATGCCGCTCGGGTAGTAGTGGATGGTCCCGGTGTCGCCCTCGCGCTCGAAGGCGTGTCCGGACCAGCTATCGTTGATCGCCTTCACCGTGACGAGATGGCGCTCGAGCGCCGCCTTGCACTCCTCGCCGGTGGTGTATCGGCCGGCGATGATCCGGTCGGTCTGCAGCCGCGGGACGCGGGACAGCCAGCGCAGGACGATGGTGTCGAGCGGGTTGTCCTTGACGATCACGGACATGTCGGACCACAGAAGCCAGACCAGACTCAGGGGACCGACCCACTTTCGCATAGCGAAACTCTAGGTCCGGACCTTCCAACTGTCAAGGTTAGGGCGACGGAGGTAGAATAGGGCCGCAGATGGAGACCATCCTGGTGGTAGACGACGAAGCGCAGGTGCGAACCCTCGCGAGGGACATCCTGCTGGGAGCCGGCTACCGGGTGCTCGAGGCCGAGGATGGAGAGCAGGCGCTCCGTCTCGCGGAAGATCACCAGGGCGCCATCCACGTGCTCCTCACCGATATCATGATGCCGGGGATCAACGGCAAGGAGCTGGCGGACCGGTTCCTGGTCGCGCGTCCGGACGCGAAGGCGATCTTCATGTCCGGCCGGGCCGCCGAGGTGATCAGCGACGCCGGCGTGCTCATCCCGGTGGACGCCTTTCTCGCCAAGCCCTTCACGGTGGAGCGGCTGCTGAACAAGGTTCGCGAGCGGCTCGAGTATCGCTCGCCCTTTTCCCGCCCGCGCTAGTCGGCTGGCCAGCGACGACCCGATCGAGCTCCTCTTCGCCCGGGGTGTGACCGACGGCCTCCCGGCGGTGCCGCCCACCGCGGCGCGCGTCGCGGCGGCGGTGGCCGCCTCGGGCCGCCCGCGTGACGAGCTGGTGGCGGAGGTGCCCCCCAACTTCGGTCGGGCCACCGTCGAGAAGATCGCGGTCAACGCGGTGATGGCCGGCTGCCGCCCCGAGTACCTTCCGGTGGTGCTGGCCGCGGTCGAGGCGATGTGCGACGAGCGGTTCTGCCTGCTCGGTGTCTCCGGGACCACCGACGCGGTGGCCCCGCTCGTGATCGTGAACGGTCCGATCCGGAGCCGGCTGGACATCAACGCGGGCGCGGGGGTCTTCGGGCCGGGCTGGCGCGCGAACGCCACCATCGGTCGGGCGGTGCGGCTCTGCTGGGTCAACATCGGCGGTGCGCGGCCCGGCGTCATCAGCATGTCCACGTTCGGTGGTCCCGGCCGCTACACCTACTGCATCGGCGAGAACGAGGAAGCGAGCCCGTGGGAGCCGCTGCACGCCGAGCACGGGTTCGATCCCGGGGACAGCACGGTGGCGGTGCTCGCGGCGGAGGCGCCCCAGATCGTGGCCGACACGCGGAGTCGGAACGCCCCTGACCTGCTCGCCACGATCGCCCGGAGCGTCGAGGTAGTCGCCCACCACAAGGCGACGGGACTCGGGGACACTGCGATCGTCTTCTCGCCCGAGCACGTGACCACGCTGGCCGCCGACGGCTGGTCCAAGGCGCGCGTGCGGCAGGCCCTCTGGGACCGTCTCCGCAAGCCGGTCCGCGAGCTGCTGCCTGGCCGGGACGGCGGGGAAGGGCTATCCGACGAGGCGCTGGCCGGCTTTCCGGAAGGACCGCTCAGCGAGGCGCTGGTGCCGAAGTTTCAGGCACCGGAGAGCCTCAAGCTCCTGGTAGCGGGCGGGCCCGCGGGCCGCTTCACCGCCATCGTGCCCGGCTGGCCATTCCGCAATGCGCCCTCGCGGCTGGTTTTCCGGAAGATCAGGACGGGCTAGCCGGTGTCGAGGGGACAGGGGGGAGTGGGAAGGTGTCTGCCTACTCAGGGAGTGGAAGGGCCCAGGCATGGCGTTGGGCTTCCCATCGTGCGGCGCGAACCGTTGCGTGGGCGGGACCGGCACCGCCGGGTCGCCGGATCCCACTTCAAGCCACGTGTCGGGAGATGATGCGTAAGTACTTGAGGAAGTGTCGGTCATCTCATGCAAGTGATGCGGGGTCGATCTGCGAGCGCCACGGCGACTCTCCGGCGTCTCGCGTGACGGCTGTGGCAGCGGAGTGGCACCGAGTTTGCCGAGTAACGACCAACTTGAAAGTCATATGCCCGCGGTGTCAGCAGGAAGGTAAGCCCTACCTCCTGGTCACGATCGACATCCCGGGTGACGACCGCGAGGTTCACGGACTGTGCTGGACCCACCGGCTCCGCCTCCTCGCCAAGTCCGCTGATGCCGCGCCCTCTCGCGAGACCGGGAAGTCCTGACCATGCTGCTGGGCGGTCACCTGCGTCGGATGTCGATCTGGTTCTGGCGTACCCCTCCCACTCGTCGGCTGCTCGTGATCGTAGGGCCCGACCGGCCCGCTCTGGTGCCCAGGATCGAGCGGCTCTTCGAGGGCGAGGCCGGCACCGTGGACGTCGTGCTCGACCGGCGACGGCGCGATCGCCGCGGCGCGGTCACGACGCGCCGCCCGGAGCGGCGACGGCGGGAGCGGCGCCAGGCGCGTAGCTCGGTCCGGCGGAGCGGCGATGTCTCGGTGGTGATTCGGCGGGATTCGGCGTCCGGACTGGATTACACTCCCTCCATTCATACGCCCCCTATTCATACGAAAGGAGAAGTTCGAATGATGAGTGCCGAGTCCAAGCAAACGCGCGACGGAGACGATGCGCGGCGCTGGCTCGAGGCCGGGCAGACCCAGGTCGCCTCGCTCCTCGAGCTGCTGCACGAGCACGACCGCCTCCGCGAGCGTGTGGAGTCGTCCGAGCGGGAGAACGAGCGGCTCCGCGGTGTGACGTACGAGAACGAGCAGCTCCGCAACCGGCTCGAGACCGCCGAGCGCCAGGCCGAGCACCTCCGCCAGAGCATGAGCGAGCTACGCAGCGAGAACGAGCGGCACCAGAAGGAGCGCGAGGAGGCGGCCGAGCGACTCAACCACCTCGTCAACGAGATCGCGCAACGCCTGCGCCCCGGCGCGGGAGTCTCGCGCGTCTGACAACCGCGCCGCCAATTTTTGTCCGTTCCCCGGCGACCGCGAGCCGCCGGGGAACGGAGGACCGCGCGGATTTGGGGGATTTTCCGGCCGTCTCCGTTGGCACCCCGGATGCAGCCGGAAGGGTGCCGGTCACCACGACGCGCAGAAACTTCCCCATGGCCGATACCGAGACCGAGAAACCACGGGTTCTGCTGGTGGACGACGAGGAGGGCGTGCGTATGAGCCTGCGCGCTCTTCTCGAGGACGAGTACCGGATCGCGAGCGTGCCGAGCGGAGAAGCGGCGATGGAAGAGTTGCCGCGATTCCGACCCGACGTCGTGCTGCTGGACGTGCGGCTGCTCCCGAGCATGAGCGGGCTCGACGCGCTGGAACGCATCAAGGCGTTCGACGAGCGCATCGAGGTCGTCATGATCACCGCCTTCGCCTCACTCACCACCCTCAACGAGGCGCTGCGCCGCGGCGCGTGCGGTTACCTCATCAAGCCGTTCCCGCGCCGGGACCTGGAGCTGATGGTCCGCGACGCGCTGGGGCGCCGCGGCCCGCGGCTCAACTGAGCGGTTCCATCGTGCCGTTGACAGGATCGACTCCCGCGGTGAGAATTCGTCCAGACACTCGATCCTCAGCGACGGGAGGGTATCGCCCATGAGCCTCACGAGTCAGGTCGAGAAGTGGGTCGATGAGGTCGCCGAGCTGACCGAGCCGGCGAAGGTCGCCTGGGCGGACGGCTCGAAGGCGGAGTACGAGCGCCTGATCGCCGACATGCTGCGCGACGGAACCCTCCTGCCCCTCAACTCCCGGACGTATCCGAACTGCTACCTGCATCGCAGCCACCCCACCGACGTGGCCCGCACCGAGCAGCTGACCTTCATCTGCACGCGCACGCGCGAAGAGGCGGGCCCGACCAACAACTGGATGGCGCCCGCGGAGGGCAAGGAGAAGCTGCGCGCGCTCTTCCGGGGCAGCATGCGCGGGCGCCCGATGTGGGTGATCCCGTACCTGATGGGCCCGGCCGGCTCGTCCATGAGCCGGGTGGGCGTCATGGTCACGGACAGCGCCTACGTGGTGGCGAGCATGCACATCATGACCCGGGTGGGCGCGGTGGCGCTCGAGCACATGCGCGGCCCGGATGATTTCGTGCGCGGCCTGCACTCGCTCGGCGATCTCTCGCCGGACCGGCGCTTCATCCTGCACTTCCCCGAGGAGCGGGTGATCTGGAGCGTGGGCTCGGGCTACGGCGGCAACGCCCTGCTCGGCAAGAAGTGCCACGCCCTCCGCATCGCCTCGTCCCAGGCCCGGACCGAAGGCTGGATGGCCGAGCACATGCTGATCCTCGGCCTCGAGGACCCGGAGGGCCGGATCACCTAC
>Ga0134122_10000420_pt1 | contig 28347 bp, 56 predicted proteins | sample KB302_FD_96461 | JGI IMG/M metagenome (GOLD analysis project Ga0134122, IMG submission 96461) | Terrestrial soil microbial communities without Nitrogen fertilizer from Kellogg Biological Station, Michigan, USA - KB3-0-2 | ecosystem: Environmental > Terrestrial > Soil > Unclassified ...
TCGCGTAAAGACCGACACTAGTCTGGATGACGTGAAGGTTACGGCTGGGGATTTCCAGCAGGATGAACTGGAGACTACTGTCAATACGCCAAAGCGCAACATGCAAGTGGCCAAGGCGTGGCTCGAGTTCATGGAAGGGCGCAAGACTGTGGGATTCACTGCAGGCATCAAGCACGCGCAGGATCTGTCCGATGTGTTCCTGAAGGCAGGCATCAGTGCCAAAGCTGTGTGGGGTACGGACGCCGAACGTGAAATCAAGTTGCGAGCGCACAGAAACGGAGAGTTTGCTACACTGTTCAACGCTCAACTATTGACTGAAGGCTATGATGACTGGACTGTGCAAGCCGTAATTCTTGCTGCACCCACAGCCAGCTCCACCAAGTTCACCCAAGAGGTTGGCCGAGTCACACGTATTCAGGAGGGCATAGGCAACCTGCTGGACGCCATTGCTAGGGGCGTGGTCCTCATCAAGAAGGATGCGTACGTTCTAGATGTGGTGGACAACTACAAGCGCAATTCGCTTGTGACGTTTCCCTCACTGCTGGGGCTTAACCCCGAGATGGATCTGCAGGGCATGGACATCATAGAAGCTGCCGAGACCATCGAAGGATTACAGGATAAGTATCCTGGCGTGGACTTCACCAACCTCACCGATCTGAGCAACGTGAAGGCGTACGTGGAATCCATAGACATGTTCGCTGCACCCTACACTGAAGAAGTGAAGGAGTTCAGCAAGATGTCCTGGATGCACACGCAAGATGGCTCATACACGCTGGCCATCCCAGAGCGCAAAGAGCTGAAGGATAGCAAAGCGTACGCGCGCTTCCTGCACGAGAAGCTCTGGATCAAACAGAATGAGCTGGAGGAATACGTTCTGTCGATCACCTCAACTGAAACCGAACGTGAGCTTGCAAGCTACCGCACGTTGCAGGAAGCGTTCGCTAGTGGAGATGACGTAATCCAGCGCAACCGAGGTGACCGTGTCAGCTTGATGGTACGCGAAGCCTCATGGCACAAGAACCCGGCCAGCGAGGCGGCCAAAAAGTACCTACGCAGGCTAACCAAGAAGAAACCGCTGTTCTTGTGTATCTGCACAGAGACCGGCAAAGCCACGGACATATGCCCCACATGCAAGAAACGAATGGGGATAACCGCAGGCGAAGCAGCGACAGCGCTGAACGTCCTGCACGCTAAATGAGTAGTTGACTAAGGCCCTTCCCCTCTAGTACAGTTGTAAATGGAGAGAATTATGCCCATTATTACCGGCTGCTGTGCTGAGTGCCGTCACGTGTACGACCTTAGGTTTGGCATTCTCTGTCCCATCTGTAGGTCCTCCGCTTTGATCTGGGCTTCGCGCCTAGATGATCCGGAAGAACCCAAAGCCCCATGGCCGCACGTCTTAGTAGACGATGGTACTCGCTGCAGGCACGACTGTTTAAGCTGTGCTTGGTTGCGCAGGGATAAGCCAGAGATCCAATGGCTGGATCGGCTTTATGAACTGGAGGATCTTAGATGAAACTGTGTGAATGTGGATGTGGCAACCCGGCGCCTCTCGCTAAGGAAACAAGAACCCTGCGTGGGTACCGTAAAGGAGAACCTATCAGGTTCATCTTTGGACACCAAAGAAAAGGTGTACGTTTTCCCCTCCACAAACGTTTTTGGTCCAAAGTCAATAAGAGGGGTCCGATAGTAAACCCTAAGTTGGGAAGATGTTGGGTATGGTCCGGCTCTACGCGCATGGGCTACGGGCAGTTTCAGTATGAGAAACGGTATCTTACCGCTTCGCGGGTGGCTTGGTTTTTAAAGACTGGCCAGTGGCCTACGTTGTTCTGTTTGCATAAATGTGATAACCCACCGTGTGTGCGCTTCTCTCACCTGTTTGAAGGCACACAGAAAACTAATCTTGAAGATATGACCAAAAAGGGGAGAGGAAGAAATGCTTACGTTTAAGATGCGAAGGACGGGCTCATTCCGAGCTAACTGGAAAGACATCCATAATGTTTGTGGCGTGGATCCGACCCAACGCCCAACCTATACCTTTACTTGCGAGCTGGAGACCGAAGACCGTCTGGACTCCCAGGGTTTCATACTGGACAACCAGAAGGTGGTCGAGTATTTCAATAGCACGTACCAAACTTACGTGCCGATTGAGCCCCTATCCTGCGAGCGCATTGCCAAGCGCGCCGTGGATAAGCTCGTGAGTATGCTCCGGGAAAACAACCAAGTCCCGCTCTACGTGGCTGTGACCATAGGTGGATCTGCCGAGGCAATGCTGACCTGCAAATGGGCAGAGAGCAAAGCCGAGCGTAAACAGCGCAAACAAACTAGGGCATGGATTGAAACACAAAAGCCTTTGGTCGCTGTAGACTTCGCCAAGGTGGAGGAGCGTGTTATAGCTTCGATGACACCGGAACCGGCTCAGGAGTATATCATCCAGTGGCGGTACCCTGCATCCGGACAAGGGTCGTGGGAAAACTCAGTGCTCTATACCGGTACTTATTCTTACGAGGAAGCTGTGAAGAAGGCCGAACAGGCTATCAAGCATTCTGCGAAGAGTATGGGGCTGCAGTACCGCGCGTGGCCCAAGGAGACGCCGAAAGCTGAAGCTCCGAAGCCTCAGCTAGAGACAGGCCGAGTGAAGCTTGACTCCCCTAGTTTTATCGAGGTCCCGCACACAGTTCCTGCCGTATCTAAGCCTTTCTTCGTGCAATTCCTCGACAAGCGCAACAATGCATGGAAGCCTGTGAGCAATAACACTCACTACGCAACCATGGCCGAGGCTTTGATAGATGCTGAACGCCGACAGAAACGTAGTATCAACGGCGCCAAGTATCGACCATCTATGGAGCCTGGGACGGTTCTTCCTACCCCGCCTACGCCTGCACCGACCGAGGAGTTTATTGTGCAGTTCCGGAGAAAGGATGAGGATGGGAACTGGACCTCGTGGCGCCGTTCTAGCAACACGAGAGTCAATGGTTTCTTTGCAACGTTTACCGAAGCTTGGGCAGCAGCTAAAGCCGAGGAAAAACGCATGGGTGAAGGCTTCGACTACAAGGCTATCCATAAGTCTTGGGATGGAGTGCAACCGCTGGAGCATCATTGGGGAGAACACCATACTAGCTTTCTCGGAGACTATCGTGTCTGCCATCGCTGTGGTCTCAGTGATACATACGTGGAATCCTCTGGCGCTCAGTGCGTATGGCGCCAAGACTACCTCAAGGAGACGAAATGATTAAGCAATGGTTACCGCTCATCATCATGACGGCAGTGTTGCTGGCATTCTTTGGAATGCTGGTCTTTACACCGCGCGCGCCGATTGGGTTGCCCCCGACAACCTCGCCGGTTTATCTCTCACCATCGGTAGTATCCACGCGGCCCGTCACCGTTTACAAACTATCGGTCACACCCGGAGGGGTGTGGTCGATTAAGGAGGCGGGGCTGCGCTCCGGTGAGGTCGTAACGCTGAAGCATGATATGCAAGCGTACGTCAGCTTCAAGCGCAACGGTGTGATGTACTGGACCAAGAAGCCTGTGCTCATCCACGCCGGGGAGAAGATTGTCACGGATGGCGTCACCACTATACGCGCGCGCTGTGGCAATTTCATCAAGACTACACCGCAAGTGCCTGTGGATACCGACACCGTAGACGGGACTATCGATGAGATCGATCCTCCACTCGATACGCCGAAGCTCACCCAAGTCAACTCTGGATTGCTGCCGCCTCTGGAGTACGTGCCGCCCACGTACGTCACGCCAAGCAGTCCAAACAAACCAACCTCGGGCATGCCCATAGCGGTATGCCCAGGTTGCGTAGGTTATCGGCCGCCTACCGTGTCAATGCCGGATGCCGGCGAGGTACCGCTGCTTATTACGGCTGCGTGCCTGATGGGAGTGGCCCTAAGGAGAAAAATATGAACAACGAGCTAGATCCTCGTGTAGTTAAACTGGTGCGCTTAGCCACCGCTGTGTGTAACGGCGCGCTGCAGGGTTCTATAGAAGTGGCCGAAGCTCACCAAGAGTGCATAGATGCAGGCTTAGACATCCGCTTTACGTTTGAAGCCAGAGTTATGGGCCGGAACCCGCGCGCTGTTGCGAATCCCAAAGTCAAGCCTGACCGAGGGCAGCCGAAGGGTTACAGAGTGGAACAGGCCGTGGACTGGTTCGAGAAGCTCGCACAGTTACCCGATCCACGTGAGGATAAGAAGTGAGCGAGTTTGCTCACTGCCCCTGTGGCAAGCTGGTAGAGTTCTACAGCTCGCTATTAGACCAAGGTTTCTGCTCGGATGCATGCTATCAGAAAGGAATGGAAGATGGCGAGACAGAGCAACGGGATGAAGTATCGGAGCAAGAGGTGCACACCCAAGGGCTGCAAATTCCCAGGGAGGATAATTAAATGGAAAACGAAGGACCAGTGCGTACCAAGTACCGATTCATCTCCCACTTCAACCGCATCAACATGCAGCGGGGACTCAAGACTGTGTGGACCGTACACTTCCGTGGCCGATGCTACCCGGCCGTAGAGATAAAGTTTCAGGTCCCTACGCGTACACGTTACCGGGAAGGCGCGCGGCAACCTCGTGCAGTCATCATCGGCTTCGCATCAGAACTAGTGTTCGAAGGGGACGTAGCCGTCCTCAGACCTTAAGGAGAATAGCATGAGCAACTACGAAGTAATTGACGCCGGGAACGGCCGAATCATCAAAGCTTGGAAGAAAGGTGTGAAATTCGAGGAGAAAGCTATCGAGCAGCTTAAGAACACCGCCACTCTTCCGTTCATCTTCCGCCACATCTCAGCCATGCCGGACACGCATTGGGGCATGGGCTCCACTGTGGGCACTGTCCTGCCAACCAAAGGCGCCGTAGTTCCGGCCGCTGTGGGTGTGGACATCGGCTGCGGTATGATGGCTATCCGCATCAATAAGCACCGGGAAGATCTGGGAGATCTGCATCAGGTCCGCTTGGCGATAGAGAAGGCCGTGCCGGCCGGGCGCACCAACAACGGAAGCGTGGGAGACCGCGGAGCTTGGCACGACGTTCCTTTGTCAGTACAAGAGGTGTGGAACAAGGAGTTCGCTTGCCGCTATGACGAGCTAATAGAGAAACATCCTGGCGCTAAGGCCCACAATACGTTCAACCATCTGGGCACGCTTGGTACGGGCAACCATTTCATCGAGCTGGCCGAGGATGAGATGCAGGACTATGTCTGGATCATCCTGCATTCAGGCTCAAGGGGGCTAGGCAACAAAATCGGGCAGTATTTCACCAACGTGGCGAAAGCTAACATGGAGAAATACTTTATTAAGTTGGCCGACCCAGACCTTGCTTACCTGCCAGAAGGCACAGAGGAGTTCGAAGACTACCGCAAAGCTGTGCTCTTGGCTCAGGATTTCGCTCTGCGTAATCGACAGTGCATGGCCGAAAGCATTCTCAAAGTGCTCGGCGCCAACGCTCTGGAGACTGTGCAGTGCCATCACAACTACATCGCATGGGAAAGGCACTTCAGTGAGAACGTCATCATCACACGTAAGGGAGCAGTACGAGCGCGGCGAGGAGATATGGGGATCATCCCAGGCAGCATGGGAGCTAGGACCTACATCGTGCGAGGCCTTGGTAACCTTGATTCCTTCTGTACGTGCTCACATGGAGCGGGCCGGGCTATGTCCCGGACCCAAGCCGAGAAGACGTTCACTCTCGAGGACCACGCGAAAGCCACGGAAGGCGTAGAGTGCCTGAAGGATGCTTCGGTGATCGATGAGACGCCGGGCGCCTACAAGCCGATTGAGGATGTCATGGCTGCGCAGTCAGATCTGGTAGAAGCCGTGCACACTCTCAAGCAATTCGTTAACGTCAAGGGTACGTCAGACAAAAGGAGCCGATAATGTTCTTGGACCCCAAAGAACTGGATAAGCTTTCACATATCTGGGACTTTCACCGTAGTGACTGTAAGCACGAAGGCTTCGCCAAGCTGGAGCAGCGGGATGGTGGTGGCATTGGCACAGCCACCATCTTAATTTGCGGTTGCGGCCGGGAGATCGACATCACAGACTACCTAAGCTGGTAAAAGGAGGTAAAATGAAGCATCGTAAAACTCAACCAGAAAAAAGATTTCGTTTGGTCAAGGATGACGATGGGCACAGCTATGTCATACCGGCTGGGCTGCTTAAGGAATTCCATGCATGGGTAGAAGCCGCGGCGGATGAGTATGAGGGCTATACAGGTCCAAGCTTTGAAGATTTCGCTCTTAGCTATCATCCGTCCGCCTACACCTTCACCGATTGGAAAGAAGATAGAAAGGAGAACTAAATGATAATAAAACTCAAAGACCTTGCAAAAGACAATTTCGAACTGCGGGCCAAGACGATGGTGATGTTGAAGCCTAGTCGAATCCCCAAAAATAAACCTTACGTACGCTACAGCTTGGATCGAGAAGCTCTGCGCACCACCATACGTGTAGCCCCAGAACGCACAGGGGAACCGGTGGACCATCCGGCAGAGTGTATACTGCACTACTTTAGCCACGGTTTACTCGTTGGGCAGTGGGAAGGTGCATACCTGGGCAAGTACCCAGTGTTTGTGTTCCGTGATAAAGGCGTCTTACACATTGGCTGCAAGTGCTTTGGCAAAGTTGCTGCGAAAAAAATCATCAAGTGGGCACAAGGAGACAGGACCTATGGCAAGACCAAGCGGAGTAAGTAAGCTCAAGGACAACAGCAAGAAGAACTACCGCGCGGCTGAAGAATGGAAGGCCAAGAAGAAAGAAGGCCGACCCAAGCAACGGTGGGTGAAGTCCACGATTAATGGGCAGCCTTTCCCCGAGGTTGCCACGATGGAACAAATAGAGCAACTGATTAATGAGGACACGGTCGGGAGCTACGTGGATGCTCATTGGGAGAAGGTGAAGTGAGCATCTCCTTTCGCTTAGGAAAATGGAACGTTCACCTCTCTAGCTCTCTAGAGGCATTTGGGCTCGCTGTGCTTTTCCATTGTGCAGGACACTTTGGAGGACACATCGTACTCGGTCCGTTTGCGCTCATCGTTGAACACGATAACACCACAAAGCTCATCAAGGAGGCTAACAGCTAAATGATCTGCCAAGTATGTGCTGAGCTAATCCCTGAAGCACGCCTGAGGGCTCTACCTGGGGCCACCCACTGCGTACGCTGTGCGAATGCCCCCTACATTCGCCCGGCGCTACCAGCGTTTCCCACTGGGCACTTTAAGTTGCTCGAGGACGCCACAGAAGCGCCTGTGCTTCGCTTAGCCGAGCCCGAGCGCCATGCTCTAGAGCGTGCCGAGCAATCGTTATACAGACAAATAGAGAACCTGGAGGAGATTGAACAATGATACTAACATCGGCGTTTTACGTGGCAGAACCTGAAAAGCTTCCAATTGGAGTATGTACTCGCTGCGGCGGCTGGCGGCCAGGGTGGGGAGCTGGCTATTCTGGACTGGCCTGTGTAACAACCCAGCATGCTGGGGGTGAAGTTAGAAATGCTGTGTGCGGTCGTTGTCACGGCTCAGGAGTAGAACCCGCTAAGTTTTACAGTACTGCTGTTTGGTATAAACCCTGGACATGGTTATCTGGCGATTGGATTGACTACGCCGGTAGGTGCGTAAGCAAACCAAAAGCACAGTACACAGAGGAGCACCCGTGAGTCTACTTCGGCGCCTTTTTAAGCACGAAGACATTGGCTGGATAGAACTGGAGGAGAAGTTCACCCGCTACTTTGTCTTCCGTAGCAGGTTCTTCAACGTGTTCCTGCACCAGATGAGCAGCCCGATAATGCCGCCGCAGTGCCACGACCATCCTTGGTCCTTCGTGACGCTGATACTTCGAAAGGGCTATTGGGAAAGCACAGACGGTATCACCGGCACCTTCAGGTTTCCGGGAACCGTTCTGTTCCGGCGCGCGGAGTTCGCCCACACGGTCAAAACCTTACGTGGTGAAACAGCGTGGACCCTGGTACTCACCGGCCCGGTACGGCGCAAGTGGCAGAACCTGGAGTGCAGATAGCTGTTGACAAGTTGGGCACTAGTGTGTTACTATAGTATCTACAATGGAGGCTCTAACGCATGAGCACAGTCTTAGGTCCGGGTCAGAAACTGAAACGCCAAGTCAAGGTATACGGGGTGGATCTCCCCGTCATTGTTACGCTCACCCACGAGGGACTCGAGTTTAAAGTGAAAGGCTCGAAGCTCGGCATCACCGCTCCGTGGACTGCCGTGGTCAATGTCTGCTCTACGCCAACCAACGTGCCCAGCAAGCTGGAGGGGCGCCCGTACGAATTTCTCAAGGATGTCGCCACGAAGATCACCGCGCGACTGATTAAACGTCTCGACAAAGAAGCCAAGGATAAAAAAGATGAAGCTTAAGCTTAAGGATATTCTGCCTAACCCAGACCGGGATTTCGCCCTTAACCCCCTTAATGAACAGAAGATCGAAGAGCTTGTTGCATCGATAAATCAAACGGGGTTCTGGGACAACGTCGTGGTACGTATAAATGCTAAAGGGAAACCCGAAGCAGCGCATGGACACCACCGTATAGAAGCAGCTAAACGCGCCGGTCTTAAGGAAGCAGACTTCATCATCCGTGATTGGACAGACGAAGAGATGCTGAAGTCCATGGCCGATGAAAACAGCAAGGAGTACGATTACAATATCCTAGCTCTCCTTGAGAGTGTAAAAGGTGTCGTTCTGGGCTTAGCTTCAGGCAAAATTAAGCCCTTCAAAATCGAAAGAACATCACCGAACATGATTAGGTATGCTCCTAGCTTCTCTGCCGGAGGGACCTCAACGCCGGGCGTTGAGGTCCGGGCATATACTGCGGCAGCTATAAGTGGGTATTTAAAATCCACAAGAGCGGCTACACAGGCAAGCGATGCTGTCCTTGCCGCATTAAATGCACTAGAGTTGCTCGAAAAAAAATATGACCCTGGATTCCTATATCGTAAAGATGAGGATGGAAACGTTGTCACTTTGGGACCTAAACGGCTACTCCAGGTTACAAGGCATATTCTCTCCCAAACCAAAGACCGCTCAGTAGCGGCCAAAAAAGCTGCCGAGGAAGTCAAGAAGCACACCGATAAAATGGCTGAGCTGGATGCCAAGCGCCGTGAGGAGGAGAAGGCCGAGAAAGACAAACAGGCCGAACTGCTCCGCGTAGCGGCCGAGGCCCGCAAGGAGGAAGACGAAAAGAAAGCCAAGGAGGTTGCTGCCGAAATAAAGCGCCGGGCTGAGATGGCAGAGAAACGCCAAGCGGCTTTCGAAGCTTCCCGTGCTGCGCTTGACGAGAAGGTGAAGGAGAGCGAGGAGCGGGCCGCCGAGGCTCGGAAGGCCGACAAGGATCTTCCCACTAGACATGCGGTACGAAATGCTGTAAACTTGTTGAATAACATCATCTCCGAAAAGAACGCCTTCCGCGAAACCCTCAAGGAACTGGCGCGCAACAAAGCGGTCTCCGTAGCAGAACGTGAGAATATCCGGCAGGCCCTTCTGGCTGCCAGCAGTTGGTATGACGAACAAGCCTTGGCGTTCCGGCCGGTGGTGAAGGTCGATATACTGAAGGAATTAAAACAGCGGGAAGAAGCCAAACATAAACGGGAGGATAAGTGAGCAAGATTGTACTAGATACACTGCAGATCCACAGTGATGACCTGGGTGAGGTGGTAGGTGATTTTCACGGTACGCCTATTATTGGCTGGAACCCGCAAACAACTGCCGAACGTGAAGACCGCGACATGCGCGACCGACTGCGTATAGCGAAGCAACTCCAAGGAGACCCCCAGTGAACTATCCGTACCGCACAGACCGGGAGCAAGCAACGCTAGACCATTTGCCCAGCAGTCCGTATGCTTCCGACAACACACCCTATCTCTCCACCGCGCGCTACAGCATCATCGGCTATGAGCCGCGCGACGTGGAAGACAAGCGTGCTCTGGATATGTCCGGCGCCGCAGACAATGCGTACTGGTACAGGAAGACCAAGGAAGACAATCTCGCCATAAACTTTGGCCAACGATAAGGAGCCTTTATGCACCAATGGGAAAAGTTTATGCACTGGCTTGTGGGCTGTCCAAACCGATGCGCTCACTGGTCACATTATGAGGTGGAACAATGACACCAACGCAGACGCCCGAGGAGTTCTTCGCTAAGTGGATGGCCGATTACGGTCATGTGTCCCATAAGTTCAATACGAACGATATAGCCGCAGCTTTTCGGGCCGGATACCAAGCCTACGCCGATCACGTCCTCGCCACCTACCGGGATCAATTTGGGGTACGGGATGAGGCGGGAGTTTGTAGCACTGGCGGAAAGTTTGGCTCTTGCCGAGACGGGCGAGATGACGCATTGTGCGCTGATTGTGAACGCTCCACCCTCGGTTCAGTTGTACGGGATGAGGCGGGAGCGAGATGCCCCAAATGTGAAAGCGATCAGCCTGAAGTACGTAAATTGGTACAACTCCCTGGAGATGAATACTGTCCCAATCAGCAATGGGATAAATGCACAGACAACTGGCATGAAGTACTAAGTAAACTTTTTCTTTCGTGGCAATTTGAGAACGGCTCTGCGTTTGATGATGTTCGCAAGCGAGAGAAAATTGCATACGAAGCTGGCTGGCAAGCCCGCTCCACCCTCGGTTCAGCAGGAGTGGAGGGGCAGAAGGACTTGGAATACATTCACCTGCCATTTTGTAATGGATCACGGAAGGTTCCGCCAGGAACAAAAGGCGTTACCTGTAGCTGCGAACTAATAAGTAGGAAGGAATTACACGAATTGCGTGGTGGCTGGATTAGCGTAGATGAGAGGTTGCCGGAACGCGGGAAGCATGTCTTGGTCGTGGAAGATGGCAACGTGACCATGAACTATATTCCCTACGCTATTCGAGACGGAGAGCCTGTAATGCGCTTTGCACACGGGCATGACTATATCACCCACTGGCGACCACTTCCGCCCGCCCCCAAGGGTAACGAAGAGAAGGAAGGTATCTAGAATGCTATACCAAGGTGAGCTGATCGATTATGAAGCTTATAAGCCTGACGCGATTCCGTTGCGAAGGAGGAGCGATGACACACTTTATGCCTTCCGGTGTCCGTCTTGTGGAGGGTGCTGGAAGATATATCAGAATGCTTGCGGATGTAAGCGTGGTAACGAAGGAGAGAGAAAGTGAGCCGTAACTCAAAAGTTCTGGCCAGTTTTGTGGCCTATTGCGAAGCACACCCAGATGAGCGGTTCTGGCAAGCGTTGCGTAATTGGAGCGAGTATTCCTTCATTCTTGCATCCGCCTTTCCGCCTTACGAAATGGAACTCTCAGAATCGCGGCAAGGGCTGGTTGTGGGTACGTTCTATTGGGAAGGTAGGCAAGAGCCTTGGGTAGATTCACGCGGGGCTTCCGAAGGAGAGAAGGGATGAAATGTCCATACTGTAGATGTGACATGGGTCCGATGGATCACGGTATCTGTCCAGATTGTGGGCGCTATTGTGGATGCTCTTTCAACCCAACTTCAGACGGTGACTATTGTGGCTCACATCGACCGAGATATGAGCGGGCCGCTTCACTCGATAGGGAGAAAGGAAGGCATGAGTAGTATTGGTGATTTTCTAGGCAAGTTCGGATCTCTGCCGTACAGCGACGAGACCGAAATCCCCCAGGCACCAATGGACAATGGCATAGGATCCTTCCTTACCAAGTTCGGTGGGCCACAGATGACGAGCTACTGGTTCTACAACAACACGATTGAGATCAGATTCGAACCGGTGGATCACATATACTTCAAAGTTGAAGAACTGGGCAACCTCACAGCACTGCTGAACGTGTCCACGGTGAGTCACATTGTGGACCGTAGTGTAGCGTTGATCCCCTGGGCCGCTAAGGTCGCTATAGAGAAACTACTTCGCACCATACCGGTGCAAATCATCTCCACCGGGCCGGAGGATCTTTCTCCTGTTATTGTAGTGCCCATGATGTCGTTGGCCGAGTTCACGCAGATCGCCCTGCAGGCCAAGACAGCACACAAGGACAAGCTCGAGGATGCCGGTGATGTCGGGCACGAAGCCCACGCGTGGATTGAGAACTACATCAAGGCGCGCCTGCGCAGTGCTCAAGGCGAGATCGATACACTACTTAAGGATCGCTGCAAGGACGAGCGCGCGACTCGCTGCACCACGGCTATGCTGGCCTGGGAGCTGGCGCACAACGTTCGTTGGATTGCGACTGAAAAGAAATGCTACTCGAGGGAGCATGAGTGCTCGGGAACACTGGACGGTGTAGCTCTGGTAGACTCCTGCAGTGACCCTACGTGCTGCACAACAAGCTTCAGGGACCACAAGTCGCTGATTGACTGGAAGACCAGCAACTACCTTTACATCGAGTTCCTGTTTCAGACAGCCGCGTACATGGGCTTTCAGTTCGAGGAGTTCCCTGACATCGGCATTGTAGATCGTTGGGTCATACGCTTGGGTAAAGAGGACGCTGAGTTTGATCCTTGGTATCTGGCTAACGATACCTTCAAGGATGACTACGCAGGCTTCCTGGCTTGCCTGAACCTGAAGCGTATCGTCATCAAGGCAGAGGAGCGCCTGAAGACACAAAAGCAGACGCTGCGTGCTGCCAAGAAGGCCGCCAAGGCGTCCGCTAAGGAATTGGCAATAGCTACAGCCAAGGTTGAGAAGGCCGCGGCGAAAGCTGCAGCAAGACTAGAGAAAGCGGAGGAGAAAAAACGTGTGCAAGCAGAAGCCAAGCTCGCTCGAGAAGCAGCCCGTGCCGAAGCCAAGCGACTCAAGGACGAAGCAAAGCTTGCGGCGAAAGCTCCGAAGAGCAATCCGGCCGTACCTGTACATGAGAGCGTACAGGGCGTCCCGGAGAGTAGCGTTCCGGGAACTGTTACGCCATTGGCGGAACAACGCCCGGCTGAGTTGCCCCCTGTGGCGGTCATACCTTTCCAGACGCTAGTGGCGGCGCCCAATGCTGTGCAAACGTCACGCGTACCTTCGTTAACCGAAACGGAAGAAACGCCGGTCGCTGTTATATCTATCCCTATGGATTGACAGTCAAACAAGTTTAAGAGTACAATTTTAATTGAGGAGAAAACATGAGTGAAGCACTAACCACAATCGAACAAGGCCAGCCCATGCAAATTAGTGGTATCGGTATGGGCGCGGCAATCTTCAAGGCACGTCCACAGAACCTGGAGCTGGTCCAGCGCACTACGCGACAAGAAGGCGCCATCCCGGGAAAATTCCGGGTGATCGCTACTAACGAGCACATGGACGAAATCCGTGTGGTCCTTCTGGCTGTTCCACTCGAGCAGCGCGAATGGTACTCTGGCGCGGAGTTCAGCAAGGACTCCAAGCAATGCTTCTCCCTGGATAACGTGCAGCCGCACCCGAAGGCGAAGAATCCACCAGCTCTGTACTGCGCGACATGCCCCAAGGGAGACATCAACTGGGAGAAGTGGCGTAAGTCGCACAAGGCCGAGGATCTTCCTCCGTGCAGCATGTACTACCATTTGTATCTGGCCGAGCGCACTACACAGACCCAGTACTACTTCAACGTCAAGGGCACTAGCGTAATGCCGTTCAAGAACGCCATGGAGACCCAGATGGGTCCCCTATTGCAGAAGATTCTGGCCGACATCCGCGCGAAGAACAAGGTACGCGGTTACACCTTCGTGCCGAGCAAGAACATATTCGTGGACACGCCGGACTTCGTTGTGCCTGAGGGCAAGACCAAGGAACCAGCGTTGCCGCTGCCTAACATCTTCGATGTCAGCTTCACGATGTTCGTTACCAGTCGTGAAAAGGGTGGTCCTCCGGTTCTTGGTGTGAAGGACTTCAAGCTGATGAACGACGCAGACCGGGCCGAGTTTGGTGCGTTGTATCAGGAACGAGTTCAGCGCAACCTGGATCACAAGGCTTTGGCTGAGGAGCAGATGGCGGCTTTGGCCGCGCTGGAAGCTTCGCAGGTTGATGCTGCGGTTACCGGGCCAGCAACTCCGGCGCCTGCTGTGGTTCTACCTGGGCCGGTGGTTGAGGTTGTGGCCGAGAAGATCCAAGCGGTCGGTGAAGTGCTGCCGAAAGAAGAACCCATTACAATCTAGCTCAAAGGAGAGCGAACATAAATGAAGGCGTTATGGTTGTTGGTGATAATCGCTGCTGGGTCATTAGCATACGGTGCTTTTGACCAGGACAAAACATGGGTTCATGAGGAGAGCTATCAAACTGACGCTAGCCAAACCCTCCGTGTATTGTTCATCCAGGACAAAGAAACCGGAACACGTTGCTATGCAGTAACTAGGGTGGACGCCTTTGCTATTGCGTGTGTTCCTCAGGGGGCTAAGTGAGTCTGAACGAAGTGCAACTCAAAGCGTTGTTTATTTCTCCCAGCATTTTTACCCGCATGCAGAAATGGGGATGGGTAGATTCGGCCGGGCGCTCCAAGGAGTGGTTCAATTGGCAGCGCCCTAATCACGACCAGCAATTTGCAGAAGAGCGAGAGCGCAAAGCAGGACCTAAGAAATTCTCCAAGGAGAAACGATGAAGTCTGTTGTCGCAGGCGTAGGTGCGGTGTTCTTTTTCGCTGTAACGTTCAGTGCACTGATAGTGCTCGGTGCATACCCCACGAAGTGGTTAGTCAACTACTTATTCACACCCTCTATTCTGTTGTCCGTACTGGGCACAGCGAAGATTGGGTTTTGGCAAGCAGCTGGACTCAACTTTTTGACAGGATCAGTGTCCAAAGGAATTGAGGCTGCCTCAACAATTAGTAAAAAGAAGAAGGTCTCGGCCTAGCCGAGTGGTGGAGGTGTCACAGTCCTGAGAGCAAGAGGTCAACCCTTCGCGTGCATACTGGGCCGCATATGCCGGACATATGCGGTGTGTCCGGTAGCGAATGATTACGGCATTGCACTGCCGTCTGTTGATCTTGCGCTCAGGGCTGTGACGCCCTGAAGTTACGCACGTCAATGCTTAGTGTTCGGATGATCGGACCCGGCTTCGATGCCGGCAGGTCCACCAAAGCATCACACAAGTTACGCGGGCTACACGTTTTCTTTGATCGAATTTCGTGTTCGTTCCCAAGTCAAGCTGTGATGCTTTTGTGGGCCTGAAAGGTTTCGACGGTCATGATGAAACGCTAAGACTCGTGCCGAGTCGGTCGCCCGCGTTATGGGAGGCCAAAACCAAACATGCCAATGAAAAACCATTGACCATGGCTGCTGCCGCGGGACGCTAAGTCTCAGACAGCAGTACAAAGGGTGGGGAGCTTCGGCTCCCCTACCGAATCGAGGACACCATGCAGGTAGACTATCGTGGTTGTAGGATCGATGTTAAACGAGAACGCTCCTTGGGTGGGGATATGCTCTTGTATTTCTCCATCTTTCGCATAGCAGACATGTATGAGATCACCTCGAGCTTTTCCTACGGTAATGACAAGGTCCGAGATTTTGTGCGCTACATGAAAGAACGAGTGGACGAAGAGATCAAAGAAGCAGGCTCCCTGGAAAACATTGGGGCCGAGGAGAGGGAGGTAGAATGAAAGTTGTGAATTTATACGGAGGCCCGGGCGCCGGGAAGAGCACAGCGGCCGCGTTTCTCTTCGCCCAGCTAAAAAACGAAGGCATTAAGACTGAGCTGGCGCGCGAGGTTGCCAAGGATTTCATCTACGAAGGCCGCGAAGTCCAGTTGGCGCGTAATCAGCTGCTCATCACCGCGCTGCAATACGCCAAGCTGAAGGATCTGGAGCACACAGGCTGCGAAGTGGCCATCACTGACTCTCCGCTGGGCCTGGGCATTGTGTACAGCAAGAAAGAGCCCTATTACCAGGAGCTATGGCAGCTCGTAACAAAGCTCTCGAATGAATTCGAGAACATCAACGTGAACATCACCAGGGTGAAACCGTATCAGAAGTTCGCCCGCATGCAGAACGAGGAAGAGGCCAAGAAGCTGGATCACGAGCTGTATCTGGCCGGTTATCCGTTTGCTTTGGTGGTCACCGGGGATACACTCGGTCAGGTAGATCTTGTGGCCGGTATCAAGAAAATCTTAAAAGGAGAAAAGTAAATGAGCGAGTTCAAAAACGAAGTATCACCGGCTGCAGCCAAGAAGATCATCGAGACTATCAAGTATAAGCTCTGGGAATATGGTTTCGACAAGACTCAGCCCGCCCGAGAAATGGCCCTAGGTATCGCTGGCGCCGTTAAGCGCATCACCCTGGAAGACGTGTACAAGCAGTCCAACAAACAAGGAGAGGACAAACAGTGAAAACCTTACCCATTATAAAGGACACCGCTAGGCAAGCGTACAAGCTCACCTCCTTACTTCTAGTGCAAGACTACGATGAATTCGATACGATGCGTGTCGTTAAACGCTCGGACTTGAAGAGGGAACTACAAGTAAAGCATAGAGGGAAAACGGTGCGCTATAACTTCAGAGAACGTGGAAACGAATTTAATAGGCATGACTTTGTAGCCGTAGATCTTACGTTCGAAAAAGATCGCATCATCATTGGCTGCCGCAAGTTCAAAGGCGTTAACGCTAGGACCCTCCTTAAGTGGATCAAAGGATAACATGGACCCAATCACACAGCTCAGCCCTCCCGCCATTCATGGCGAAGCCGTTGCAGGACGCTCTGCTTCGGTTCGCAAGCAACTGACGCTGTTGGTAGGGGATATTAAGGAGTCCACGTTCGATCTGGCCGACCTGCTGTTCGAAGCTCAGGAGTCCGGATATATCTCGAGCTGGGGCTTCGAAAACCTGGGAGATTTTGCTGAGCAGGAGCTTGGTCTCCGGGAACGGAAAGCTCAGTATCTGGTCCGCATCACCAAGGTATGCCGTGCCGTGGGCCTGAAACGCGCGGATTACGAGAAGGCTGGCATCAGCAAGCTCCGGGAGATCACTACGCTGGATCCAGAGGGCACATTCTGGAACATAGAGACCAAAACTTCGGAGCCGTTGGACGAGCACATCGTACGACTCATCACCGAAGCCGAGGATATGGACCGGGAAGAGGTCACGGATGAGGTTTTAAGGTTGAAGGGCATGGTCGGAGAGGACCGGCCGGCAGTGCGCAGCTTTACCACTACCCAGAGTGCCTGGGAGAACACCATCAAACGTGCGTATGAGCGTATGCGCATGAAGCTAGGCAGCTCCGGCCGAGACGAGTCCGGTATGGCCAAGGAGTACTCGGACGGTGTGTGTGTTGAGATGATCTGTGCCGAGTGGTTGGCCGGTGAGGCCGACGAAGACGCGATAAACTCAGAGATACCCATGGAGGAACCCAATGACCCAACGTCAATCTGAAACGCACCAGAAAGCAAAGCAGAACAAGAAAGAAAAACCGGTGTTCTTCCCTGTCATGGGCGGTCCCATAAGTTTCGCTATGCCCACAGACCATAACTGGGCTCTGCGTAAGCAGATGGCCTCTGCGCGCGGTAGCAACAAGAATCGTCCCGGAGGCCCTCGAGAGTTCTGGAAGAAACCGGCGCCGCCCGAGCCACTTCCTGAGGCCGTACAGGAATTCGTAGACAAGCACATTAAGGGTGTGCTGGAAACCACCGAAGAGGGCAGAGAATTTCTCAAGGAGTACCCAGATGGTCCTCCGTCTAGAGTCTAACGAGTATCATCAGCTCTGCAACGAGATCCTGGACCGGGACGCGTGGAAGTGCAAGCATTGTAAGTACAGACAAAATCTCCACGTACATCACATAGTGTACCGCTCACAAGGCGGCGAGGACACACCAGAGAATCTGGTCACGCTCTGCAGTCAGTGCCACGAGGCAATCCACAATGGCAACCTGGGCATCTTTGGGAATGAAGAAGGACGTTTCATGTTTGAACGCTATAACAACTGGAGACCACAATGACCGCACTGAAACCAACACGCTGCTCTAGGGCCGATAGGTACCAAGGACGCCGGGCGCCTCACTGCAACAATGGCCAACCATGTGAGATGTGCTTGGAAAAGTACCGTGTGCGACAGTACATCAATTCTCTATTGAAAGTGTATAAGCTGAAGCCGTGAACGACTTTGGTGTCAACATCACCGGTTTCGTTGGCGTAGTGAAGCCCAGGTCTTTCCATCTCCCAGCCAAGCCCACTACCGAGGATCTGTCCTTTAAGATCGAGTCGGGCTCCGGCTGTTCCCCTGAGAAGGGTACACGGCGCACAATCAAAGGGCGCTGGCTTTCCGATAACGCTCCTGATACAATTAATTCACACGATTTCTCTTATGTCATCGACAAGGACGGCGCCAAGATGGAACGTCTCCCCGAGGAGATCCCGGACATACAACCGGTACAACTGGCGTCCGAGAAACCAACCGTAACGAAAGTGAGGCGCGGCAAGTCATGAAGCGTACCGGGACGACCTGCAAGACCACCAAGCGTTACCCCAGGGTCACGGCCGGCCCGTTACGTCACAAATACATCCACAGAGTTGTAGCGGCTGCTATGGTAGGCCGAGAGCTGACGAAGGATGAAGAGGTTAACCATAAGGACCAGAACCGTCTCAACTTCTGGTTCTCTAACCTCTTCATCCTGGGCAACAAGGATCACGGATGGGTGAGCGCTAAACAGTCACACTTCATGCGCCACAGGGATGAAGAAGAGAAGAAACGCTGGGATGAGTTCATGGCTGAGCAAGAGGCCAAGCAGGCAGTAGAGATCGCCAGAGCGCGCAATGAAGGCGTGCCGTGGCAAGGTTTACCGGACGGCGCACTGCGCCAAGCATGGGAGGAGGAGGAGCATGGAGTTCAACCTGAGTACTAAAGGACTTTCTGCAGAGCAGTACGACTTCGAACTAGTTAAGAGTGCAAACGCTTTTGCATCTGCTAAGATTCGCAACCTAGATATCGTGGTCCCCAGAGAGAACCAGCTACAGATCGACATCGACTCTGAAGAGGATTACTGGACTTACAAACGGAGCTTGGTCAAATTCAAACTACATGTGGCCGAGGTTCTTAATGAAGAAAGCCACCCCTCTCCGAGTGGAGGGCTATTCCGTTTGCACATCACTTTGGATCTAAATAAAGATCTGGAAGTGGAGGAGCGTATACTATACCAACTGATGTTGGGCTCAGATCGCACCCGGGAGATACTCAGTTATGTGCGCTTCATGAACAACGATCCGACCCCGACCTTATTCTTCGAGAAGCGACAGAAGCTGTTGAACGCAGGACCAACCGAATACGCAGGAGACAACTCATGATTAAGAAACTTTTCCTTTTGCTTTCTCTGTTAACCTCAACCTTCTCCCTGGCTGCCACGCATTCCATCGTGGTGCTCTGGGACGCCTCAACTACTCCCGGTGTGACCTACACAGTAAAACGCAGTACAGTGTCGGGCGGCCCCTACACGACCCAGGTGTCCAATCTGACTGGCCTAACGTACACGGACAACGGCTTGGCGCCTAATACGCATCTATGCTATGTGGCTACTTCATTCTTGCTCGGCATTGAATCAGTGATCAGCAACGAAGCTTGTGGGACCACCCTACCTGACCCGGTTGTACCTGCTGCACCTCGCAATCTGCGTATCGGTACGGTGAACTAGGTGTCGCCGCATTTCGAGCTGACACCTTCGCATATCCAGATCCTAACAAGTATGGCCCATGAGATGCCCTCGTTCTTCATGGGCACTGTCAAGGATGACGACTCTGCCGAGTTGAAGGAACAGTTGGGAATGGCCAACAAAGAAACCCAGGAGCTAATCGCCCTGGGTTTCATAAAGGACATCTCAGAGAGCGCCGTAGAAGTGCTCGAAACAGTATCAAGGCAAGCGGGTAGACCAGTAAGGCTGTACCACATCACAAAGCTGGGACGAGACTTCTTCAAAGCCTCAGTCTCACCTTTCCTAAATTAGGAGGCATAGTGCCGAAGACCAAAGCCAAGAAAAAAGTTGTTACCAAGAAAAAACCCCAGTATTTCCACTTGGAGTTTGAATGTCTCCCAGATGATTGGAGTCACTCTAGCTCGTACAACTACAGTTACAGGACACGCCGCGAAGCTAACCTAGCCGCAAAGGAAGCCAGCAAAGACGGCTTTAAAGTCAAATACCGAGTAGCGGTGGGCAAAAACCGAAACAAAGAGTAGAAAGGAAGCATGGGGAAAGCTGATGGTTTTTCTGAAAGTCCGGCTCTGAAATATGTCGAAAGTAAGGGCTGGAATTGGGACGGTGGCAGTGGGGGTCAGATTCAGATCGAGGAGTGCCCCTTCTGCCACAAGAAGGAATTCAAGTTCTACATGGCCGTAGCTAACCCTTCCGAGGGAAGCTCACGTGATGGGCTCTACTTCTGTCACCACGGCTCATGCCAGAAAACCGGTAATCTTAGAGTCCTCCAGGAGCACATGGGGGATCGCATAGCAGGCGTAGAATCCAGGAGTGAGTGGGCCGGCAAAGGAGACAGAAAACAAGATGCTCTTCCTGACGTGGACGTATGTCATAGTGCCCTGCTTGGTGATGCCGACGCTATGGATTATCTACTTAACGTACGAGGCTTTTCGGAAGCCATCATCAAGCAACAAAAGCTCGGACTTAAAGAGAAAGTCTACTTCCGCGAAGCCGGGAACGTGCGGGCCTTGGTGCTGCCCTACCTCGTCAACGGAAACATCGTCTTTGCGAAATACCGGACTCTGCCACCGTCTCCAAAGGATTTTGTTACGCCTACTGGATGGGATGCTCCGCTTTACAACGGAGAGATTTTGGTGGACGGCTTACACGAGGTTATTTTTGTGGAAGGTGAGGCAGATTGTCTCAGCTGTCTTTCCAACGGGGTAACCAACGTTATTGGCGTACCTGGAGCGGGATTCAAGAAGGCATCGTGGATTGAGACTATCGATAAGGTCGCACCGCAGAAGATCTACATCCTCTACGACAGTGACCGGCCGGGCCAGAAAGGCGCCCAGGAGCTTGCCAGCCGTATAGGCATAGACAAGTGCCTGAAGATCGTCCTGCCAAAAGAGGTCAAGGACATCAACGAATGGTTTGTTAAAGGCGGGACCGCGGAACAGTTCGAGGAGCTTAAGAAGACCGCGCAGCTCTTCGATGTAACCGGTGTGACTTCCTCAGGCAACGCTCTGCAGCAACTCGAGGATGAGCTGGCCGGCAAAGTGGATCTGGCGCCCAAATACGTAACGCAATGGCCCTCCCTCAATAAATTGGTGGGCTTCGAAGATGGGGACGTGATCGACATCCTGGCGCCGGAGAAGGTCGGCAAGACCACCTTCGGTATGAACCTGATGGATCACATGTGCTCCGCGTACGGCGAGGATGGGCTGATTGTTTGCCTAGAAATGACTCAGGCGCGCCTCGCTCGCAAATGGGTGGCGATGGTAACGGGATGGGAAGACACCATCACCACCCCAGGGTCGGATGAGTCCAAGAAGAAGCTCGATGAACTTAAGGTTGCGGTAGTCAAAGCTCGGGAGACCCAGCAGAACCGTGGGGCCGACCTGTACTTCGCCTATCCGCAGCTTGTGAAGAACCCCGAGGACATCTTCAAGCTCATCCGGGACTGCATACGTCGCTATGGTGTGAAGTGGGTGATGTTTGATAACCTGCAGCTCCTTTGCGATAACACTCTGGAGCACAAAGGCCATCGCACAGTTCACTTATCTCAGATCAGTAAGGGCTTTGCCAAGCTGGCCAAGGATAGTATGGTGAAAATGGTGCGCATCCTGCAGCCCCGTCAGATCGAAGACGGTGCCATAGTGCAGTCGCGGCATACAGACGGCAGCAGCCAGATCGCTAAGGACTGCGATGCCATGATCACTATATGGCGCAGTCAGGTGGGCTCTGCCAAGAAGAGTGAGTGGGAGAGGGGCCAAGGGGGCGATGAGGAGGTTTCCTTCGATCCTAAAATGAAGGTGACCGTAGCGCTATCCCGATACTCCAGTGGGGGCTCGTGCACACTGCACTTTGACGGCGCGCGCTCTCAGGTCCAGGAATACACTAACACTCAGAAAACTGCCATGAAGGCCAACTTCAACAATGCCATTCCCACGGAAGGGCCGGTAACCCCGATACAAGGGCTGCCGTCACCTCCTCAGGAAGACATCACCATTTAAGGAGACTGCATGAAGCTGTTCAAGAAGATGAAGGACGGAGGCGCCGAGTCTACCGTCACTGGATACTGGCTTATTGAGGCCAAGAGCCTGTTCTCTATCGTGCTATTGAAGTTCGAGGGCAAGTCCAGGGAAGCGTTCCATAGTCATGCTTTCAATTCGGTTTCTTGGGTGTTGAAGGGAATGCTGTTAGAGGCACGCATTGTAGCCCCTCGTAAAATGAGGATGACTGCGTATTCGCCTAGTCTTCATCCTATCATCACGACTCGGTCAAACATGCATCAGGTGAACAGCCACGGCACCACCTGGGTGCTATCTTTCCGAGGACCCTGGGCAAGCCGTTGGCAGGAACAGAGACCCTTGGAAGGAAACCGTATCGTGACGTTGACTCACGGCCGAAAGGAAGTCGCATGAAGCAAGTAATCGCACGCTACGAGCTGGCTGTAGAGAAACAAACGCGGCGCCGGGATCGACAAGGCCGAGACTTCTTCACTAAAGATGAGCAAGCTGCCCTGGCGCACTACGATAAGGCACTCACCCAACTGCGAGCACTGGAGGCTCAGTGAGAACTAAATATTTTACTGTGGTTATTGGAGTGAAGCACTCTATATGGCCCACTTGGAAGCAGGCTCAATTAGAGGGTCTTAGCTTTTTAAAAACCCACAGTAGAGTGGATCCTCACAGCGTGTGGGTGCAAAGTTCTACGGGCCTTGTATGGGAACTAGGAGAGGAAGAGCATGGCCGGTGAGCGTGTGCTGATTTGTGGAGACCGTAACTGGCGCAACTATCAGCTCATCATCGATACCCTGAGCCAAGTGCAGCAAGAGAAGGGTGTGGAAGTGGTGATCGAAGGCGAAGCGCAGGGCGCCGATGTCATGGGCCGCTCGGCCGCAGAGCGCCTAGGTATCCCTGTGCAGCCCTACATTGCGGACTGGCGTAAATACGGTCTTAGGGCCGGGCCGGTGCGCAACCTGAACATGCTGCATGAAGGTAAACCTACGCTCATCCTTGCATTTCACAACTTCCTGGAGGGCAGCAAGGGAACCAAGAACATGGTTAAAATAGCGATGGCGGCTGGAGTGCCCGTGAAAGTGATCACAGAGAGGACCAAATGATCTACATCGGAATTGATCCGGGACTCAGCGGAGCAGTGGCTGTAATCAACGAAGACGTAATAGGACAGCCTGGGCTGGGCTACTTGGTGGAGGTGTTTGATACTCCTACTATGCAAGTAGACAGTAGCGGCAAAGTGCGCAACAAGTACAATGCCGCAGCAATGGCAGAGTTGTTAGCCCCGTATATCTCCATTCCTCCGTACCCAACAGGTAGAGCCCTAGTGATACTGGAGAGTGTTCATTCAATGCCAAAACAAGGAGTAGCATCATCCTTTACATTCGGTGAGGGACTGGGCATATGGAAGGGCATCATTGCTGCCTACCGTCTGCCATTGGAGTTGCCAAGTCCGCAACGATGGAAGAAACTGATGATGGCCGACATGGGGAAAGATAAGGACGCTTCTCGCCTCAAGGCGATACAACTATTTCCTGTAATAGCCGAAAAGCTGAGTCGAAAAAAGGATGACGGACGAGCCGAAGCACTGCTCATGGCAGAATACGGCCGCAGGTTAAGAAAGGAACAATGACCGCTAAGAACGAAAGCGTCTCACACTGGGACGAAGTGTACGGGCAGGTTATGGCCTTATACTATGCGTTCCGGGACTCGCAAGGGTTTCAGGTACGCCGAGCAGAGATGAAGCAAGGTGAAGTAAAAGCTGAACCCTTGGATTTCGTCATGGACGTGGAGCTTAAAGCTGCGCGCGCCTTGACCAGGAACATTTCAGCTCGAGTGGAGTGGAACAAGGTGCTATCCGAACCGGAGAACTATCGCTTTCTGCCCGTATTGATACGCGAGCAGTTGGGCGAGGTTTTTGAGAAGAACAAGTTGGGGCCGACTGGGGCCTATAAGGTGCTATTCTACCGAAACAAAGGAGTGTAACTATGCATGATCCAATCGATTTGCCGATGGGTGGAGTGAAGGACCTCTCAGCAAATGCACAGCCACCGGAAACACCTCGAGTTCTTACTCGTGCTGAAATAGGCAAGCTCCGGCGCCAGCATATAACCATCGTTAAGGGCTTTGTCACGGCTTGTGAGCACTCCTACGACCCTAACCGGCCGCCACGAAACAACTGCTTCTGGTGCTGGCAGGCGTTCTTCCGCTTATCTCAGGATCTCGTTACGCTCCACGAAGAGCTGCGTGTCCCGGGAGGCGTGCAGGCAGTGAAGTCCAAGTACGGTGAGAAATTTGTGAAGATGTTCAAACGGTTCATCTCAGATGAGCTGCTCCCTGATGCACCAGTGGAGGAAAGGAAAACGGATGGGATTCGCCAAGAAGCCGAAAGAGGAGAAGAAGGCCCCAGCAGTGGTGGAGCGGCCAGTTAGTCTTGCCGAGCGCTTTAGCCGCATTGCAGAGCTATCGGACGAGCTGGACGCCAAGAACAAAACTACCAATTCCCTGATACGCCTGGGCAACATCGTTCGCACAGCAATAGGGCACACGCCTACCGGCATGCCCACGCTGGATGAAGATGTGCTTGGTTGTGGAGGCATACCGGACGGCCGGGTCATAGAGGTTTTCGGTCCAGAGTCTTCGGGCAAGACCACCATCTCTCTGCACTGTGTAGCGCGGGAGCAGAAACGAGGTGGCGTGGCTGCGTTTGTGGATGCGGAGCACGCACTGGATACGTACTACGCCGGTACTCTGGGCGTGGACGTGGACAATCTCATTCTCAGCCAGCCCAACAGTGGTGAACAAGCCTTGGATACCGCCGAGCGTCTCGTTAAGAGCAAAGCGGTGTCTATGATCGTCATCGACTCAGTAGCAGCTTTGGTTCCGGAGGCTGAACTAGCCGGTGAGATGGGAGACTCCCATGTGGGCTTACAGGCTCGGCTGATGTCTCAAGCCCTGCGCAAACTCACTGGTGTGGCCGAAAAGAACAACGTAAAGCTCCTGTTCATAAACCAGATCCGGGAGAAAATTGGCGTGATGTTCGGTAATCCTGAAACCACTACAGGTGGTCGCGCGCTGAAGTTCTACTCCAGCGTACGCTTGGATATTCGGCGCCGCGAAGTCATCCGGGACGGCACAGGAGACACCGCACCAATCATTGGGCACCAAATTGAGGTGAAAGCCGTGAAGAACAAGGTCGGCACACCGTTACGCAGTACCGTGCTGGCGCTGTACTACCCTGGAACACGCTTTGTGCCCGGCTTCGACCTTATCGGGGACACCATTCTGTACGCCTCTAAAAAGGGCTTGTTTGAGATGAGTGGTACGTGGTACCATTTAGATCTGGGTAGGGTGGACAAGGACAAAAAACCCGTAGGCGTGGAACGGCTCGCTAATGGCCTAGCCAACCTGAAAGAGTTCTTGCGTAACGACCCGGCTGCACTGAAGGTGGTGTACAAGCGCATTGCGGAATTCAGAGCCAACGAAGCCAAAGCCATAGCGGCTGCGGCCGAAGCTCGGAAAGCCGAGATCAAGAAGGAAGCTGGGACCGCTCAGCTCACCGAGGAGGCGAAAGCCATATGAAGTTTCTAAAAATGTGGTTGCGTGTACTAGGTGTTCTATTCGTACTGCTGTTTGGGATGATGGTTTTTTCTGTACTACTACAGCTCAACGCTTTTATGGGTATTCTGTTTGGACTCACGGCTCTTTCGGCCGGCATAGCGAGGTTGCTAACTCTATGATAACTGCTCTCCTGCTTAATCTGGTCGTTGCTCTACTCGTGCTTTGGGTGCGGAACATTATTCTCCATCCCCAGGTCATAACAGACGGCAGGGGAGATCCGTATCTCATTCGGTATTTCATCTGGAAGCCGAAGGACAAAAACGCAAGCCGCATTTATCTGCACCACATCGTTGGATCGGACGAGGAAAGAGCGCTCCATGATCACCCTTGGAACTTCACCTCGCTGATCCTCAAGGGAGGGTACTATGAATACGCCGATATCCGGCAAATACCGGACTCAGATACCGGCTGGAAACCAGCAGCGTTCGGCCAGGAACGCAAATGGTTTGGTAGACCCTCCCTTTTGCACCGGGGCGCTGGCTGGCGTCATCGTTTGGAACTGAAAAAGGGCATGTCGGCTTGGACCTTGGTGTACACATCGCCTAAGGTACGGGAATGGGGCTTCTACCTCAATGGGGACAATTTCTGCCACCATAAGAATTTTGACTATTTCACCGGGCTATGCAATGAACCGGAGGATCAATGAAAAAACAGGAATATCTCCTGAAGAAATATGTGTGGGCGCGCACAGCCGCCGAGGCGTTGGCTCAGGACAGCACCACGGACGTTAGCGAAGTACACCTAGTGGCTGACAAGCCGGAGAAGCTAGAACCCGCTGTAGGTTTTAAATTTTTATACCCAGACGAATAAAGGAGACTAAAATGTATGTCGATCAACCAGCGTGCTTCAGTGCCTACCACTACTACCTCTCAGGAGGCAGCTACGACACCGAGGAAATTTTCGTCTTCCCACGGGAAACTCAGGTTCTTTACGAAGTCTACCTCTGGGCCGGCAGGGAAATCGCGCGGGAACAGCAAGTACGCGAAGAAAGCCAGAAGTGGCTCCAAGCCTTCCATCGCAACTTTCCGCCCTCCCCAGAGGGAATACGTAAGCGCGTGCTGCTCGGTACCTTCACGGAAGCCTGCGACGGGCCGGAAGGAATCGGTGCAAGATCCCGAAAGCCATCGAAGCAAAGAAATACCAAAGGGCTTGGGCCACTGGCGCTGCGGAGCTTGCGGGAAGCCTACTAAGGTCACACCGCGCAAGCCTGAACCAAAGCAGGAGGTGCCTGTTGCCTAAAAACGCAGGACTGAGCATCCTTTGCATTTTGGTCGGGGTCATAGGGCTGAAACTGAGCTTTATGACCGGCAGCTGGAGCCTGGGGACCATCAGTTGTATTTCGATTGGTACAGGCATAACCGTTTTGGAGAAACAACGATGACAAGCAGAGCATGGGTAGTTTGTAACCGCGAATGGAATCAACCACACTGGGAACAAGAGGACTGCCTGAATCCCGTACCGGTGCGCGTAGAAAAACAAGTAGACTCAATTCTGGGCTGCGTGGTGGACGAGATCCCGGCCGCGCGCCCAGGGCAAGGAGAGAAATACAGTGGCTAAATTCGAAGACGCTATTGGCGTGGTCCTCGAGAACGAGGGCGGATACGTAAATGACCCGAAGGACCCAGGTGGAGAAACAAAGTACGGCATCTCCAAGCGTTCCTATCCCAACCTCGACATCAAGAACCTAACCATCGACACCGCCAAGGGAATTTACTTCCACGACTTTTGGAAGTTCACCGGGGTCGTCAATCAGGCAGTAGCTACAAAAATCTTTGATGCTTACGTCAACATGAAGCATTCAGCCATTAAGATCGCGCAGCAATTATTGAACATCACCGCGGACGGGTTCTATGGACCGAAGACGGAAACTGCGCTCAATGCCGAGGATCCTGCGCTATTCCTGAGCCGTTACCGCATTGCCCTGGCTCAGCATTACATCGAGATAGCGCGCGCACATCCGGAGCAAGCTAAGTTTCTCCAGGGTTGGTTGAAACGAGCCCGGCAATGACACCAGAAATACACCACATGGTAGCGGAAGCTCAGTATAAAATGAGACGTGTACTAGAGTGTGAATGCGGAGAGAAATGGCTTACTGAGCACAAAAAGCTCGGCTCTGACTTTACTCACGACGCTACTAGTAACACTATCCCATGTGTGTGTGGACGCATGTTGTGGCTCACTGATAGGGTAATTGTGGCGTGCGCGGAGCATAAACTATGACCGTTCTTAAGCCGTTCTCTATGGAAGATGTTGGGCGCCGGATTGACCACTTGTCCGACCTGCAGGAATTGTGGGGCTGGGGGCTTGCAGCTTTGACCGCTGGCACGTATCATACAGACAGTGAGATGGCGCAGGCTAAGGAGCTGGAGATTGCCTTGAAACTGCTGGAGCAGCATATGCTGATAGGCTTCGATCCGACCAAATACGCGCAGGTCATAAACAACTTGCCAGAAAAAGCAGAGGAGATACCCAATGAAGATCGAGAACATAACGGAGTCAACCGAAAGAGGAGCTAGGCCTTACCAAGAGGATCGCTCCTTTGTTTCACATAACGCATATGGTACACTCCTGGCCGTATTCGATGGTCACGGCGGGGATGAGGCCTCTGAATACTGTGAATTCCGCTTTGCTGCGGAGTTCATCAACCAGATGAGCACCGGCA
>Ga0134122_10000421_pt1 | contig 28327 bp, 21 predicted proteins | sample KB302_FD_96461 | JGI IMG/M metagenome (GOLD analysis project Ga0134122, IMG submission 96461) | Terrestrial soil microbial communities without Nitrogen fertilizer from Kellogg Biological Station, Michigan, USA - KB3-0-2 | ecosystem: Environmental > Terrestrial > Soil > Unclassified ...
AGGCGATGCTGCTCGCCTCGCTGCCGCTGGTCGAGCGCCGGCTTTGGATGCGCTCCTACGAACCGGACGACGCGGCCGACCTGTTGCAGGAGGCGCCCGCCGAGCTGCGCGACGAGCTTCTTTCTCTGCTCGACGAGGTCGCCCGGCGCGAGGTCCGCGCTCTCCTCGCCTACGCCGAGGACGAAGCGGGCGGCCTGATGAGCCCGCGGTATTCGCGCGTGCGCCCCGACATGACGGTCGAAGAGGCGCTGCGCTACCTGCGCCGCCAGTCGCGCGACCGGACCGCGCTGATCTATTACGCCTACGTGCTCGACGCCGAGCAGCGTCTGCTCGGCGTCGTCTCGTTCCGCTCTTTGTTTGCCGCGACCGGCGAGGTCCTGGTCCGCGACCTGATGGTGCCGGCGGACGACCTGGTGACGATTCCTGAGGAGACCGATCAGGAAGAGGTCTCCCAGCTGTTCTCGCGCTACGACCTGATCGCGATTCCGGTCGTCGACGGCGAGCAGCGGATGAAAGGCATCGTCACCTTCGACGACGTGGCGGACGTCGCCGAAGAAGAGGCAACCGAGGACATCCAGAAGTTGGGCGGCCAGGCCGCGCTCGACGAGCCGTACCTTCAGATCGGTTTCTGGGCGATGGTCAAGAAGCGGGCCGGCTGGCTCTCCGCCCTGTTCTTGGGAGAGATGCTCACGGCGACCGCGATGGCGTTCTACGAGAAAGAGATCGACAAGGCGGTCGTGCTCGCGGTTTTCCTGCCTCTGATCATTTCGAGCGGTGGCAACTCGGGCTCCCAGGCCTCGACCCTTGTCGTGCGCGCGATGGCGCTCGGCGAAGTGCGCCTGCGAGACTGGTGGCGGGTCGTCCGCCGCGAGCTGTCGGCCGGACTGGTGCTCGGCACCGTGCTCGCGGTGATCGGTTTCACCCGCATCGTCGCCTGGCAAAAGGTCTTCGGCAGCTATGGCGAGCACTACCTTCTCGTGGCCGCGACCGTCGCGTTCAGCCTCGTGGGCGTCGTCCTGTTCGGCACGATCTGCGGCTCGATGCTGCCGCTCGTTCTGCGCCGATTGGGCTTCGATCCCGCGAGCGCCTCGGCGCCGTTCGTCGCCACCCTGGTGGACGTGACGGGCCTCGTCATCTACTTCACGATGGCGAGCTTGCTGCTGCGCGGGACGTTGCTGTAAGGGAGCCGCCGGGCAGGCGCCGCCCGAGGGAAACTCTTCTCGCGGCGCTCCGTAAACCACGGATGGAAGGACCCATGTCAGCACCCGGTTCACCCACGACCCGCCGCCCCCGCCTTCGGCTGGAGATCTTGGGGCGGAATGTCTTGGTCTGCATCGTGATCGGCTTCGGGGTGGCGATCGTGGCGAACCTTGGACGGGGCTTCCCCCCGCCCTTTCAACAGGTCGCCCTCTCGGTGCTGGTCTCCCTGTTGATCTATTCGATCGCGCAGATCCTCATCCATCTGCTCTGGCCATGGATCGTGCTCTGGGAAGGCGGCCGGAAGTTCGGCCTGCTGGCCGGGATCTTCTTCGTGGCCGGAATTTCCGGCTATCTGTTGGTGGTGACCGGCGAGGTTCTCGCGCTTGGGGACCCCGTCGATTTTCCATGGCGGACCCTGCTCTACCCGCTGTTGGTCATGGGCGGCGGGATCGCCCTCGTGGTCGGCCTGTTGATCTACACTTTCGATTACTTGAGGGACCGGCTGGCGGCGAGCGTTGCCCGCGTCAAGGAAGTCGAATTCGCCGAGCGCGAGCTGCATCTCGCGCGAGGCCTGCAGAGCCGGTTGCTGCCGCCGTCCGAGATCGAGGGGGACGGCTACCGGATCGCCGCGCGCAACCTCCCCGCGCGGGTGGTGGCCGGCGATTTCTACGACGTCTTCCCGCTGGCCGACGGCACGCTCGGTTTGGTGGTGGCGGACGTGGCGGGCAAGGGGATGGCGGCGGCCCTGATCATGGCTTCGGTGAAGGCCATTCTGCCTTTCTTGGCTGCGGAGAGATCCCCGGAACAGGCGCTCCGCGAGCTGAATCGACGGCTGGCCGCCGAGCTGTCGCCGCGCGAATTCGTCGCCCTGGCGTATGCCCGGTACGATCCGGCCGACGGCGCGCTCGAGTTCACCAACGCCGGCTTGCCGGACCCCTACCTTCTTTCGCTGTCCGGACCGGCGCGGCCGGTCGAATGCCCGGGACCGCGCTTGCCGTTGGGAATGCGGCGCGAGGTGGAGTACCAATCTCGAAAGATCGTCCTCGCGCCCGGTGACCGATTGCTTTTTCTGACCGATGGCCTGCCCGAGGCACCCGGGAAGGGGGGCGAACCGCTGGGCTATACCGCCCTCGCGGAGTTGATCGATCCGGGAAATTCACCGAGTCTGTCGGACCCCGCCGCTTGGCTGGACGGTCTTCTGGAACAGGTGCGAGCCGCGACCTCGGTCGATTTGGAAGACGACTGGACCGTCTTGCTGCTGGAACGCCTCAGAGGGTGATCGCCGATTCCGCCAAGACCTCCGCCGGAGTGCCATGGGCGACGATCCGTCCCCGGTCCAGACGTAGCGCCTCGTCGCACAGGGCGAGGATCTCCTCCGGCTCGTGGCTGACGTAGAGCATCGGCACCCGCAACTCGTCGCGGATGCGGGCGAGCACCGGCAAGATCCGGCCGCGGAGCGGGCGATCGACCCCGGCGAACGGCTCGTCGAGCAGCAGCAGTTCCGGCGCGGCGAGCAGAGCGCGACCGAGCGCCACCCTCTGGCGCTCGCCGCCGGAGAGCCCGGCGATGCCCCGATCGAGCAGCGGCGCGATCTCCAGCACCGTGGCGATCTCGCCGAGTCGCCGGGTGCCGTCGCCGGTCCTATCGCCGGTCCTATCGCCTTTGGGGGCACCGTACAAGAGATTCGTCCGCACCGAGAGATGGGGGAAGAGCGCGCCATCCTGCGGCACGTAGGCGATCCGCCGCCGCTCGGGCGGCACGAAATTTCGCCCTGCCACGTCGGAGAGCATTCGGCCCTCAAGGTGCACGGTCCCCGCGGTCGGCCGTCGGAGGCCGACGATCAGCTCCAGCAGCGACGTCTTGCCCGCGCCCGAGGCGCCGAAGATGCCGGCGACGCGGCCGTGCAGCTCGACGTCCACTTCCAGGGTGAAGCGAGGAAGCGGCAGGCGGAGACCGCGCAGCGCGAGCTTCACCCGCGCCTCCGGGAAAGCAGCCGCTCGCTGGCAAAGAGCGCCACGAAGGCGAGCACCGCCGAGGCCAGGCAGAAGCGGAGCGCCGCGTCGTCGCGGCCGAGCTGGATCAGTTGATAGATCGCGAGCGCCAAGGTCTGGGTGCGGCCCGGAATGTTGCCCGCGACCACGATCGTCGCGCCGAATTCGCCGAGCGCCCGGGCAAACGCGAGCAGCAGCCCGGCCGTGAGCCCTCGGGCCGCGAGCGGCAGGGTGATCGTGGCGAACACCCGAGCCGGTGCGGCGCCGAGCGTGCGGGCGACCTGTTCGAGCCGATGGGGGACCTCCTCGAACGCCACCCGGGCGCTACGCACGAAGAGCGGCAGCGACATGACGGCCATCGCGAGAAGCACGCCGCGCCAGGTGAAGATCACGTCGAGATCGAGCCGATCGTGGACGAATCGCCCGAGCGCGCTCCGGCGGCCGAACAGGCGGAGCAGAAATAGGCCGGTCGCGACCGGGGGCATCACCAGGGGCAAGGCGACCAGCGTTTCGATCACCGCCTTGCCCGGAAAGGTCCGGCGGGCGAGCAGCCACGCGAGCGCGAGGCCGGGCGGCAGGATCGCGACCATCGCGAGCGCCGCCATGCCGAGGGTGAAGCCGAGGATTTGAATTTCTTCGCCGGACAAATCGCCGCTCGCGCTTAGGAAGAGCGAGTAGCGCGAGAATCGCGCCGGGCACACCGAACGAGTACAGGAACGGAAAGACGCTTCATGGATGGGCAGGCGGACCCTAGCAACGCCGATATATCGCGTCAAGTATTTCGGTGGCCCGCCGCCGAGATCGTCGGCGGCGGGCGAAACAAGCGATCAGAACGGCGTCACCGATTGGCAGGCCGCGGGCGCGGAGCCGCAGGCCTCGTTGCCCGCGGGTTGCGCGACCACCTGGTAGAAGTAGGTGGTGCCGGCCGCGACGTTCGAGTCGGCGAGGCTGCCGCCCGCGAAGTCGTTGGCGATTTTGGTGAAACCCGCGTTGCATCCCTGCTCGTTGCGGAAGACGTCGAAAACGCCCGTGCCGGCGACGCCCACGGTGACCGAGGCGGCCCCGGCGGTGAGAATCATCGTCGGCGCCGCGGGCGCGGCGCAGCCGGCGAACGAGAGGTTGGCGCCCGGATCGGTGGTGCAGGCGATGCCGTGACGGTTGAACGCGGCAAAAAGCGCGCCGCCGTGGGGCGTGCCGTTCGAAAGGTTGCCGTCGTCGTCGTCCACCGCGCGCATGGTCTTCCACCACGAGCCCGCGTTGCAGCCGTTCGAGGAGAGGGTTCCGCCGCGCCGCTGGCAGGCGAACGAGCTGGTGGCCGAGTTGCGCGACAGGTACCAGAGCCGGTCGAGCACCGTCCACGCCGTGCCCGAGCCGGGGCTCGGCAGATCGCGGTTGGCGAAATCCCAGACCGCTTCGGAGGGGACGTACGATTCGCAGTGGACTTCCTTTTTGCACGGTCCGCTGCCGGCCGAGCACCGGACGGCGGTGAAGTTCGCGACCGTCGCCGGGGTGTTCGAGACGTGCTTGGCAAAGTCGATGTCGCGCACGCCCGTGCAGGACGTACAGGCGTCGCCGTAACCGCCGCAGTTGCTGGCCCGGAATCCCGGTCCGATGCAGGAGTTGTGGAGCTGAATCGCCGCGGTCAGGTCGCCGTACGACTCGCCCGTACCCCCTTCGGGCGCGGTGCCGGTGCCGTCGTTCTGGTCGAGGCCGTGGCCGTATTCGTGGAGCGAGACCGCGGCGATCTCGCCGGTATTGCCGCAGCCGCCCCCCGACTTGAAAAAGTTGAGCGTCGAGCCGTTCCAATAGGCGTTGCAGGTCTGGTTCAGATCGACGTTCACCCGCAGCTGCGCCGGCAGCCAGGCGTTGGCCGGCAGCCAGCCGCGGCCGACCTCTTTGATCCGGTTGACATGGTAGTACTGGGTGCGCGACGAATGGGTGTTGCCCGCGCCGCCGTGCCCGGGCGTCGTGCAGTCGGTGCCGCCCGAAGTGCCGAGGGCGATGTTGCCCACCGCGTCCGAGCCTTGGGAGATCGCGCCGCAGGTATCGACGATCCGCACGAAGGGGCCGGCCAGCGTCGTCGTGACCACGCCGCCCGTAAAGTTGTAGGTGCCGGCGGAGGTCGCAGAGCCGCCGATCGAAAGATTCGCGTAGGGCATCGCGCGCACGGTCTCGGGCGTCACCGTCGGCGAGATCATGAAGACGCCGCCGGTCACCTGCGCCGTGGCGTAATCGTTGACGTCGGCGAATTCGAGCAGCGCGCCGGAGGTGGCGTCCACCCGGGCGCGCCAGGTGCCCATCGTGCCGTCGCGCCGGAAGGTGACGTCCCAGACTTTCACCAGGCCGCGGCCCTTGCCGAAGTCGTAGCCGTCGTCGAACCGCTCATCGACCGCGTTGTCGGGCAGCAGATGCAGGCTGCCGCGGTCGCGGAAATGATCGCCCGAGGTAAAGCCGCCGATGTAGGCAGCAACCGCCGTGCGCGCATCGTCGCGCGACAGAACGGTCTGCGGCACCCGCGCGCCCGGGGCGGGCAGGTTCTCGGTGCCGAACTGGATCAGGTTGCCGTTGTTGACCCGGAAGACGACGCGCGCCCCTTCGACCGCCAGGCCGCCACGGACGACGTCGAAATCGACGAACCAGAGGTGCGAGGCGGGCTGCCCCGAACGCCCTTGATTCAACCGGAGCGTGGCCGGGGAGACGCCGAGCATGCCGGCCACTTCGGGCAGGAAGCCGCGGGCGATTTTTTCCATCGCGGCGAGATCGACCTTGCCCGAGCCGCCGGTCACGCCCGCCAGATCCTCGGGCTTGAGCGAGTTGCCGCGGCCGGGAATCCACGGCCGGCCCGCTCCTTCGACGAACGCGACCCGGCCGGTGCGCTCGTCGAGCGATGCCTGCCAGTTCCCCTTGGCGTTGGTGCGAAAGCCGTCCCAGTCGATCTGGGCGAAGAACGGCAGCGCGCCCGGGTGCCGGTCGATCGGGGCGATCGGTTCGGAGGGGGCCAGGCGGTCGCTATGGACCGCGAGCGAGCTTAAAACGTCGTTGCCCTGCTTGGCGACTTGGCCCCGCGCGGCCGCGGCGCCGAACAGCAGCGCGCAACCGAGCGAGGCGAGGGGGAGGAAGCCGAACCGCCGGGGCCTGCTCATTCTCGTCTCCTTTGAGGAAACCGGTGCTCGGCCGACGTTCCGGGCGTCGGAGCCTTCACCGGGAAGCTGCAGAGCAGAAGGCAACGCCCCTCGGGAGCGCGCGGCTCGGGAAGAGTTTTGGGGCGGTGTCTATTGAGAGAGTGCGATATGAAGAGTAGATCGGGACGGTTCGGGAGCCTACGGCTCAGGTGATCACGACCATCCGCCGAAAGTTGCCGACCGTCACCTGGCCGGCCTGGTTGCCGGGAGCCGGGAAATAGAAGATGAAGAACCAGAGGTCGAAGAAGGGGACGTTCGAGGCATCGGCGGCCAAGGTCAGCGGGTAGGTGCCGCGGAAACGCGTCTTGCCGTCCAGCACCACCACCACTTCTTGGATCCGCTCCTCGCCGGATTCGCCGGTGATCACCAGATAGTCGCCGTCTTGGGCGCCGTCCCAGGTGACGTCGAAGGCCAGGCCGTAGCCGTGGGACTCGATGTCGTTCATGTAGCCGCCCTGGAACATCGAGTAGATCTGCGGATTTTTCGGAGCGCCGAACACCAATCCGCTCGCCGGAGTCCCCGAGACGTTGCCCAGGGTCGCCAGAGTGTCGATCGGCAACCCGGGCGCCGAGTAGAGGAAGAGATAAGGCGGCGTCCCGGTCTGAAGCGGCCATTGATGGGACTGCGTGGTGCCGCCCACCCAGCGCTGGAGCAAGGCCGGCAGGAACGCCTGTTTCGGCGGCGGCCAGGAGAAGCCGAGGCTCGGCAGCTTGAACGTCTGCGCCGCAGCGGCAGCGGCGCCGTACCAGGCCGCGGCGTAGGAGTGCTTGTCGCCCGGGTCCGCCTCGTCGTAGATCTTCGAGGGATCGAGCGCCACATCGACCACGTTGGCGAGCTTGGGCGAGCCGCCGTAGGCGACGCCGAAGTAGGACGGATAGTTGTCGACGAAGGTTGCCGAGGAGGACGGGCTCGTCGGGTCGGCGATCCTCATCTGTTCCAGGAAGAAGCCCAGGAAATTGGCGCCGTTGCCGATCAGCGCCCCCTTGCTCTCCGGCGAGTCGAGAAGGGTCAGGTGGGCGACCGGGAGGCCGAGGTCTTGAAGCGTCAAGGCCGCCATGGTGACCACCTTCGAGCCGTGGCTATGACCGATCAGATGCAAAGTGTTGGCGGGATCGGTCCAGAACTGCGGCACCAGCAATCGCAGCAAGGCATTCGCGAGGCGGATGCCGTTGACCTGCGTGTAGGCCTCGGACTGGTAGACCTCGCCCAGGTCGAGGTAGGAGCCATCGGTGGCGGAATCGTCGATCCACGAATAGGCGAAGACCCACGCCTTGGGATCGAACGCCTTGATCGACTGCAACAGACCGGTCGAGTTGACCGGCAGCGCCGGATCGTACCCGGAGACGGGAGTCCAGGCCCAGTCGGAGGTCCAGATTCCGTCGCTATTGTGGGCCGCGTCGTCCCACCAGCGGAGCCGTCCCCCTTGGGCGTTGACGGCTGCGCGGAACCCTGGAGCCCACCCGTGCGCCAGGACATAGACGTGAAACGGACCTTCGGCGGCGTCTGAGCCTTCGGTCGTGCCCACCTGGGCGTCCGGCGACATCGGCTGAAAGAAACGGCTGGGCGACTGGCCGCTTCGAAGCGGCAAGGTGCCGCCGACCCAAAGCCCCACCCGCGCCAGGTTGTCGAAGCAGTTGGGATGCACCGCGGCGCCCCAATCCGTCGAGCCCTGGCTCGGAACGGGCGGCGGCGGCGTACAACCCGGTGCGACGGTCGCGGCGAAGAACGGTCCACGTCGTGGTTTGCCTTCCCCAGGGATCGTCATCGTTTCCCTTTCAGAGGCTGGAAGGTCCTGGACCGGCAGCTCCCCGCCATGGCGACGGGAAGCTGCCCGGGATTTAGCAAAGGCAGGTGATGTAGTTGGTATTCCCGCACGTCGCGCAGTTGGTGATGCAGGCGGTGCGGTCGATCGTGTTGCAGGCGATGCAGTTCGTTTCGTCCGCGGTTCTCCCGCCGACCACGGCTCCATAATCCAGCCGGCTCACGGACTCCTTGCTCAACTGCAGCTTCTTGACACGCTTCTTCATACGGTTCTCCGATCTTGCGGCGAGGCCCGGTAGCCCCGCAGCGGTTAAGAGCGCCGATCATATTCTGAAAGTACAATAGCTGTGTCAACCGAAACAGCGCCGACGCCGATCGGCGGCATATACTGCCCGCCTTGCCGAAATCTTGAAGCCTGGAATGTTTGGCTCGAAAGCAGGTCCGCCGCCCTTCGGGATGGTTGCGCTCGGCGCGGCCGCTCTGCTGGCTTTTCTGCCGTCCGGCCGCGCGTCGGCTGCGGCGGAGGAGCTGCGCTTAAGGCTTGACGACCGAGTCTGTCGGACCCTCGCGGCCGAGGCGTCGCTCGGGGTCTCCATCGACCCGACGAGCGCGCCGATGCGGCTCGCGATCGAACAGCGCGGGATCGACGTCGAAATCCGGGTGGGTCCAACCGCCGATACTTCCGCGCGGACGATCGACAGCCCGCAGGATCGCCAAGGGGAGGAATCGCTCTGGCTGGCGAAGCCGGGCGAAATCCCGTCGATCGAGATCGTAGCCCGGGAGCGCGGCGCCCCGGCCGGCGAGATCTGCGTTCGCACGGAAGCGCCCCCTTTGGCTCTGGAGCCGGCGTGGGCCGCGATCGATCGCGCGGGCGCGCTCTACGCCCGCGGCGACCGAGCCTCGCGGCGCGAAGCTCTTGCGGCATACCAGGAAGCGCTCGCCACGTTTCGCGCCGCGGCGAATCGATCGGGAGAGGCGCGGGCACTGTTTGCGCTCGCCGTCGTCTCGCGCTTGGTGGACGAGCCGAAAGCGGCGCTCGCGTGGGGTGTCGAGGCGCAGCCTCTCCTCTTGGAGGTGGACGGCAAGCTCGCCGCGGCGGTTGCCAACGAGATCGGGCTCGACCATCGGCTGCTGGGCGACAATGCCGCCGCGCGCGCCTCGTTCGAGCAGGCGCGAGATCTGGCCGGGAGGGCCGCCGACCCGTTCGACCAAGCGGTGGCGGCGAGCAATCTCTGCCTCATGAAAGCCGCCTCGGGCGATCTGCCCGCTGCGCGCGCCTGCTACGGCGCGGCGCGCGAGGCGCTGGCTCAAGCGCAGGCCCCGGCGCTCGAAGCGGCGGCGTGGATTTCCGCCGGGCGGATCGAGGACGTTCTGGGCGAGCCGGAGGCGGCTCTGGCCGCCTATCGCGCGGCCCTGGCGCTTCAGGAACGGGTGGGCGACGAGTTGGGGCGTGCGCGGACGCTGAACAACCTCGGCCTGCTCGAACAGGAGTTGGGCCGCTTCGACGAGGGCGTCGCCGCCTATTCGGAGGCGTTGACGAAGTTTACCGCTCTGTCCGACCTGCGCTGGCAGGCGCGCGTCCGCAACAACCTCGGCCTCGGCTACCAGAAGGTGGGGCAGAAGGAGGCCGCCGAGGCGCAGTGGCAGGCCGCCCTGCCGCTCTGGCGCGAAGCGGGGGACGCCGCGGGAGAGGCTTCGACCTCGCTCAACCTCGCGCTCGAAATGCTCGCTTCGGGACGATCCGCCGAGGTGCTTCCTCGGATCGAGCAGGCGCTTGCGCTCTACGCCAAGGCGGGCGACGGGCGAGGCGAGGCGATTGCGCTTTCGGCGCGGGCGCGGGCCGAGGCCGCGACGGCGCGGTCGGCCGCGGCGCGCGCGACGTTTTCCCAGGCGCTCGAACGGCTTGCTGCGGTGGGGGATCGCGCGCAGCAGGCGGACGCCGAACGCGGCCTCGCCGAGCTTGAGCTGGCGGCGAAAAACGACTCGGCGGCGCGCCCGCCGTTCGAGCGCTCGCTCGCCCTGGCGCGGGGCCTGGGGCAGCCGCGGCGCGAGGCCCAGGCGCTCGATGGCCTGGGCCGGCTGGCGCAAAGCGAAGGGAAACTCGAAGAGGCGCTTGGATTTTTCGACGCGGCTCTTGCGGCGCTGGAAAGCGAGCGCGCCCACCTGCCCGGGGCGGAGGCGCAGACGAGTTTTTCCGCCCTCTCCGCGGTCTTCTCCGAGGAGGGGATCGAAATGGCCCTGGCGCTCGATCGTGCCCATCCCGGGGCGGGATGGAGAAGCCAGGCGTTCGCCCGGGTGGAACGCTCGCGAGGCCGGGCGCTGGTCGAGCTGCTCGCTCAGGCGGGAGTCGATCTCGAAGCCGAGGCCGATCCGGAGCGTGCCGCGCGCCGCGCCGATCTGTCGCGCCGATTGGCCGCCAAGGCGGAGCGCGCGGCGGGCAGCCGCGACGAATCGATCCGGGCGCAGCTCGGGCGGGAGGCGGCCGAGATCGGCACCGAGCTCGACCTGCTCGACGCCGAAATCCGGGCGCGGGTCCCGGGGGTGAGCGCCTGGCTCGATCCTCCCGCGCTCGACCCGCAGGCGCTCGCCGCGGGGCTCGATTCCGACACCCTGCTTCTGGTCTTCCATCTCGGCGAAGAGCGGAGCACGCTCTGGGCAATTTCTCGCGGGCGGATTTCGAGCTTCGATCTACCGCCTCGGCGCGAGCTGGAGACCGAGGCGCTCGCTCTGTTCCGCTCCTTGCGCCGCTTCGATCCTGCCGAGCGGGAGGCCGAACAGGCGGCGCTCTCGGCGCTCGGGAGCCGGCTGCTCGGTCCGATCGCGGGCGATCTGCCGCACCGGCGCCTCGTGCTCATGACCGACGGCGCGCTCGCCTATCTCCCCTGGGCGGCGCTCCCGGTTCCAGGCACCGGCCGGCCGCTCGTGGCGGAGCACGAGATCTCCTTCGTCCTGTCGCTCTCCGGGCTCGCCGCGGTGCGCGAACGGGCCGCCGGACGTTCTCCCGCGCACGGGCTGATCGCCGCGTTCGCCGATCCGGTATTCACCGCGGATGATCCGCGCCTGGCGGCCCGGCACGCCGCGATCGGGCCGCCGACCCCGACATCGCCCGAGCGGGGCGAGCCGTTCGAGCGCTTGGCCGGCAGCGCCGCGGAGGTCGAGCGGATTGTGGCGCTCGCGCAGGCGGCGGCCGCGGGCGATCCGCGGCGGGTGCTCACGGGTTTCGCCGCCGCGCGCTCGGCCCTGGAAGGGGGTGGGCTCGCCGGTTTCCGCGTGCTCCACTTCGCGACCCACGGCGTGATCGACGCGGCGACTCCCGCTCTCTCGGGACTGGCTCTTTCGCGCTTCACTCCGAAGGGCGAGGAGATCGAAGGCTTTCTCCATCTGGGTGACATCTACCGCCTGAAGCTGGGGGCCGATCTGGTGGTCCTCTCCGGCTGCGAGACGGCCCTGGGGCAGGAGGTGCGCGGCGAGGGGCTCGTCGGCCTCGCCCGCGGCTTTCTCTACGCGGGAGCTTCGCAGGTCGTCGCGAGCCTCTGGCCGGTCGATGACCGGGCCGCCGTGGCGTTCATGGAGCACTTCTATTCGGCTCTCTGGCGCGACAGACTCCCGCCCGCCGCGGCGCTCGCCAAGGCGCAGCGCGAGATGGCCGCCGAGCGCCGCACTCGCGACCCGGCTTTCTGGGCCGGCTGGGTGCTTTTGGGGGATGGGGGGTAGGCCCCCTCCCTGCGAGGTTTCGCCCACCCGTCCCACTATCGGGAAGAGTGGGGATTCGAACGATGCTTAAATCCAAGAGGAGAACCGCATGGCCACCAGCATCAAGGATTTCGTGGGAGTTTGGACGGTTCGTTGGATTGCCGGCGAAAACCCCTGGCTCGAAGAGGGATGGACGATCGCCCTGGGCACCGGCAGTGAAACGATGGGCGACATCGCGCCTTTTCTCGATTCGAATTTCCAGACCTGCGTCGGCTTCGCCGTGCTCGACGGCGAGACCATCGTGCTCTCCTCCGCCGAGCAGGACGAGTACCACCAACCGCTTGTGCTGCTTTTTTCCGACGGCACCCTCCGGTGGTCCGGCTTTTACGAAGGCCAGGCGCTGCGCCTCTACATCTCGTTCTCCGCGACCGAGAGCACGGAGGGTGAAACCTACGCCTCGCTCTACGGCTCGACCACCTATGGCGATCCGGATCAGGTCGCGGTCTGGGGGGCCGACGGCGTCGGCAACTGACCCGGCGGCCCGGGCGCTGCGTGCTAGGATTTCTCCCATCGAAACCGACCGAAACTTCGAGCCGCGGGCGCACGATTCGACTCGCGATCCGGCGCGGCCCAACGGGGCGAACGCCGCCGGGGACGACGACTTTGCCGCGCTTCTCGCGGCGATCCGCGCGGGCGATCCGCGGGCCGAAGAGCGCCTGTTTACGCGCTTTGGCCGCCCCGTGGCCCTCCTGCTCGACCGCCATACGAGAGGGCGCGACGAGCAGGAGGACCTGTTCCAGGACACCTTCCGCCTGTTGCTCGAAAAGCTCCGACGCGGCGAGGTGCGCGAGCCGGAAAAACTGCCCGGCTACGTCGCCCACCTGGCGAAGAACCTCGCGACCGAGCACTATCGGAAAGCCGCGCGGCGGAAGACCGACCCCGCGCCGCCCGAAGATCTCGACCGGCCGACGATGGGAGGCGCGCTCGACGACCTGCTCGCGGCCGAGAACGCGGCACTCGCCCGGAGCGTGATCGGCGAGCTAGGGACCGCTCGCGACCGCGAGGTCCTCCTTCGCTTCTACCTGGGCGACGAAGACCGCGACCGCCTCTGCCGCGAATTCGACCTCACCAGCATCCAGTTCCATCGCGTGCTCCACCGCGCCCGCCAACGCTACAAGGAGCTGTATCTCGCCCGGCTGGAGGCACGGGGGGCGGCGCATGCGCTTGTAAGTCTCCTCTGGCTCGGTGGCCTGCTCTGCCATCTCGCAGCGCAAGCCCTGCCCGCCGCCCGAGGGGGAGCTTGACGCCGATGGATCACGCCTACGTCGAAGAGCAGGGCCTGGTCGCGCTCTATCGCAGCGGTCGGCTCGACCCGGACGAGGAGCAGCGCTTCGAAGAGCACTTCTTCGCCTGCGCCGCCTGCCAGGAAGAGCTGGACCACCAGCGCCGCTTCGAGCGGGGGCTCCAGGCGATGCAGGCCGAGGACGCGGCGGCGCCGTCGGTTCCCGAGACCCCCGCCGCGCGGCCCGAAGGAAAGCTTCTCCGCTTCCGCCTTCCGTCCCGCCCCGCCGTCTGGCTCGCCCTCGCCGCCTCGCTCGTGCTCGCGCCGATTCTGACCTTCTCGTGGCTCTGGCAGAGCCGCGCCGGCCTCGAGCGAGAAGCCGCCACCTGGCGCGGCCGCGCACAGCTAGGAGAAGCGGAAAGGAAGGCGCTCTCGGTCCGCCTCGCGCAAAGCGAACGTCTCGCCCAAGAGAGCGACGAAAAGGCGCGGCAGCTCGAAACCCAACTCGCCGAAGCGCAGGCGCCGCCGTCCGGCAAGGCCCAGCTCGGCCCACCGCTGGCTCCGACGGCCGACACCCCGCTCCTCCTGCTCACCCACCTGCGCGGAACCGAGCCGAGCGCGTCCGCCAATCGCCTCGATCTCCGAAAGGCCCAGGGCATCGTCCAACTCGCCCTAGACGCCGGAGACGCCGCGGGCTTCGGGAGCTACCGAGCGACCCTCACCGACGCCGCAGGAAAGAAGCTCTTCTCGGGCGACGCGCTGCACCCGAATGCCCTCGAAGTGATTCTCCTCACCTTCCCCCGAGACTTCTTCGCGGCGGGGGAGTACCGCTTGCAGCTCGAAGGGCGGCGGGCGGACGGGACGTTCGAGGAGATCGAGGGGTATCGGTTCCTGGTGGTGCGGTAGGCCGCACTCCAAACGGTGGGAGATTTGGTCCGCTCGTCCCACTGACCTCCTGAAAGCAGCCTCAAAGCGCTGATACGGCTGGACGCCTTGCGGCTTCCTGCCGGGGAGGTTTCATGCTCGGTTTCCACGGTTTCCTGCTCGTCGTCCGCGCTCTCGTCGTCGTTGGGACGGTCGTTCCCTCCTTGGGCTGCGGCCCCTCTCCGGTCGCCTCGGCATCCACGGCGAGCCCGGCGCCAGGTCCCGCGCACCCGGTCGGTCGGCAGGTTTGCGGTGGATGCCACGCCAAGGAGCTTGCGCTCTGGCAGGGCTCGCACCACGACAAGGCGATGGAGGAGGCGACCGAGCTTTCAGTACTCGGCGATTTCCGCAACGCGACGTTCAAGCACCGGGGACTGGTTTCCACCCTCTCGCGGCGCGCGGGGAAATTCGTCGTTCGGACCGAAGGGTCGGACGGTGCGACACATGACTTCCCGGTCGCCTACACGTTCGGCGTCGAGCCGCTCCAGCAGTACTTGACCGCGACATCGGGGGGCCGGTTCCAGGCTCTCTCGGTCGCCTGGGATTCGCGGCCGATTCCGGAGGGCGGACGGCGCTGGTTCTCGCTCGATCCTTCCGGCGAACGGATCGCGGCGGGCGATCCGCTCCATTGGACCGGCGCGCGGCTCAATTGGAACTCGATGTGCGCCGAGTGCCATTCGACCGATCTCGAAAAGCGCTATCGGCCGGAGTCCGACTCGTTCGAGACCCGGTGGGGGGAGATCGACGTCTCGTGCGAGGCCTGCCACGGGCCCGGCTCGCGGCATGTGGCGTGGGCCCGCGGGGATCGAAAGCCGGTCGAAGGGAAGGGCTTGGTCGTTGCGCTGGCCCGCGGGGGAGCGTTCGATCCGACGTTCGATCCCGCGACCGGCACGGCTCGCGGCGGAACGATCGATCCTTCGTCGATCCGGACCGCGACGCAGATCGACGCCTGCGGCCGGTGCCATTCGCGGCGGACTCCGATCGCCGAGCGCTACGAATACGGCCGGCCGTTGCTCGCCACGCACGATCTCGCGCTGCTGGACGAAAACCTTTATGAGCCCGACGGGCAGATCCGCGACGAGGTGTTCGAGGTCGGCTCGTTCTTGCAAAGCAAAATGTACCGCCACGGCGTCGTCTGCTCCGACTGCCACGAGCCGCATGCCGCCACGCTCCGCGCTTCGGGCGACGCGCTCTGCACCCGCTGCCACGATGCGAACCGGTTCGCGCAAAGCTCCCATCACCGCCACGCGCCGGATTCGGCCGCCGCGCGCTGCGTCACCTGCCACATGCCGTCGAAGACCTACATGGGGGTCGATGCGCGGCGCGATCATTCGCTGCGCATTCCGCGGCCGGATCTCTCGGCGAAGCTCGGCACGCCGAATCCCTGCACGAGCTGCCATGCCGCGAAGTCTCCGGATTGGGCCGCCCGCGAGGTGGCGAGCTGGACGAGCCACGAGCCGAGCCCGCATTGGGCCGAGGCGATTGAGGCCGGCCGGCGGGGCGCGCCCGAAGCGCCCTTTCAGCTCGAGCGGATCATCGACGAGAGACAAGCCCCCGGGATCGCCCGCGCTACCGCGCTCGGCCTGCTTGCGCGCCAAGGAGGCGTGGCGCCTTCGGAGATTGCGGTCCGCGTGGCGCGGGCAGCCGGGGAGGCCGATCCGCTGCTCCGCCGCGCGGCGGCGACCGCGAGCGAAGCTCTCGAAGGAGAAGAGCGCTGGCGCCTCGTCTCGCCTCTCCTCGCCGACGACCTGCTCGGCGTGCGGATCGAAGCGGCCCGTGTGCTCGCCCCGCTCGCGCTCGACCGGGCTCGCAACGGGCTGTTCTCCGTCGAAGAGCGGCAGGTCTTCGATGCCGCGGCCGAGGATTTCCGCTCCGCCCAGCGGACGAATGCCGAGCGCCCGGAAGCGCCACTGAATCTCGGCTGGCTCGCGGCGCAGCTCGGCGACCTGGCGTCGGCCGAATCGTCGTTCCGCCGCGCCCTCCGGCTCGATCCCGGTTTCCTCGCGGCGCGCTTCAACCTCGCCGAAATATTCCGCCGGACGGGCCGCGTACCCGATTTTCCATCAACCAACAACCCCCAGCGGGGAAAAGGAGAAACACGATGAACACCCGCAGCATGCCCCACCCGCGGTCGTTTCGGTTCGCGATCCTGCTCACGCTTCTCGGCGCGCTCCTGAGGATGGCTCCTGCCTTCGCCCAAGACAAGCTGGGCGACGAAGGGTTCTATCGCGAGGCCGCCGACCAGAACCGCTATCTGGTGAAAGCCGCCGATCTGGTCGCCCAGGCACCGAACATGGAGCCGCGGATGGTCCATCCGGATCAGATCCAGGCGACCATCGCGAACCTCCAATCGAAAGGTTTTTGCGCCGCCCCGCTGCTCGGCGTCTGCCCGAAGTGTCAGCTCGACGCCGCGAAAGAAAAGAGCTGCAAGCGGCCGAACATCTTGATCTTTTTGGTTGACGACATGGGCTGGGGAGATTTTCAACCGTACGGCGGCGGCGTCGCCTATGGCGCGACGACTCCCGAGGTGACGAAGTTGGCCCAGGACGGCCTGCTGCTCACTTCCACCTACGCGCAGCCCTCGTGCTCGCCCACCCGCGCCACGATCCATACCGGCCAGCTGCCGATTCATCATGGCGTGCTCTCCCCGCCGATGTACGGCGATCCGGGGGGCATCACCGCCAACTCGATTCCCCTGCCGATGCTGCTCAAGCGGGCCGGCTACACGACGCAAGGGGTCGGCAAGTGGCACGTCGGCGAGAACATTCCGAACCTGCCGCAAAACGTCGGCTATGACGACTACTACGGCTTCCTCTCGGTCTCCGACATGTACACCGAGTGGCGCGACCAGTACTACAACCCCGAGGTCGTGCGCGACAAGGAGCGCACCGACTACATGTTCAACAACAAGTTCAGTCACTACCTGATCCATGCCTCCACGAAGCCGAACGTTCCGGACCTCATCAAGGCCAAGTTCGCCCACGACACCCATACGGCGCTCGGTTGCGAGGCGCTCGCCGAGATCACGCTCCCCTGGGAGGCGGCGGCCCTGAACGCCGATCCGAACGCTCCCGACAACCGGGGCATTTCGAACCACTGCTGGGTGGCGCCCGAGAACAAGAAGAAGCGGGTTTCGATCGCCGATCTCGACACGCTCTGGGTCAACTACTCGGTCAACTTCATCGAGCAGCAGAAAGATAGCGGCAAGCCCTGGTTCCTCTACCATGCGACCCGCGGCTGCCATTTCGACAACTATCCGACCGACGCGAATCACCGGATCTCTTACGCCCGCACCATCTATTCCGATTGCACGGTCGAGATGGATCAGATTCTCGGCCAGGTCCGCGCGGCGCTCGACCGGACCGGCCAGGCGGACGACACGCTGATCTTCTTCACCTCCGACAACGGGCCGGAGAACGAGATTCCGCCGCACGGCCACACTCCCTTCCGCGGCGGCAAGGGCGATACCTGGGAAGGCGGAGTGCGGGTCCCCGGCATCGCGGTCTGGAAAGGAATGATCGAGCCGGGCCGGGTCTCCGACGGTCTGTTCGATCTAGCGGATCTCTATCCCACGGTGCTCGAGCTGGCGGGGATCGACTACGCCCATCCGAATCTCGACCCCGTGTTGAAGACCGAAACGGAAGTGGTGAAGAAGATCGAGGGCCGGTATCTCGACGGCGTCGAGCAGGCCTCTTTCCTGTTGAGCGACCACGGCGCCTCGAACCGCCGCAGCATCCAGAATTGGTACCTCACGAACTTCTCCGGCGTGCGGATGGACGAATACAAGGGATATGTGAAGGTCAGCGAGGACATCGTCACCAAAGAGGGCTATCCCGGCGGCTTCTCGGGCGTCGATCTCAAAGCCTCCTACATGTTGATGTTCAACCTTCAGGAGGATCCGAAGGAGACCGACAACATCGCGATCCGCCACCTCTGGGCGCAGCACCTGTTCTCGGCCGAGATGCAGCGGGTTTTCTGTGCGCTCACCAAGTATCCGCCCCACCTGCCCACCCAGCCGATGGCCGAGCTGGATTTCATGAACGACATCAACGACCTGCTCGACCACCCCGAGAAGTACAAGGCGACTTGCGGCACGTTGCCGGACAAGAGCTAGAAGGGCGGAGACGACGGGGCGACGCGCGGCGTCGCCCCGGAGCTTCCGCTAACTCAATCCCGCCAGATATAAGGCATTCCACAGCAGCTTGAACGTCCGGTGCGGCTGGGCGCGATGCTGGGCGCGGAAGCCGATCAGGACGACGCGCCCCTTGCCCACGCGGACTTCGACCATGGCGGCGCGCTTCTCCAGCCGCTCTGCGCCTTTGAGGTAGCCGCTGATCAGGATGTCTTCCGGATCGTCGGGGTAAGAAGCGACCACGGTGCGGATGAAGCGGGCGTCGGTCGGGTTGGTCTGGAATGCGGGCGAATCGGCGAAGTACGCGGCCTCTTCGGCGCGCAGGCCGTGGCTGAGCGGATTTTCGGGATCGAGGTGGATGCGCAGCATGGAGCCCGGGGCGTGGAAGTCCTTGGTGGAGACTTTGTCCAGCACGTTTCGCACCGGCAGGCCGAGCAAGCGGATGGCGTATTCGCACGACTCGTCGAGGGCGACGAGCGTTCCTCCCTCCTCGACCCATTTCTTCAGCTTTTCGCCCCCCTCTTTTTCGATTCCTCCAGCGTACGGAGGCGGCAGCGGGCTCCAGAAGCGCTTCGCTTCCTCCGAACCGGGCTCCCCCTTCTCCAGAACGTCGGCGTCCACCGACGGCAGCAGGATGACGTCCACCTTGCCGCGCCAGGTTCCTTGCCGGAGCGCGGCGTTGTCGAGGTTCTCGAACGGAAAGCGGTAGCTTTCCAAGAGGAAGCGGGTCCACCCCTCGTCAACGCTCGCCACCCAGGGCTTGAAGAGGCCGATCCGGGCGGAGCGCATCTTCCAAGACGGCCCTGAGGGCGTCTCGGCGAGGGGCTGGATCGCGACGCGGGCCTCGCGGGAGAGGCGGGAGAGCTCCTCCGGCGTCGCGGAACCCGCCGGAAGATAAAAATCGCCCGGCCCGCTCGCGGCGCCGAGGCCGGGGATCGGTTCTTTGAGCCAGCGGACCTCGTGCTTGCCCGCGAGCAGCCGGTTCACTGCCGTGGGCGCCGAGTCGGCGCGGTGCGAGATCCACCAGCCGCCGGGGCTCGACGCCACGTCGCCGCCGGGCCAGAGCACCTCGGTGATTTCCGGGAGCGCCGGAACCGCGGCGGTCTGCGGCGCGCCGCCATCCAGAGCGCGGAACGCTCCGTCGGTTTCCACCACGTCGAGCCCCAACGAAAGGGGCAGCGACCACGAGGTCACGTCGTACGGCGCGAGGATCTCGCCCCCCTCGGCGGCGGTGACTCGTGGGTAGCGTTGCGGCCGGAGCATGGTGAGCAGGAACTGCCGATACGGTTGCGCCGCGGGGATCACGTAGCTGCCCGCGGGGAAGATCTGCCGGCCGGCGACCACCGGCGCGCCGGCCCGCTCGACCCGGACCCCGTGTTGGATCAGCAGATCGGCGAGGAACGGCGCCATCGAAGGATCGTGCTGGTCGGACGAGATTACCCAGGCGCTCGGACTCTCGGTGCGTCCCCGCTCGGTCGCCTCGCGGGCCATCTGCCAGAAGTTGGTGAGAAGACCCTCGCGATGAACCGCCGCCGATTCGAGGAAGCTCTTGGTGGCGATCAGCTCGTATTCGACGATGTCGCGCAGGCGCCACCAGCCACCCGGCCAGGGGGAGGGGAAGTTGGAGGTGCGCTGGTACTCCACCAGGCCCTTGACCCCGCCGCGCAACTCGCCCGCCTCGATCCGGGTCGGGGTCGCGATATTGGCGCTCGCCACCTCGGTCAGCAGGCCGGTGACGTTCTTCCACCAGGCGGTGTTGCGGGTGCCGCCGGGCCAGTAGCTGTCGAAGATCATGTTGCTGCCGACCCCGAGCTTGCCCCCCTCTTCCAGGCGCAGGCTCATGTTGGTTCCCAGCAGGTCCGCCTGGCGGAAGATCAGCGAATGGACCTCCGGCGCGAGCGGGTCGGCCTGCGGCGGCACGAACATGCGCGGGCCGGTCGTTCCCATCTGGTGCTCGTCCACGAAGACCTGGGGAAACCACCGGTGGTAGAGCACGCCGTTGACCGCCTGGGTCTCCTTCTGGGTCAGCATGTAGTAGTCGCGGTTGTCGTCGTGTCCGACATAGGTGTGGTAGAGCCAGGGCATAGCTCCCCCCTCGAATGGGGTGCCCAGGTATTTGTTGTACCAATCGACCACCATCACCTGGCCGTCCGGGTTGATCGACGGCATGATCAGCAGGATCGCGTCCTTAAGCCAGGAGAGCATCCGCGGGTCTTCCGTGGTCGCCACGTCATGCACGAATTCCATCGCCATCTGGGTCGAGCCGACCTCGGTCGAATGGATCGTGCAGGTGACCAGCGCGATCGTCTTGCCCTCCGCGATCAGCGCTTTCGCCTCCGTTTCCGAGAGTCCGTCGGGGAACGCCAGCCGCCGGGCGATCTCGCGATAGCGGTCGAGATGCTTCTGGTTCTCCGCCGAGGTGAGGACGACCACCGGCATGTCGTTGCCGAGCGTCGAAGTGCCGGCCGATTCGATCGACACCCGGTCCGAGGCGGCATCCACCGCGCGCAGGTACTCGATCACCTTGGGCCAGGGCGCGAGCTTCTTATCCTCCCCGACCCGATGGCCCAGGAATGCCTCGGGCGAAGGGATCTCCGCGGCGCGGAGGGCGCTCGAACCGGCAAGGCAAGCGAGTGCAACGAGGGCGAACGTGCGGCGCATGGAGAGCCCCTTTCGAAGTGGGCGCGAGTGTAACCCGGCGGGGACCTCGATCCGCAACGCGGGGCTTCCAAGCTGGCGTCCGGCGCGGCGGAGCGCTCTACGCGGCGGCCGCGAGCGGGGGCTCGGTCTCCTGCTCCAGCATTTTCCGGACGGTGGTCCGGAGCTCGGCATAACCGTAGGGTTTCTGCAGGAACGCGGTCCGCGCTTCGAGCTTGACGTTTCTCCTGGCGGTTTCCTCGTTGTACCCGCTGGAGAGGATCACATTGAGGTCCTCGCGCAGAAGCCTCATCTCGCGCAAGGTCTGGGCGCCGTCGAGGTGAGGCATGGTGAGGTCCAGGACCACCAGCCGGACCTGATCCCGGTGCGAGCGTAGGGCTTCGATGCCTTCCCGTCCGTCATTGGCCAGCACGACGTCGAAGCCCATTTTGACCAGCATTCGGTGCACCAGCTGCTGCACCGGTTCCTCGTCATCGACCACGAGCGCGGTGCCGGTGGCCCGCCATGCCTCGTCCCAGAAAGGCGCTCCGCCGGCCGCCGCGGCGCGCGACGCGGTGGCTGGGAACACCACTTTGAACATCGTGCCCTTGCCCGGCGCGCTGGAGCTGAAGATGGTTCCGCGATGCCCGCGCATGATGCCGAGAACCGCCGCAAGGCCCAGCCCCCGGCCGGTGAACTTGGTCGTGAAGAACGGATCGAAGACCTTCCCTCGGGTTTCGTTCGACATGCCGACGCCGCTGTCCTTGACCTCCAGCCAGACGTATTCGCCTTCCGGTAGATCCGGGTCGAAATCGGCTCCGGCCAAAAGAGCGCGGTCAAAACGGCTGACGCCGGTGGCGACCTCGATTTCGCCGTCCTCGTCGCCCAAGGCTTCGGACGCGTTGATGATCAGGTTCATGACCACCTGCCGGACCTGGCTGGCGTCGGCCGCGATCGCGGGCAGGCTCTCTTTCAAGTTGCATCTCAGCTCGCATTTCTTGGAGACCGAGACCTGGATCAACTGGGCGGTGTTCTGCACCAGTGCCGACAGGTCGAGAGGCTCGACGACGAAAGTGCCGCGACCGGAATAGGCAAGCATCTGATGGGTCAGTTCCGTGGCGCGCCGCGCGGTGCTGAGCGCGGCGGAGATCGAGGCCCGAGCGGAGGATTCGGCCGGCAGCTCGATCAACGCCAAATCGGTATGGCCGACGATCACCGCGAGCAGGTTGTTGAAATCGTGGGCGATGCCCCCCGCGAGGATCCCCAGGCTTTCCAGCTTCTGCGTGTGTTGCAGCTGCAGCTCCACCCTGCGGCGCTCCTCTTCGGCACGCTTGCGCAGGGTGATGTCCGTATTCGTGCCGACCATGCGCGAGGGGCGTCCTTCGCTATCCCATTCCACCACCTTGCCGCGGCCGAGGTTGGGCCGATATTCGCCCGACTTTGCCCGCAGGCGGTTTTCGCACTCGTAGTTGGGGACGCTGCCGTCGAAATGGGCCGCCAGCGCCTCTTCCACCCGCGACAGATCGTCCGGGTGGGCCAACTGGCGCCAACCTTCACCCGTTCGTGGCACCTCGTCCGGCGAGTAGCCGAGCGATTCCCCCCAACGTGCGCTGAAGAGGACCCTGTCGGACTTGATGTCCCAGTCCCACACGCCGTCCGTCGCGGCATTCAGAACGTCTTGCAGATGTCGGTTATCGGCCTTTTTGCGCTCGGTGATGTCCATCACCATGCAGAGCGCGCCGATGGAATGACCCGTTCCGTCATGAAGCGGTGCCGCCGAAACGAGTGTCCACAGCTCTTCGCCATCGCGACGGAGGAAGCGGGACTCCTGGCTCACGGCGACGCCGTCGGACCGGTGCTCCAAATTCAACGTGGCTTGCGCGCGGCCTTCCGCGTCCGTGAAGTCATAGAAATATCGGCCGATCATCTCGTCCGGACCGTAGCCGAGCATCTCGTGCATCCGCCGGTTGACGTAGGTCGTGACCAGCTTTTCGTCGAGCATCCAAACCCCCTCGTGGGAGGTCTCGACGATGGTGCGATAACGCAGCTCGCTATCCCGGACCGCCTGCTCGGCCTGCTTGCGCTCGGTGATGTCGAGAGTGAATCCGATGAAGCGAACCGGTTGGCCGTTCTCATCCTCCACCGTCCGGCCGCAGGAGTGCAGCCAGCGCGTCTGGCCGTCGGGCCAGACGACGCGGAACTCATGATCCAACTCCGTTCGGGAGCCGATCGACCGCCCCAGATTTTGACTTACCTTTTCCCGATCCTCGTCATGGACGCGGCGGAGGAAGTTTTCCTGCGTGGGGGGCACCTCTCCCGGTTGAAAGCCGAGCCGCCGATAACCTTCCTCCGACCACACGGCGTCATAGTTCGAGAGGTCCAATTCCCAGGTACCGATCCGAGCGACGCGATGAGCCTCGGCGACGGCCCGCTCGATTCGCCTATCGGAAATGGAGGGCTCGTTGGAGACAGATCCGCTCCGCTGGGTGGGCATCGCTCGCTCCGTTCTTCTGCTCGCGGCCCTGAGAGCGTTCGCTCTTTCGGGACAGATCTCCTGCTTGCCATGAGCTTAGGGCCATAGGCCATTCAGCGCGCCCGGCCAAAACGCCGCTTTACCCTACCCTTTGAGTCCGAGGAGTCACGGAGAAATGGTGCGCAATGAAGCCACGCAAAAGCTGGTGAAGCCGTGCCTTTACGACGACTTGCGGGCGACGGTTGGACCGGCCGCCGCCCTTCCGGCGAAGAGGCTAGGCATTTTCCGTGGCGCAGCAGATCCTCACGCTGGTGGTCGCACAGTTGCAGCTGACGCAAAGAGTCTGACAGGAGAGGTCGCTACCCCCCGCGATCTTGCCCAGCTCGGTGTCCTGCAGCAGGTGTAGCGTCTCTTTCGACAGTTGGAGCTTCTTGGCTCTCGGCTTCATGGTTTAGATCTCCTTCGAGCGGAGTGCGGAAAACGATCCGCGGGTTCATCGAAGAGAGTACCGTGCGAAGCCGTTGCCCGCCGTAACATTTCGATACCTCCCTCGGAGCCAGCCGCGCGGTCGGCCTACGGCACCGCCCGCTCCGCCGCTTCGACGGAGAGGTCTTTGAGGAGAAAAGACCGCTCCGCGGGTCGGGCGGAGAGTTCTTTTGGGAAAAAAGACTCCTCCGCTCGTTTCACGGAACGGTCTTTCCACTAAAAAGACCATTCCACTGGCCCCGCGTAATGGCCTTTTGTGAAAAAAGACTCCTCCGCGACTCTGGCGTAGGAGTCTTTTGAAGAAAAAGACCCTTCCGCTGGCCCAGCGTAGGGGTCTTTTCCAAGAAAAGACCATTCCCCCGGTCCGGCGGAACGGTCTTTTGAAGGAGAAAATCCTTGGGTCTGTTCAGCAGAGCGGTAATCCGGACCCGAAGATCGAACTGCGTACTCGGCGGATCGGTCAGCTGACTCAGGAAATCTCGCGCGGCGTATCGGAGAGTCCAATCGGCCGTCCGCTCAGCAGCCGACCGCCCAGGCCGCCTGGTACGCGCTCAGATCGGTGCCGTCGCAGCAAGCTGCGCGGTCGACGAGGCATCCGCGCGAAGTCCCCTCGCGTGCGATCTGCGGTATCGAGTGTGTGTATACTTAGGCGTATGGCCCGCATGCAGGTTTACCTTCCCGACGAAATGTACGAGCAGGTGAAGGCCCGCGGTCTACCGGCCTCGGAGTTGCTTCAGAAGGCTGTTCGTGCGGAGCTGCGTCGGCTTGAGTTGCTCACCGAGACCGACCGCTACGTTGCGAATCTGATCGCCGAGGTGGGACCACCCGCCGCAGCAGAGCGTACGCGCGCCGCAGCGGTCGCGCAGCGGCTTTCCCGGCGCCCAGTCCGTAAAGCGGGCTGATTGTCGTGCTGGTGCTCGATTCAGGTGGAGTCAGCCGTCTGGCGGAGCGGTCACAGCAGGTAGCGGCGCTGATCTCGGCACTGCGCGAAGAGAATCTGTGGCCGCCCCTGGTTCCCTCCATCGTGCTGGTGGAGTGTTTGCAAGGGCATCCGGGTCGGGATGCTCTCCCCAACAGCTTTCTCAAAACGTGCGACATCGTGGAGGAGATCGGCGAACCGCTTGCACGGCGAGCCGCTTTGTTGCGGCGGCAGGCGCGGCGAGGCTCCGCCGTCGATGCGCTCGTAGTCGCCTTGGCCGAGCCCGGCGGAACGGTACTCACCTCGGATCCGGGCGACCTCGCCGCCCTCGCTCAATATGCTCACGACGTTATCGTCGAGAAGGTCTGATGGCGACAAGGAACAGCGAGCCTACGAACCCTTGGGCATGACGATCCAGTGGCTCAGCCGTCTCCTGGAGAACCGCGAGCAGGAGCTTGGCCCGACGGATCTCAGTCTCGGGAAGGTCGTCGGCCAGATGGTGAAGGCTGTCTCGCATCGTCATAGCCATCTCCTCGGCCTCTATTCTAACTTTAGCGCGGGCGCCTCCGCCTCACGTGGGAAGGATCTCTTTCGCCACCTCCGCCCCCGCCCCATGCCGAGCGGCCACCACCGCCGCGGTAAACATTCCGCAGACGGCGGCGAAGGTGATCAATGCCACGAGCGACATCCAGCCTTTCAGATCAACGGGCTGCAGGAACGTCAGCAGCTCCGCCATCGGCGCGAACGGTTTGCCGTCTTTCACCCCTTCGAGCGCGCGGAGCGTCGCCCGAATCAGCGCTCCGAACGCCAATCCTCCGATCGCTCCGAGCACGCCGCGGATCGCGAGCTGGGCGGCGGAGAGAGGTTCCTTGAATTTGGGCGGCTCGATCGAGAATTCCGGCTCGCGTTGGCCCCAAGGGACGAAGCGGGCGAGCAGGATCATGCCGGGGATGCCGGCGAAGATCGAGAACCAGAAGAAGCTGGTCCAGCCGATCGCGTGAACCAGGAAACCGGTGATTGGTCCCGAGAGCAGCCGCGGCAGGCCGAACAGGCTGGAGAAGAGGGCGTATTGCGTGGCCGAGAAACGTTTCTGCGTGAGGCGCAGCAGCAGCACGCCGTAAGCCCCGGTGCCCATGCCGGAAGCGAGGGTCTCGAACGCCATCGCGGCGTACATCAGCCAGCGGTTCGGTCCGGGCTGGACCGAGAGGATCACGTAGCCCAAATTCGAGAAGATCTGGAGGAACCCGAACAGCCAGAGCGAGCGACCGAGGCCGAGCGTGGTGGTGAGCGCTCCGCCGAAGAAGACGCCGATCAGATTGCCGAACAGGCCGACCGTCGCGAGCGCCACGCCGCGATCGAAGTCGCTGTAGCCGGCCTGCACCAGGAACGAACGTTGAAGCGTCTGCGCCAACTGGTCGGCGAACTTGTAAAACAGCACGAACGCCAGAATTTCGAGCGCCCGATGGCGGGAGAGAAAGCCGAGAAACGGAAGCCAGACCGCCTCGCGCAGCGTTTTCGGGGCCGGGGGTTGCCCTTCCGGTTCCGGCGCTTTCCAGGTGATCGCGATCAGCGGCAGGTAGCAGACGGCGAGCAGTACGAGGACCAACGGCCACGACGTCATCCCCGCGAGAGTGATCGAGAAACCGCCCGCGAGGTACATCGCCGCGCGGTAGATCGCGGTGCGGGCACCGACCGCCACGCCTTGTTCCTCGGGGCGCAGCACGTCCACCGCGTAGGCGTCGAGCGCGATGTCCTGGGTCGCTGCGGCAAGCGCCACCGCAAGCGCGAGGGCCCCGACCACCCAAGGGGCATCCGGATGCCCTCCGACTCCGGCAAGCGAAAGGGTCGTCGCAAAGAGTGCCACCTGCGCGATCGCGATCCACCCCCGCCGCCGGCCCAGCCTCTTGAGCGGGACATATCGGTCCATGAGCGGCGACCAGAGGAACTTGAACGTCCAAGGCGCCTGCGCGAGCGTAATCAGGCCGACGACCCGCAGATCGACGCCGATCTTGGTCATCCAATCCGGAATCGCGATCCACACTAGCCCGAGCGGCAGACCGGACGAGAACGACATCAAAGAGACCGAGGCGGTCCGCCAAGACGTCATGGCGCGGACCAGGGCTTGCCAGGTCGAAAGGCGCGGCTCAGGCTGTGGGGTCATGGCGGGGGAGTGTATCCGCAGAGGGGGCCAATGCGGCGGCGAGCGGTTATGATGATTCCCTCAAATGGCGGCGAGCTACGTGGTCTACGTTGACGAGTCCGGAGACGAAGGCTTCTCTTTCGAGGGAGGAGCCTCCCGGTGGTTCGTGCTTTCGGCCGTCGTGCTCCGCAAGAGCAACGAGCTCGAGACGGTGAAGTTGGTGGACGAGGTCAGGGCGTTGTTGGAACGCCACGAGAAGAAGCCGCTCCACTTCCGTGACCTGAGGCACGAGCACCGACTCCCCTTTCTGGAAAGGATCGCACGGTCGCCTTTACGGGCGATCACCGTACTCGTCCACAAACCCTCAATCCTCGAACCCGAGACCTTCCGCGAAGGCAACCGGCTCTATTTTTATGCGGTCCGCCTCCTACTGGAGCGTGTTTCGTGGCTCTGCCGCGACCGCCGACGTGATGGCGAGGGGGATGGTACGGCGGAGATCGTTTTCTCGAACCGTTCGGGGATGAGCTACGAAGAGCTGCGCGCTTACCTGAGGCTGATCGCGGCCCAGCCGACCAACGTGCATTGGGAGTCGTTGCGCTGCGATGAGATCGCCGCGTTCTCTGCGGGTCGTCGAATGGGACTCCAAATTGCCGACGCCCTGGCCAGCAGTTTTTTCAAGGCAGTGGAGCCCAGCCGGTTCGGGCACACAGAGGATCGCTATGTGAGGATGCTTCGCCCGGTGGTGTATCGGAGCCAAGGAATCTACCGAGGCTACGGAATCAAGATCTGGCCTCGGGAAGCCGAAAGCCATCTTCGCCCAGGCGAAGATCTTGGTGGCCTTCTGGTCCGGTAGGAGAGTAGAAAAAGAAGCGCAGGCCCCGGGCTCCAGGATCCCACCCGCTAGGGGCTGCCGCTCTGGTCGAGCGACCTGGCGTTGTTCCCGCGCTTGCCTGCGCTATTAGAATACTCCCCTCATAGCCGTCGGTCAAATAAACGGCCAACCACTAGCCGAACCCGGAGGCTCTGAACTGCGCGCCGAACGGATCTTCGAAACCTGCCTCTACACCTCCGACCTTGCCGCCACGGTCGATTTCTACCGCCGGGTCTTCGGGCTTGAGGTCCTCTCGGATTTCTCCCCTCGGGGCGTGGTGCTCCGCTGCGGCGCGGGGGCTCTATTGCTCTTCGATCCCGACGAGACGAAGAAGGCGCACCCCCGCATGCCCAGCCACGGTACGGAGGGGGTCGGCCATGTCGCGTTCCTTGCGGCCGAGGAAGAATTGCCCGCTTGGCGTGAGCACCTCGCGCAGAGCGGAGTCGAGATCGAGACCGAAGTCGCCTGGGAGGTTGGGGGAACGTCGATCTACTTCCGCGATCCGGGTGGCAACGTCGTCGAGCTGGCGCCGCCGACGCTTTGGGGCGGAGGTTGGTGATAAGGGATGGAGCGGACTTTCAGTCCTTTGCGACGAGGAGCCGGCCTGTAACCTGGGGCTTCACCCCAGGCTATTAT
>Ga0134122_10000422_pt1 | contig 28284 bp, 24 predicted proteins | sample KB302_FD_96461 | JGI IMG/M metagenome (GOLD analysis project Ga0134122, IMG submission 96461) | Terrestrial soil microbial communities without Nitrogen fertilizer from Kellogg Biological Station, Michigan, USA - KB3-0-2 | ecosystem: Environmental > Terrestrial > Soil > Unclassified ...
AACGTTCCCTCGGGGAGCCGGCTGGCCAGGAAACCACGTGCAGCATCCTCACCGGGTGTCACGGCCAAAAGGTGTGCCGTCGGATATCGCTCTCGAAGGTTGTTGAACGTTCGTACCAGCTGTTCGGATTCGTACCATTCAAAGAAACTGCCCAGGTGCGTGCAGACAAGGCGATCGGCGAACCCCAGATCCGCGCGCGTGCGCTCGCGCAATTCGGGATCGATATGAAAGACAGCTGAATCGGCGCAGCAGGGAATCACGGAGAGTTTTGCTGCTGGAATGCCATAGCGGTTCATCACGTAGCGCCCCAGTGCACGCGAAACGACAATCACGTGGTTCACATTTTGAATGACCTTCTCTTCAAGCAATTCGAGAACGCGCCGTGCTCTTTCACCTCCCTTGCCGAGGAATACATATTCTTCAGGGATCCGGCCGTGATAGTCGAGAACCACCTTGTATCCATAGAGCCATCGAGCAGACAGCGCGAGAAATGCCGAGTACAGGTTATGCGCGTGAACAACGCGAATGGGCTTCTGCCGGGCAATGGCACTTATTTCCAGGTAGAATCGGGCAACTTCCGAGCGGGGAATGGCAACATGGGCGGCGTCGGCCGCCATTTCGAATTGTTCGGGGTTACGGTCGAAGAGCAGAAGAAAGGGATCTAGCCCGCCGGCGGAATCCAGATGCTGGAGCTCGCCCAGAACACGTGTGCGGTAGCCGGTCTGATGGGATAAATCGCCATACGAGAGAACGAGGTTCCAGCCGGAGGTCACACGAGACTGCGCATCGCGGCGGCTCTCGCTGTGACGCGTTCCGCCGCGGCTTTGCCGCTCAGTATTGAATCCTCCATCGAAAAGTATTCCCATCGGCCATATCGCCCCGCAGCAAATATATCCCGGGATTCCAGGTAATCGAGCAATATCTGGAGGCGGGCCTGTCGATGAACATCGAAAACGACATAGGCATATTGGATATCCAGCACGTGCCGGGTCAGTATCCGGTCGCCCGGTTCAAGAATCCCACAGCGTTGCAGATCTGTGATCGACCGGTCGAAGGCTTCTTCGATATTCGGTTTCGAATGCGCCGGATGCGTGATTTCGATATAGATGGAACTGGTTCCTTCCGGAGCAACAGACCTGGAGAAGTTCATCGGGAATCCCACCCGCGAAAATATGTACTGGTCTTCCGGGAAGTAGATCCAGTGCTGGTCGCTGATTCCGGCGCGATCCACGCCGATGTTGATGTTCAGAACGGATATCGCACTTAGCCTTTCCGCATCCTTTCGAAGCTCGTCCGGCGTGTCGCTCAGCATACGGAAAACCAGTGGCAACGGCAACGTGGAGATGAGCGAGTCGTAGTGCTCTTCACGGCCACCCGTGAGCCGGACAACCTTTCGTTTGGGATCGATGCGTTCGACGGATTCGCCGGAATGGATATTGGCGATGGACGCCGCAAGCGCCCGCGGCAGGCAGTCAATTCCGCCATCCTTGGGATAGATGAACTTTGGATTGTAGCCCATGCCCTTGTTCGTCAGTCCGAGAGCACCGTTGACGACTTCTTCCAGCGTCGGTTTTGGAATGGACCAGCTCACCCAGTCCGACGTGATGTTGCGCAGATCCTGCTTCCAGAATTTTTCATTGTAGGGAAGCATGAAGTGTTTGGCGATGCCCGAGCCGAATGTGCGCAGCGTCCAATCGCGGAAGTTCTGCGGCGCTCCATCGATTCCAGCCTGCATGCTTTCGACAAAGCCGATCACGCATTCCTTTACGACTTCGGGGGGAAGTCCATACGTGTTGGCCTGAAACGGATAGGGTGTCGAAACGGATTTTGAATAGATGGAAGCCAGCCGTTCGTGAGCATTAAAGGCATCCGGCAGGATTCGCGCAACGAGCTCTTTGGTGTAGGGATTTCGGAGATGGATCAGATGTCCGGTGCAATCGAACGTAAATCCATCCTGCTTAAAGGACCGGCACAGGCCTCCAACGACCTTTTCGCGCTCGAAGAGAGTGGGCGACTCTTCCGCGAGGTGATAGCCGGCGCTGAGTCCTGCCAGGCCGCCGCCGATGATGACAACGTTTTTCACGAGCGCATATCCACTTTCATTAAAAGGTAAGCGGAAAGACACAGCGCCGAAACCGTGCCCGCAAAGGTCGCCAAGGCCCATTCCAGCCGCACCTGGCTCATGAGCAGCGCCACGCCGCCGAGAAGTGCGCCGACGATGTATGCGGTGATGGCGGTTTCACGCACAGAGAGATGACAGCGACGCAATCGCAATGCGAAGTGATCGGGGCTGCCTTTCGTCATCGGGATGCCCATGCGCCATCGAATGAACATCACCAGCATGAGGTCAAAAATCGGAATGCCGAGAATCAGAATCGGACTGATGACGGCCAGCAGATTGATGCGCGTATATCCGGCGTTCATGGAAAGCGCCGCCAGCATGAATCCCATGAACATGCTGCCGGAATCTCCGAGAAAGATTTTGGCCGGATGAAAGTTGTGCCTCAGGAAGCCGAATGCCGAACCCGCAAGCACCACCGCGAGCAACGCCTGAGGCTCGCGGCCGGCCATGAGGTTCGCGGCGGCGATGGCCAGAGCGGCGATGGTGGCGACCCCCGAGGCAAGGCCATCCATGATGTCGATGATATTGAATGCGTTTGTAACGGCGAGGACCCACAGCACCGTCAGCGGAATTGCAATGTACCAGGGAAGAAACGTCAGCTTGATGTATATCCCGGATTTTATCAGGACGAGCGCCGCCATCATCAGGCCGAGAGTCTTCTGCAATGGCGTCAGAGCGCCGAAGTCGTCGATTAGTCCGACGATCAGGGCGATGCTTCCGGACAGTAGAAGTCCGAGCGTTTCCTGTTCGAATGTTTCGAATTTCGTGAAGACGCCGACGGCCGATAGAAACGCGAGAAATACGGCCAGTCCGCCGAGATAGGGCACGGCGTCGTCGTGTTTCTTCAGCTTGCCGTCCGGACGGTCGACGATACCGAGTTGCAACGCCGCCTTCCGCATTGGGGGTGTCCAATACAGCGCAAAAACGAAACTGAGGACAAACGCTCCCACATAATAGAGGAGCGGCGATTCTAAGAGATTCCCAAACATTTCCGATATGCCGTTTCCAAATTCGAAACCGAAGTTCCAATGTCGAATTCCATCACGCGTGATTTGCCCCGGGCTCCCATTGTTTTGCGCAGGTCGGCATTTTCCACCAGTTTCAAAACCGATTGCGCCATGCCGCGGATATCATGGGGATCGTGCAGGTATCCGCTCTCTTCATGTACGATGGCTTCCCGGGCTCCGTCCACGTTGGTTGCGACGATGGGAAGCTCGCAAGCCATCGCTTCCGAGAACACACAAGGTAAACCTTCCCACAGGGACGTCAACACGACAATATCCAAGTTGCGATAAACCTCGGGCATCTCCTTTTCGGTTCTCCAGCCCAGCAGTGTCATGTGATCCTCAAGCCCGTGTTCGCGGATTCGCGCTTCAATCTGTGGTCTCAGCTCGCCATCTCCAGCCATCACGAAATGGGCACTTGCAGTGTGTTTGAGCACTTCTGCCGCCACATCCACGAAATCAACGGGAGACTTCTGCGGCTTGAAGCAGGCAATCATGCCCACAACGACCTTGTCTTTCCCGCCTTGCCTGTCTGGGCCCACTCCCCACCTTGCGAGTTGGCTCCGTCGTGGTCCCGGCTGCATGAATTCGGCAACGGAAATGGCGTCACGGCAGAGAATCCAGTCTCCGCGCTTAAAAACGCCATTCTTTTCACCCTTATCGGCATTGGCATAGGAAACCACCACCAGTTTTGTGCTGATTCTGCCGGTAATTTTTTCGAGCCATACATAAAGTCTACGTAGGGTGGGGCGCTGAAAATCATTAAACCCAAATCCATGAGCGGTATGGAAGATATTGGGGACACCGGCGAGCCAGGCGGCCCAACGTCCGAGTATGCCGGCCTTCGAGCTGTGGGTGTGCACAACCTGGGGACGCTCCTTACGGAACAGCCGCCAAAGGGCGACCAGGGTTATGAAATCCTGAACGGGTTGGACTTCGCGAATGAGCGAAGGTATCCAGTACCGCGTGAGATCGGGGATGCGTTTGGCCCAATCGACGAGCAAGCCATCGGGATTGGTAATTAGCGCCACGTCGTAATGCTGACGTTGAAGTCGTTCCAACGTCATGAGGGTGACCTTTTGAGCTCCCCCCAGTTCGAGCTTTGTAATGACGTGGAATACCTTTGGCTTCATCACATCCATTTTGATCGCGGGCCGGCAATTTCGGTGGAATGCCGGGAACGCCAGCGGTCGGGAATGCGACTGAGCATCCACGGCGCATCGCCTTGAAGGAGGTACCAGAAGGCGCGTTGCGCCCGCGTTCTCGCCCTCGTCCAGGACGCGCGAGCGGACATGTACGGAAAGGGTAGATGTGTGGAACGCAGCCGTTCCAGTTCGCTCTCGCAGCGAGCGGCTTCAGTGGACGACTTCGAGCGTGGATGGATTCGAAATTCCGCGAAGAACTGATTCACGTGGTTGAAGCGGCTTCCCTGATTCACGAAGCGGACGAACAATTCGGTGTCAAACGTGAAGAGATAGGAAGGATCGATGCCACCGCTCTTCTCATATGCCAATTTCGTCCAAAACACGGCAGGCTGCTGCAGGTCGAAGCCGCCATAGAGGTACCCCATCGGAGCAAAGGGTGTTTGCCTGCGTTCGCCGATCCGGCGCCCGTCCGTGTCAATCCACCAGGTGTTTCCATACACGACGTCCGATCGGCCCGGGCTGAAGGCATTGGCCACAGCGAGTAATGTTCCGGGACAATAGAGATCATCGGAATTCAAGTAGGCCAGAATGTCTCCGGTCGCGCGCCGGAATCCTTTTGCGATGGCGTCCGCCGCGCCGGAATCCTTTTCTGACACCCAGTAGGCCAGGCCTTTCTCGTGACTTCGGATAATATCGACGGACTCATCCTTCGAACCGCCGTCAATGATGATGTACTCCAGGTTCGGGTACTCCTGGTTCAGCACCGATTGAATCGTGGCATCGATGAACCGGCCCTGGTTGTACGACGGAGTGACGATGCTGATTCGGGGATAATTCATAGGATTCACTGCGCGAACACGAGCAGCTGCTTGTGAGAGTAGCGTTGAGCCATATTCGGATCAAGGTTCCTGACGTATTGACAGGTGGCCATTGCAGGTGGGGGAATCATGTCGAAAGTATGGTATCCGGACTACTCCGAATAAGCTCCACGCCCAATCGAGAATCGCTGGTGACGCGAGTGGTGTCGTTTGCTCCTGTGAGATACTTACGGGCCTAAAACGAACATCGTGGGAAATTTGGAAAGGAATCGATGCTTGGGCGCATATTTAATTCAATACTTCGGCCAGCGGGATACCAGATTAAACGTCTTGGGGCGAATGCACTGACTCTGGAAACGATCAGCGAAATCGAAGTGCTGTGTCGACAGACTCATTTCCCAACCCTGCGGAGTTGTGAGGGCCGCGCTTCCTTTCTTTCGCAACTCATAGGTACCAGTCTCGTCGAAGCGTTATACCTGTTGAACGAACTATCTCAGGCCCTGTCTCTGGATGGTGATGTTTGTGAGTTCGGAATAGCACAAGGGGCAACATCGGCGCTCATCGGGAACGAAATTCGCAACACATCAAAAACACTCTGGCTTTTCGATTCGTTTGAAGGTTTGCCTCGTCCGACGGAAAAAGACAAGCTGATTGACGACATCTTCAATTTAGGAAGCATCGAAAAATACAAGGGGAAGATGGCAGTACCTCAGCAGAGCGTTCTGTCACGTCTCAAGAGCAGCCGCTTGCAATTGGATAGAATACAAATTGTTCCAGGGTTCATCGAGGAGACAAGTAAGAGGAACTCACTGCCTGGCCGCGTGTGCTTTGCCTATGTTGATTTCGATTTCTACGAGCCAATTTTAATTGCACTTCGGCTACTGGCATCCCGGCTTTCCATTGGTGGTCGTGTGATGGTGGATGACTATGGATTCTTTTCCGAAGGGGCGCAGGCAGCAGTGGATGAATTTGTTCGCGATTCCGGTGACGATTTCGATCTGCGCTTGCCTCCAGCTGGTTGTGGTCATTTTGCAATGATGACACGGCTGCGATGAGAGCTACGCCATGGGGCCTGCTGGTCATGCCTGACCGCGCTACATTGAATGATACGCTGTTGAGGTCTGCTGTGCACATCGGTCCCAACTGAAACGGCTCTCCTGCTGAATTCCAAGTTCTGAGTATTTCTGACGTTCTGAGGAGTCGTAGGCTATGGATTCAATTCTCGCGATCAAACTGTCAGCACTTTTCGGATCAAAGTAAGCGCCGGCTTCGCCCGCCACTTCTGGAATAGAACTGGCATTTCCACAAATGACTGGGCAGCCAAAATGCATGGCTTCAAGTATTGGAAGCCCGAATCCTTCATACAGCGATGGATAGATAAGCAATTCAGCATGACTGTATAGGGCGGCAAGCCTTTCATCGGAGCCCGAATCGTAGTGCACGCGATTTTCGAGGCCTTTACTTCGAATGGACGAACGTTCGGTGTTCGAAAATGGGGCCGCGCCAAAGGCAATAAGCATGAAATCCCTCGACAGTTTCGTGGACCGGGAAAAAGCTTCTAATGCCAGTTCAAAATTCTTATAGCCGGAACGTCCGCCAACGTATAGGAGATATGGCGAAGACATGACAGTGGGGCCTGCCATTTGAGTGAGAGAATTTGCCAGATGGATAACATCTACTTTTTTCTCCGGTATGTGAAAGAGTTCTACCAAGTCTCGCTTCGTTGATTGTGAAACCGCAATGACGCGTTCGGCATGATTCACCGCGCGCCGCTTCAACTTCGAAGTGGAATCATATTTCGCGAAATCGTGAGGGAAGAGCTCGTAAATCATGTCGTGCACGGTCGTAACCCGAGGGACTTTGGCGGCGGAAATTGATGGTGCGTAGTACGTCTCGTGAATAAGTTGGGGACGTGCATTCTGAACGAACAGCCGGAACAGCATGTTGTTCGCCGCGCTGAACATTTTCCCGGTTTTTCGAACAGCCGGCCGGTTTACACCAAAGTAGTGCTTGAAGCGGTTCCTGTGTTTTTCAATTCCGTATTGATTGATGTGGAGACCTGCGAACACCGAGGCTTCGATATCCGGTCTTACTGCCACTCGGGATATGAGTTCATTAAAATACCGTGAGATGCCTCCAAACTTTTGAATTTGAAAAATCTGATGGTCATACAGCACTTTCATGTCGACGAACATGCTAGGCCCTGCCGTTCGACTTGCACCAACTAATTCTTCAACACCTTGTTATAGAGTGAGGTCAAACGCCGGGCCATCGTGTGCGCGCTGAATTCTCGCTCGGCACGCTCCGATCCGTGCTGTCGAAGCCTTTCCCGGATTTCGGTGTTGAATATGGCTTGATGAATCGCCTTGGTGAGTCCCGGCACATCGTGTTCCGGTACGATGATACCTGCGTCGTCGATTACTTCCGGGATTGCACCGCTATCCGAACCCACAACGGGTACACCGCATGCCATCGCTTCGGCAATAACGCGCCCATATTGTTCCTTCCAATGGGAAGTTGTCAGCGAAGGTACCGCTATTACATTCATGCAATTAAGGTACGAGGCAAGTTGCTCCGGAGGCATGACGTCGAACGCATGAATCCGTCCTTGATTCTCGAGTGCAGCTTTCAGAGGACCGCTGCCAATGAACACTCCGTGAACGGAGGACGGAAGACTCTGGATTGCCTTTAACAGGTCGAGCACACCTTTTTCGTCGACGAGACGCCCGACGAAGCCAACGATGTGCTCGTGATTCAGCTTGAGTTGGGACTTGACGACTTCGCGGTTCATGGGACGAAAGACTTCCGTGGAGATTCCCCAGAAAATTCTTTCCAATATCCTTCCTCTTGGAAACCCGGCGGCGCTCAACTGTGCGAACACTTCACTGTTTGCAGCCGCTCCTCCAGCCACCTGTTGCCAGGTTGCTCGCCACTTCAACCAACTGCGTATTCCTCGAAACTGAATCGGAAGGTTTTCGAACCCGTAGAAAAGTACTTTCGCGGATGGACAGATCGGCAATCGTTCCCAGATGACCTGTGACAAATACCGTGATGTCGGCTCCGCCAGGACCTGGATGATGTCGGGCTTTGCATCTCGAAGAACCTTGCGCATGGCTTTACGATCAAATCCGAGTACATAGCGGCACGGATCTCGAAGAGGAATGGAAAGATACCGATAGCCATCGGCTGACGTCTCCCTGCCAGCCCTCAGCCAGCCTGAGGAATCAAACACGCGATCCACTTGAACAGCTTCAGGAACGACCGCAGTCAACTCGATGGACTCGGATTTTGCCAATTCGCGGAATATGCAGTGAGCGTTTGGCATCGCGCCCGAGTGGTAGAACAGCAGAACCTTCACGATGGAATCCACAATGATATGGATGGCACTTCGAAGACTATTCCTTCAAATCAGACATGGTTGCAGACCAGATCCATCCCTCGGATAATTCATAGCGTTTGAATTTCGCTTCAACGCCTCTTTTTACTCCCCAGGTATCCTGGTCTGAAAAGTCGTCGCCGCCAATGATCGTGGACGGCTTTGCTTTTGCAATCGCAAGATCAATCGCATGGATTGTCGATTCATAGTCGTGGGAAATATCGATATATATGAAGTCGAATTTCTCATCCGTCACGAGTATTTCGTCGGCGTCACCCTTGATGAGGGTGACGTTTGAAAACATTCCCGCATTTTGAAGTTTTGATCGGGCGTTTTCGAGTGTGGGTGCCGGTCCAAATCCCGCCTCCTCCCACGTCATTCCCTTCTTTTCGGCAGGCCAGTCCTCGCCGGCGACATCGGCAAACCGGTCGAACCCTGTAATATGAAAGTCCTTGACGCCTCCCGACTCCAACGCACGGACCATGTATGCGATATCGCGGCCCTGATAAACGCCCATGATGGCGATGAAACGAATATTGCCGGACTTTAGCAGACGATGAAAAAATCGCCAGTGCTTTCCGTCGGAATATCCGGGAATAACCCTGTCCAAGGCGCGCCTTTTAAAATACCCCAGCACTTCCGCTCCACATTTCTGAATGATTCATTCTGACGTCGTCTCTGGCCATTGCTGCAACAGAATCTTCACGACAGAATCCGCTTTACATACTCCGGATAACGGCGAACACTTCGGATAGCTTTCCAAGCACGTTGAATTCGCGGAAGCCTGCCACCCTGGCCCATGGCTTCGTTCCAGAGTCTCTGCGCCTGCTTCTGCGCCACAGTCTGCCTTCGTTCCGCGTCTGAGCGAATCTTTTCTTCTTCGATCCGGCGGATGTGTTCGATTTCGTCCGGGATCCTCGATTGCATCGAACGTGAAACGATTTTTGCCAGCTCAAGAGCTCCTGGCACGATGGTGATGTATTTCAATTCGACATTCGAAATGTCCGATAGTGCACGCGCGGATTCTTCGGAGAGAGCCACATGGAGCGATGCCAGTCGAGCGCTATAGACGGCCGTGCTCCGGATTTCGGGATGTTTCCGAAACAGTTGGGTCATCGAATCGTCTGCTACAAAAACGGACCGCACGTTTGCACCCGCGCTTGTATAACCAGTACTGATAAAGAGATCCACTTGAAGTTCAGAACACAGTGCGGCAAGTCGCCGGTCCTCTGATTGAGAATCCTTGAGATCAACATGGGGAGCACTCAAAAGATGCAAGGTCGGCAAGTGGAGTGGCGATGGTTGTTCGTATCGAACCAACAGATAGGCTTCTTCGAAGTATTGACCGGTTGCGAGCTCCGTCAGGGCGCTCAACCAAAATGTTCGATCTGATCCTTCCTCGACTAAGGTTGATCCATCGATGAGGGTCCTCAAGACTCACTAGCTCGTGGGCAGATTTGTCGGCTCGCCCATCTTTGAGTATTTTGACCATTTGGGAACATAGTCTGTTCCCAGCCAACCGACAGCCTTGGCCAAAGTCTCGTCGTTGTTCGGTGCACCGCTGTAGAGATCGAAGTTTCTCAATTCGGCGCCCCTGCCCAAGGCGACCATTTCTTCCCAAAGCTCCGTTCCTGGAAAGGCCACGCAATCGGAGTTCTGCCAATGGACCGTATTCCCGGACGCCTCACCAAGCACTTTGAGTTCGTTGAGAATTTTCAGGTCACTTTCCCAATCCTCGGCGGTTTCCCCAGGAAGGTTTTTCATGGTCGTGAAATGGAACTCCATATTGGAGAATCGCGTCAGCAAGTAGCGGATGTTGCTGTAACACTTTTTGGCATCCAGGTTCTTCTTCGTATTGTCCAGCAGGCGTTGATTGAAGCTCTCAATGCCAAAGCGCATGCCGACGCATCCGGAATCCACCATGATGTCGTACACTTCGAGGCTGGACGTGTCGATTCGTCCCATCATTGTCCAGGGTAGCGCGATGTCTTTCAGTCCCTTGCAAAGGTCCTTAATTCGATTGTTCCCAAGATTCCATGTGTCATCGTCGAAAAGGATGCTTCGGATTTCTCCGACTCCGCCCAACAGTGCTTCGGAAACCGCCGAGCCGGTCGAGGTTCGACTGCGGCGAAGGTTCTCAACGCTAAGAAGCGTATTGCGCACAAGCCCGCTTCCCGAAAGTTTTCTGTTCTTGTAATCGCGGATCACTGTTCGAATTTCATCCAATACAAATTCAGGCGCGCGATTCCGATACTTGCCGTTATTCATGACCTTTGGCCACTGACAATAGGTGCATTTGAAGGGACAACCGCGGGAGGTGCTTATCGTTAACTGAGGTTTCGGAGTGTTCATCGTCGGTTCCCAGTACCGATGCAAATGCTCGAGCCGCCGATAGGGAACGAAATTCTGACCGCCGACCTGATTGATATCTTCCAAAAGCTGATAAGTATAAATCTTCTCCGCTTTGGCTCCCTTGAGCGCGATTTCCAGAGCCGGTTTCTCGTACTCACCAACAACGCAGTGATCGACGTACGGCTCACGTATCAAATCTTCGGAATAAACCTGAAGGTGAGGACCCACCAAAACGATGCGGCTTCCAAAGCTTTCCTTCGCCCACTTTGCAAATTCCAGCACTTTCCGCACAAGCGGGGTCGATGTTTCGAGAAAGAGCAATTCAGGTTTATATTCCGAGATGCTTTCCCGGACGCGATCATAGTCCCAGTGCTTTTCTGCGACTGCATCGTAGAATTCGGAATCGATGCCGTTCAACCGGAGATAGTTTGCGGCATAGCCCATAAAAAAAGGGTAGGGCGCATACTCCGTGATGCCCGGAGCAACCCAGGGCCATCGCGATCCCGCATTGGGTCCGGTGAATATATTTCCGTTTTCATCGTGTCTTAGAAACGGAAGATTTGCGAAAAGCGTCTTCATGGTAGTTCGAACGATCCTGTGTTCATACTCGCGACAGGGCAAGAATCCGTCAAGCAAAAATGCCCTGCAGGTCCCGGCGGGTGATCAGTTTCAGCCAGAACGAAGCGGCTGCAAATACAGCAAACGAAACGGCCAGCGACAATGCGACAGGTAAGTTTCCTTCGCAGAGTTTGAATCCGAACCAGGTGAGTGAGCCCACCGCCAGAAACCGTGCTACTTCTCTAATAAGGGCGATGGAATATGGCCGTGTCGAGCGGAACAGCATTTGCATTGGCGTTGCAATGCCATAGCTTATCAGCGATGCAACCGCCGCTCCCACCAATCCATGAGACGGAATCAGCGCGGCGCACAGAACGAGATTGATGCACATGCTGAAAAAAGTAAACAGCACATCAAAGCGCTGAAGATTTGAAGCAACACTGAAATTGCCATAGACGACTCCGGAAATGACCGGAATCTCCGCCGCCATCAACCAGGGCAGCGCCAGCGCGGCACTGGCGTATGCGCTGCCGTAGAGGAAGGTGATAGTTTCGGGCGCAAATACTATTCCAGCAAACAGAACTGGAAAAGCTGCCACGAATAGGTATCGATAGCAGGTGCACGAAAGTCGCAATTGAGCCTCGCGCTGCGAAGCGCCGGCTGCTGCTGCAATGAGCGGGAACGCGGATCGCATCAGAAACACCGGAACCAGGTTGAGTAGTTCGGCTACCCGAACTGCCGCAGCATACTGCCCGACTTCACCAGTCCCTTTCCACATAAGCAGGAACTGCTGGTCGATTCGATGGTAAACCGCCACGAAAATGCCACTGACAAGGATTGGAGAGCAATCTCGCATCAATGGACCCCAAACCTGCCAGTCCGCATTCCATTCGGGCCGGAACCTGGAATACCGGTGCGCCGCCCGCCAGAGCAGGAGGGAAGTGACCAGCGTCGTCACCAGGTCGAGCACCAGATACGAGGCCAGCGGCATGCCGGCAAGAACCATGCCCAGCTTAGCCAGCGTACCCAGCAGCGCAACAATCGAAGTCACACGTACCGGCCGGAGATTGTTGAGTTCCAGCGCAAACGGCGCCTGAAATAGCTGACCGGAGCAGAGAAGCAAGCTGAGCGACCAGAGGGCAATCAGTGCCTTCTCCTGGGGCGAGTACCCGAAATACCAACTGGACGCGATGCACAACAGAATGCCAATTACCGAAGTCGCAAGCCGGAGCAAAATACCAGAACCAAAAATGACGCGTGCGCGTTTCGGGTTCTGCGACATTTCCCGAACCAGGATTATGTCGAGTCCAAAACTGGCAATGGGAAGGAACAACCCGACAAACGCAAGGACGGCGTTGTATTCGCCAAACTGATTCGTCCCGAGACGTCGTGCCAGTACCAGAGTCGTAATCGCCGAACTCAGAATCAGGGCTGCCTGGCCTCCAAGCAGAACCAACGTGTTTTTTACGACGCGCAGCCGCAAGTTCCCCGCGCCATATGTTGCCGTGGAGTCCGGGGTGCGTTTAGAGGATTTCATCCAGGTAATTCAGGAGATCGCGAGTGCGCGTCTCATAAGTGTGGCCGCTCAGGACGATTTTGCGGCCGAGTTCCGCTCGGCGCTTCCGTTCGGCATCGTCCCACTGATAGCGGACGATCTTGGCCCACAGGTCTTCGTGGCCTCCGGTGCAGACTATAGCTTCACCGAACAATTCGACCATCGACTGGTTATAGTCCGATATCACAAAACCGCCGCAAGCGAGAATATCGTAGAGTCTCAGGTTCACGGTTCCCCAGCGAATGTGATCCTCAAGGTGTGCGTTCAGGTTTATCTTCGCGCTCGAATAAAGTTTCGGAAGGTCGCTCATCGACAGTTTGCCTCGGCAGACCGCAGATAGCGGGGGCGCCCATTGATTGCCGTACACTACGAGACCGAATGGAATCGCCGGGACGAAATATCGATTGTTGATGGCACCGCCTCGAATATCGTTTCCCACAAGTGCGACCGGCACTGCAAAACCCGGGTCGGGCTGCGGAAAGAAAATCTCGGGATCCGTCGCGAACGGGATAACAGCGCCCGGACCACAAACCTCCATCAGTGGCCGGCTGGTATACAGGAAGCCGTGAAAACGTTCCTGCACCTCGCGGAATACTCCAGCAACGCCATTCGGATACTTCGACTCCGGAAAGGCGTTCTGCAGGTACAGAATGTTTCTGGTTCTCTCGTGAAGTCTCAGAAAAGGATTGAAGTGAATCAGGGCATCGAGCGTTTCCGTTATCGGTGAGTCGGCATCATAGATGGTGACGGACTGGACGCGATCCGAGCGCACCAGGTATTTGTGCCATGAGCGGGCAACCTGCTCATCTCCCTGTACATTGCCCGGCTTCGAGGGATCCAGCGTTCCGGTGGCCAGAAGTTTCAGTCCGATGCGCAACGGCGGCTTCAAGGCGATCCTTTGGATCTTAAAGCGCGCATGCCTTCTTCAAGCGAGAGTCCGGCCACGCCAAGCAATTGGCTGGTCCACTCGGAACGAAGCGCGGAGTTTGGCTGCAGGAAAAGTTCGTGCATCAATGCTTCAGACGCAATCGGTCGCAGAAGATCGGCGTTCAACTCAAACGTCCTTGCAAAAACCTGGAAGAATTCATAGCGGCTGACAGTCGTGGACCCGACGGTGTGGAAGATGCCTCCCAAGCGGCGGGTGAGAATCACTTCAATCATCTCGGCGAGGTTGTCGACGTATGTTGGAGTATTCTTTACGTTTGTCAGGCAGGTAATTTCGCGCCCGGCGCCCAGTTCCTTTTCCGCCCACGACAGCAATGGAGATTGCGATCCGTAAATTCCTCCACTGCGGCAGACTGCCGCATCCGTCAGTTCACTCATCGCAAACTGTTCACCTTCGAACTTCGTTCGGCCGTATACGGACGTGGGCTCCGGCTGGTCTGTTTCCGAGTAGCCGCCCGCGACGCAGTCGAATGCCAGGTCCGTCGAGAGATAAACCAATCGCGCGCCAACCGAACGGCATGAGCGCGCTACATTGCGGACGCCCAATACGTTCACGTTGAATGCGTCTCCAGGGTTCGCTTCGCAGAAACGCACATTCTTGTTTCCGGCGACATGAATGACGGCTTCCGGCGCGACCTTTTCGATAGCATCCTTCGTCGCAGCTTCCTCGCAAACATTCAATCTAACGGGGACAGCAATAGCAGAGAGATCGGCCGGCGGAGTGGTTCGAAGATACGTGAACGAAACGCGATGCCCGCGGGAGAAAAAACGCACCAGATTCCGACCCACAAAACCGCTGCCGCCGGTGATCAGAATATTCATCGATTGCTTTTGTACCAGTCGATTGTTTGCTGTAATCCCTCTTCAAATCTGTGATGGGCCCGGAAGCCAAACAGACGTTCCGCCTTTTCGACGTTGAGCGACCGCCTTGGCTGCCCGTCGGGTTTGCTGGTGTCCCACCGCAATTCGCCCGGATAACCCGTCATCCGCACAATCAGTCCAGCTAGATCCGCGATGGTGATTTCCATTCCGGATCCAATGTTCACCGGATCGCTTATGTTGTAGTGTTCCGCGGCCAAGAGAATTCCATTGGCGGCGTCGTCGACGTAAAGGAACTCCCGCGTCGCCTTACCGGTTCCCCATAGTGTGATGTGATCATCACCATAATTCATGGCATCGACGCACTTCTTGATGATGCCTGGGATGACATGGGAGTTATCCGGATCGAAATGATCGCCGGGACCGTAAAGGTTCACGGGCAGAAGGAAGATCGAGTTGAATCCGTACTGTTGCCGGTATGCCTGCGATTGCACCAGCTGCATTTTCTTGGCGAGCCCGTATGGAGCGTTCGTTTCTTCCGGGTAACCGTTCCAGAGATCTTCTTCCTTGAAGGGGACCGGAGTGAATTTCGGATACGAGCAAATTGTGCCGATGCTGACGAACTTTGCCACACCGTGTTGCCTTCCGGCTTCCATCAACTGAGCGCCCATCATCAGGTTGTCGTAGAAGAAACTTCCGGGATTCGCGCGGTTTGCGCCAATGCCGCCCACCTTGGCCGCAAGATGGATGACGACGTCCGGCCGTGCGTCCTGGTAAAGGCGCACGCAGTTATCGAAGGTGACGAGGTCGTAATCCTTGCGGCGGGGAACGACTATCGCGGCGGGGCCCGGTGCAATCTCGCCAAGTTTCGCGACGACACGCGATCCCAGGAATCCGGAGCCTCCGGTAACAAGTACCCGTTTATCGGACCAGAAGTTCATTTTTGACGTCGGAATCCACCATCATATGCACCAGTTCCTTGAAGTGGACTTTGGGTTTCCAATTCAATTGTCTCTGAGCCTTGGACGCATCGCCCAGCAACAAATCGACCTCCGCAGGGCGGTAGTATCGCGGATCGATCTCGACGTATTTCTTCCAGTCCAGATCCATACGCCCAAAAGCTTCGTCGAGAAACTCCCTCACGGAATGGGTTTCTCCGGTGGCGATGACGTAGTCTTCCGGCGTGTCCTGCTGCATCATCAGCCACATCGCTTCCACGTAATCTCCGGCGTAGCCCCAGTCGCGTTGTGCATCAAGGTTCCCGAGAAACAGTTTCTGCTGCCGGCCGTGATAAATTCGTGCCACGGCTTTGGTGATTTTCCGGGTCACGAAGGTTTCCCCGCGGCGCGGAGATTCGTGATTGAAAAGTATCCCGTTGCACGCAAACAGCCCGTAACCTTCACGATAGGTATTGGTCATCCAGTAGGCATAGACCTTCGCGGCAGCGTAAGGACTGCGCGGAAGCAGCGGCGTACTCTCACATTGTGGCGACGGCGCGTTGCCGAACATTTCGCTGCTGGACGCCTGGTAATACTTTGTCCGAATACCGGCCTCACGAATGGCTTCCAACAGCCGCACCGCGCCGAGTGCCGTGACTTCACCGGTATATTCGGGGATATCAAAACTGACGCGCACATGACTCTGTGCTCCAAGGTTGTAAATCTCGTCTGGCGCGACTTCCCGGATGATTCGATTCAGCGAACTTGCATCATTGAGATCCCCGTACACGAGTCGAAGGTGCGGATTCGGATCATGCTGGTCCTGGTAAATGTGTTCGATTCGACCGGTATTAAATGAACTGGAGCGGCGGATGATGCCATAAACGGTGTAGCCCTTCGCCAGGAGGAACTCGGCCAGATACGATCCATCCTGACCTGTAATGCCGGTAATCAGGGCCTTTTTCATCTCGATCCTTGAACCTCTTCAAACAGATAGCAAACGACATTGAATCATGGAGGACGCAAAAGTGTCGATCTGATGTTGAAACCCTGCGTGGCTACCCCAAAGTATCGATGGATGGCTCGGGAATGTTGTCAATTATCATGATTATTGACATAATAGCCGCGATATATGACGGCGAGATATATTCCCCGTGTGCTCGATCTGGCGGCATTGGCGAAGCGCAAGTCGCTTTTTCTGTTCGGGCCTCGACAGACAGGTAAGACCGCGCTTCTTAAAAATGCCCTGCCTGGTGCGAAGATCTACGATCTGCTTGATGGCGAAGTATTCCGGGCGCTAAGCCACCGGCCATCGCGACTGGCCGAGGAACTGGAATCGGGCGACAAACTGGTTGTGCTGGATGAGATACAGAAGTTTCCGGCAATGCTCGACGAGGTGCACCGGCTGATCGAGCAGAGAAATATCCGATTCGTGCTCACGGGATCCAGTGCCAGAAAACTGCGAAGGGGAGGCGTGAACTTACTCGGAGGCCGGGCTTCAAGCCGGACTCTGCACCCGTTTACTTACCGGGAACTGGGCAGCGAGTTCGTGCTCGACCGAGCGTTGGACCGTGGATTGATTCCTTCCATTTATTTTTCCAGTCAGCCGCGGGAGGACCTTGGCGCCTACGCGGGCAACTACCTGAAGGAAGAAATTGCGGCGGAGGCTCTTACCCGAAACGTCCCCGCATTCAGCCGATTTCTGGAAGTTGCGGCGCTGTGTCACGGAACGATGCTGAATTTTTCCCAGGTAGCCAGCGACGCGCAGGTTCCCGTCAGCACCGTGAGAGAGTACTTTCACATTCTGGAAGATACACTCGTTGCGCGCTTCCTTCCCGCATGGACGCGCACGAAAACACGCAAAGCGATCGGAACGGCAAAACACTATTTCTTCGATGTCGGTGTGGTGAGGCACCTCCAGCATCGAACGGCGCTCGCCCGCCGTTCACCCGAGTTTGGCGAAGCGTTTGAAAGCTATATCTTCCACGAAATCAGCTCATACATCGATTACACTGAGGCCATGCCGTTCGCATACTGGCGATCGACTTCCAATTTCGAAGTCGACTTTGTTCTGGCCGACCAAACAGCCATCGAGGTCAAGGCCAAGGATCCGGTCGGTGATCGGGATCTTCGCGGTCTTCGGGCCTTGAAAGAGGAGGCGCTGCTGAAGCACTATGTCGTCGTCAGTCTCGAATCCCGCCCGCGCACCGTGGATGGAATTCAGCTCCTTCCATGGAAAGATTTTCTGGAACGCCTTTGGGATGGAGAATTCGTTTGATCCCTCAGGCGCCGCCCCTTCAGCGCGCTGGCTGGCGCTGAGTCCTCTTCCTTCGGGAGTGGGTTATGCTTTCTACAATTGTGTCGACTTGGCTTTCCGTCATGGATGGATAAAGCGGCAAGGTCAATTCCCGTGACGCGAATGCTTCGGTGATGGCAAGCGATACCTTCGGATCGTAGTCCGTAAAAGCCTTGAAGTGATGGATTGGCCTGTAATGAATGCTGGTCTGGATGCCGGCTTCGCGCAGCTGTGCTTCCATGGAATCTCGTTCCGAGTTGGTGGGGAAGAGCACCGGGTAGATGTGGTACGACGGTTCCTTGTCTTTTGGAATCGCTGCGAATGGAAGAATCAGGTCGGGCGCGTCTTCCGAAAGGCGCTGTGTATAAAGAGCGGAAAGTTCCATGCGACGTTTGTTGAATCGATCGAGCTTCGCCAGTTGAGCCAGCCCCAGAGCCGCTCGGATATCGTCAAAGCGGAAATTAAAGCCGAACTCCTGCACATCGTAAAATCCTGGGCGTCCTTTTTCCCGGTCCCAGCTATTCACGGTCATGCCGTGGGACCGCAGCATCCGCATATGCTGCGCGAGTTCCGCATTCGACGTGGTGATCATGCCGCCTTCGGCTGTCGTGATGTTCTTGTTTCCAAAGAAGCTGAAACAGCCGGCTTCGCTCCAGCTTCCGCATGCCCGTCCGGCGTAACGCGCGCCGGGCGCGTGCGCGGCATCTTCGACGAGCCAGAGTCCGTGTGCGTTGGCGAGTTTGTCGAGTTCGCGCATATTGGCGGGGATGCCGGCGTAGTGAACGGGGAGAATGGCCTTCGTACGGGACGTCATCTTTCGTTCGGCGTCGAGCGGATCCATTGTGGGGTCTTCCAGGCTGCAAATGTCCACGAGTATGGGTTTGGCCCCGCAGTGGATGACTGCCGCAGCCGTTGCGACAAATGTCAGCGAAGGGCAAAGCACTTCATCGCCGGGACCTATCCCAAGAGTCTTGAGGGCAAGGAACAACGCCGCGGTTCCATTGCATACCGCGACAGCATCGGATGTTCCGCAGAAGCTGGCGAAGGCCCGTTCGAACGCTTCGGTTCGCGGGCCGGCGGTGATCCATTCGGAGTCGATGACATCCAGAACCCCGCCGAGTTCTGTTTCGTCAAAATCGAGTTCCGACAGCCTTGCTTTCCACATATTGTTTCAGGAAGAGACTCTCCATTGCAGGGAAGTCGATATTGGCCTGTGCGTAATCGTCGGGCCGTCCGATGTCCATCCAGTAGGACGTGGTTTCATATCCCATGACCCGTTTTTTGTTGGCCAGCAGCCGCTGCACCAGGTCGGGAAAATCAAATTTCATTCCACGTGGAATGAACTCCCGAACTTCCGGTGAGAAGACATAGATGCCCATGCTGACGAGGTAATCCAGATTGGGCTTTTCGCGATACGCGGTGATCTCGCCATTGGCTTCCGAATCAATCACGCCGAATTGCACCGTTTCGGTGCGGCGCGTCGTGCCGATGGTCGCCGCCGCGCCGGTATCGCAGTGATGCCGCACAATGGTGCCGAAGTTGACGGTTGTCAGCAAGTCGCCGTTGAGTACCAAAGTACTTCGATCGGTGCGAGCAAGCTTCGCGATCGGACCGGCAGTGCCCAGCGGAATTGTCTCAAGTGAGTACGTGATATCGAGACCCCAGTCGCGCCCTTCCTTGAAGTACGCCTGGATGATTCCTGCGAGGTGGCCAACAGCGAGGGTGATACTTCGGAATCCCTGCTCGGCGAGTTGCCGCAGCAGAATTTCCAGGATGGGGTACTGTCCAACCGGCATGAGTGGCTTGGGAAGAACAGTAGTATATGGCTGCAGCCTGGTCCCTTTTCCGCCCGCGAGAATCAAAACCGGTGTGCGTGCACAGAGCTTCCATAACGAAGATTCATTCATATCGTACATTCCGTCACGTCCTGAAAACGTCGGGTTTCTGACGCGGAGTGTCGGAGATTCCGCGTGTTCTGCCTGGATTGGCCTGCCGCACGGACTGATCTCAACGGCTTCATGGCTGCTGATATGTCAATAGCTTGTGCGTCCATTGATGACTTCTTCCCTGAACTATCCACCTGAGTCTCCACACGTATGGGAAGCAGTTCGCGCGCCAAACGGTTTGGCGTTGGGGTAGATCGCGTGAAGCGCCCAGCATGGATCTTGCGCACACGGCATATCCCTCATATCATTCCCGAGTTCCCGTTGTGCATTTCAACTCGTTGGAGGTCGACATGACTGATCCCGCAATGAAGCGTCAGGAGAATCCTGTATTGAAGCGTGAGGACAAAGGCCAGGACGTCATCGCGGCACAGGAATTGTTAAACCGAAGTGGTGCAATCCTCGATCCGGACGGAGACTTTGGTATGGGTACGGAGACAGCAGTCCGGGAATTCCAGCTGATGCAGGGCATACCCAAAACCGGAATCATCGATGCTGCCACGTGGCAAAGTTTGCTTCAGTTACCTGAGCCGTCCCCGGATATCCCCACGGCCGCAGTCGCTTTCATCGGCCGCGAAGAAGTCGGCAGCCGGAGTCTCTACGACAAAATGGGATCTCGTCCAACCTGGCCGGGCGGCGCCAGCGGCGTGACGATCGGAATCGGCTACGATCTCGGATATCAATCCGGGTTCGAAGCCGATTGGTCCGATGTTCTGTCTGCATCCCAAATGCTGGACCTGAAAAAGTGGCTTGGTGTGCAGGGAGAGCGAGCCTCCGCCGGCCCTGCTGGGCTGACGCATATAACGATTCCCTGGAATGCGGCATGGACCGTCTTTATCCGCCGGACTCTTCCTCAGCAGATTGGTTCAACCCGTCAGACATTCCAACAATCGTTGCAGATGCCGAAGCTCTGCTTCGGTGTATTGGTCAGTTTGGTTTATAACCGCGGGACATCCATGAACGATTCGGCGAGCCATCCCGGAAACCGCCAGGAAATGCGCGACATTCGGGATGCTGTTGCAGCGGGGCGCCTGGCAGACATTCCTGCGGCATTGAGGGCCATGAAACGCCTTTGGCCCGAAGGAAACGGACTACGCGGCCGTCGTGAACGAGAAGCGAAGATGTTCGAAGCCGGGCTGGCGCAGGGCGAGCCGAAGTAGCACGTTTTTCCTCTGAGTTTGCCCCTCAGACTGTAGGCGCGGTATATGACCGCGCACGATCCATCGGTCGAAGTCGCTGCAGCCGAAAGCGCGTGCGCGGTCATAGACCGCGCCTACAGACAAGCGGGAATTTTTTAAGCGAATTTCATTTCTGTCCCCAAGTTTTGGATAAGGAGCAGTGATGGCGACATTCGATATGGTATTCGAAGGCGGTGGCGCAAAGGGCACCGCCTTTGTCGGGGCGATGCAGGTGCTGAATGCGGCAGGACATGGTCACCGCAGGCTCATTGGGACATCTGCCGGTGCGATCACTGCGACGCTTCTGGGTGCGGGCTATTCCGCCGAAGAATTGCTGGCTGCCGTCAGTGAAACGTTACCGGGCACGGACGTTCCCGTATTCACCACTTTCATGGATCCGCCGCAGACATCGGACTTCGACCAATCGGTGATCGACGGCAGCGTCACGATGGATCTTCTGAACCAGGCGCACCTGCCTGGACTCGTCCGCAACCCCGTGATCCGCGAACTTCTCGCCATCGATTTATATCGGGAATTATTTTCGTTTACAGAATGCGGAGGCTTCTATTCCGGCAGCGTGTTCCTGGCGTGGTTTCGGAAGAAGCTGCAGGGGAAGAATCTCGATCCCAACATCACGTGGAAGAATTTTTCGCTGGCGACGAGATCCGATGTTTCTGTCGTGACCTCCGACGTTGACGATCAGGAGATGGTGGTGCTCAATGCGCGCACTGCTCCGGATATTTCGGTTGCGATGTCGGTTCGGATGTCGATGAGCATCCCGTTTGTCTGGAGGGAAATTGTCTGGAGCGCCGATTGGGGAACTTATCGTGGCCGGGAAAAGGCCGGGCATAAGTTTGTCGATGGAGGAGTTCTTTCGAACTTCCCAATCCGCCTGATTGCAGAGTCCGACGCAGAAATTGCCGGAATTATGGGGAAGGTGGATCCAACCGGTGCAGGGAGTCTGGGATTCATGTTAGACGAAAACACTCGGGTGCCCGGCATCGGCCCATCCAATACGCGCCGCCCCCGCTTGCGAACTGCCGATCGCGTGACGCGATTGGTCGATACGATGATGGGTACCAGTGATGCCGACGCCATGCGCAAACACCCCGACGCCATCTGCCGCATTCCGGTTGGCGGAATTGGGACGACCGAGTTTCGAATGTCGAAGGAACGAATGTCGGCGCTCATCGAATCCGGCCGTGCCGCGATGCGCGGCTACCTGAACGAGCACTTCAATTGACCCGATGGCTTCCGCGATTCGCATGGCTGGTGATTTTAAGCCTTGTGGTCTTCATTGTGTACCGCAACGCGCGTGTGAATCGAATCCCTGACGACAAGATCACCATCGACGACATCCGGATTCGAATGATGGGGGAAGAACTGGTCGGATTAAAGGCCCTCGACGGATTTCTTGCACCTGCGCAATCGGCGAAGCTCGTTGAGAGCCATGAGCGTGCGATCAGCCAGCTGTCCGAGAATGCGCATACTCCGGCCGACCGGCTTCATGTTGCAATCATTGCCGGAGAGATCCTGGGTAAAGAACAGGCTCTGACAAGACTCGATGTATTGACCCACGCACAACCTGATCCCGAACTGGAAGCCGATATTGCGGCATTGCGTCAAATCTATTTCGACAACGCCACCGCGTTGGATTCTTCATCGCAGAACCGCCTGATTCGCCGTCACGATTACTTTGCGCGTGTTGCTCTCGCCTACGGAGTTGCTTCCAGTATGGAGCCGCGCAAGTCCATTGAAGCTGGCGGGCGCCGGGCTACATTGATGCTGGGGGTCGTAGCTCTGATCGTCCTGGTAATGCTGCTCGGCGGTGTTGGCTTGTTCATCACGGCCATCGTGCTCTGGGTGAAGGGGAGAATGCGGCGAATGTATGTCCGCGACCCTGACGCCTCCACCGCATATCTGGAAGGCTTCGCAATCTACTTCGTCCTGTTTTTTCTCGGCCTCGGCTTGCTTCGCCGATATATCGGATGGAAAAACCTGCAATGGGAGTGGCTGGCCCTGTTGATTATTCCCGTCGTCATGTTCTGGTTTGCAACGCGGGGATCCAGTTCGGTTGAGCAACGCACTGCTCTGGGCTGGCATACCGGCAAAGGGATATTCCGGGAGATCGGTGCGGGCATCGCGGGCTATCTGGTTGGAATTGTGGTCATGATTCCAGGGCTCATCATCACGTATTTCCTGATCAAGCACACCGGACTTTCGCCGGATAACAGCCCCATCTTCCGCATGCTTGAGGGAAATCGATGGCACGTGCTGGGGGTATATGCATTGGTCAGCGTCTATGCTCCGGTAATGGAGGAAACCATGTTTCGCGGAGCGCTGTTTCATCACCTTCGCCGGCGATGGGGTTGGGCCATCAGCGCACCGATCGTTGCATTTATTTTTGCAGTTATTCACCCGCAGGGGTGGGTGGCGGTTCCGGCGCTGGGTTCGATCGCCATGGTTCTGGCAGGGTTGCGTGAGTGGAGAGGATCGCTCATCGCACCGATGGTAGCGCACGCATGTAACAACTTCATCGTGGTCACAATCGCCCTATTGGTGTTTCGGTAGGAGTCCCTTTCACGAAGTGCAGGCCCCAAATTGTCAAATGTTCGCTGTGCGATGTGCGCTGTCCGTTGTACTTGTTTCGATGACCAAATGATCCACATTTCTTGATCGCTGCGCCCTGCCTGGCTTGCATTCGCTCCGGAAATCACTTGACGGCTGCGCCCTGCCTGGCTTGCATTCGCTCCGCTCATCCCCAGAGTTGAAACTTCTGGAACCGTTCGTGCCGTGCAGTTGACATGAGCGCAACATCTTCCAGAACAAACCATCTCGAACAACGCCTCATCGCCTTTGCCGCCTCAATCGTTGCGCTGTCTTCAAGACTGCCGAGGACACCGCAAGGCCGGCACATTTGCGGCCAAATTCTTCGATCCGGAACCGCTGCCGCTGCCAATTACGGCGAGGCGCGGGGCGCAGAAAGCCGGGCCGACTTTATTCACAAACTCAAAGTTGTCTTCAAGGAGCTGAACGAAACGACGATCTGGCTTGAGATTATTTCTCAAAGTTCCTTGCTTTCAGCGGAAACTTTAGTCGCGATTGTCGCGGAAAACCGGGAATTGTGCAGAATAATTGGGGCTTCCGTCACGACTGCGCGTGCTTCGGTTGAGTGACTGGGGGATTCTATTTCGCCATTTGGTCATCGAAACAAGTACAACGGACAGCGCACATCGCACAGCTCACATTTGACATTTGGGGACGCCCGGAACCCACGCGGTCCAAGCACCTACCGGATATTTCTTTCCATCAGGCGGACGACAGCTTGAGTGTATGTATTATCCGGATAGAGCTGCTGGGCCACACGGACTTCCTTCAGGCCCCCGACGTAGTCGTGGGTCGAGGAGAGGCACAGGCCCAACCCGAGATGGGGTCCCACCTTGTCCGGACTCAGTTCTATGGCTCGGCGAAAGGATTCGGTTGCGGCGGTCAAAAACTTCGGCTCATGGAGTTTCTGCGATAGTTCGAGCTCGATCTGTCCCGAGTCATGATAAAGGCTCGAATCAAAAGGCATGATTGCCCGGGCTTTCCGCAGCGTTTCAATCGCGACCAACGGCTTCAGGTCATCGTATTCCCCCTGCGCGCGGTTTTGCAGTTCGGTGGAAAACAACACCAGTCCCGAAAACACGACTGCCGCCAGCGCGGCGATTCCAACGACAGCCACCTGGCGAGTGGCGGGCGGTAAGGGTGAACCTTCAGGCTTCCGAAGCAGCACGCCGATCAGAACAGCGCCAACGGTTCCCACGCTCGCAAAGTAAACATCGATGTCGACCAGGTTGTGAATGCACCATACCCCCAACGCGATAAGGACACACTCCCGCCCGGCGACTCGGAGTCTTGCACCCTCGGACCATTTCTTTGCCACATACAAGATCGCCAATACTGCAAATGCGATTCCGAAGTAGCCCAGTTCCGACAATAACTGCAGCAGCGTATTGTGGGTATATTGCGTTTCATTCGCCCCGGACAGCATGTAGCGCGGATACATCACTCCATACGTGTTCAGTCCGGTTCCCAGTGGATGCATGGAGAAGATGGACCAGGCCGATATCCAATTGGCAAAACGAAGCACCACCGGATTGGATCCTTCAATCACTCCGCGCCGTGCAGAATAGAAAACGGCGCCGACGACGCCCAGCACGGCCATCACAACGGAAATCCGGTTCCATAGAACGCGGCGGTGGTAAAGGAACAACCACAGGAGCGTCATCACCAGCAGACCCAGCAGAAATCCAAACGACCGGGTGAGAAATCCGGTTGCCAGCAGCATCACCATGCTGACAACGACAAGAGCTTTTACGACGGGTTTCCTTTGCCAGAGTGCGGCGTGAAATGGGATCGCCATCACCAGAAATCCCCACAGGGTTCCCGGCAATGCCAGGGTCGAGAAAACGCGATGCGTGGCCACACGATCGAGCAGCGGAACCTTTACGATTTCGTTGCTTCCGGAATAGGCAATGAGCCTTGTAAGCTGCTGGAAGCCCCAGAAGTACTGATACAGACCGTAGGCCGATACGATAATTGCCAAGGCCACCATCGATATTGAAAGCGGCATGACCGGGTCGAAGCCGGCATAGAGGAAGAAACCGGCAAGGCAATAGTATGTCCACACCGTAGTGGTGAATTCGATCGAGCGATACGAATCCACCGAAAGAATCAGACTATGAAATACCAGGATTGCAAAGACGATCAACCCTCCCGTTAGATAGCGCCGGTCCACTCTTCGTTCTGATACCTGAATGAAAAACGCAAACGTGGCGCAAAGCAGCACCGCCATTTTGCCGTCGGGAAAGGCTTCCGGAGGCAGCAGTATCGCAAAGAACAGCGAGGCAAAGGCGAGTCCGCATACGATTGGTTTGGGTTTCATGGTTTTTCGGTGTTCGGTCGCGCACGGTCCAGCAGCATCGCTTCAAATGGATCCGTAGTTGGCTGGTCCTTGTAATGAGCGATGATGTCGTTTGCTTTTTTCCGATACCCTGCCGCTTCATCGGGCTGTCCAGCCGCCTCAACCCATTGTGCGAGCCGCAGGTAGGCTTGCACGTAATTCGGTTCGATGATGACGGACGTCTTCAGTTCTCCAATAGCCTCTTGCTTTTGACCGAGGTTGTATAGCGCTTCGGCAAGATTCTTGCGAATGAATGGATTGTAGGGATTGGAGTTTAGCCGAAGCTTGTCGGTCGACACGATAAGCGCGTGAATGGCTTGATCTCTTGAAGCATCTCCGGTCAATCGTTGGAAAAGCACGGTCTCGAGGTGTCCGGCGGGCAGATCGAAACTGGGATTGGCCGAAATGGAATCGCGGAACAAGGATTCTGCACGATCGAGGTATTCGGGTTTTCGCGTTCTGAGGTAACCATCGAGATAGACCATGCCGAGATTGTCGAGCATCACGGGATGATCGGGGGCGAATCCCAGTCCCAGCCGATGCATCCTTTCGGCGCTCTCGAAATTCCCCGCGACATACTCGTGATGCCCGGCTTCATTGAAATACAGTCCCAACACAGGAACCTTCACGGCTTGAACGAAGACTGCGGTAAGGAGTATTCCCAGTGCCGTCATCTTTACAGCCGTCCATTGCCATTGAAACGGCCACGGCCGGTACGGAAGGATATCGGCGAGGCTGATGACGGCAAGGCCTGCGGCGACCACCGGTACGCTCCAGTTATTGTCCACCAGAGCGTGAGTGCCGATTCCTACCGCGGCCAGCAGCGCTGCTTCCTGATAAATCCGGGAATCCGCCACAAGGCTTTCCGAACGCCGCCAGGCCAGACGGAACAGATATGCACCGATTGCGAACATCAGCAACGCGATCGGCACGCCGAGTTCTGCGGCATACTGCAGGTATTCCGAGTGTGCGATGTTGGGCCATTTTCCATATCGGCCGATGGTGCCTTCTACCGCGGGAGTGAAGAGCTTCGACACGTAGTAGAACCGTCCCAGACCAACCCCGAGTACCGGATGGGTTGCAATCATGGACAGCGTTTTCATCCAGATCTGCGTGCGTTCGTAATTGTATGGATCGTGCTGACCGAGATCGGAAAATTTTCGAACCACGGACGGGTTGACCATCGCCGCGATGACAACGATCGCGATTCCAATGCAGGCAATCTTCCACCAGGCAATTCGATGCTGACGTGCCATACGGAACAGAGCAACGGACAGAAGCGCGAGTACCGAAATGAACGCTCCGCGCGAAGACGTTTGGCCGATCCCGTAAAACAAAATTAGTCCGGCGCCAGCCCCTGCAATCCGGAGTAGAGTCCTTTTTCCAAATAGAACAACCGCCGCGCAGATGGCGAAGCCGACAACCAGATACGATGCAAAGTAATTGGGATTCACAAACGGACCCCGCAACGGCCGATCGCCGAGCATCCACGCCGCCGAAAGATGTCCAAGATTGACCAGGACCACGAGGCCCAGAATGGCGCCTTTCCACTGCGGCGTCCGTGTCCGATGAAAACTGGCCAGGCTGATGAAGGCGGCAAGAAACAAAGCGTTCTGGTAGAAGTTATAGATGCCATCGAAGTGCGATCCCGACCGTAGAACGACGGATGCATACATGGCGATGACAACGACTGCGGCCGCGCCAAGAAAAAGGTAACAAACCTGCAGGAGCCGGTAGGGGCGCGTACGGACGGCGGCGGCCACGGTAATGAACAAGAGAAGAGTTCGGTAGATACCCAGAATGATGGGATTCGTGGCCTCACTCCCCAGGGGAGCGACCGCGACAAGAAGGATTAACGATAGGAATATCGTCAAGTCCAGTCGACTCTCAATACCCAGCCGCTTAAGCATGGGCCACTGTAGCATCGATGACGCGCCCGTTCGCAATTCCTAATTGAATGCCCTTTTACGTCAAATGTGATGACATTTTTTGTCAAAACTTCGGGGAGCGGCTTTGGCTAATGCGCATTGATTCTGTGCTTTGGTCAGTGGCCTTCGGATTGCTCCAAACGGTGCATTGACGCGGGTCGAAGTAGCTGCGCAGAAGATGGCGCAGTTGAGTTTTCAGGTCAACCATATACGGAGGAATAGAATGAATAAGTCGAATAAAGGATTCTCGCTGTTGGAACTTTTGATCGTTGTCGCGATCATTCTGATCATCGCCACGATTGCAATTCCAAGTCTGCTGCGTTCGCGCCAGGCGGCTCATGAAGCTGCTGCAGTTGCGACGC
>Ga0134122_10000424_pt1 | contig 28271 bp, 17 predicted proteins | sample KB302_FD_96461 | JGI IMG/M metagenome (GOLD analysis project Ga0134122, IMG submission 96461) | Terrestrial soil microbial communities without Nitrogen fertilizer from Kellogg Biological Station, Michigan, USA - KB3-0-2 | ecosystem: Environmental > Terrestrial > Soil > Unclassified ...
CCGCGGGAGGAGGTGCAGGCGCTCCGCGATGCGCCGCCGCGCGGCGTCCAGTCGAAATTGCGCGCCCGGGCCCAGCAACGCAGATCCTTCGAGGATGGCGAGCGCTCCGATGTTCTGCCGCCACCGGTCATTCCAGCGCCGCATCAACTGGTCTTCGGCGCTCAGCCTTTCGATGGACGAGGAAACGGACATGGAATGCCCTGCCTCATGAATGGCCATTGCATCAGTTGAGCCAAGCCCCGGAGGAAGAACGAGCCTTCGGTGAGCTGGCTGCTCGCCGGGGCGCGCAGCGGTGGGGTGACGGCGCGCTCCTCCACGCCCCCGGTGACGTAACCTCCGGCGCGGACCACTGGAGGGGAATGATGCGAACGTCGGACGAGGTCTTCCCGGCTCTCCCGAAGGGCCTGGAGATGCCTTTCTATTACGCCTCCCTGAGCTCCCTGTGGGTCTACTACCAGGTGGACCTGGAGAGCGCCCGGAGGCACGTGGCCGCCGCGCCGGGGCTCGAGCTGGCGCTGTTCGACGGGGTCCCCGCGGCGGCGCTCAACTTCCAGCGCTACACGAGCCACGGCGATTCGTTCCTCAAGACCACCACCGAGGTGGAATTCAACCTCCTCGCGTGTCCGGCCGCCGGCGTGCCCTCCGCCCCGGCCCTCTCCCTGGGCGCGTGGCTCGCGGGGGACGACGCGACGAGGACCATCGGTCAGCTCCGGTTGCAGGTCGCGGCGGACAACGAATTCGCGGTGTGGGCCGGGCAGGAGCTCTTCGGCGAGCCGAAGTTCTACACGACGTTCACCTACCGGGTCCCCTCGCTCAACGCCCGCGACACCACCGCCTGGGACATCCGGATCAACGAGCCCTCGGCGGACGGCGCGAAGCCCCCCGACGACCGGTTCATCTGCCGGATCACGGCGGACTTGACCGGCCTTCCCATGCGCGCGGCCAACCTGTCGCCCCTGGCGAAGTGGAGCGTGCTCCGCGGCCGGACGGTGCAGACGCAGTGGAACCTGCTGGGCGCGTGGCAGGGCGCGCGGGTCCTCCAGGATCAGCGGGAGCGCTTCTCGCTCTCCACGGGAGGCAGCACGGCGCGGATGGCGCGGGAGATCTCGGAGTTGCTGCTCGGGGCGCCGCCGGTGGCGGTGCACCTGTTCGAGTCGCAGCCCGTCGCGGCGGAGACCCGCGGCTTCTTCATCGCCCCGCCCTCGGACCGGAGCGGCTCTTGACCGCGGGGCCCTCGCCGGGACTGGGAGGCTTCCTGGGCCTCTCCGGCGCGCTCACCGGGTTCTCGGCTGACTTCCTCGAGGCCTCTCCGGTCGCCCGGAGCCTCGCCGACGCCTTCCATCGCCGCGCGCCAGCTGGAATCGCGGAGCGGATGCTGGCGGTCTGGGACGAGATCGCCCGGCAGCACCCGGGCGGACCGGCGGTCGTGGAGGAGGCGGTGCGAGCGCGAATCTGGGGCGACGAAGCCCTGGGGCCGTACGCCCGGAGCCTGGTGAAGCTCTGGTACCTCGGCGCCTGGCACCATCCCGTGCCCACGCCCACGCCCACGCCCACGCCGCTCTCCGCGGAGGCGTATGCCGAAGGGCTGATCTGGCCCGCCATCGGCGCGGGCGCCCAGGGCGCTCATGCCCCGGGGCTGGGCGATTGGAGCACCCCACCACCGGGCGAGCCCTTCGGAGACGAGCTGCCGTGACCTCCGCACCGTTCAGCGCGGTCGTGGTGGGCAGCGGGGTCGCCGGCGCCATCGTGGCCAAGGAGCTGGGCCTGCGCGGCTTCCGGGTGCTCGTGCTGGAGGCGGGGCTGGAGTCCCCGTTGGACGACGCCGGCTTCCGGGGCCACGTCCGGACCTATCTCGCCGCTCCGGCGCGCGGGCCGAACGCTCCCTTCCCCCGGAACCCCAACGCCCCGCACCCCGAGCCCTCCGACCTCCCGCTGGACCGGGCCGCCCTCGCACCCGCCAGGGCCGGGGAGAGCGGCTACCTGGTCCAGCGCGGGCCCATGCCCTTCTCGAGCAGCTACACCCGCTACCTCGGGGGCACGACGCTCCAGTGGCTCGGCACCAGCCTGCGGTTGCTCCCCTCGGACTTCCGCCTCCGTTCCCTCTACGGGCGGGGCGTGGACTGGCCCCTCGCCTACGAAGACCTGGCCCCGTTCTACGCACAGGCGGAGGGCGAGCTGGGCGTGGCCGCCGACGCGGAGGAGCAGGCCTACCTGGGCGTGTCATTCCCCGACGGCTACGCCTATCCGATGGAGCCGGTACCCCCCAGCTACGCGGACGCGCTCGTCGCGGCGGGGCTGGAGGGGATGCGCTTCCACATCGGCGACGAGGCGCTGCCCGTCCAGGTGTCCTCCACCGCGGCGGCGCGAAACACCCGGCCGGATCCGCGGCGCGCCGACGGGAGCGCGTCGCCTTCCTCCGACCCCTGGGCCCGGGAGCGCTGCGAGGGCTACGCCAGCTGTGTTCCCATCTGCCCGGTCCAGGCCAAGTACAGCGCGCTCCGGACCCTCCGGCGGGCGCCGCCCGACCGGGTGGAGATCCTCACCCGGATCGTGGCCTCGCGCTTGCGGGTGGACCCCGGAACGGGGCGAATCACCGGCGTGGTCTGCAAGCGGTACCGCTCCCCGTCGTCGCCCGAGCACACGGTCGAGGTGGTCGGCGGCACGCTGGTGGTGCTCGCCGCGGGCGCGATCGAGAACGCCAAGCTGCTCCTCGCTTCGGGGCTGGCCAACTCGAGCGACCAGGTGGGGCGGAACCTCATGGACCACCCGTTCCCGATGTCCTGGGGGCTGCTGCGCGAGCGCGCGGGCACGTTCCGCGGGCCGGGCTCCACGTCGGGCATCGAGACCCTGCGCGACGGGAGCTTCCGCCGGGAGCGCGCCGCCTTCCGGATCGAGCTGTCCAACTGGGGCTGGGAGCTCCCCACCGGGGCGCCGCAGAGCGACCTGACGGCCCTCGTGGATGGCCAGGGCCTCTTCGGCCGGGGGCTGCGGCGGGCGCTCTTCGACCGCGTCCAGCGCCAGCTCCGCTTCGGCTTCGTCGTCGAGCAGGAGCCCTGCGCGACCAACCGGGTCACCCTCGATCCGGCCTTCCGCGACGCGCTGGGGGAGCTCCGCCCGGTCATCGCCTACGACCTCTCCGAGTACGTGCGAGCGGGCATCGCCACCGCGCGGCGCTTCAGCGAGCAAGCCTTCGCGCGCCTCGGCGTGGAGGACTGCACGGCGTATGTGCCCACGGATCCCCGGCACTTCCTCCACGAGGGCGCCGGTTACTCCTGGTGGGGCTCGGGGCACTCGATGGGCACGCACCGGATGGGCGGCTCGGCGCGGGATTCGGTGGTGGATGCCGACCAGCGCAGCTGGGACCACCCGAACCTCTACCTCGTCGGCGCCGGGAGCTTCCCCACCGCCGGCACCGCGAACCCCACGCTCACCCTCGCCGCGCTCGCCTTCCGGTCCGTAGAGCGGATGGCGAGGGACCTCGCCGGAAACGGCGCGTGACCCGCCGCTACAAGCTCCGCTCGTACAACGTGTACTCGCGGCTGGGGGCGCCGGTCTTGCTGTACATGGTGGGCCCCTCCTTCGCCAGCGCGCCCACCCCGCGGGTGAAGCCGCGCCGGAGCGTCTCTTCCAGCAGGGGGGCCAGCGCGGTCTCCACCATCCCCTGGCGCCGGTGGTCCTTCTGGACGGCCACGGTGTGGAACACCAGCCGGTCGGGCTGGGGCCAGGGCGGCGCGGGCAGGCGTTCGGCCTGGCCCCGCGCGGCCCGGAAGACCTCCGCGTAGTCCGGGTACAGGTAGCCGAAGCCGACGGCGCGGTGCTCCGCGCTCCACATCACCGGGACCAGCTCCGGGATGATCAGCTGGCGCATGCCCGCGTACAGCACCGAGAACTCCTCGCGCGAGATGGGCGTGAACCCCGCGTGGTCCGAGAAGGCCTCCGCCAGCAGCTGGTGCGCGTGGGACAGCGACTCGTCGAACTGCTGGAGGTCGAACGGCGCCAGGCGCATCCCCGCCGCGGCGAAGGCCTCCGGCTGCGCCCTCGCCGCCGCCGCCCGCCGCATGCCCTCCAGGTGCTCGCGCGTGAGGTCCCAGGAGAAGTAGCGCGAATTCGGCGTGAACCCGCCCGCCTCGAACAGCTCCGGGTAGAAGGCCGGGTTGCGGGGCTCGCCCAGGAACGGCTCGGTCTGGAAGCCGCGGGTCATGAAGCGGTACCCGTGCCAGAGGGAGAGGTCCATGGGCCCCAGCGCCCGGCGCGCGCCCCGCTGCGACAGCCACCCCAGCGCCGCGTCCAGCACCGCGCGCCCGGCGTCGGCGCGATCGGCCGCGCACTCGAAGAAGCCCACCAGCCCGGCCGGGGCGGCCGGCGCACCCAGCCCCTCGTCCAGCATCGCCGCGCAGCGCGCCACCGGCCGGCCGGCGTCCTCGGCGAGGAAGAGCTGCAGCGGCGTGCGCCCCCGGAACGGGTTCTCCGCGGACAGGCTCCACTCCTGGGCCGCGCGCAGCGGAGGGATCCAGCTGTGATCCCCCTCGCGCATCACGCTCGCCGCCGCCACGAACTTCCGGATTCCGTCCTCGTCCCGGGCCACCGTCTCCATGCGGATCATCAGAGCGCCTCCTTGAGCTTCGCCTTGTGCAACACCAACGTCACCGCCAGGTGGACCAGCGGCAGCACCACCGTCCCGGCCGCCACAACCGCCACCGGATACCGGAACGCGACCGCGCCCAGCGCCAGGCCGACCAGCACGCTGTCCACCTGGTCCACCATGGTGAAGAGCCACCGCAGCGCGCCCTTCCCCTGGGCACCGGGGGCAACGCGGGCCCGCCGCTTGGCGAAGGAGTTGGGCAACTCGCCGAGGATGTAGCCGGCCCCCAGCACCGCCCCCACCAGCGCGTGGCCCGCGACGGCGCTGCCGCCGCCCAGCCGCGCGAAGTCGACGGGGTCCAGGCCCGCGGTCCACGGGCCCGCCAGCGCGCCCTGGAGCGCGCCGAAGATCGCGCCCGCGGCGGGCATCACCAGCACGCCCCGCCAGGTCTTGTTCGGGCCGAGGACGGGCTGGCCGCCCAGGGTGTGCCCGCGGTCCAGCGGCACCGCCAGGCCCCGGAGCCAGCCCCGCCGCACGACCAGCATGTGCAGCACGCCGGCCAGCACCACCGGCACCGACAGCCAGAGCGCCTGGGCCACCGCCCTCAGCATGGCCGCACCACCTCCACCAGGCCCGCGGTCCCGTCCACCTGGAGCAGGTCGCCGGTGCGGATCCGCCCGGTCGCGCCGGCGGCGCCGAGCACGGCGGGCACGCCCAGCTCGCGCGCGATCACCGCCGCGTGGGAGAGCAGCCCGCCCGAGTCGGTCACCAGGGCGCCGGCCCGGCACAAGAGCGCCGTCCACGCCGGGTCCGCGAACGGCGCCACCAGGATCTCGCCCGCGCGGAGCGAGCGCGCCTCCTCGAACGTCCGCACCACCCTCGCCAGGCCCCGCGCCTGCCCGGGCGAGCACGCGGCGCCGGCATGCGCGCCAGGGCCCACCCGGCGCTCGCCCACCGCCGCGCGCGCGCCCAGCACCGCCGGCGCGTCGAAGGCGGCGAAGCCCCGGCCCTCGCGGAGGCGATCGGCCACGCGGGCGCGCACCTGGGCCGGAGCCAGCCGACCCTCGAGGGCCTCGACGACCTCGGCGGCGCGCAGGGAGAAGACGTCGCCCGCGGCGTCCAGGGCGCCCTGCTCCGCCAGCCGCCGCCCCGCCTCCACCAGCCAGCGCCGCACCAACCAGTACGCGTGCAGCGACCGGTCGCGCATCTCCTCCCGCCACCAGGCCAGGCTCCGGGCGCGCGAGAGGCGCAGCGCGAACAGGGCCCGCTGGACCAACGGCAGCGCCGCCATCACCCGGGCGCGCTCGCGCTCGTGCTCCGGCTGCCCGCGCGCGCCTCCGGCCGCGGCCACCGCCCCGCCCGAGGCCACCGCCTCCGCCAGCGCGCGGCGCGCCTCGTGCCGGTCGTCGCCCCAGCGGGGCACCCGGAGATCCATCTCCCGCGGTCCCCGGTGGGGCCACCGGGCGATCAGCTCGTCCACCGACGCCTCGTCCACCTCGCCGCCGCGCGCGCGCAGGGGAGCGGCCAGCGCCTCCAGGTCCTGGCCGAGGCGGACGTGGGAGACGCCGCCCAGCCCGCCGATCAGCCGCGCGTAGCTGGGGTCGGTGCCGCGCCGCCGCGCCTCGTTCAGCGACAGGCTCAGCTCCAGCTTGGCGTTGGAGAGCGCGTAGACGCACGTCAGGTACAACCGCTCGGTGGGCTCGTGCACGGACGCCAGCACCTCGCGCAGGCCGGCCGCCAGCGCCCCGTCCGGGAGCGCGTCCAGCCCCTGCATCTTCCACCGCTGGGCGCGCGCGGCGTAGCCCGGTGGAACCGCCGCACCTGCCGCAGGATCGCCCCGTAGCTCCACTGCAGGGCCAGCACCGTGGGCAGCGCGCCCAGCACGCTCCGGGCGGTGAGCGGCGGCGCCCGCCCGTCGCCCTCGTACGACGGCGCGATGCCCAGGTCCTCGTCGAAGGCGCGCTCGTTGAAGCCGGGGATCTTCGCCCCGGCGCGCTTGACCTCCCCCACGTTCCAGTACGGCCGCCCGAAGAAGCTCCGGCAGATCCGCGGCCGCTCCTCCTCGCGGAGGAGCCGCAGGCGGAGCAGGTAGGCGCGCATGCTGTCGTCGAACGCGCTCTCGTAGAGCGAAGCCATCAGCGGCGAGCACTCGCCCGCGGCCACGTTGCCCTCGCGGAGGTTGGCGGTGGTCCAGGGGCCGTCCGGCGGCCGCAGCGCGAGCGCGGTGATCGGCCGGGCCTGCAACAGCGTCCACCTCCCCCCGCCGTGCGCCAGCTCCAGGTCGACCGGGCGGCCGAAGTGCGCCTGCACCCGCGCGGCCAGCTGCGCCAGCTCGCCCGGGCCGGAGAGCTCCAGCGCGGGCCCGTCGCCCACCTCGCGCGAGCGCACCTCGCCGCTGCGGCGGTCCAACCGGAAGCGCCACGGCCGGACCCGGCCCGACACCAGCGCCTCGCCGCTGCCGGCCGTCATCTCCAGGAGCGCCTCGCCGTCCGAGCCGCCGTCCGGCGCGACGGTGAAGAGGACGCCGGAGGCATCGGCCAGGACCTGCTGCTGGACGATCACCGCCATGCTCGCGCCGCCGGCGCCGGCGCGGCGCAGGTGCACGGACGCGCCCTCGTCCCACAGCGAGGCCCAGCAGGCGCGGACCGCGTCCAGCACGGCCTCTTCGCCGGTCACGCCCAGCACGGTGCGGTACACGCCGGCGAAGCTGTGCCCCTCCAGGTCCTCGTGGGTGCCGCTGGAGCGCACGGCCAGCGGCGCGACGCCGGGGAGCCACTGGCGCAGCGAGGCCAGCAGCAGCGCCCGCAGCGACGCCGGCCAGGGCGCCTCCAGCAGCGCGGCCCGGAAGCGCGAGAGCTGAGGGCCCATCACGCTGCGGGACAACAGCTCGCGGCCGAAGGCGAGCCCGGTCTCCTCGAGGTACGCCTCCAGCGCCGCGGTGGTGACCACGAACCCCGGCGGCACCGCGAAGCCGGCCCGCGCCAGCTCGGCCAGGGACCAGGCCTTGGCGCCCGCGGCGTCGCGGTGGGCGACGGCGGCCTCCAGCGGCACCACGAGCGGCGCTCCTGCCGAGGGACGGCGGCTGACGGCTGCGCGGGTCATGCGGACACCTCCGTGGCCCGCAGGGCTTTCGCCCCGCGCGGCGCGAATGGCTTGAGCCAGATCACCAGCAGCGGCGTGAGGAACAGGTCGGCGAGCACCGCCGCCAGGAGCGTGGCGCCGATCAGCAGCCCCAGGTGCGCGGGGCCGAGGAACGAGGAGAGCATCAGCAGCAGGAACCCGCTCGAGACCGCGAAGGTGGTGAGCAGCATGGGGAGGGCGACCTCGCGCATGCACGCCATGGCCGCCGTCCGGTGCGGGTCCTCGCCCGGCTGCGCCGCGGCGCGCGCGGCGGCGTAGTGGCCCTTGAGCCGGGAGAGGAGCTGGATGGTGTCGTCCTCGGCGATCACCAGGGTGATGGAGAACAGCACCACCGTCACCGGCTTGAGCGCGATGTCCAGCGCGGCCATGAAGCCCAGCACCAGCAGCACGGGCGCCACGTTGGGGATGATGCCGATCACCCCCAGCCGCCAGGAGCGCAGCAGCAGGCACATCACCACGAAGGAGACCAGCAGCGAGCCGGCGAAGCTGCCCAGAAGGCCGCTCATCAGCGCGTCGTTCACGTCCTTGAAGATCCGCGCCTGGCTGGTGGCGTAGACGTGGGCCCTGGGGCCGGGCCGCGCGTCCAGGGCGGCCTGCTCGGAGGCGATCCAGCCGTCGATGTGGGCGAAGATCTTCTCCACGCACTCCGACCCGCAGTCCATCACCCGCGCCTGCACCGCCAGGGCGCGCCGGTCGCGGGAGAGCACGTCGTCCAGAAGCCGCGGGTCGTCCAGGCGGTTCAGCTGCCGCTTCAGGTCGCCCGGCCGGCCCAGCACCTCGCCCAGGTCCGACGAGCCGCCCAGCGCCACCGAGGCGTGGCGCACGAAGTCGCCCAGCGACACCGCGTGGCCGATCTCCGGGATGGCCCGCATCATCGCCGCGCCGCGGTCGGCCAGGCGCACCAGGTCCGGGTCGAGCGCCGCCCCGGGCTCGCCCTCCGTCTCGATGTAGAGCGCGATGGGGAGGACGCCGCCGTGGGCCCGCTCGGCGGCGCGCAGCTCCTGGGCCAGCGCCGAGCCCGGCCGCAGGTCGTCGAAGACGTAGGAGACGGTGCTGATCCGGGTGCCCGCCGCCACCGAGGCCAGCAGCAGCGCCGCCGCGATCCCCACCACCCGCGCCGGGCGGCGGTCGAGCTGGACCGCGATCCAGGCGGTGAGCGCGTCCAGGCGCCGGATGACCCACGGCGCGCGGGCGGGCGCGGCGGCCGGCTCCGGGGCCCCGGCCTTGCCGGGCAGGAACGAGAGCACCACCGGCAGGATGGTGACGTTGGCCACCCAGACCAGCAGGACGGAGATGGCGGCGGCGACGCCGAACTGGAGGATGGCGGTGATGTTGACGGCGACCAGCGAGGCGAACCCGCAGGCGACGACGATCTCGGTGAGCAGGCACGGGATGGCGGAGTCCGCCAGCGCCAGGGCGGCCGCCTCGCGCGGCGGCTGGCCCGCGCGACGCTCGCCGAGGAAGTGGTGGATGAGGTGGACCGTGTCCGAGACGCAGATGATCATCACGATGATCGGCAGGACGCTGACCATCATGGAGATGGGGTAGCCCAGCGCGCCCAGCACCCCGTAGGACCACGCCAGCGAGAGCAGGATGGTCAGCAGGCCCGCGGCCACCGCCCGGACGTCGCGGAAGGCCAGCGCCAGCAGCACCGTCACCGCCAGCAGCGCCAGCGGCACCAGCGTCCCGGCGTCGCGGGCGATCATCGCGGCGAAGCTGGCGCGGAGCGCGGGCACGCCGGAGAGGATGCGGCGGTCGCCCAGGTCGCCGTGGCGGTCCAGCACCGCGCGCAGGTCATGGGAGATCCGCTGCCGGCCCTCGTCCGTCCCCGCCACCTTCGGGTCCAGCCGGAGGACGATGGAGACCGAGCCGCCGTCCGGCCCCACCACGTTGCGCGCGAAGAGCGGGTCCGTGGAGAGCACCTTCCGGGCGTAGGCCAGCCGGGCGTCGTCCACCTCCGGCCCGGGCAGCAGCGGCAGCAGGCGCGGGCCGTCCACCTCCATCGTCACCGTGCGCGCGGAGGTGGGGCCGATCACCTCGTCCACCGAGGGGGTGCGCGCCAGGTCGGCCTCCAGCGACTTCAGGCGCCCGAGGGCGTCGCGCTCCAGCAGGCCGCGGCCCTCGACGATGACCACCGCGCGGGTGTCCTCGTACGGGAACTCGGCCTTGAACCGGTCGTACACCTTCCGCGCCGGGTCCCACACCGGGAAGAGCAGCTCCACCGAGTAGTCCGGCCGCACCTTCACCGCCTGCGAGGCCAGCGCCGCGGTCAGCGCCGCCACCCCGGCCAGCACCCAGCCGCGCCGCCGGATCACGGCGCGAGCCCAGGTCACCTGCCGCGAGGGCTCGCTCATCGGGTCACCCCTTGGCGCGTCACCCGCCCGGTGCCGCCGTCGATCTCCAGCAGCTCGCCGTCGCGGATCAGCCGCGTGGCGGAGGCCACGCCCACCACGGTCGGGATGCCCAGCTCGCGCCCGATGATCGCGGTGTGGGAGAGGATGCTGCCGCGCTCCACCACGATGCCGCCGGCGGTGGCCATCAGCATCACCCAGCCCGGGTCGGTGGACGGGGCCACCAGGATCTCCCCGTGGACGCTGACGCCGGGCCGCGGATCCAGCACCACCTTGGCCGGGCCGCGCATCACCCCGCCGCCGCACCCGATGCCGGCCAGCGAGCCGTCCGCCGCGGGCTCCGTCCGGGCGGCCGGCGCCTCGTCCACCCAGGTCCGCGCCGCGACGATGCCCCGGAGGGTCCGCCGCGGCGGCGCCTCGCGCGACCGGCAGCTCTCCAGCTCCACGCGCCGCAGCGCCACCAGCGCCTGCAGGTCCTCCGTCACGCCGTGCCCGCGCACGGCGCCGGCGATCTCGTCCTGGGCGAGGAAGAAGACGTCCTCGGCGCCCTCCAGCAGGCCCGCCTGCGAAAGCCGGAGACCGAGCGCGCGGAAGATCCGCCGGGCCATCCCGAACGCCCGGCTTCGCGCCAGGCGGAGGTTCTCGCGGAAGCGCACGCTGCGCCGCGCCGCCTGGAGCACCCAGCGCAGCACCCGCCGCCGCACCGGGTGGCCGCGGAGCGCGCGGCGCAGGCGCTCCTCGCCTTCCTCGCGCAGATCGCGCTCGCCGTCGCGGCCGGCGCGGGCGCCCGACGGCTGCTCCAGGCAGCTCCGCAGCGCGGCCAGCAGCGGCGCCGGATCCTCGTCCAGCGAGGGCGTCTCCAGCTTCAGCTCCTGCACGGTCCGGTCGCGGTACTTCGCCAGGTGGGCCTCCAGCGCCGCGCGGAAGTGGGCCATGGGCGCGCCGGAGCGGATGCGGGAGACGATCTCCAAGGGGGAGAGGTCTTCCCGGCGGAGGAGCGCCTCCACCTCCGGGGTGCGCCGGGCCAGCTCCGCCAGCTCCAGCAGCGAGACCAGCGGGCCGAGGCTGTCCATCTCCCGGTCGCCGCAGAAGAGCGCGTTGAGCAGCGGCTGGGGCGCCAGGTCCGTCCAGCGGCCGATCAGCCGCTCGGCGAGCGCGTAGAGCTGCTGGGCGAAGAAGTCGTTGACCAGGCCGACCGCGAACGGCTCGAACAGCTCGCGGCCGAGCGACTCCAGCCGGTCGAGCAGCGCGTGCGCGTCCTGGGCGGAGAGGTCGGCGCGGCGCTCCTGCGCCTCCAGCGACTCGACGCCGGCCAGGAGCCCGGCCACGTCGCGCTCCAGCGTGGCGAACGTGCGGGCGATCCGGAGCGCGACGCGGGCAAAGCGCAGCGGCGCGCGGCGGCGGCGCGGGCCGTCCTCCGGGCGCTCGCCCTGGATGCCCAGCGCCTTCTCCCAGGCGGGCAGCGCGCCCTCGAACCCGGGCACCAGCCGGTACAGCCGGTACCAGCTCAGCAGGTTGTAATAGACGTGGCCGTCGGCGTAGGCGACCAGGTTGCCGAAGAGCGAGTCGTGCTCGCGGATGAGCGGCTCCGGGATGCCGAAGCGGCGCGCCGCCTCGCGGAAGGTCCGCTCGTAGGCGTCGCGGGCGAAGGTGAACGTGAGCGGAGTGACCAGGCCCGGATAGCTCTCCACGACGTTCGAGCTGTCCAGCACCGTGACGCGCCGCTCGGGCGGGGGCGGCAGCGAGGTGATCGGCCGGGCCTGCAGGACGTGGAGGCGGCGGTCGCCGTCCAGCGCCCACTCCAGGTCCACCGGCGCGCCCAGGGACTCCTGCACCGAGCGCCCGGCCGCGGCGATGGCCCGCAGCTCCTCGTCGCGCAGCGCGGGCGCGTCGCCCTCTTCGGCCGGCACCGGGGCCAGGCGCGTGCCGGCGCCGCGCTCGGGGTCCAGCTCGACGCGGGAGCGCTTGGGGCGGACCTCGCGCGCGAGGACCTGCCCGCCGTCGAGCGAGACGCGGAAGGTGTCGCACTCCACCTGGCTCTGGACGACGCCTTCCCCGAGCCCCAGGCCCGCGGTGATCAGCGCGATGGAGCGCTCGCCGGTGACCGGGTCCGCGGTGAACGTCACGCCCGAGACCGCGCTGTCCACCATGCGCTGGACCAGGACCGCGATCCGCAGCGGGGCGGAGGGCAGCCTGCGGGCGCGGCGGTACCAGCGCACGCGCTCCGAATTCGCGGAGGCGATGCAGGACTCGATGGCCTCGGCCAGGCCGGCGCGGCGGACGTGGAGGAACGACTCGAGCTGGCCGGCGAACGACGCCGTGGCGCCGTCCTCCTCCACGGCGGACGAGCGCACCGCCACCCGCGCCTCGACGCCGAAGAGCTGGTCGAAGGCCTCCAGGGCGGCGGCCTGCGCTCCAGGCGAGAGCTTCCCCGCGCGCGCCGCCTCCTGGCAGCACCGCGCGGTGAGGACGAACCAGGCGGGCACCGGGAGGGCCAGCTCCTGGAGCCGGGCGAGCTGGTACGCCTTGGCGCCCAGGGCCTCGCGCTCGAAGGGGGACGGGCCGTCACACCGGATGACCCAGGGGCCGGCCGGACCACCGGGGATGTCGTCCATGGCGAGGCTGCGGGCGAGGGTCATGCGCCCTGGAAGAGCAAACGCCGCACCATTCGCCGCCGGGCGAAAGGGCGAGCGCGCCCCGCGCGGCGCCGTGCGTTTCCGCGATGTTGGGGCCTGCCCTCGATTCCGCTTCCACTGGATCGCGCTCCGGGCGTGAAGGGCGCAGCACCGGCCGATGCACAGGTTGTGCATCCGGCGGCATGGTCCAGGCAGGGCCTCCCCAGGGCCGGCGGGCGGTACGGCGCCTGCATCGGGTGGGGGCATGAAATCCTCGATGGCCGTTTCCATGAGTGACGCGTTCACACCTCGCGCGCGGCCGACCACCGCCGGGCGGCTGATGGACTACATCGCCGCGCAGTTTCCGCCGGCGGTCTACGTGCCCTCGTCGGTGGCCAGCTTCCTGTCGGTCTACCTCTCGCTGCAGGCGCTGGCCCTCCCGGGGCGGATGGTGGTGTCGCTGCGCGCGGCGGCCGGAGCGGCGTCCGTGCTCCTGTTCATGCTGCTGCTGCGCGTGAATGACGAGCTGAAGGACCTGGACAGCGACCGGCGCCTGGCGAGCGAGGGCGACGCCCGGTACGTGAACCGGCCCACCGTCACCGGCCGCGTGCGCCCGGAGGACCTCCATGCGCTGCGCGCGCTCTGCACCGGAGCGCTGGTGGTGCTCAACGTGGCGCAGGCCAGCCTCTGGGTGCTGCTCGGTTTCGCGGTGACGTACGGGGTGATCTGGCTGTCGGCGCGGTGGTTCTTCTGGCCGGCGATCCGCAGCAACCTGCTGCTGGCGTTCGCCACGCACAACCCGATCACGCTGGTGGTCGGCCTCTACGTGATGAGCGTGTTCGCGGCGGACTTCGGGGCCGGGCGGATCGGGGGCGGCGCGCCGTGGGTGATCCTCACCGCGTGGCTGCCGGTGGCGGCGTGGGAGCTGTCGCGGAAGGTCCGGCCGCCGGGAGCGGAGACGTCGTACCAGACGTACTCGTCGATGCTGGGCTGGAAGGTGGCGGCCTGGCTGCCGGCGGTGGTGGTGAGCGCGGGCGCGGCGTGCGCCCTCCAGGTGGCCGGCGCGGTGGGGCTGGGACGCGCGTTCCCCGTGGCCGTGGTGGCGGCGGCGCTGGTGGTGATCGGCGCCTGCGCCCGATTCCGCCTGCGCCCCACCGCCCGCTCCGCCAACCTGCGGCCGGTGGTGGAGCTGTTCGCGCTGGTGACCACGGTGGGCCTACCGGTGGCGCTGGTGATCGCGCGGGGGTGGACCTTCACCACCGCCGTCCACTGATCACCGGTCCCCGGGCGCGCGGACGGCCTCGACCCTGACCTTGCGGCGATCCTCGGGTTTGCCTTTGCGCAGCGCCCAGCCGACCACGGGAGAGAGCGCCAGGTCATCGCCCTGGGAGACGCCGAGTACGCAAGGCGTAGTCCTGCTCAGAGCTTGTGCGTCACCCGGGCGTAGAAGTACCGCCCGTAGAAGTCGTAGCTCGGGTCGACCTGGACGAGCGCGTTGTAGATGGGCGGCGGCGGCGTGCCAAGGAGGTTGGTCACGCCCAGCGCCAGCGTGCTCTCACCCGCCGCCGTGGCCAGGGTGTACGCGACGTTCACGTCCACCGTGGCGTAGGGCCCCACCTGGCGCGAGAGCGGCTCCGGCTGGCTTGAGTCCTCGACCGTGCAGGTGACCTCGCACTCCTTGAAGCTCCCGATGTAGCGGAGCCGGGCGCCGGCGCGGAGCGCGTCCTTCCTCCAGGCCACGCCCAGGTTGCCCTTCCACTCCGGATGGAGGCCGTCGAGGTCGTAGGTGCCGCGCGCGTCCACCCGGCGGCCGCCCGACATCTCCTGGGTGAAGGCCAGCAGGTAGGTGAGGTCCGCGTCGATCAGGAACGTCCCCAGCGGCGTCCTCGGCTCGTACCGCGCCGCCAGGTCGATGCTGGAGACCCGGTTGCCGCCCACGTTGGTGAGGGTGTCGACGATGTTGGTGATGAAGTGGTTGGCGTCGCGCTGGATCAGCGAGCAGTGCTCCGGCTTCCGGCCCGCCTCCGCCGGGAAGCAACTGTCCAGGATCACCGCCGAGCCGATGACGCCGAACGCGCCCTGCACCACCACGTTGGAGTAGTCCACGGTGAGCGAGAGGTCCTTCACCCAGCGAGGCTGCAACACCGCTCCCACCGTGAGCACGTTGGCGGTCTCCGGCTGGAGGTCAGGGTTGCTCCCCACGCGCGCGCGGAGACTGGCGCGGTCGTCGAAGTGGTCGTCGGGCACGCCGTTCGCGTCACACGCCAGGTCCACCGGCGTCCCCTGGGCGCGCGACTGTCCGGGCACGTCCGCGGAGCAGGGGTCTCTCACCACCGCGAAGCTGTCGGAGGTGCCCGAGAACAGGCTGACGATGTCCGGCGCCCGGAACGCGGTGGAGAAGGTCCCGCGCAGGTTCACGTCTCGCACCGGCGAGAAGCGGCCTCCCAGCCTGTAGGTGAGGTGGGTGCCGACGGTGTCGTAGCTGGCAACGCGCGCGGCACCGTTCAGCTCCAGGATGCGGCGCCCATTCCCCTGGCCGCCCGGCGCCGCCTCCGCCAGCACCGGGACGGAGAGCTCCAGGTAGCCCTCGCTGGTGACGAAAGCGCCCTCGACCTTGCTCTCCGTGATGCCGATGGCGTCGGCGGTGAGAGGGTCTGGGAGGTGCGCCCCGTGCTCGCGGCGCACCTCATAGCCCACCGCCAGCTCCACCGGCGCGGTGCCGGGCCCCAGCTGGAACAGCGTGCCGCTCACGGTGGTCTGCGCAGCCAGCATCTCGTTGAGGCCGCGCTGCGTGCCGGTGAAGGTCAGGTTGGCCGCCTGGTCCTCGGTGATCGACCCGGCGCCGCCGAACAGGTCGAGCGGGACGCATCCTTCGATCTCGTTCCCCGGCCTGCCGCAGCGGGCCTCGCCGGTGGCGGGGTCCTGGAAGCTGGGCCCCAACGCGTTGGCCAGCTGGCTCCTGCGGAGGTGGCCCTCACTCAGCCAGACGCTCTGGTTGCGGCCGTAGCTCGCCGACAGGTCGAAGCTCCACGGCGTGGGCGTGTGGAAGAGGCTCATCTGGCCGGCCATGCCGGTCACCACCCGGAAGGTGTCCTGGTCCTGGGTGTCCGTCCGGTTCTTCGTCTCCACCATCCGGCGGGCGATGTTGTCGAAGTCGCGGCCGAACGGGTTGTAGACGTTGTCGCGGGAGACCACGATGCCCTCGTTCAAGGTGAACAGTGGCTCGGCCGCCAGCTGCTGCCTGGAGGAGCGGTGGTTGTAGGAAGCCTCGAAGTAGCCGCGCGCGCTGTCGCTGAAGCGGTACTCGCCCACCGCGAACAGGTTGACCCTCTGGCTGGGCGTGACCAGGTAGCTCTCCGGTTGGTAGTTGTAGAAATCGCCGCCGTCCTCGATGAGACCGGTGTTGCGGAAGGCGCGCCACTGCTGGCTGGCGGCGTCCAGGGTGAAGCGGTGGACGCCGGGATTGGCCGCCACCAGCGCGTTCCAGGTCGCGTTCCCGTCCTGCTGGGCGGGGGCCACGGTGATCGCCCCCTGCGGGGTGGCGGAGCTGCCCTGCGTGACCACGGAGCCGGTGGCGAAGTCGTAGAGCCAGGCGAACTTGCTGAAGCTCCGGCTCCCCGCCATCACCTGACCCTGCCGGTAGAAGCCGCCGGAGATGAGCACGTTGCCCTTCTCCATCGCCAGCCCCGTGATGGCGGAGAGGTCGATCAGCATGCCGTCGCCCTGCTGCGAGCTCCCATAGAAGGCGCTGACCTCGGCGCCGGAGTAGTCCTTGCGCGTGATCAGGTTCACCACACCGGCGATGGCGTCCGAGCCGTAGACCGCGGAGGCGCCGTCCTTCAGGATCTCCACCCGCTGGATGGCGAAGGTCGGGATGGTGGTGAGGTCCACGCCGGGGTCGGCGCCGGTCCCGCCGGAGACGAACCGGCGGCCGTTGAGCAGCACCAGGGTGCGCGGCGAGCCCAGGCCCCGCAGGTTGAGCCGGATCGAGCCGTCACCGCCGTTGTTCACCTGCGTGTTGAGGCCATTGGCTTGCTGTGGGATGGCCTGGAGGATGTCGCCGATGCTGGGGTGCCCGGCGGAGTCGATCTGCGCCCTGCTCACTACGGTGACCGGCGCGGCGGTCATGAGCTCGGCGCGCGGGATACGCGAGCCGGTGACGATGATGGTCTCGTCGAGATTCTCCGCCGGCGGCGTGGTGGGATCGCCCGCGGCGGCGGCCTCGGGCGGCTGCGCGGGTGGTGAATCCCCGGCGGGCGCGGCGGTTGACCAGGTGAACGACGACACGGCGGCGAGCGCGGCGAGTGCGCGGACTTGGAGTCGGGGCACGTTCTCGAGCCTCCTGCCGGGCGGCGCGCTCCTGCGGTGGTCGTGGATTGTCACATTCCCCGGTCCCGTCTCCAACCTCGACCTCGGGCCACGCGACCGGTCAGTCGCAGGCACGGTGAAGCGCGGGCGGGATGGCGGCTCGCTCCCGCGGGCTTTCATTTTGCCCCGGGCGAGGTGGAGGATCCGGAAGCCCATGCCTATCCTCCCGCGATCCGGCCGCATCTACCTCGTCTACGCGGCGATCGGCCTCTTCGACCTGGCGCGCGTGCTCTGGCCGCCCAGCCCGCGGCCAGCCGACGAGATCGAGCCCTCCTGGCTGTTCCACCGCGCGCGCGTGGTCGGCCTCGCGCATACCGAGAAGGTGCTCCGGTACAGGATCGCGACCTACCGCACGTACCCCAGCGGGATTCCGATCGGCGAGCCGATCGAGGTCGAGCCGTTCGTGCTCATCCCGCTGAACGTCCCCGACCGCTCCGAGGGTCGCCTCACGCTGCTCGAGCTCCCGGCGGACGCCCCCGCGCTCGCCTCCGACTTCGACGGCGTGGAATACACCGGGCTCCTCGGGCCGGTCCCGGACGACCTGTGGGTCCACGTCCCGCAGACGAAGGGTGGCCCGCGCCCGATGCGGCTCCAGCCCTCCGCGGCGCCCTCGGTGGTCGTCTCCCTGTTCATCCTCGCCGGCGTGGCGTGGGCGCTGCGGATGCTGCGCAAGGCGGAGCGCCGCGGGCTGCAGTCCACCGGAATGTCGGGCCTGTGCTTCTTCCTCGCCCAGCTCCCGGTGCTCTACCTGCTCGCTGTTCGCCTGCGCCTGCACCCCGCCGGGAATCAGCTGGCGCCCTGGGCGCTGGCGGCCTTCTTCCACGCCCTGCTGTTCGCCGGCGCGCTGATGACCATGCGCGTCCCCCGCCCCGACGACGACGCCAGCGCGCCGCTCTCCGACGAGGCGTTCGCGGCCGCCTCCGCGGCGCACGACGAGCTGCTCTCCAGGCGGGGCCGCTGATCTCCTAGAAGCTCCAGCCTACGCCCAGCTCCGTCCGCGCCTGGAGGCTCCACACCGCCGAGGAGGCCGGCCCGGCGGGTTGACCTGCTGGAAGAAGCGGTGCACCTCCGGACCGGCGGCGAGCTGGATCGTGAAGCCGGGCTCCAGGATCGCGGTGAACCCGAAGAGCACCGCGCCCCGGACCCCGGAGCTATGGCCCTGGACCGGCTGCGCGCCCGGCACCGGCACGGCGGGCCCGAAGGTGGACTGCTCGTAGTGAGCACCCATCCGCATTCCCACCCACGGGCCGGCCAGCGCGCGGCTGACCAGGTACCGCGTGAGGCCCAGGTCGAGGCCGGCCCCCCAGATGGTGGATCGAGCGCCTACCGAGCCGAGCGTGTCCGAGATGTTCGCGACGCCTCCCAGGGCGGCGGTGACTGCCCAGGACTCGGAGAGCGCCCGCGCGTACGCGACAGCGATGCCCCCAGGCTGCGGCTGGAAGAGGAGCTGGTTCTCGCGGAGGGTGGGCGCGGGGGCTCCCTCCGGAGGGGCGGCGGCGAGCGCGACGACGGCGGCGATGAGGGCGAGGTGCATGCGGGATCTCCGTGGGTGAGGTGGTGCCCGCGGCGAAGCAAGGCGCGTGCGAGGGCCGGCCGACCACGTGATCGTGCGCGCTTGTGCATCCGCGGACGGCGCGCGCCCGCCTGGATGTCCTTCCTCGCGGACGTGGTGCGCCAAATTGGCGGGCCCCTGGCGACGCCCGACCGCGCGTTCTACGAGCCGTGGGTGTCTTCCTCCGTGGGGGCGAACGCGGTCCTCCCCTTGAAGAGCCCGTACATCGAAGGGAGGAGCACCAGCGCGCCGAGCAGGAGCGCCGCCGTCAAAGGTCGCAGCGTGGAATCGGGCGCCGCGGCGCCGCGGATCGTGAGGTCGGGGCTGATCAGGTACGGGTACTGGGTGGCACCCCATCCGGCGAGGACCAGCGCCCAGGGCCGCCATGAACTGAAACGCCGGGTGGACGATGGGGTGCGGCCAGTCGGCGCGGGCGAACGCTTCGATGCCCTGGACGACCGCGGCGCGGTCACCGTAGGCGAGCCACGAGATCGCCGGCGTCATCGAAGAGTTGGTGGCCACCCCGCGCGTTGAGAACGGAAGGCCCTGCCGGAGCTACTCGACGAGGGTCGACCTTGCAGCCAGGCGCCAGAGCAAGGAGCGGGCCGCACTCTGCTCCCACCAGACCGTGCCGGTTTCGATGGCGCGCAGCAACTCACCGATCGCCTCGGCTGGGGCGAGGTCGACCATGGCCGTCCTCGCCATGGTGCGCACGAGCGGACTAGACGCGGAGAGCAGGGACCGGGCGTTCTCGAGCAGCGAGAAGTCCGGGCGATCCGACATGACGAACAACGCCCAGGAACGGATCAAATCCACCGGATCGTGAAGCAGGGATCGGAGGCTCTGCCTCAAGAGTTCCTGGTCATCGGTGCTCAGGCGAAAACCTGATGGCCGCGCGGGTCCCTGGAGCTCCTGCTTGAGGAACGCTCCGGCCCAGACTGTCGCTGCGAAGCGGACCTTCCATGACTCCGACTGGAACATCCGGTACAGGAGCCCCACCGTCGGCGTGGTCCCACCCGGCCGCAGGTCAGGTGATGCAGCCATCGTGACGATCGCCAAGGTCGCCACCAGGCTGATGCGCGTCAGGGGCGCGATCGACGCAACCATCTCCATCAGGTCGTCATCGGCCAAAGCCTCGCGCCGCGACCATTTCTCCCTCCAGGGCTTCAGCAGCTCGATGAGGGACTCGCCCATCCGCGCGAGCGCGCCAATTTCCTCTCTCAGCCCATCGAGCACCTTCCCCAGCTCGCCTTCCGCGCGGAGCTCCGGCTCATCGCCTTCGACCAGAGCGGCGATCTTCCGGAGGAGCGGGCTCGCCGCGTCCACCCCGCGCGCTTCACAACGAGCTCGCGCCACGTCGTTCGCCTTGCCTCGGTCGACCGCCGCGAGCATCCCCAACGCAGACAATCGCACCAGAACATCGCGGTGGTGACACAGCTCCAGCAGCGACTCGACATTCGGTTGCTGCTTGAGCGCAAGGAGAACACCCGCAGCCGCGAGCCGCATCAGCGGAGACGTTGCTCGCTCCGCGGCCCGGAGCGCGTCCAGTTGCTCCACCGCCTCCAGGCGCCAGAGGAAATAGAGCGCCTTGAGCTGCACGCGCTGGTCATCGGCCTCCAGCGCCCGTGCCACGAGACCGACGAGTTCTTCCCTGAAGTCGGTCAGGGCCAGCTCACGCGCGACCGGTTCGACTGCTTCCAGCGGCATCACGCGGATCCAATCACCCAGGGCCTTGGCCACCTGCTCCCGGGTCGAGGCGCGCAAAGCGTCTCCGGCGTCCGCCGCGAGGAGCGCCGCCAGGGGCACCTGCTTTCGAAGCACGTCCGTCAGCCAGCGGCCCTTGCCCTCGATTCGGAAGCGCAACACGTCCTCGATGAAGAGCCGGGTCTTCTCGGCCCGTTTCTGGACGAGCGCCATGTAGCCCACGCCCAGCCGCACCACCTCTTCCCAGCGGGGATCGAGCAGGTGCTCTAACGCTACCTCCTGGAAACGCTCCAAGGAGTGGAGGCCGACCGCGGCGAAGAACTCCTGGAACGTCAAATGGAGGAAAGCCCACTGCCCCGGCCCGCGCTCCAGCAGCAACTGGACGTCCTGTGCCGACCTCTGGAGGAACTCCCGCGCCGCTGTCCGGGCCTCTCCCTGACCCACCCCATCCCGCTCCTCGATCACCCGCGACAACGTGTCGATCAGGAACGCTTCCGGAGCCACTCCCGCTGGCCACCGGCGGTGCATCTCCAGTGCGAGCTCGCCGAGCACCGGGACGGCCTCTTCCTCGTAGCGAATGTCGCGCCGGGCCTCAGCTCCGGCGACTACCCGGCGCACGTTCCCCCACGTCTCACAGAGCGTCCGAGCGAATACCTCGTACGCCTGAACCCGGTGCCGGGGGAGCTGCCCCTCGGCCCGGTGAATCACCACGAGCGAAGACAACAGGAAAGGGTTGGCGGCCAGCCCGCGCAGACGCGGATTGCTCAGGAGCGCGTCCAGCAACCTCTTCGACGCTTGGTCCGCTCCGGCGTCATCGGAAGAGCCGGTCTCCCAACTCCGGTACGCGCGGTTGAAGAATGTGACGTAGCGGCGGATCTGCTCTTCCTGGAATGGCCCGAGGACGACCTCCACGCGGCCCTGAAGGCTGAAGCCCGGGTATCCCACCTGCCTGGACGACACCACATAGCGGTTGGCCGGGTACCGCGCCGTGAGTTCCTCCAGCCAGCGCAACACGGTCTCCCGCTCATGACCGGCCACTTCGTCCAAGCCGTCCAGCAACACGAGGCAAGCCCCTCCCGCCAGGTGCCGCCGCAGGAGCTCACCGAGCTCCGCCGCACGCCCGGCCTGGCGGTCCTCGAAGTATCGGGCGAGAGCCTCCTCCACCGAAGGTGCGCCTCCGAGCGCCCTGCGTACTTCGGCGAGACGGCCGACGCTGACCATGAGCGGGAGGAGCCGCTCGGCGAGACCGGTCTTCTCCGCGAGCCGCAGTGGTCCACCCGCGGCCACGACTGCCAGCCAACGCATCAGGGTCGTTTTCCCCGAGCCAGGATCCCCCAGGACCACCAGCGCACGGTGTCTGGCGAACAGCTCTGCGAAGGACTTCGCTGATGGCTCCAGCCGCGTACGCCCCTGGAACGGTGGCAGGGTCAGCAAGGTCTGTATGCCCCGATCGAGGGGCGCACCCGTTCGCAGGAGCTCCATCGCTCCGGTGGCCGCCTCCGGCAGCAGGCCCACCGCACGCCGGACGTAGACATCAGGAGCCACGAAGACATCCAGCACGTCCAGGCTGGGCGGTTGCTTCTTCTGGACCGGGAAGCCTACGTAGCGGAGTTGCCGAATCTCCGGCTCGTTCACATAGCGCCGCAGTGATTCTCGTAGCGCCAACTCCTTCGCCACGGGGCTGGTCTCGTCCACGTGGGCCGCGTCAGACGGGAACCCGTAGACAGGCAATTGCGGCCGGAGTCGCTCCACCCCCAGGAGCCTGGCCTGCTCGCGCTCGAGACGAGGCAGGGTCAGATACACGTCCTCGCTGAGAACGATGACATTGGTGGGCACCATCTCCGCGAGTCGTGCCTGCCATTCGATCTCTGGATGGACCGGCCCCGCTGGGCTCCAGGGCACGACAGCGCCGTGGACGGCCAGCCGAACCGGAAGCGCGAGATCAGCCTGCATGCGCTCGAGCAGCACCTGCGCGACCGCGAAGGCCCGTTCGGCGGCCGACCTTCGCGTGTCCCCTTTGAAAAACAACGTCACCGCGTCGTCCCGCCACCACAGGGGCTGCGCTGCGCCCGAGCTGGCGGCGATATATTCAACGCCGGAAACGTATCGGGCCCGCTCGCGGCCACCCCCCATCCATTCTCCCAACCGTGCACTCAGGTCCGGTTGGGCCCGACTGATCCGCACGAAGGCCAACAGCACCGGCTCGCCGGGGGGCGTGCTCTCCCACCATGGTCCTGTCTCGGGAGAGGGCGGGGGGAGGGCGCTCACTCCCCGGTCTCCCCGGACCATCGGATCACCAGCTTGAAATGCCCGTCACCGGCGGTGATCTCCGGCCGCGGCAGCCCTCGCGCCTTCAGCGCCGCGATCAAGGCAGGGACGCCCATGCCGATGTTCTCCCGGCGGCGGGCCCGGGCCAAGAGCCCCGCCAACGCGGGGTTGCGTCGCTGAGAAATCCCGCCGATACAGATTCCATCGATGGTGAGCTGGTTCAGCAATTCTCCTGGATTGACGAGCTCGACCCGATCGTCGAAGACGAAGATCCTCACCTGCGAAGGGGCCCGGTAATCCCGGTGTGACACCGCATTCAGGACCGCCTCGCGGAAGACCTCCTCCGGGATGCCTTCTTCTTTTCGTTCGATCCCCACCACGCGCGACGGCGCCCGAGCGGTCCTCTTGAGGAACCCTACCGCGGCGTCGATCTGATCCAGGAGCCTTCCCTCGATCTCTTGCCGGTCGGCGAAATCCCACTGCATCTCGCGCCCCTGGAAGAGCACCGCCGAGATCCGCGCATCCGGGATCCAGTTTTGTGGCTTTCGACCAAAGAGGAGCATGCCCGTGACGGTGGGGACTCCACCATGATCCACGCAGTGGAGCTCCGTGAGCAACCGGACCCATCTCGCCTCCAAGTCGGGCTCCTGGTAGATTTCAGACAGAAAGCTCCGAGCCACCTCTGTCTCGAGATCATCCAGGGTGGCCCCTTCGACAGGTTGCTCGTCGTAATGGTAATTGGCCGACTGGAGCAGGCGAATCAGCTCTTCTCGCCGGGCCTCTCGTGACCGGTTCACGTCACGTATGTAGTACTTGCCGCCTACATGGTACGGGCGATCCGGACTGAACGGTCGCACAGTCACTACCAACACGATGACGGCGCGGACCTCGATCTTCTCGATGTCGCAGATGGTGGCGGGTTGGATATTATGTTCACAGGCTTGGCTGACCTGTCGCATCAGCGCGTCAACCTGCGTCACGTCCCCCGCCCCCGTGATGTCCCCGTCGTCCTCCACGCCCAGAAAAAGATGGCCTCCCCTGGAGTTGGCGAGCGCGGTGATGGACTTGGCGATATCCTTGGCATCGATCTGATAGCTATTCTGTACCAAGCCTTTGAACTCGGTGACGGAGTCCTCACCAAGCCGCGCGCGTTTTTCAACCTCTTCAGCCGTCATTGTGGACATCTTGACCCTGGCGGCGTCCGCCCGTCCACAGGAACAAGGAGGAAGCGTCCAGAGGACCGGCGGCCGGCGGATCGCCAGGCGGCGGCCCGCGAGGTTGGTCGACTTCGCGCGGGGTCGACCTCCAAGCGCTCCGCCAGCTGACCCGAGAGCCAGCCACCCACCGCCTCCTCCCGCAAGCCCAACTCTCCCCCCGGCGCCCGAAGCCTCCGAGGAGCGACTCTACACCTGGCAGCCCCCGGAATCCTCCACATCGCCACCCACGGCTTCTTCGTAGAGGACGGCCGTGGGCCTCCCAGCGTGCGCGCTGGGCGCCCAGAGTTGGAAGAGCGCGGACGCTGATGGAGAGCCCTGCTCTCGCGGGGTGCTCAGCTGGAGCGTCCCTCCTACTGGCACCGTTCATCGTCCTCGGCCGGGATTCCCCTCTCCGCGGCTTCGTCTCCGCTGCCGAGCAACCCTGGGCCCTATTCGTCCTGCAACGCGGCCGTGAGGTCGGCCCAAAGGTCATCGACATCCTCGATACCGACGCTCAGCCTGAGGAGAGACGGGGGGAGGTGCTCCTGGCCAGGGATGGCGGCGCGCCGTTCGATCGTCGACTCGACGGCCCCCAGGCTCGTCGCGTGATGGATGAGATTGACGCGCGAACACACCGCGTCCGCCGCGGCGGCATCACCCCTCACGTCGAACGAGATGACGGTCCCGAAACCCCGGAGCTGCTCTCGCGCGACCGCGTGTGTCGGGTGGCTGCTCAGCCCCGGATACCGGGTGCGCGCGACGCGGGGGTGCCCGTGCAGGCGCTCGGCGAGGAGCATGGCGTTGGCCTGGGCGCGTTCGAGCCGGAGCGCCATCGTGCGCGCGCCACGCGCGGCGAGGTAGGACTCGAGCGCGCCAGGCGTGGCCCCGCTGAGCTCGCGCGAGCGACGCAGGGCGGCGCGGAGGTCGTGGCGCCTCACGGTGACCACTCCGGTGAGCAGGTCCGAGTGCCCACCGATGAGCTTGGTCGCCGACTGGAAGGAGATGTCGGCGCCGAGGTCCAGCGGCCGCTGGTTCAGCGCGGTCGCGAACGTGTTGTCGACGGCCAACAAGGAAGTCGACTTTCGAGTGGCCGAGCAGATGGCGCGCAGGTCGGCCACCGCCAGGAGCGGGTTCGACGGCGACTCCAGCCAGATGAGGTCCGCGCCGGCGCAGGCCCGCACCCATCCGCCAGTATCGTCCACCGCCAATCTGCGGACCTCCCAGAACCCCTTCTGCTTCCCGACCTCGGCGAGCCCGGCGACGCCCTGGTAGCAATCGTCCGGGATCACGACCTGCGATCCGACGCGCAACTGGTCGAAGACGGCGGCGACGCCGGCCATGCCCGACGAGAACGCGACGGTGTGCCCGCCTTCGAGGAGCCCCACGATCTCCTCCAGCGCTTCCCACGTCGGCGTCCCGTCATCCCGCGAGTACGCGCGTTCGGTGCCGAGGATGAAGTTCGACGCCGGGACGGGCGGCCGGTTGAGCGGCGATCCGGGGCGGCGATCGCGCCCTGCGACCACGAGCAACGACGCGGCCGACAGGTTCTGGTTCATGCTCGACTCTTCGTCTTTCATGCGACTCCCCGGCGGCGTGAAACGCGGACGACGAGATGTTACCGGCCCACATCCTTCGCCCCCACTCGCGGCGCGCGTTCAACCCTCGGCAGCCGGCGCATGCCGTAAAACCATTTCGCGATTTTCTCCATCGGGGGCGCGGGCATCCGACACGCGGGCGCGCCGATAACTCCGTACCCACCCTGTCCCCCGGAAACCTCTCATGGCCACCCGCATCGACCGACCCTCCGTCACTCCGCCGGCGTCTCCTCGGCCCGCCGCCCCCGACCGGGTTCCGCTGAAGGGAAGCGCCGTGCCGGACCTGGCCAGCTACGAGAAAGTCTCGCCCTCTGCGAATCTGGCTCGGGGATCGAGCCCGAAGCGGACGGTCTCGATGGTGCTCAACAGCGGCGCCGACCTGGGCGCGGTGAAGCGCTTCGCCACGAGCAACGGCCTCGACGTCGCCAGCGTGGACCGCGGCACGGGCACGGTGAAGCTGAGCGGCACCAACGACCAGCTCGGCAAGGCGTTCGGCGTCCAGGTCGGTCAGTACCGGGGGACCGGCTCCAGCGCCAAGCAGTCCTTCCTCGCCTACGAAGGCGACCTGCAGCTGCCCCGGAGCCTCTCGGGCAAGGTGCAGAGCGTCCTGGGCATGTCCACCAAGCCGGTGGCTCACACCATGAACACGGGCCTCAACACCGCGGTGAGCCTCAACCCGTCGGCGGCCGCCACCCCCGCGGCGGTCCCCACGCGGGGCTACACCGGCGCGGACGTGGCGAAGGCCTACGACTTCCCCACCGCCACCGGCAAGGGGCAGAAGCTCGCCATCATCGAGCTGGGCGGCGGCTACAAGCAGGCGGACCTGGATGCCTACTTCAAGAAGATCGGCGTGCCCGAGCCGAAGGTGACGGCGGTGTCCGTCGACGGCGCCAAGAACGCGCCCGACGGTGACCCCAACGGCGCGGACGGCGAGGTGGACCTCGACATCGACGTGGCCGGCGCCGTCGCGCCCGGCGCCGACATCAAGGTCTACTTCGCGCCGAACACGGACCAGGGCTTCGTCGACGCCATCAACCAGGCGGTCAAGGACCAGGGCAACACCCCCGGCGCGATCTCGATCAGCTGGGGCGGCTCCGAGTCCGACTGGAGCCCCACCGCGCAGGCCAGCATGGACGCGGCGATCAAGAACGCGGCCGCCAAGGGCGTCAACGTCTACGTCGCCTCGGGCGATGACGGCTCCAGCGACGGCAAGACGGACGGCAAGAACCACTCGGACTTCCCGGCGTCCAGCCCGTTCGCCATCGCCACCGGCGGCACCAGGCTCCAGACCGGGAGCAACGGCCAGCGCGGCACGGAGACGGCCTGGGGCGGCATCCGGGGCAACGGCGCCTCCGGCGGCGGGTTCTCCACCACCGAGCCGGTCCCCGACTTCCAGAAGGGCGTCGTCCCGGCCGGCACCACCCACCGCGGCGTCCCGGACATCGCCGGCAACGCGGACCCCCAGACCCCGTACTTCGTGCAGGTGGACGGCACGACCGGCGGCATCGGCGGCACGAGCGCGGTGGCCCCGCTGATGGCCGCCCTCAACGCCCGGCTGGGGGAGGCCCTGAAGGGCCCCGTGCCCAACCTGAACAAGGTGGCCTACGCCAACCCGTCCGCCTTCTTCGACGTCACCCAGGGCACCAACGGGGCCTTCAAGGCCGGGAAGGGCTGGGACCCGGTGACCGGCCTGGGCGTCCCGGACGGCAACAAGCTCCTGGACGCGATGAAGAAGATGAAGCAGCGCTGAATCCGACGTCGCCGCCGCCGGCGATCTCTACGGTGGCCCGGCGGACGGGGTGAAGCCTCGGAGCGGAGCGTCGCTCCCCAGGGCGATGAAGGGGGCCCAGTAGTAGGGATGGGGGTGCTGGGCGCGAAGGGAGAGCATGGCTTCCCGGAGCGCCGCGCCGCGGCCCTGGCCGGCGAGGAGGTTGCGGTAGTAGCTCTCCATCAGCGCGCGGGTCGTCTCGTCGTCCGCCTTCCACAGGCTGACCACCAGCGTCTGCGCCCCGGCGACGACCAGCGCCCGGCGGAGACCGTAAACGCCCTGGCCGCGCCTGACGTCGCCCCGGCCGGTGTCGCACGCGGAGAGCACCACCAGCTCCGTGCCCCACAGGTCGAGGCCCGCCAGCTCCAGCGCCGTCACCAGTGAATCGGCGAGGTGGCCGGAGGGCGAGGCGCCGCCCGCGGAGGCGGAGGTGGCGCCGGCGAGGACGAGGCCGGAGCGAAGCAACGGGTCCGGCAGGGAGGCGGAGCCACCTCCCAGCTCCGAGGTGCCCAGCGCGCGCGCGCCGGCGGGCCCGTGGCCGTCCTCCACGAAGAAGCCGTGGGTGGCGATGTGGAGGATTCCGGGGGCGGCCAGGTGCAGGAGCCGCTCCTTGGAGGCTTCGGCGCCGAGGAAGAGCTGGGCTTGCGGGAGGAGGCGGTGGATGGCCTCGGCCTCCTGGCGGCTGCCCGGAAGCGGCACCCAGCGCTGGTCACCACCTCCTGCCCTGCCCTCCGAGTAGAAGCGTTCGAGGAACGAGGAGCGCTCGGCCGCGGAGGTCTGAGCGGGTGGGAACGCGCCGTAGTCCGGATCGGCGAAGACGACGGCCGAGGTGGAGAGGGGGATGTCTCCAGGTGGAGGGAGGAGGTCCCTGCCGCTGGTGAGGTAGGTGAAGTCGAAGGTGTCGGCGAGGAAGTGCCGTCCGTCGTGGAGGGCCGCGTACGGCACGAGGGCGAGCTGGCCGTCAGGCGCGAGGAGCACCTTCCGGGTACCGGCGAGGAGCGGCAGCACCGGCTTGAACGCGAGCCGGTAGAGCTCCTCGGCGGTCGTCTGAAAATGAGCGTCTCGGCCGGCGAGCGCCTTTCGCATCCGCGAGGTGGCCTGGTCGATGACATCCGCGGGCCCGAGGTCGAC
>Ga0134122_10000425_pt1 | contig 28207 bp, 29 predicted proteins | sample KB302_FD_96461 | JGI IMG/M metagenome (GOLD analysis project Ga0134122, IMG submission 96461) | Terrestrial soil microbial communities without Nitrogen fertilizer from Kellogg Biological Station, Michigan, USA - KB3-0-2 | ecosystem: Environmental > Terrestrial > Soil > Unclassified ...
GCATTCGGGTTTCCTTTCAGCGTTCCATCGGGAAGCGTCACCGCCATGAACTGCCCGCCGTGGGTTCCGTCCTTAAGCGGGTGAATGATCGCGCTGACCTTCATGCCCGGCGTCAATGTCTTGGGTACCCATCCTTGACGTGCGAGGCCTCCGGGTGCGCCCATCTCGATCGCCCACTGCTCTTGGACACCTTGGGCGTTTGGAACGTTCATCAGTATCCAGCTATGCGGATTGGTCCACTGGAATTCCTTCACGGTGCCTTCCACCTTGACCGACTTTTCCGCGTCGAACATTGCGAAGGAGTGGTGCGCCGAGGCCGACGTGATCGTCAAACCCAAGGCAACGACTCCAAAGCCCAGATCTTTGAATCTCATAATTTCCTCCTTGGCAAAATTTGCAGGGAGAACTCCCCGCCTCACCCAAATAGATAGGTGCCAAGCGACCGCAAAAAAGAGCACCGCGTGCCGTAACAGAGCTTCTTTTCTTCTTACGGTTTGATTCAGATCAAAGTCTCGCGGCCGCAAAGGAATTAAACTTACGAGGGCGGATGTCTCTCGCCCTTGCAGCTTTCCGGCGATCCAGGATGACGGTCCGCCAGCTACGTTTGGGTTGGCCGATTTGAGAGACCAATCAAAATTGGCGCAACGGAATTTCCATTCACGGGCGAACGCTCACTGACTAGGCAAGACTGATCCAAGTCAATAGGTTCCACGCTATCTCCAGTATTTCTGTCGGCGCGTCGGTCGGCGCGCTGAAAATGGGGATGACCTTGCAATGTAAGCGGCCTTTCAGGGCTTTCAGGGCGATTCTTTTGGCGTCGGTTGCGGGCCTCGCACCTGCCCTGGCGCAGGAGCTCCCTGCGGAGCAGCAAGCACCTATAGTGCAGGATCAGGAAGCCCCTGAAACAGTCCTGATCACGGGGCTTCGCACCGAACTCATCGGCGTGGCGGTGACGTCGAGTGAGGGCATCATCCTGCGGCAGGAACTGCTCGACCTACCCGCGCTGCGTCCCGGCCAATTGCTGGAAACGGTTCCGGGGCTGGTGGTCACGATTCATAGCGGTGAGGGTAAGGCCAACCAGTATCTGCTCCGCGGCGTCAATCTCGACCATGGCACCGATCTCGCCAGCTTCGTCGACGGGATGCCGGTCAATATGCGCACGCACGCGCATGGTCAGGGCTACACGGATCTCAACTTCTTCATTCCCGAGCTGGCGTCGGGGATTACGTACACGAAGGGGCCGTATTTCGCGGCCGAAGGCGATTTCGCCTCAGTCGCGGCCGTGCACATGGGATACGTCAATGAGCTGGAAGACCAAGCCAGCGCCACTGTCGGGACGCTGGGCTTCCAGCGGCTCTTTGCTGGGGGCACGCGCGAACTCTTCAACGGCAAGATGATGGGCGGCGCAGAGGTCCTGCATTACGCCGGACCATGGACGCATCCCGACGACGTGCGGAAATTGAACACGGTGCTGCGCTACAGCCAAGGCGAGGCGAGTGAAGGCTGGTCGCTGACAGGGATGTATTATGAAAACCACTGGAATGCGACGACGGATCAGCCTGAGCGCGCCGTCGAGCTGGGGCTGATCGACCGCTTCGGCACGCTGGACCCATCCGATGCGGGGCGCTCGCAACGCATGAGTCTCTCGACCGCGTATTCGCATGGCACGCTCGATTGGCATCTCGACGCCAATGCTTATGTGATCAACAGCCATCTGACGCTGTGGAACGATTTCACCCATTTCCTCGACGATCCCGTCAACGGCGATCAGCACGCGCAGAACGACATCCGCTCAATATTCGGCGGCAGCGTGAAATATTCGCGCTACGACGTGATGCTGCTTGGCGCCAAAAACGAAATCGAGGTCGGATTTCAAACCCGGTACGACGACATTCACGTCAACCGCGTTCACACCGTTGAGCGCGTGCCGCTGGATACCGAAGTCGAAGACAAGGTCAAGGAATTCAGCGCCGGCGGCTATGCGCAGGCCACGACGTACTGGACGGACTGGTTCCGCACGATCGTCGGCGTTCGCGAGGATTATTTGCAGGCGAGCGATACGGGATCGAACACAGGCAACGCCGATACAACGCTGTTCCAGCCCAAAGGCAGCATCGTCATCTCGCCATTCGATCGCGTCGAGTTTTACGTCAGTGCCGGCCGCGGTTTTCACAGCAACGACGTGCGGGGCTCGACGACCATCGGTGCGCCCCTGCTGGTGAAGTCAACCGGCGCTGAGCTCGGCATTCGGACCACCCCGTTCGAAAAGTTCACGGCGACTGTTACGCTGTTCAAAATCGATTTCGAGTCCGAACTGACCTATGACGCCGAAGCGGGCCAAACCGGCGCCGGCCCCGCGAGCAAGCGGAGGGGGGTGGAAGTCAACGTCACCTATGAGCCGTTCACCTGGCTCGAACTCTACGGCAGTTTGGCGTACGCCTATGCGCGATATACGGACAATCCCGCCGGTAATTACATCCCCAATTACATCCCCGACGCGCCGAACCTGATCGGCTTTCTGGGCGTGTATATTCGCGATGCCGGTCCGTGGTCGGGCGCCTTGGAGTTCCGCTACATCAGCTCGCATCCGCTGATCGAAGACAACTCCGTGAGGTCCGATCCCCACCATACCTGGAACGCGAATATCGGCTACGATTTCGGCGCCGGCTGGAAGGCACAGTTAGGCATTTTTAACCTGCTGAACTCCGCGCAGGATGCGGCGGAATACTTTTATGCCGATCGGCTGCCGGGCGAGCCGCCCGAAGGCGTCGAGGACATTCACTTCCATCCGCTCGAGCCGCGCTCGTTCCGGTTGACGATCAATAAAACGTTTTGAAGCGTTCGGCGCGCCTTATGTGCGCAGGGACGAACTATTTGTTGGCGAACGGTTCGTCCGATGGGGTGAAGCCCTCGAGTAGCCCGCCTCGCTGGCCGGTCTTGAGCGGCTTGATGCGAACGATGATTTTATCGTCGATCTTCACGAAGTTCTTGTTCCAACCTTCAGTGGCCAGCACGCCAGCAGCCGGCAGCTCGATGATCCATTCTTCGGCGACGTTTTGCGCGTTGGGTACATTCAAGAAAATCCAACTGTGCGGGTTGGTCCATTCGAATCTCGTGACGGTGCCCTGCAACCTCACCGATTTCGTAGCGTCGAACAGCGCGAAGGAGTGATGGGCCATTGCCGGAATCGGTGCCCCGCTGACAGCGACGAGTACAACCCCGACAACAATTTTTCCGATTGTGCGGCTCGACATGACGAAGGTCCTTTCCGCGTCCCCACCCCGGAGCCTAAGTCTACCCCAATCCTGCAAGCGGGGGAAAACAGTTAGTGGGACGCATGAGCGTTCTGGTTGCCCTGTACAAAGCTAGACGAAGCCGATGAAGCGGCCGCAGACCACGACGCTGATCCAGAATGCCAGCGACAGGCCGCCGGCAAGCCGCACCGCCACTGGAGGAAGTGGATCCCTGTCCCATCTGCCGACGCTTCTGAAGGTCATGTGCTGAAAGGTCAGCATGTTGAGGCCGGCCAGCAGAATGAGGATCATCTTCACGTCGAAAAACGCCATCGATAGGTACACCATCGGTTTCGAAACAAACAGAAGGAGACCGAAAACGGTAGCAACGACGAAGCTTGCCCAAGTCCAGGGCAGCATCTCATTCTGCACTTCGGTTACCGGCCGGTTGCGGGCAACCAAGCCGGCGAGCCGGAGGTCCAACCTCGCTATGGAACCGACGACGAGTACGATCGCCGCGACATGGATGGTTTCGAACATCGGAAACAACCACACGGAATCCCGAATGGACTCGGCGAGCGACGTATCGTTCATCCATTGGAAGAGGTCGACAATGCCCATAGAGCTCTCCGTCAGATTCGGTTCGGGAAGGGTCTCAGGATTCAAAGGCGCCGAAGTAGGCGATCAGCCGGCCAGCACTCAAGATGCAGAGCCAGAGCACTAGCGACGTACTGGCTAGAAACCGCGCCATGCGCCGCCGGTCTGCCGTAACGTCCCAATAGTTGGGATTTTTCGTCGTGGTCACGCGGTACGAGATCGTGATGGCCACGGCAATCACCAGCAATGCCATCTTGAGCTGGAACGTGCTGTTGAGAAGTTCGCGTGACGGCTCGGCAAGGGTTTGCAACACGCCAGTGACGAATAGAATGACCAGCGCGCTCCAGATCCATGGCGTCAGCTGAGTGGTCAGCCGACCAAAGGTCTGCTTGCTATTGCCGACGCCGAGGAGACGCAGATTGAGCACGCCGATCGAAATCATCACCACCGCAACGGAAAGAATATGGATGGTCTGTGAGAGGGGAATGATGAGCCAGGTTTCCAAGTGCGTGGTGTCGGAAAGCAAGGCGCTCAGGTCCGTCCGGCTGAGCCAGTCCGTCAGTTCTTGAAGCATCGTCGTCCCCCAAATTGCGGTTCAATCCGAAATTCAGGCTGCTTTGTCACCGACCAAATTGCGGGCTACAGGGGCGGGGCGCTCTGGCGCGGAATGGACCAACGTCGGGGCGCTCGATTTCGGCGCGCGGTCCCAAACCCATTCGGCATATGCCAACACCGCCGCGAATTCGATCATCGCTCCAAACACGAGACACAGGTACAAAATGTTTTCGATCGGCATGGCTGCACTCCTTTTAGACGATCAGTAAGTCCACAATGCATGGAACCCGGCGCAGCCAATATGATCTGGATCAATCAGAGCAAGTTTGTTTGAAACTCTCCGTTGACCGCAATCGACATCGCGCGACGACGTCGGGGCCCATCGGGACAGACAACGAAGATGGATTGGTTAAAGCTCGTGATGAGCCAGTGCGATGCGCAGCGGATCTTTTCCGTCCAGAAAAGCGATCCAGCGGTCGCCCTGCCAGATGTCGATCGCAGCGCCGCCGACAAGCGCTGCGGCCTTATGAAATGCTTCTTCGTCGGATTCGCATTCGGGCTCGTACACGTCGACGACATAGCCAGCGTCGATCACGCATAGACGATAAGTCGACATGACGCGGCTCACTGTTCCTTCCTGTTTGCAGAAAACCGGTCGCTGTCTATCTCACCTTCGCACTCGCCGGCCATAGCCAGGTATCGTTGCGCGCGCTTAGCGTAGCAGGCGTTTAGTACCGGGTTTTGCACCTCGCGCGCCGCGTCGCGCCAGTGGCCGGCCAACTTCAACAGGAGCACGCGCTCATTCATAGTTTCTCTCCCTAATGGAGACATTCTGCCGTCGATCAAAATTCGCGGCCGTGATCTAGATCAAAGACAATCGCGATTGGAACGAAGATCATGGTTGCGAAAGTTTGAGGCGAAAACCATGGCTTGGAATGCATCGCAGCTTTTGTGGGACCAGCAGGTGCTATTGCTGTGGATCCTGCTCCCGCCGGTCTTCATCGCGTGCGGATTTCTGTCGCTGGCTGCTCCGCTGTACCTCTTCGGCAGGGCCAAAACGGAAGCCGAACGGCGGGACCATTTGCCGAGAGCGGCCGTGGTAAAGAGCCGCGGCTAGCGCAGAATTTCACTCAACGCTGTCGGCCAGTGCTCGCAATGCATCGAAATTCAAAATCTGCAGGCGATGCAGATCAGGGAAAGCGATGATCCTCTTCGTTTTGAAGAGACTAAGTGTCCGCGAAACGGTTTCCATCGTCAGACCGAGGTAATCGGCAATGTCCTGCCGGTTCATCAGCACGTCAAAGACGCTTCCGTTTGCCGCCAGCCGCTCTGACAACAACAGTAGGAAGGACGCCACGCGTTCCTTGGCCGTCTGACGCCCGACCATCGTCAAATGATTCTGGATATCACGGATGCGCCCAGATGCCATTTGAAACAGTTGAGCGCGCAGCTCCGGATGCCGCTCGCATAGCTGCTCGAGTTGAATGTGCGGGAACGAGAGCAGTACGACATCGCTTACAGCTTCCGCGCTAAAACTGTGATTTCCGAGCTTGATAAAGCTCAAATAGTCCCCTGGAAAAAGAAATTGCGCGATTTGGCGCCGCCCGTCCGGGAGATGCTTGCACAGACGCACAACGCCGCTGACGATTTTGTATGCTTGGTCCGCGGGCTCGCCTTCGCTGAAGAGCGTTTCATTCTGATCGACGCGCAGCTTGCTGCCGATTCTCACCAAGACGTCGAGGGACGCCACGTCCCGAGGACCTTCGCTGGGCGGCTGAATGACTGCTTGTGGAGTCTTTAACAGGGACATGGCGGCTCTGGTGTTCGCTCGTGCTCCTTGCAGAGTGAGCCAAGGAAGCTGCCACCAATACTAAGGAGTTCTACTTAGACGTCTGCCGGCGATTGCCCCCATTGAGGTGAATCAAGACCTAGGCGGCCGGCCTTGGATACTGGAAGGGCGGACCGAACCTTGCCGAGGCTACAGCCGTGCTCCTTGTCAACCTCATTGCCGGGTCATTTGTGATCGCTGCGACGGTGATGATTCATACCTTCGGTCTCATACTGCTGACGCGGTGGATGAGCTGGATCGTACATTGGTTCCGCCTTCATCGTCACAGCTTCGCCCAGTCCGTCGCAATGGTTACTACGGTCATCGGCTTGTTCCTCGTGCACACGGTCGAAGTCTGGACGTGGGCAGCCACGTACATTCTGATCGGCGTGGTTCCCGGACTGGAGCCCGCGCTCTACTTCTCCACCGTTACGTTTTCGACGCTTGGATATGGAGATATCACCCCCCTCCCAGGATGGCGGCTGCTCGCCGCGCTCGAGGCCGTAAACGGTTTCATTCTCATCGGCTGGTCGACGGCCTATCTGGTGGCAGCGTCGACGCGCCACGGCCCTTTCCGCATCGGCGAGCATTTCTAGAATTGCAAACAGTTCGCGGTCGAACGGCTCTTGCCCTGTCTTTTTCGCGCGGAGTATCGGTCTGATCTAGATCAAAAGGCCTCGGCATCAAGCTGCTATGCAGAGCCCACACCCTTGGAATGGAGATTTGTAATGGAACGCAGCAGATACTTGCCCTGGTACATCGGCTTGGCGATTATCATTCTTGCCGATGCCTTCTTGCTCCTTCGCACCGATGAGGGAGCGGCTGAACTCGCGCAGCAGACAGCCCTGATTGTCATCCCCACCGTTGCGCTCGCACTGATGTTCCTGGTGTTTAAGAGCCAGAGATAGCCCAGGGCACATATTCATGCTGGGAGCATCGAATGAAGATGTTCGCGGGAGCAGTCGTCATTCCGATGGCGGCGGTCATTGCCGCCATCGCCGGCGCACAAACTCAGTCCGACGATAGGGTGATCCGCGCCGGCTACAACGTCGCGGTTACGACTTGCGTCGCATGTCACGTCGTCTCAAGCGATCAGGCCCTGAAGCCAGTTTTGGGCCCGGGTATTCCAAGTTTTCACGAGATCGCTAATCGCCCGGACACCACTGTCGCTTCACTGATCGAAGCCATGAAGGTTGCCAGGTGGCACGATCCGGGTATGGCAGCCACTCTGCTGCCGATGAGCCGGATTTCGGATGCGGAAAAGACGCATGTCGCGGCCTACATCTTGAGCCTGCGCGCGGAGAACCAAACACCGAGCTGACGCTTTCACTTCTCTACCTCCGCTCGGCTAAGCGCAGAAGGCGAGGTGCCCAGTCAACCGCGAGAGCAGCAAGTTCTATTCTCCCTACGCCAGCGTGGCCGCGGCAACAACTAGTGGATCCAGTGTTACCCGAATCAATTGCACCGATACGCCAGGTTCGCAAAATTGCCGGTAGCGGTAGCGGACTCATTGTCCTGGAGCTGCAAAATAGAGGGACCAAACGACTGCACCGGCCGATATCAGGACTATTACAAAGAAGTAGAGCACTGTCCCGATGGAGCTGTGGAGCCAACTCGACTGAAGTAAGTCATCGGCTGCCTTTAGGCCCGCGATCACGACCAGCGGCGCAGTAATCGCGCCCATCAGATATCCCGCCACGAAAACGCCGCCCATGCGCGGCGGACTCAGCCAGACGATGAAGATTGGAATCGCTGCGATAATGATCGAGAAGAGAATGCCTCGCAATTTGCGGTGCAAGCCGCTTGACCTAACTTTTTCGGTGCGCCCGGGATTAATTAGGTCGTCGATAGCTGCCAGCATCATGACGGGCTTCATGTCCGTGCCTCTTTTTCCGTGAAAGGCATTCTCAGTGAATGGCCGGCGGAAATGCAGTGTGGCAGCCGGCGCATACTCGGTGCAGATCGCCACCTGCGGCCGAGAGAGCTTCTTGGTCCCTGCTATTGATTGCACGATTCACGGCTAACACAGAATTGGACAGCTTATCGGCCCAACTTTGCCATGACAGAGATGTTGCCCGTTGCTCTTCCGCAGGCATGGTTCCGCCAAATGATATCTGGCTCCTCGATTGCATCAGTGTGGTTGCACTTTGCCGCAAACGCTCCCAATCCTCGTCCCGCAATGGATGTTTCGCCGCATCATCCCAAAGCGAATTCGCTGCGGGACCCACTATGTTCACCATCAACGTGTACATGTAACTGGCAGGCGTTTGGGCGTAAGCAATGCCGCATCCCACGAAGGATGCTACGGCGGCGATTACGACGGTATGGCCTGTAGATGCGATTCGCATTTGCGACTCTTCTCCTCCAGTTCGGGCACGTGTCTAGACTATTCAAGATATTGTCGGGTTGACGTGGATCAACCGAGATGGATTGTGCAAATCACTCATAGCGAAGCGCTTCCAGCGGATTGAGCCGCGAAGCTTTGCGGGCGGGAACGACGCCGAAAATTACACCGACAAGAGCCGAAACGTTAAAGCGATGGGCCCTGACGATGCCCGGCCCCACATAAGGGGACATCGACGCAAGACCTTCGTGGTTGATTGAGATCAAACCAGAAAGGCTCGATACGGTTCTAGATGCACTATCCGATGCGGATGAGGCTTCGCCCATGTCCCGTTTTCACTGGATTTCAATGACCGCGGCCATTGCATACACCGCCGCTTGTGCGGTGATGCCGGCGGCAATTACGCGCGCAACCAGAATTACCTGCTTCGATGTCGTGCCGATGCCTCTTAAGGACGCGGTCCAATCTGCCGAGATACAAAGCGGCGGAAAGGCGGTGGATGCCACTTTTCGGCTCAGCAATGAGATGGCCTGCATGGAAGGCGGCGCCAGCCACTACGACGTTACCGTTATTGCCGGCAGTACGCTCACCCTTGTGCAAGTCAACGCGGACTCACGGCAAGTTCAAGCCGGCCGTAGAACCGAAAGTATAGTGGCGACCAATTCCTTCCGGTCGCACGCCACGATCGCGGACCGCACAAGACTCAGTCTCAGCGATGCCATTGCAATTGCCGAAAGCCATGGAGGAAAAGCCCGGGAAGCTCATGCCGAGATCAGCGGCGGCAAGGTGGGCTATGCGATCCGGCTTGCGGATCGCGGCAGCGTCCGCACCACTTGGGTGGACGGCAGTTGAATTCAAGTAACAGGCCGAACGTTACAGTGCGGTTTCTGCACGGTTAGAGCACATTGTTATGAACGGCACGCACTCCAGGCGTATTTTCGGCGGCGATGCGCAACGCTTGCCGTTCCGCTTCCGAGGAAGAGACACCCCATAGATTCACAACGCCTTCGTGCACCGTGATGTTGAGTTGAGAGGTCGCCGCCCACCGCTGCGTCCGCAACGTCGACATGAGGCTTTCACGGATTGCCGCGTCGGAGACTTTCACGTTCCGGCGCCGTGGAGCACTCGCAATCGCCTGGACCAGGTTAGCCCTGCTCACGATTCCGACAAGCTTCCCATCCTTCACGATTGGCACGCGTTTGATTGCATTTTTTTCGAGCAAAGCGGCAATATCGCCGAGAGGCGTATCGGGCGGAGCCGTAATCACGCTGCGCGTCATCACGTCGCCGACCGTGCGCGCATGGGATTTGGCAAATTCCGCCGCAACCACCTCATCGCCCATGAGAAATTGCAGCCACCAGGAATGCTTCTTGTCTGTTTTCAATTCGGCGCGACGCAGCAAATCGCCCTCGCTTACGATCCCAACCACAGTGCCATTGTCGTCCACAACGGGAACGGCGCTGATCCGCCGCTCAAGCAATGTCTTGGCCACTTCCCTTATTGTTGAGGAAGCCTTCCCGGTCACGACCGGCGATACCATGACGTCACGTGCTTTCATCTTCGAATGTCCTTCGCGGCCCCGCGCGCAGACGGAGACCATACCAACCACTTTACCTGGGCGATTGATCTACATCAGGATGACGCAGGCGCGCGTGGTTGGACGTGCCGAGCGAACCTGAAGCTTGCCGATGACATGGGTTCCACCGCTGCGTTCGCCGTACCAGAGGAATGACGGCGAAGGTGATTTGCGCGGCTAGCCCGATTGCCCCCGGCCAAGACGCATAGGCAGCAGCGTGCTCCTCGAGCGACCTGCCGAAGACGAAAACCGCCAGGGCCAGTTCCGCGATCATCAGCAGCGAAAAAGCAACTCCGCCCATCAACACGCGCGAGGGAACATCGCCTGAGACGCCGTATCTCGTCACTATCCAAGGCGAAACCATCCAGCTTAACGCGAGCAAGAGCGGGACCTCTAACAACACCGCAAGTGTTTCACCCAGGGATGGGACCAACAACAGTACGCGTGTCGTGCCAAGAGCGAATCCAGCGAGAAACACCGCGGCGAAATATGTCACTCCAGCCTTCAATGCAGCAGTCATCGGGTGTCGCTTGGTGCAGATAAGGGCTGAGCGCAAACCATATTCTGGGCTCGTTCAATGCTGCAACCGAAAGCGGGCGTCCTGCGTCAGTGCTCGAATAAAAAGGCCCCAGCCAAAAGCTGGGGCTAAGTGAGTTGGGCAAGAAAGGGGGGGAGGAACATGCCCAAGAATGTGTGTATCAACTCTTTGCGTCTCGTGACTTGACTTAAATCAACCGCATCTTGAATGCTCATGGTCGGCGTTTCTCCGTGATGAGGAGCGCCTTTGCCACTCCATCACGCATGATATCAAGAAAGAGCGCTGACGGGCTTTCCTTCACTTTGTCGGCAAACTCATCTATTCCGACGACATTTTCGTCGTTCAAAAAGCGAATAATGTCGCCCTTTTTGAGACCGGCCTTTGCTGCCGCGCTGCCATCACGAACTGAGGTCACCTCCACGCCGAGACCGAAAACGGTGGTCACAGAATTGGAAAACGTCGCTCCCGCGAGCAGCTGGCTTATCTCGCTTCCTTGAAGCGTCTTCTTGACCGGCACAGACAACGTGGCACGTAGAGTGAGCGGCCGACCATCGCGGAGGAGTGTCAGTTCCACGGCCTCTCCGACTCTCAGCATGCCAATTTTGTTGTGAAAGTCAGACGGGTCGCGCACAGGAACTGAATTGGCCGCAGTGATGATGTCGCGGATCCCTAAGCCTGCGCGCTCGCCCGACGAGCCGGCTTCGATCTTTGCAACTCTGACCCCGGTCAGGCGAGGCTCTGAAAGAGATGGGTTCGGTTCGGGACGGAATTCTTCCACCGTGATCCCGAGCTGCCCATGGCTGGCAGAACCATATTTGATCAGTTGATCAGAGATATTTCGGACCATGTTGACGGGAATCGCAAAGCCAATGCCGATGTTGCCGCCTTTGCCAACAATCGCCGCATTTATTCCGATCAGTTCACCGCGAAGATTGATCAAAGCACCCCCCGAATTGCCCGGATTAATCGAGGCATCGGTCTGGATGAAGTCCTCATAACCTTGAATGCCGAGGCCATGGCGCCGCACCGCACTAACGATTCCTGAAGTGACGGTTTGACCGATACGAAACGGATTGCCTATCGCAAGAACAAAATCGCCAACCTCGAGAAGATCTGAATCCCCCAGCGGAACCGCAGTCACGTCGAGCGCCGGAATCTTCAGAACTGCAATATCGGTCTCCGGATCAGCGCCGACCAACATTGCCGTGAGTCGTCTACCGTCCGGGAGCACAACCACGATTTCGTCGGCATCTTGGAGTACGTGGCTGTCCGTCACGACATAGCCGCGGCCCGCATCAATTACGACGCCCGACCCAGCGCCGTAAATTTGCCGTTCGGCGGGAATGTCGGACATTCCGAAGAGCTCCCGCAGAAATGGGTCCATCGCTGTGATGCTTTGCTGCTGAGCGACATGTCCTCGTGTCGCAATGCTCACGACGGCCGGCGTTACTTTCTTCAGCAGCGGCGCCAGCGTCGGGATATCTTGCGATTTGCTGCCGAGAGCTACGGGTAGTCGCGCATGAGCAACCGTAAGAGGCTCAACGCTTGCGATTGCGAGCACTGCTGCAAATGCCAAACTTAAAATGCGCATACGAACTTCCCACTCAACCCAATCAATTTCGCTCAACTGCTCGCCGCGCTTGCATCGACCCAGGTCACATGCACTCGTCCGCGCTGAACAAGCTTTACCGTGTACCCGGGTTTTCCGGTCTTGGCCTCGATCCACGCCACCATCGCCTTGCCGCCTTCCGCCTCGGCCATGTCAATGGCTTCGGAAATGCTTTTTGACATTTTGGGCATAATGCGAGCCATCTCGGCATGACTGCCTTCAAAGCGCCCGCTTTCCAGAAGAGCATCCATTACGCTCGCTTCCTGACGCGGCCCGACCTGCCCGGAACGAGCGTCGACACTGACGACACCGATCTTTCCTGCAGCAAGCAGAGTGATGTCGTAGGCGCCTGGAGTATCTCGCAGGCATCCAAGCTCTTCATCCTGCCGGTAGTCGGCATCGAGAGCGCGGCCTCCGCGCATTTCTGCAGCAGCAATGGCGTCCTTGAGAGAAATCCGTGCCCGTCCGAAACATTCGACTTCTCGCGCCGGTTCGAACACACCCAAGTGCCCGCACGCACCGACTCCGATGAATGCAACGACGATTACCCAGCGAGGAAGCCGATTGAGCAGCATCTTTGTAACCTCATGCGAAATTGCGAGGCTAAATAGAGCCGGGTTGCCGGTCGAAGCGATTGATTTGCGTCAACACGAGATCCCTCATGCGGCGCATAAATCACGATTGGGTGGATACGTAATTTCCCGTAATTTCCCGATGCCACCCGGTGAGGAGAAATCCAGATGTTCAAGACAATTCTTGCTCACTTGAACGGCTCGGAATGCGACGCGGCCGTTCTTCAGACGAGTCTTGTGCTGGCCCAGATTGACGGAGGCCATCTGGAGTGCCTGCGCGTTTCGCCGGACCCTGCGGCTTTGATCGCTCAGTCCCCGCAGTTTGACGTCGGCATGTCGATGGCGGTCGCGGATACACTGCAAACGATCGAGAAGCAGGGGCGCGACGCAACGAGGAACGCCAACGGCAGGTTTCTAACCTTTTGCAAGCACGAAAAAATTGCCGAAGCCGACACTCCACCGGGTCCGAATGGAATCAGCGCGACGTGGCGTGAGAAGACCGGCGACGAGCTCGATGAAATCGTAGCCCAGGCGAGGTTCAATGACATTGTTGTGCTGGCGGGGGGGACAAGACGGCCTGGCCGTCTGTCCGAAGAGAGTCTCGGCCATATCGTCGTTGCCAGCGGCCGGCCGGTGCTGTTGGCGCCGCAAAAGCCGGTAAAGACCCTAACCGGCACGATTGCCATTGCCTGGAAGGACAGCGCAGAAGCCGCGCGTGCCGTCGTTGCGGCAATGCCGTTGCTCGCCAAAGGTCGACATGTTCACGTGCTCGCCGCCAATGAAGACGACCGCAAGGCCATCGAGTGCCTGGAGTGCTCGGACAGCGTGGTGCAGCAGCTTCGCTGGCATGGACTAAAGGCTCATGGCCGGTTCGTGATCCCTGCCGGCCGACCCGTTCCCGACGCGATCCTTGAGACTGCGCACAGCGTCGGCGCCGACCTTTTGGTCATGGGAGGTTACGGGCATAGCCGGGTGCGGGAACTCCTATTTGGCGGTTTCACCCAGCGGGTGTTGCACGGGGCGGACCTTCCTGTGTTTCTGTTTCACTGAGGGCGGTTGGCCGTAAGGTCTGAACTGCTGGATGAACGGGGCGAATCTCAGAGGATGAATTTGGAAGATGCTTTTAGCTTTGCCGATAGTTTCGGTCCCGCGCGGATAATCCACATCCACCGGCCAACGGTCGGATTGCGAGCGATCGTTGTCATCGACAACACGGCTTGCGGCGTCGCCGTCGGCGGTGTGCGTATGGCGCCAGACGTTTCTCTCGAAGAGTGCTTCCGATTAGCTCGCGCCATGACGTGGAAGAATGCTGCAGCGGGCTTGCCTCATGGTGGAGGCAAATCGGTGATTTTCGGCGACGGGAGAATGCCGGCGGAGCAAAAGGAGCGCCTAATCCGCGCTTTTGCCCAGTCCATCCGCGACATTGCCGACTACATACCCGGTCCCGACATGGGTACCGATGAAATGTGCATGGGCTGGATCAAGGATGAGACCGGTCGTGCTGTCGGTCTTCCAAGCGCCATCGGGGGCATACCGCTGGACGAAATCGGCGCCACAGGATTTGGGGTCGCCTCCTGCATCGACGTGGCGCGGACCTTCATCGGACTCGATTTGAAGGGTGCTCGCATCGTGATCGAAGGTTTCGGAGCTGTCGGAAAGCATGCAGCGCGGTTCTTGGTTGAGAAAGGCGCCGTATTGATCGCGGCAAGTGACACAAGCGGCACGCTGGTCGACGTCGATGGGATCGATCTTGCCGCTCTCATAGCCCACAAGAATTCGGGCCGGTCGCTGCGTGACTACGCGAACGGCCGTAAGGGCGCCACCGATGCCGTGATCGATATCCCTTGCGACATTTGGATTCCGGCGGCGCGGCCAAACGTCATACGCGCCGATAATGTCGAGCGCTTGAAAACACGCATGATTGTGCAAGGCGCCAACATTCCCTGTACACCGAAGGCCGAGCAGATACTTCACGAACAAGGCATTCTTGTTGTTCCAGACTTCATCGCCAATGCGGGAGGCGTTATCTGTGCCTCGATCGAGTACCAGGGTGGTACGCAAAGCAGCGTTTTTCAGTCGATCGATGAAAAGATCCGCGCGAATACTCGAATTGTGCTGGAAGAGAGTCGCCGGACTGGGGTTGCACCGCGTTTTGCGGCGCAGTCATTGACAGAGCAACGTGTCAAGGCGGCGACAGCAACACGGCGATGGCGCTGAACGCTTCGCGTCAGGGCACGACAAGAACCTTGCACGGCGCGGCAGAGACCAAGCTTTGAGATACGCTGCCGATCAACAGCCCCGCCAGCCGCCCCCTACCCCGCCGGCCGACAACTATGAAGTCTACCGCCTCGCGTCTTGCAACACTGAGAATAAATCCCGTCGCATCGCCCAAGCCGGATTCGGTTCGAACATCCGCCACACCGATCGATCGGGCTTTTTCTTCGGCGCGCAAGAGAATCTCGCCCGACCGTTGGTCGAGGATTTCGTCAACAGTGGCGTTCTCAGCGAAACGGAAGCTTTCCAAATTATCGTCCAGAGAGCCTTGCTCAACATTGACGATAATGAGCTCCGCGTGCAGGCGTTTGGCCAGATCTGCCGCGGTTTCCAGGGCACGATTGGCGCCGTTCGAATCGTCGGTGGCAACGAGCATGCGTTGTTTCGAGGTCATGGAAGGATCGTCGTGTCGATTGATAGCTTTGGCCTTAGGACAGTTCCAGTTCAACGTTTCTTCAGGCTGAGAATATAAGCGACAAGGTCATCGCCCTGCTTCTCGCTTAGGAGGAGGTTCGGCATCGAGGGATGGGGCGACTGGAACCACACTCTTAGGGCCATTTCGGTCATGCCTCGTGAGTTAGCAACGGTCTCAAAGCTTGGTGCCCTCTCGTGAGGAGACACGCGTTGACCGCCGCGGACCGCATGACACTCGGAACAGACCTGATCAGCGTAGGCGAAGCCCGCTTTTCTATCGCCAAATTCTTGCGCCATGGCAGGGTACACGGCCGCAAGCACTGCAAGTCCGCTCAACACAGCAATCTTCACTTTCATCTCGGCCTCCATCCAACAATGACTGAAGTCAGTTTGTCATGGGCGGTAGAGCACCGCGTTGAGGCAAATCAACGGCCCCCGGGTGGAGAAAGGGCGTCCTCGGCGAGAGACGGATCGCTATCCGCCCGATTGACGGCAGGGGCCCGCGAAAAACGGCTTTTCGGTACTCGCGCTGGGCCGAAGCTCAGCGGTCAGCCGCCTATCCCGCCCATAGACGTCGGATCTGAATCCGACGTTTCCGTCAGCGCCGGAGAGCGCCGTCCAATAGAGGATGTAAACCGGCAAAGGCTTCTTTAGCGGGACATGCTCGGTCTCGCCGGTTCCAATAAGGTCGGTAAGCTGCTGGACACTCGACATAGCGTCGCCGTCCAGCGCCACCGATGCCAGGGGTAGGATCTGTTCAACGCGCACGCATCCATGACTGAGATTGCGATCGTTGCGGGTAAACGCATTCTTCCCCGGCGTGTCGTGAAGATACACGTTGAAGGCATTCGGCATCTCCAGCTTAAGAGCGCCGAGCGCGTTGTCTGCTCCCGGAAGCTGTTGCAGCTGGTAGGGAAAGGCCTTGGCCGATATGCGTTTCCAATCGATGCGCGCTCCATAGGGATCGTCCTTGGGTCCGTTCAAGAGGACGATGTGCTGGGAACGCAGATAACCCGGATCGCGGCGCAGGAGCGGAAGGATTTCGTTGCGCGCGATGGATGACGGAATGTTCCAGGGCGGATTGACGGTCACTTCGGTGGCAATCGCCCGGAACATGGGCGTCGGTTTGTCGCGCGCCCCGACGATGACTTTCGAACTGAGGATGGTCTCGCCGTCCGCCACCACTTTCAGCGTCGCATCGGCCGCATTGATCATCACGTAACGCGATTCAAGCTCGCGCGGCAGCCAGCGCCACCGTTCCATATTGGCTTCGATCTGCGCCACGCGATCCGATGCCGGAACATTGAGCATTGCGAGCGTCCTCGGTCCGAGCTTTCCGTCCGGTTCCAAGCCGTTGCGGCTTTGATAGCGGCGCAGAGCTTCGATGACATTGCCGTCCAAGGCGGCCGAATCTTCTTTCGATAAACGAGCCAAGAGACGCTCGGTATCCGCTGACGTGGCAGAAAGCTGAGACCAGGCCCCCTCCGCCACCAGCCTCCTGTATTGCACAAGGGCGGTTTTCAACCGCTCATATTCGGGGTGAAGCGGCGGCAATTCAGCAAGGAAAGCAGCCAGCGATCCGGTTTGCAACGCAGCCCCAAGAACAGGAACGGGGTCGAACATCTGATCGGGGAGATTGACGTCACTATAGGCGGATCTTGGCGGTATCCGCCCAGTTCTCACATCGCGGGCATAGCGCAGCATCCCGTCGGTCAATAGCAGATCATAAACCGCCGTATCGTGGGCGCCGGCACTCTCTTCAAACTCACGCAACGCGTTGAGATGATAGCTCGACATCGGGAGACCGTGCTCTTCGGCGCCCGATAAGACCTGAAGAGCCACCTTGGCATCTGCATTGGCTTTCCGATTGCCGCTCCACGCCAGCCGCGAATCGCGCGACTGATAGAAGCGGTGGAGTGCGGCGCCATCCACCGCCTCGTCGCCGACCGCGAACTTCGCGGCGTCCAGGAGGTCCACCATCTCTCCTGCGGCGGAGAGACTCGACCCGGTCACCGAGGGACTCAGAATGCGCGCTGCCGGCCCAGCAAGGGATGCCAATACAGCAATGAGCACCATGAGAAAAAGAGCGGCAATTTCCGTGCGCCGAAGCCGTGCCGGCATTGGATTGCTCCAGAAAGTCCTTCGTCCTTGCTAGCAAGAGGCAGGGTGCCAGGGCTTGATTTGCATCAAGCCCTCTTCCACTTCACAAAATCGAGGCTCAAAGCTAGGTGGCTTCCGCCAATGCGACATGAGTCTTGACGGCAATAAAACTGTCGGGTGTGACGGAAATGGCATCTATGCCGGCTTCGACAAGAAACTTCGCAAAATCCGGCCGATCACTTGGCGCCTGTCCGCACAATCCGACATGGGCACCCTTGCGATGAGCATCCTCGATCACCTTGCGAATGAGCATTTTCACCGCCTCGTCCTCTTCGTTGAAGAGATGCGACAGAGAACGCGAATCTCTGTCAACGCCGAGCGTAAGCTGTGTCAGATCGTTGCTACCGATTGAGAAGCCGTCGAACCGTTCGGCAAACCTGTCCGCCAGAATCACGTTCGAGGGAATTTCACACATGACATAGACCTCAAGGGCGTCCCTGCCGCGTTCGAGGCCGGCCGTTTTCATCTCCGCCAGCACCAGATCCGCCTCCTGAACCGTCCGACAGAACGGAATCATCATGACCAAATTGGTCAGACCCATTTCGTCGCGCACCTTCTTTATGGCGCGGCATTCGAGCGCAAAACCCTCACGATACCCTTCGCTGTAATAGCGGCTCGCACCGCGCCAGCCGATCATCGGATTGGGCTCTTCGGGTTCGAAAGCGGCACCGCCGACGAGCTTGGCATATTCATTGGTCTTGAAATCGCTCATGCGCAAAATGACAGGTTTTGGAAACTGGCTTGCCGCCAGCCGCGCAACGCCCTGCGCCAATCGATCGACGAAATATTGCGTCTTGTCGCGATAGGATCTGGTCAAATGCGAAATGGTGTTCCTGGCAATGGCATCCTTCAACGTCGCGAACCGCACCAATGCCATCGGATGAATCTTCACGTGGTTGCTGACGATGAACTCCATACGCGCAAGTCCGATGCCGTCGGCCGGAAGACTCCACCAGCGAAAGGCGCCGGCAGGATCGCCCATGTTGAGCATGATCTTCGTTCGGGTCTTTGGAAGGGCATCTACGTTAAGGTTTTGCGCCTCGACTTTCAGGCGGCCAGGGTAGACAAATCCTTCATCTCCTTCGGCGCAGGAAACTGTGATCTCGTCTCCAGTCTTGAGCAGCTGCGTGGCACCGGCTGCACCAACGATCGCGGGCAGGCCCATCTCGCGACTGACGATCGCAGCATGCGACGTGCGTCCGCCGTGGGCGGTGACGATCGCAGCCGCCCGCTTCATGATCGGGCCCCAGTCGGGATCGGTCATTTCCGTCACCAAAATCGAACCGTCGACAAACCGTCCTGCTTCGCGCGCACTTTTCAGGTGGACGACACGGCCGGCGGCTATGGCCGACCCAATGGCGAGGCCCTTTAGGATCGGCTTTTTCTTTTCCTTGAGCGTGTAGGTCTTGAGCTGTCCCGCGACGCGACGCGACTGCACCGTTTCCGGCCGCGCCTGCACGATGAACAACTTTCCGGTAATCCCGTCCTTGGCCCATTCAATATCCATCGGACGGCCATAATGCTTCTCGATGGATGCAGCCCATCTGGCCAATTGCAGAATTTCCGCATCGTTCAAAACGAAACCATCGCGCTCTTTCCTGGTCGTTGCTTTCGCCCGCGTTGGCGTGCCGCGCGCCTTTGCATAAGTCAGTTTCTTTTGCTTGGCGCCGCAACGCTTGTCGATGATCGGCAAAAATGCCGGTCGGGCAAGGAGAGGTTTGAAGACCAGATACTCGTCGGGATCGGTGATGCCCTGGACGACGTATTCGCCCAAACCCCATGCAGCACTGATGTGCACGACATTCGGAAAGCCGGTCTCGGGATCGAGCGTAAAGATCACGCCGGATCCCGCTTTGTCGGACCGAACCATTCGCTGGATGCCAACGGAAACCGCAACCTTCACATGATCGAAACTGTGTGCTTCGCGATAGGAAATGGCGCGATCGGTGAAGAGCGAAGCAAAACAGCGCTGGACCGCCTCAAGGAGAGAACGCTCACCCCTTACATTGAGGAAACTTTCCATTTGTCCGGCGAAACTTGCCTCAGGCAAATCTTCCGCAGTTGCGCTGCTGCGTACGGCAACATCGATCTCCTGCGCGCCAGCGTGGCGAGATAGCGCCACATAGGCCTCGCGAATCTGCTGCCTCAACACGTCGGGAATCGTGCCTCGCAAAATCAGTGCTCGGACAGCCGAGCCGGTCTTTGCAAGTGTCTGAGAACCATGCTGAAGCCTTCGCATCTCCCTCGCAATCGCCGACCGCAAGTTGTTTGCGTCAACAAAGCTCCAATAGGCCGCGGCGGTCGTGGCGAAGCCCTCCGGTACGCTGATCTCGAGTTGACCAAGGTTTTGAATGAGTTCGCCAAGAGAGGCGTTCTTACCACCCACAACGGCAACATCGGTCATGCCAACATCGCGCAGCGGGACGACGAGCGGTGACGATTCTTCGTCATCTGCGGCTCGGTCTGCGGTGGCTTGACGTGCAAACAATTCCATGACGAACCCCTTGAAAGGCGCGTTGCGCAGGCATCGAACGGGGCAACTAAGCACGCGTTTTGGAAGGAGCCTCTGACCTAAATCAACGATGGCGGCCGGCATCGTTCCGAGAAATGGCTGCCAGTTAACCATGTGAGAATTTTGTGAGCGTAGCCTTGAGCGAGATCAATCGTAGTTTGGAGTGAATCAGCGAATGGAAGCCCCGGACTGTGGGCGTTCGGGCCGCTAAGGGAAGGATTGGCATTGGAACAGGCGCCGCAATATCGTTGGTCAACGTTCCAGGACAAGAAGTCAGAGGAACGGATGGACGACGAACCTTCGAACCTCGGAGGTGTGCTCGACCAGTTGGCGATTGCCTGCAATGCAAGTCGTGACGGTCAGGTCAGCGTTCGCGACGTGCAAAAGGTGATCGGACAGCGCTCCTTCGGACCGATGTTACTGGTCCCCGGACTGATCGGTCTGTCCCCGATCGGCGCAATTCCGGGTTTGCCTGGCGTAATGGCGATAATCGAGCTGTTCTTCGCCTGGCAGATTCTGTTCGGCAGACGACACCCGTGGCTGCCGCAGTTTATCGCTCGCCGCTCGATGAGCACCGCACGCCTTGGTCGCGCGATCGATGTGATCCGGCCCTATGCGCGCTGGGTGGATCGATTTCTGCTCCGACCGCGTCTTACCGTGTTCACGCGAGGGCCGTTCCTTACCGTGATCGCGCTGATGTGCGTGCTTCTGTCTCTGATCATGCCGATCATCGAGTTGGTGCCGCTTGCTGGCATTGTACCCAATGCCGCGCTGACTGCATTCGGCCTCGCTGTAACGGCGCACGACGGGCTCTGGGCCTTGGTCGCGTTCATCTCGACTGTGGGGAGCATCTATCTACTTGTTATGATGTTCTGAAAGTGTGGGACACCCATTACGGTTACGGCCGGGTTTGCGTCCGAATCGGGCCTCGTTCGCGGGAGCGAATTCGGCGCGCACGGCGGTGGATGAATTTTGTTGCTTCACTAACCAGGACAACCAATGTGGCCGGCACCAGTGCCGGTGCGAGTTGGGTCACGTCAACCGCTGCGAATTGGAAGACCTCGGATACCGGCGTAATGAAGAGCGCAACAAAAAGCATTCCTGTGGCCGCCGCGACCACCAGCCAGAGAATGGGATTTGCCCGCTTCAGAGTGTGGATAAGAGGATCCCGGTGCGACCTATTGGAAAAGATCAGCGCGAGATTCGCCAGCACGATTCCAGAAAACGCGATGGCGCGGGCTTGGCCGTCGCTTGCGCCACCGTCGAGCACCATTGCGTAGACGGCGAGAATCGCAACAAGGCCAATGAGCCCTTGCCCGGCGCTGTGCAGGATATCGCGCCGATCGAACAAGGACATCGATGGCCTGCGAGGCTCCCGCCGCATGATGTCCCGTGCCTCCGGTTCGGCCTCGAAGGCGATGGAGCAGACAGGATCAATCACCAGTTCCAAGAACACGATGTGGACGGGGGAAAAAACGATCGGCCAACCGACGAGCAGAGGTGCAAGAGCCAAACCCGCGATCGGAACGTGCACCGCGAAGATGTAGGACAAAGCGTTGCGCAAATTGTCGAAAATGCGCCGCCCCAAGCGAATGGCGATCACGATCGATTCAAAGGCGTCGTCGAGGAGCACGAGCGAGGCGGCCTCCCGGGCGACATCCGCGCCGCGGCCACCCATCGCGATGCCGATATTGGCGGTTTTGAGGGCTGGCGCATCGTTGACGCCGTCACCCGTCATAGCAACGATTTCGCCCGCTGCTTTCAAGGCAGAAACGATTCGCAGCTTTTGCTGAGGCAAGATGCGCGCACAGACGTTGGTAGATCGCAAACGCGCTGCAAGCGTGTCATCGTCGAGCTCGTTGAGCTGCTGACCGGTCAGCACTTCACCGGAAACGTCGATGCCGGCATCGCGGGCGATGGCCCGTGCGGTAACGGGATAATCGCCCGTCATCATCATCACGCGAATGCCGGCCTTGCGGCAGGATGCAACGGCGGCAGGTACGGTTTCGCGCACTGGATCCGAAAGCCCCACAAGACCAAGAAATTCGAAGGCGAATCCGCGCGGAGTCTCGGGAAGCGGCCCTGAATGGTCTGCGCGCGCGACGGCCAGGACGCGCAATCCATCAGCCGCCATCTGGGCGGTTTGCGACAGAAGTGACTTCAGCTGGTCTTCCTTCAACGCGCACAGCGAGGCGATGGCTTCGGGTGCTCCCTTCGCGGCTACCTGATATCTTCCTTCCGTCTGACGGCGCCTGACGAACGTCACCGCCAACAAGTCAGGGCTCAAGCCGTAGACTCGATCTGGAGGACCTGAAGCGGACTGGGCATGTGTTGCTGCCGCATCGTGAAGCGCCCTTTCCATGGGATCGGTCGGAAGCAATTCGCTTGCCGCGGCTGCTGTTCCGATAAGAAGAGCAACCGCATCCGACAGCTTGCTTTCTGATCCAAGGTCGACAAACTCCTGCCCGGCGCAAAGCTTCGTCACCGTCATACGATTCCAGGTCAGCGTGCCGGTCTTATCGGTACAAAGAACCGTTGCGGCGCCCAAATTCTCAATCGCGGAGACTTGTCGGGTGAGGACGTGCCGGCGCGAAATGCGCCACGCTCCCAATGTCAGAAACACCGTCAAAACCACGGGGATCTCTTCCGGCATCATCGACATCGCGGTCGTCACGCCAGCAAGCAGCGCGGCAACCCAGTCGCCAACGCGAATGCCCTGCAATGCGATAACGAGAATGCTTACGATGCCACCCATGATCGCGAGATCGCGCGTCAACCTGCGCGTCGCACGTCTCAGCCTTGTCTCCTCAAAATTGATTTCGGAAACGGCAGTGCCGATGCGGCCCATTTCTGTGTTGCTGCCTGTCTTGACGACTCGCGCAACGCCACTTCCATGAACGATCATGCTGCCGGAATACACGTAAGGTGCATCATCGCCGCCTGGATGGCCGGAAGCCAGCATGGTGCCGTCAAGCCTGACCGCCTTGCGCACAGGAACCGATTCGCCCGTCAACAGCGATTCATCGACCTTCAGTTCGGCGGCAGAAATCAGGAGGGCATCCGCAGCCACGCGATCACCCTCGCTCACGATGACGATATCGTCGGGAACCACTTCGCGGCCGGCAATCCGCCGCTGAATACCGTCGCGAATGACCAACGCTCTTGGGCTCGCGAGTTCGCGCAAGCTCTCGAGAACACGCTCGGTCTTGTAATCCTGATAGACGACAATTCCGAGATCGACCACGGTCAGTATCGCTAACAGCAACCCCTCATGGATGTCGCCAATCAAAAGGTAGATGGCGGTTGTGCCGATGAGGAGGAGGAGAAGCGGCTCGCGGAGCGCGTCTACAAGAATCCGGAAAATGTGGCGACGGTCGCGTACGGCAAGCTCATTGTAACCGTAGACGCGCAGGCGCTCGGTTGCCTCGGCCTGAGTCAATCCCTTCAGTGCTTCGACGGTCACGTTTTCTCGATCTCGAGCGGCTGTCGCAAAGCCTCGGCAATTTTCCTTTTTCCTATTGCCGTGGCCCCACTTGAAGCCCGTTGATCAGGATCAATAGCATGCTGGAATATGGATATAGCTTGCCGAAGCGTTAGGCCAACGAGAAAGCCGATGATCAAAGCGATCCTTGTTCCTCTCACCGGTTTCGAGTGCGACACGCGAGCCTTGGAGGCAGCCTTTCTGATCGCCAAGGAGCGCGGCGCCGAGATCGAGTGTCTGCGCGTGCAGCCCAGTCCCATGCAGATCGTGGCGCGTGCCGCTTTTCGCCAATTCGGCACCAAACTGGGCAACACGGAACTGCTGCACCAACTGCAACATGAGGCGGCCACACGAACCGACAATGCGAAAGCCGCCTATGACGCGTTCGTGAAACGTCACCCGGGTGTTCCCGCTGCATGGCGTAACATCGAAGGTGAAACGGTGCACAGAACGATTGACGAGGCGCGCTACTCTGACCTTGTCGTACTGGGACGGGCGCCCAGCGACAGTGAATTATCGGTCGATGCGATCGCCAATGTCTTGGTGGGATGCGGCCGGCCCGTTTTGCTGGTGCCTGAAAGCGAGCTGGCAACGATCGGAGACTCCATTGCAATAGCGTGGAAGGAAACGGCCGAAGCGGCGCGTGCGGTGACGGCTGCGATGCCTATGCTTGTCGAGGCGGAGCATGTCGTTGTCATCAGCGTACACGAGGATACTTCCGTTCCAACGGAAGGTTTCGAGGCGGCAGATCGCCTCGCCCAGCAATTGAAGCGGCACCGGGTAGCGGCAGAAGCCCACTGGCTGGTGACGGGCGGGCGGCCGGTCGCCCATGCGGTGCTGCAGTGTGCGCGAGAATCCGGGTGCGATCTTGTGGTGATGGGCGCATACAGCCATAGCCGCTTCCGCGAGCTGATTTTCGGCGGCTTCACACGGCAGGTTCTACAGTCGTGCGACTTGCCGGTCCTGCTGCTGCACTAACGAATTCAGTCTTGCGCGGCCACTGAAAAAGTAAACTTCGTCTCAAATCAAACTGCTTGGCTCGTTGACCTGCATCAACACCGGGATGCGGCCGTGACCTAGACTGTCCCCACTTTGGCGTAGACAAAAGGAGCGCGTGTGATGAAGCGGACCCTTACTCTGGTGGCTGTTGCGACGGTTGTCCTGGAACTCAGTTCTGCCGCGGCTGCCCAATCGTCGGCGGAGATCGAACGTGGACGCGCTTTCGTCGAACGTCATTGCGCCACGTGTCACGCGGTCGGGCACGCAGGGACTAGCCCTTATGCGCCGGCGCCCCCCTTTCGGACATTGCACGAGCGTTATGACGTCGAGGCGCTGGCCGAAGCGCTGGCGGAGGGAATGGTTGTCGGCCACAACGGGGCTCGACAGATGCCGGAGTTCCGTCTCGACCCGCCTCAAATCGACGACCTTCTCGCGTACTTGAAGTCGCTCGAAATGCCGGCTTCCACCAGACGCGCACCGGAGCCGCGGTGACGCAATCGCCTTAAGGTCCGCGGCCGGCAGCCTAGCGACGACGCAATCCGCCCTTGATCGAAGCAACTGCTCCGAGCAAGCCATTGATGTGACCATCCCCCCACAGTGGAAGAATGAGCCTCGAATAGCCCGAACTGCGGAAGTAGGTCGCCCCTCGACTCTCAATTGTGGCGCTACATTGGGCGACAAGATAATCGAGTGGGCTCTGCGGCGTGATTTCATCGGCGAACATGCCGGCCAAAGATTGCCCGTACAGCGCCTCGATTTCCCCTCCTACGATCGCAAAGCGGAATCGCACAGGACGCTGCAGGACGTCGAAGAACGTGACCCCAGCGGCCGCTTTCCCAAGCGCTCCGAGCTTGACGTCGTCGGAGAATGGCATCTCGGCCTGTCCGCGTCTGAGTTTCGCCCAATAGGATTGGACGCGCCCCAGCCGGGGAGGCAGTCTCGCCGGCAATGGGAGCGGTGAAGGCGACCTAGGCGGTTTTGCGCGCATTTTCCGAGGTTTGATCATATCGTACCCTGCATCGCATGAATCGGCTGGGCCATCTTGACCTTAGTCAAAGATCTTGATCGCCGGTGAGGCAGAGTAAACTCGTTTCCCCAGCAAAAGCATTCATCCCGGTAACGGATGTCAATACGCAACCTTGATGCGATTTTCCGGCCCAAATCGGTGGCGTTGATCGGCGCCAGCACGCGGGCGAATTCGGTCGGACTCGTCACCCTGCAGAATCTGCTGTCCGGCGGGTTCGCCGGCCCGATCATACCCGTCAATCCGAAGCACAAGACGGTTGCGGGCGTGCCCTGCTATCCCGATGTGGCCAGCCTGCCTGTGGCGCCCGATCTCGCCGTGATCTGCACGCCACCTCGCACCGTACCGGGATTGGTCAGCGAATTGGCGGCGCGCGGCGTCAAAGGAGCGATTGTCATCACGGCAGGCTTCAAGGAGCTTGGCAACGAACAAGGCCGTGCCTTGGAATGCGCCATGTTGGATGGGGCGCGTCCGCATCTGGTGCGAATCATCGGACCAAATTGCCTCGGTGTTCTTTCGACGCCCATCGGTCTGAATGCGAGTTTTGCGCCAGGCAACGCGGAGAAAGGCGGCGTGGCCTTTGTCGCGCAATCGGGTGCGATGGTAACGACCGTACTCGATTGGGCCTCGTCCCGCGGCATCGGATTCTCGCATCTGGTTTCGCTGGGTGACATGGCCGACGTCGATTTCGGCGATATGTTGGATTATCTCGCCAACGATCCCGCGACCAAGTCGATCCTGCTCTACATCGAAGCGATAACGGCGCCGCGAAAATTCATGTCCGCGGCACGGGCGGCTTCGCGCTTGAAGCCGGTCATCGCCATCAAGGCAGGCCGTCACGAGGCTGCCGCCAAAGCGGCACGCTCGCACACGGGAGCGCTTGCGGGAGTCGACGCCGTATATGACGCGGCTTTTCGGCGCGCAGGCATCCTGCGCGTTCATGATCTGGAAGAGATCTTCGACGCAGTCGAAACATTGGCCGCTGCGCCGTCATTTTCCGGCGATGGTCTGGTGATTTTGACCAATGGCGGCGGCGCGGGAGTGCTGGCGACTGATGCTTTACTGGAGGCCGGAGGAAAGCTAACCGCGTTGTCCGCGCAGACGGTGGCGAAGCTGGACGCGCTATTGCCGCCGACCTGGTCGAAGGCAAATCCCGTGGACATCATCGGGGATGCTCCAGGAAAGCGTTACGCGGACGCGCTGGGCACGATACTGGAAGCGCCCGAAACCAATGCGGTACTGGTTCTCAACTGTCCAACGGCCATTGCATCGGGCGTGGAAGCCGCCAGGGCGGTCATCGAAACGGTCGCCGCCCGGCGTCACTGCGTCCTCACGAACTGGCTGGGCGCGCGCAGTGCTGACGAAGCGCGCCATTTGTTCGCAACGGCGCAGATTCCGACCTTCGATACGCCCGATGAAGCCGTTCGCGGCTTCATGCATTTGGTGCGCTACCGGCATGGCCAGAGTGTCATCAGGGAGGTGCCCCCTTCCGTGGCGACGGACTTTGCACCGGATTACGAGAAGGCCCGTGGCGTCATCGATAGAGCGCTCGCGGCGGGTGAGACTTGGCTAGACGAGGATGCCGTTCGCACATTGCTGGACTGCTATCGCATTCCGATCGCGCGTTCGGTGTCGGTGACGAGCTCCGAGGAGGCAGCCGCGGCGGCTCGTGCTTTCGCAGCGCCGGTTGTCCTGAAGATCCGCTCGCCCGATATCACGCACAAGTCCGAGGTCGGGGGCGTTGTCCTCAATCTCGAAAATCCCGACATGGTTCGAAAAGCAGCCGAAGCGATGCGAGTGCGGGCCGAGGCCGCGGCGCCTGGCGCTCGGATCGCCGGTTTTACGGTTCAGGAAATGATCCGTCGCCCGGAGGCCTTGGAACTGATCGTCGGCATGGCGACCGATCGGCAATTCGGACCGTTTCTTCTTTTCGGCCACGGCGGCATCGCGGTGGAGGTGATCGCGGACAAGGCTCTTGCCTTGCCGCCGCTCAACCTACCCCTGGCTCACGAGCTTATGTCTCAGACGCGGGTGTTCGCTCAGCTCCAGGGTTATCGCAACCATCCGCCCGCGGCGCTGGACGCCATTGCGCTGGTGATCGTTCAGATCTCACAGCTCATCTGCGACCTCGACGAGATCGTCGAGCTCGACATCAACCCGCTTCTTGCGGATTCCAACGGAGTCATTGCGTTGGATGCACGAGTCCGGGTGGCGCCTCCCGCCGATGCCGTGCGCAAGAGCCGCTTGGCCATCATGCCGTACCCCAAAGAGCTCGAACGCAAGGAACTCGTGGCGGGTCTGCCCGAAGCGAGATTGCGTCCGATCCGTCCCGAAGACGCCTCTGGGATTGCGGATTTGATCGCCAAGCTTTCAGCCGAAGACGCAAGGATGCGATTTTTCACACCGATCCGCAGTCTGGCTCTGAGCCAAGTCGCGAGATTCACGCAGATCGACTACGACCGCGAGATGGCATTTGTCCTAACAGCTGGAA
>Ga0134122_10000426_pt1 | contig 28203 bp, 26 predicted proteins | sample KB302_FD_96461 | JGI IMG/M metagenome (GOLD analysis project Ga0134122, IMG submission 96461) | Terrestrial soil microbial communities without Nitrogen fertilizer from Kellogg Biological Station, Michigan, USA - KB3-0-2 | ecosystem: Environmental > Terrestrial > Soil > Unclassified ...
CGAAGCGCATCCGAATAGCTGTAGGTGCGGTCTATGACCGCACACATTCCAGAATATGAAATACTGCAGAACGAGAACATGTGTGCGGTCATAGACCGCACCTACAGCTGTTCGGATGCGCTTCGCGCGCCATTTTAAGGGGCAACGGTCCCCAATCTTCAATCCAGGAAATTGCCTTCTTCCAGGCGCGCGGGGGCGTACTGTTCAGTGACGTAGCTGACGTCCTTGCTGATGAGTGCTTCGACTTCGAGTTTGAAACCGTTTTTAAGCATCATTTCGATTTCCCGCTGCCACGGTTTCTTCCGGGCGAACCAGGGATACTGGGCAATCTGGCGGGCACGCTTGATGTCCTGTTCGTTCAATTTGATCTGCACGCTGGGAGTGAGCTGGCACCGTGCGTAGTCATTGCTCCGCAGCCCCAGGAACCGTGCTTCAGGAATCGCCATGCGCCGGGATTCATAGGCCAGGTTGATCGATCCCTGCTTGAGCACGCTGTAGATGTAGTACCCCCATGGATCGTTATCGAGCAGGCAATACACCGGCAGCTTCAACTCGTAATGCAGCCGATGCAGCAGGCGCCGCACGCCGCGCGGCGGCTGGCCGCCTCCGTGCGTCAGAATACAGTTGTGCTGGCGCCAGAACTTGTCCTCGTTGAAGCGGCGCCACACCGTGTCTTTTTCAACGTGCAGGACGAACTTCGCGGTGTTCTTCTTAAACTGCACGATTTCCGGTTCAACAATGGACGGAATACTGTAGCCGCCCGAACCCATGCGCGAACAGTCAATCTCGTCGCCGCTGTCTACCAGCGTAATCGGTCCCACCATCGCTCCGGCGTTTTTGGCATAAAGGTGAAGTTCCTCACGCATGGCATCGAGTGCGACCTCCACGTCTTCGATGATCGGATCGCATTCGTCCTGGGTGTCGAATGTCTCTTCGCTGGTTCCCTCGATCGTATGCTTCAGGAGATAGAAAAGACCGCGGATGCTGGTTGTCTTTCCCTGATCGATCAGCTGCTTGCAGCCGGTGCCAACCAGAAGAGTCTGCATGTAGCTCTTGGCCTGGTTGAGATTGAAAAGTTCGCGGCGATTCGTGCCGCTGCCCATCTCGATGATGCGCTTCGACTGGTTGAATCGCACATTGGTCAACGAGCGCGACGGTATCTCGACATGAGGAGCGCGGCCGCGTTCCGCAGACTCGGCCACTTCGTCGGCAAGACCGCGAATCGACGCCAGCGTCTTCTTGTCTTTTACGGAAAGAGCGGACTGCCCGGTTGCGGAGTTCCTGCTAGATTTTTTCGGCATGTTCTTCGGAGTCCACGATCAGGACATTCTCTCCAAAATCTTCGACAGCCGGTTCGATCTTTTTCTTTCCCCGATCGTCGAGTTGGGTATCGGCAACGGCGGTCTTTCGCCTCGCAACGTCCAGCAACTGGCCGTACAGTTCCTTCCTGGATTTCTCGCTGTAGCCTTTGATCGAAGACACGGCTGTGGCAACCTCCCCCAGATACCGGAGGAAAATCTCCCGCCGTTCGCCCTCCTGACGCACGCGTTTGCGTTGATTCAGGTACATGGCCAGCTTGCGGCCGACAGCCTGCAATCCGAGCCGCAGTTCTTTTGTGACTTCGGGATAGGACGCGATCGCCTCCTTCGATTCACTGGTGAACGGCACCCACACGCTTGCCATATGCACCATGATCGTGACGGGGCCGCCCGGCAGCTGCCCACGGGACTGGGACAGCCCATAGGCCCGCCAGTTGTTGGATATCACCGATTGCGTGATCGCGCACGCCGCTGTCTGAAATTGCAGCGGCACGCGATTGGCATAGCGCAGCACTTGCATCGACTGTCCTTCGGAAAGATTCACATTCTTCATTGCACCGTGAAGTTGAGCGATTTCGTCCTTCTTGAGTTTCGCCGGCGGCTGCCGGGGGCCCATCCGGGCTTCGGACAGAATTTTCTCCGCACCGGCAGCGCCGATTCCGTCGAACGTCGTGAGCAGGAATTGACGAACCGATCGCGCATCGCTTTCCGCCAGGAACTCGGTGAGGGTTTCCAGATTGATCTTCTGTGTGGAACTGCCGCCGCCATATGCCAATCCCACTTCAATCAGGAAGGGATTCCCGCGGTAGACGGCCGGCGGGCGCGTCGCCGCGCAAAAAAATTCGCCCGGAACCTGCTGGTGCAAACCCTTGAGGATGAGCGGTTCTCCGATTGGAGAAATGCAGTCTGTCGCTGGTGCGCTGATCTTCGTATTCTGGATTGCCTGATACAGCGCATCCGCTTCCTGGCGGCCGATGCGCCTGGGATTCGACCGTGTGCTGATCTTCGCGGCGTCACAGATCTGCTTTGCCACCGCCGGGCTGACGCGCGAAAACGAGTCCGTGAGGAATTGCGCCATCGTGCCTCCGGTCGTGTCCTTGAGCATCGTCACGAGGCGGCCCAGTTCGATGCCGTACGGATGGGGCTTGATCTCGCGCGGCTCGGGTGGAAGTTGACCGGTCGATCGCGCATAGGTGGTCTCATGCCCTTCCGGATCGATGTAGTGGATGGTGACATGGGGATTGGCGATGGCCGTCTGTTCCAGATAGTCGTCGACGCTGCCGCGGCCTCGCACGTAGCGTCCCTCCAGCTCGATGGTGACGCGGGTTCCGCTGCGTACTTCCTTATGATGCGGGGAGTGTTCATCCGGAGTGGGATAGTGCGCCACCCATTCGATGCCATGTTCGGCAATGTAACGCTGTCCTTTTTCTCCCGTGGGAATCTCTTCACCCTCGCCGCGGCCGTTCACGATCTCCGGCTGGTTTCGTTTGGTGTCGATCTGGATTTCAAAGTAGTGGGCCGCTTTACGGAGCGACGTGATCGAGATGATTTTGACTGGTCTGCCGGTAGTGAGCATCCCATACATTCCGGCAGCGCTGATGCCGATGCCCTGCTGGCCGCGGCTCATTCTTAGCCGGTGGAATTTCGATCCATAGAGCAGCTTGCCGAAGATCAGCGGGATTTGTTTTTTGACGATTCCAGGGCCGTTGTCCTGTATTCCCACTTTGAAACGATTGGGACCCGTCGTTTCCATGTGGACCCAGATCTCGGGAATGATTCCTGCCTCTTCGCACGCATCCAGCGAGTTGTCGACGGCTTCCTTTACCGCGGTGAGCAGCGCCTTGCGAGGATTGTCAAATCCGAGAAGGTGTCGATTCTTGGCAAAGAACTCGCTGACGGAAATATCGCGCTGCTTCGTGGCCATCGATTCCGCGGTAGCGCGCCGCGGAGGATGTTGTCGGTTCTCTTCCATGGTATCCGGCTCTCACTTTGTTGTTCACGACAGCCAGATCAGGTCCGGATGGGTAGGGCCGTTGTAAGCGCGGGACAACCCCCCTCCGGAAACAGGAGGGGACGCACAGGTTTAAATATGGAGGCGGAACCCGGTAGTGAATTGCCGCGGAGCGCCAATGGTTCGGGGATTCGTCTGGACGATAAATTCCTTGTTGAAGATATTCTGCACGTTAAAAAACACGTCGATGTTTTCGCGTACCTGACGGGAACCCGTTAGATCCACGGTCCCATAGCCACCCAGACGCCTGGCAGGCGTATTGACGTCATCATCGTATTGCGCACTGACGTAGCGATACTGAGATCCGATATCGAAGTACTTCTTGTTCACGTATTCCAGCCCCACCGTCCCGCGGTGCCGCGGCACCTGAGCCAGGAACTTGCCGACAAGCGAGGGATTCGAAGGGCTCTGGTTGAATTCTTTCACCCGCGCCATGTCATAAATGTATGCGCTGGTGATTTTCCAATTTGTGAGCAATCGGTATTCGGCATCGCTTTGAATACCCCAAATCCGGATCTTTCCCACATTCTGGCGCTGCGCCAGATTTGTTCCGACCGTGATAGTGGAAACGGCGTGAGTGAAGCGGTCATCAAAAACCGTGTTCCGCCATGTCAGATTCCGGATGGGCTCGACGTTGACGCCGCTTTCCCAACCGAAGAGGCGTTCCGGTCCAAGCTGATCGTTGGACCTGGTCACCAGGGCCCCCACCGAAAACTGGCGATAAAGCTCGTTCAGAGTCGGGGCACGGAATCCCCAGCTGGTTCCGCCCCATACGGACAGGCGATCCGAAACTTTATACAGAGCTGCGGCGTGCGGGCTACCGACGGTATTCTTCTTGTCCGCAAACGACGTCACAGTCGTGACTGAAGTAGTTTCCGTTTTGGATGCGTTGTAATTCTTCCAGTGGTCGAGACGTGCGCTCAATGTGAGACGCAATCTTGGCGTCACCGCAATGAGATCCTGCACGAATCCACCGACAAATTGCTGCTTACCACCGGCAACGCGAGTCAGAATCACAGTTGTTCCGAGGCCGGTGGCTGAATTGTACTGACTCTCGTTGGTGGTCCCTTCGACCCAGGTCCAATCCAGTCCCGCCGTGAGAATGTTCCTTCCTCCAAGCGCCTTGGTCCACTGCGCCATTCCGCCAGCGGATTTCACGGGCACCCGCTGTGTAAATGACTGACATGCCGTCGATCGAGGTAACGCAGTGATGGATACCTGACATGTGTTTATGCCTGGTCCCGGGGTGGGCACCCCGAGGAAATTGCTGTGGAATTCCTCAAAATTGGAGTTGATGCCAACCTGAAGATCGCTTCCATCCGGCAATTTGATGCGAGCGCCACCGTTGGCAAACAGCCAGCGCGTATCGTTGCCTTCCTCGAAACCGGGAGTTGTCGTGGTGGTGACCTTCGCATTGTCGCGTCTTTCGCTGAACCGGCCGGCACTGAAAAATAAATTGATCGAGCTTGTAGCGGCATAGTTGGCCTTGAAATTGAAGTTCGAGTAGTGGAGGCTCGCTTTGGTGTCGACCAAACCCCGGTCGGCCTGGGCGATGACAGGATAACCGTCGCTGTTCATCGTGGATCCTTCCAGTGAAAGGCCCAGTTTTCCGTAAACGTCGCTGAGGTAAAAGTCGATTTTAGGACTGTAGAGATGGCCGAACTGGGAATGGAGGTTGTCTTTTCTGTCGCTGAAAATCCCAAACTGCGGCTGGAAGATGAGCGTTCGCTTCTGGGGAACTCTCGTATCGATGCTGATCACGCCGCCGAGCGCGTAGTTGCCATACAAACTGGAGGTCGTTCCATCAACCACTTCGATCCGCGTGGCATCCATTAACGGAACGCGAGTCCAGTAGACCCATCCCCCAAACGGGTCGTTAAACGGCACACCATCGAGCAAGACAAGTGTTCGGCCGCCGCCGCTCGGACCGATACCCCTCAACGACACTCCCTGGGATGTGGGATGAGTCACGAGGCTGCTCGAGCGCCGAAACAGGCTGAACGATGGAATCTGCCGAAGTACGTCATCGGTGACAAGCGCCGGAGATTTGCGAATCTCGTCGGCGTTCAGCACGCTCACACTTTCAGGCACACTACTCAACCGCTGTTCGCTGCGCGTTGCCGCCACGCTGATTTCGTCGGCAGAGCCCGCCGGTTCCAACCGGACTTCAACCGGAGCGGTTGTCAGAGTTCGAAGATCGACTGTCATCGTCTGCGCCGTGAACCCGACAGCCTCGACCTTGAGGTCGTAGACAGCCGGGGTGAGACCATCCACTTTGAATTTGCCAGTGCTGCTCTCGGCGGATTTCTGGAGTGTTCCCGGCTTTTGGGTGACGGTCACTTTGGCGCCATTTACGGGCAGACCCTGGCGATCGAGTACGTTTCCGTCAATGGTCCGGGGCGTCGCCGCGGGAGTCTGGGCGGCAACAGGGGACACTCCGCTGGAGCATAGCCAGGAAGCAACCACCAGAATGGCAGACCATAATCGACGATTTGTTAACATTGCGACGCCTCCCCCAATTTCGACGAAGGATACCATTATGAAATCCTACCGGGAAGAACTCACATTCGAAACCAAAACACGGCGGGCCTATCTGAACATCACGCCACAAGTCGAAGCCGCTCTGAAAAAAAGTGGCATTCAGGAAGGCCTGTGCCTGGTGAACCCGATGCATATCAGCGCCAGCGTCTATATCAACGACGACGAACCGGGCCTGCTTTCGGACTACGACAAGGTTCTCGAACGTCTGGCGCCCCACGAACCTGTCGAACAGTATCGTCATAACGACACTGGCGAAGACAATGCCGATGCCCACATCAAACGTCAGCTGATGGGGCGTGAAGTCGTCGTCGCAATCACCAGGGGAAAACTCGATTTCGGTCCCTGGGAACAGATCTTCTATGGCGAGTTCGATGGCCGCCGAAAGAAGCGCGTTCTGATCAAGATTATCGGGGATTAGAAACTGGGGTCAGACCCCTCGTTCCCCTATTTCTGCAACGCAGAAATAGGGGAACGAGGGGTCTGACCCCAGTTTCTACAGCAGCGAGACAGGATCCACGTCGATCAGGATTCGCGTTCCGCCCAGCTTCTGCGCGTCCAGGTGAGTCCGCAGTTGATCCAGCACGCGATGCAGCGGAGTTCGCGACGACGCCTTGATCAATAATTGATAGCGGTGAAGCTGTTTCACGCGTTCCAGCGGCGCTGGAGCGGGACCGAGAATGCGCACGGAGTCGGTCCGCACCCGGTTCAGAAATTCTCCGACCCCGCGCGCGGCGCCGGCGGCCGTTTCCTTGTCGCGATCCGTCACCACGATTCCTGCCAGCGCCGTGAACGGCGGATAGAACATCGCCTTCCGGTAGCGCGATTCGCGCGCATAAAAATCTTCGAATCGCTGAGTGCATGCCAGTTGAAACGTGTAATGGTCCGGGAAGAAACTCTGAATGATGACTTCGCCGGGCCGGTCTCCACGGCCCGAGCGTCCCGCAACCTGGGTCAGCAATTGAAACGTTCGTTCGGCCGCGCGAAAATCCGGCATCGACAATGCAGCATCGGCGGCAAGAACTCCCACGAGCGTCACCTGTGGAAAGTCATGCCCCTTGGCGATCATCTGCGTCCCAACGAGAATATCGATCTCTCCACGCCGGAAGCCGCCAAGCACGCGTTCGAAATCACGCACGTGCCGCATGGTGTCCCTGTCGATGCGCCCGATCCGCGCATCTGGAAAGAACTCGCGCAAATCCGATTCGATACGCTCGGTGCCTTCGCCGACAAACTGAACGTATTCGCTCTTACACTCCGAACATTCGGCAGGGGGCTTCCGGGATTGGCCGCAATAATGGCACAGCAGCCGATGGATTCCCCGATGGTAGGTCATTGCAACGCTGCATGAGGTGCACTGAAAATTGAACCCGCAGTGGCGGCACAGCAGGAATGCGGCGAAGCCGCGCCGGTTCAGCAGCACCATGGACTGCTCGCCACGCTCGAGCCGCTCCGCAATGGCTTGCAGAAGCCGCCGGGAGAAGATGGTTTGCTTGCCTTCGGCGGCATATTCCTCGCGCATGTTGACGATCTCCACGGCGGGCAGTGGACGCTCTTCAACACGGCTCGACATGTGCACGTAACTGAACTTTTTCGACTCCGCGTTTTGAAACGATTCCATCGACGGCGTGGCGGATCCGAGCACTACAGTCGCTCCGTTCTTCTTGGCCCGAACCACCGCGGTGTCGCGTGCGTTGTAGCGCGGAGTTTCCTCCTGCTTGTAGCTGGTTTCGTGTTCTTCATCGACGACGATCAGTCCAAGACTCGAAAGCGGCGCGAAAACCGCGGAACGCGTGCCAACGACAATCGGAGCAAAACGTCCCCGAATGCGGAGCCATTCGTCAATCCGTTGCTTTTTCGTCAGCCCGCTGTGGAGAACCGCGGTGCGCCCGGGAAAACGTTCGGCAAATCGTTCCACCAGCTGGGGCGTCAGTCCGATTTCCGGCACAAGAACGAGACAAGTCTTGCCGTGGGCGAGCGTGGTCTCCGCAGCCTGTATGTAGACTTCGGTTTTTCCGCTTCCGGTTACGCCGTGCAGGAGAACCGTTCTGAACCCGCCGGCCTCTTGTATGGCATAGAGCGCCGTCAGCTGATCGGTTGTGAGGGGAAACGGCGCGGAGGGAGCGGCAGTGGAACTGTCCGCCCCATCGAAGCGGTCCACATGCTTCTGAGTGATTCCCGGAGGGAGCGCCGATTTCAGAACTTCGCCGATGGGCGCCATATAGTATTCGGCGATCCATTTACAAAGTTCGAGAATGTCCGGCAGCAGAAGGGATTCCCGGTCGAGCACTTTGGTGATGGGAAGCACCTTGAGTCCGTCTGGGGCCTTTCGGTTCAGCCCCACAACGAAACCTTCCACATCTCGATTTCGAAATTTGACGAGAACCCGGCAACCGATCGCTACGACGTTTGCCGATTCCATCTCATACAGGAACGTCCGCGATAGCGGGAGGCAAACAGCGATGTCGACAAGCATGAAACTAGGATCGCAGCCGCTGAAGCTCGGCGCCGATCAGTTTCATATCCTCCCAGACTTCGCGCTTCTTGTCGGGAGACCGCAGCAGGTATGCCGGGTGAAACGTGGCGATGACGCGCATGCCGTCGACATCGAAGAAACGGCCCCGCAGTTTCGAAATCGTCACGTCGCTCCGGAGAACGTTTTGCGCGGCAAAAGTACCCAGGCAGCACACGACCTTGGGGCGAATCACGGCGAGTTGTCTCTTGAGAAACGGGTTGCACGCCAGTACTTCGTCGGGCTCGGGGTTACGGTTGTTCGGAGGCCGGCACTTGAGGATATTGCAAATGTAGACGTCCGCTCGCGTGATGCGACCGGGATCGACGGATGTGTCGATAATCTTCGTCAGCAGCTGGCCGGCACGTCCGACGAACGGCAATCCCTGCTCGTCTTCATCCGATCCCGGCGCTTCTCCGACAAAGACGAGTTCGGCGTTGATGTTGCCGGAGCCGAAAACGATGTTGGTCCGCGTCGGCGCGAGCTTGCAACGCTGGCAGTCTCCGATGTCTGCGCGGATGTCGGGGAGAGTTTCAGTGCGGGCAGGTGCGGACATGGGTTGTGTTCGTTCCTCAAGACTGAGCGACGTTATTCCGATATCGCGAAAGAATTCGAGCTGTTGAAGGATGTCTTCACGTGACATAACAATTACTTAATCGAACTGTAGGCGCGGTCTATGACCGCGCACAATCCTGACTGAGGGAGCGCGCGCGGTCATAGACCGCGCCTACAGTTCAGCAGTCCCACCACACGATCCAGGATGGTATCCGCCATTGCCGGTTTGCTCACCAGCGGCACTTCCTGGACTCCGCCGGCTGCATCCAGGATCGTGGCTCGATTTGTATCACTGGCGAAACCCGAATCAGGGCCACCGACTGGATTGATCACAATCAGGTCCAGATTCTTCGCCTTCAATTTCTCTCGGCCGTTCTCCGAAAAATTCTCCGTTTCGGCGGCAAATCCCACCAGCAGCTTTCCATTTTTACGCTTCCCGAGCTCCAGCAGGATATCGGGAGTTGGTTCAAGCTCCAGATTCGCGCCAGGCATGCCCTTCTTCGTCTTCTGCGCGGACACGGTCTTTGGCCGAAAGTCCAGCGGCGCGGCGGCCTTGATCACCACATCGACGGTATCAAATCGATCGATCACGGCGCGGCGCATCTCTTCAGTGGACCGCACGCGGATCACATTCGGGAAATCCATTTCTGTCGGCCCGGAAATCACCGTCACCTCCGCGCCGCGATCCATTGCCGCGCGCGCGAGGGCGAAGCCCATCTTCCCCGTGGATCGATTGCTGATGAAGCGAACCGGATCGATATCTTCAACCGTCGGGCCTGCGGTTACCAGAATCCGCCGGCCCTTGAGATCGTTCTTTTTCGCGATCAGCGCTGCAACGTAGTCCACAATCGTTTCGACGGATGCGAGCCGCCCGGGACCAACGGTCTTACAGGCCATGACTCCGGACTCGGGCGCGATCACACGCACACCGCGGGATTCCAGCGTCCGAAGGTTCGCTTGAACGGAGGCGTGCTCCCACATGCGGGTATTCATTGCCGGAGCGATGACGACCGGTGCCGTGACGGCAAGATGAAACGTTGTCAGGAAGTCTTCAGCGAAACCTGCGGCGAGTTTCGCGATGCAATCGGCGGTTGCCGGAGCTATGAGGAAAAGATCGACGGATTGGGCAACAAGAATGTGATCGAACGCCCCGTCGAAGTCGGCGCCGGCCGTCTGTGCATCGAAGATGTCGACGTACACTTTATGTCCGGAAAGCGCGCGGAATGTCAGCGGGGTCACGAATTGCGTGGCCCCTTTCGTCATCGCGACGATGACGTCGAAGCCGCGGTCCTGAAGGCGGCGGAGGATTTCTGCCGCCTTGTAACAGGCGATACCGCCGCTGACTCCAAGCGCGATCTTCATAGCGTCAAACCAGAACGGTTATGCCTCCTGGGCTTCTGCCTTCAGTCTCTTGCGTTCCTCGGCATCCTGAATCCGGAATTTCACGAGTCCGGCAAGAATTTCTTTCTGGGCAATGCGTGTGGATTTGTGGCGATTGTCCTTAATCATTGGAGGGCTGCCGCCCTGGATCTGGCGTGCACGAAGAGCCGAGAGAATCACAAAACGATACTTGCTGTCGATGTTGTCAGGAATAAGAATCAAGCTGAACCTCCGAAAGACGCAATGATCTCCTCGATCCGGGCCTGCTGCCGCGACGGAACCGCATGCCCCGAACGAACAATGGATTCGAGAAGCTGAACGGAATTTTCAAGAACTTCATTGACTACGATGTAGTCGTAATCCCGGTAGTAAGGAATCTCGCCTTTTGCGATTTCAAGGCGGCGGTGAATCGCTTCATCCGACTCGAGCCTTCGCGAACGTAAGCGTCTTTCCAGCTCGGAAAAAGACGGCGGCAGTATGAACACGGCAATGGCCTCTGGAATTCGGGATTTCACCTGCCGTGCTCCCTGGACGTCGATATCCAGAATCACGTCGCACCCTGCCCCCAGCTGCTGCTCGACAAAGGAATGAGACGTTCCGTAGAGCTGGCCATAGTACTCCGCCCATTCCAGGAATGCGCCGCGATCCACCATGCTGAGAAACTCTGCCCGTTCGACAAAGAAATAGTCGACGCCATTCGCTTCTCCGGCGCGAGGCTGGCGTGTGGTATGGGATATCGAAAATCTCAAATCATCAAATGAGGGCAGCAGCCGTTGCAGCAGCGTGGTTTTCCCCGATCCCGACGGGGCCGAGACGATGTATAGGTTGGCACGCATGAACGAACCTAACATTCTACTCAATATTCTGGACTTGTTCCCGCAATTTTTCGATCTCCACCTTGATCTCGATTGCCGCCTGCCCGATTGCGACACCCCGTTCATTGAGTCCGGAAGTCTTGGAAAGTATCGTGGTGACCTCTCGATTCATCTCCTGAAGGATGAAATCCATGCGTTTTCCCGTCTCATCCTTCAAGTCCTTCAGGCCGGCAAACTGGTCCAGATGACTGCGAAGCCGCGTTGTTTCTTCGGTGATATCGGCACGTTCGGCGTAGATCAGCGCTTCGGTTTCCAGCCGGTGTCCACTGTCGGCAACCAGCTGGGGAGCAAGTTCGGTGACGCGCGCAATCAGCTGCTGGCGGTAGTGATCGACGAAATCCTGAGCTCCCGCAAGAATCGTCACCAGATGACGTGCGATGACGCCAAGACGCCGGTCGATATCGGACATCAGGGACTGCCCTTCAAGAATGCGCATGTCCGCAAGCTTGCGAACGGCTTCGCCGGCCGCTTCGTCCAGTTTCCTTCCAATCATTTCGACTTCCGTGGGCAGAAGATCGGTGCCGGATACGGCAATCAACCCGGGGACCCTGGACAGCATGTCCATCGTCAGATCGCCTTCAATTGGGAAATCCTTTTTCAGCTGCTTCATCATTTCGACGTAGGCGCGAATCATGCCCGTGTTGGCATCGAGTTTCACACTCTCGCGTTTGTAGTCCACGCGGACAAAGGCATCGAACCGGCCGCGCTTGAAGGTGGAAGAGATGCGCTGGCGGACCTGGTTTTCGAGATTCTGAAACTCGCCGGGAATCTTGATATGGATATCGATATACCGGTGGTTGACACTCTTGATCTCCACAAGAACCGTCAGGTTGCCGGCTTCGGTTCGCGCGGAACCGAAGCCAGTCATGCTGTAAATCATGCTATTCCTCTTCCGGAAACTGCAAGCTGTGCAGTTTCCAATAAACGCCTTGTCTGGCCATCAATTCGTCGTGAGCGCCGACTTCGCAAACCCTGCCTTCCGCCAGCACGACAATTCGATCCGCCCGGCGGACCGTCGAAAGCCGATGCGCAATCACAATGGTCGTGCGTCCTTCCATCAGGTTCTGCAGAGCGCGCTGGACGTAGACCTCGGATTCCGAATCCAACGACGATGTCGCCTCATCCAATATGAGAACGGGCGCGTTCTTGAGAATCGCGCGCGCGATGGAAATCCGCTGGCGTTCGCCTCCGGAAAGACGCAGACCGCGCTCTCCAATCCCCGTGTCGTACGAATGCGGGAGCGCCGACACGAAATCGTCCACCAGCGCAGCTTCGGCGGCATGCCGGATGGCGTCTTCCGAAGCCTTGGGATCGCCGTATGCGATATTCGCCCGGATCGTATCATCGAATAGAATGACGTCCTGCGTCACGACAGCAATCTGCCGGCGCAGCGACTGCAGTGTACAGTCACGCACGTCTGTGCCGTCAATGCGAATGCTGCCGGAAGTGACATCGAAGAACCGCGGTACGAGATTGACCAGAGTGCTTTTTCCGGCCCCACTGGCGCCGACGAGTGCGACGATCTCACCGCGCTTTACCTGAAACGAAACATTGCAGAGCACCGGAGCGTTTTCATTGTAGGCAAATGTCACTTCGTCAAATTGGATTGAATCCGAGAAACGCTTCACCTCGAAAGCGCCGGTATCGGACTCTGCAGGCAATTCCAGGATTTCAAAAATGCGTTCCGATGCGCCGAAGCCCTGCTGGAAGGAATTGTTGATCCCGCTCATCCGCCGAACCGCGTCGTAGAGCTGAACGAGGGCAAGGATGAACGCCAGCAGAGATCCGGGATTCTTTTGCTGACTCGCATAAACAACATAAGCGGCGACGACAAAGACTCCCAGTATTTCCATCAGCGGAGAAGACAGAGCATGCGTCAACTTCTGCCGCATATTCGTCCGAAACAGCCGCCGGGTGGCACCGCTGAATCGGCGATTTTCCGCACTCTCCATCAGGAAGGCCTTCACGATGCGGTTTCCGGAAAACGCTTCGTAGGTAACGCTCGACATTTCCGCCATCTCCTGCTGGTTCGACCGGCTTATCGAACGCAGGCGTTTGCCGAACCATGCTGTGGGAAACAGGACGAGCGGAACGAGCACAAAAGAGGCCAGCGACAGCTTCCAATCGAGGTACAGAATCGTCCCGACCATGCATATGGCGACTGCACCCTGCTTCAGTCCCTCCGCGAGCGTGTCGGAAGCCGCCGACTGCACCCGTTCGATATCCGCGGATATCCGCGACATCAGCTCACCGGTCGGATTGCGATCGAAGAATCGGAGTGGCTGGTGAAGGATCCTGTCAAACACATCGTTGCGCAGGCTGCGAACCACGGACTGCCCCAGGAATGCACTGGCTGCAATTGCACCGTATTCGGTAATCGCCTTGGCGATCGTCGCCGCGATCAGCAGCGCAAGAATCGTGTAAGGCTTGAAGCTTGAAACGTATTCGAGAAGCCTGGCCGACTTCACGGGCACGGCGTTCTGACCGAGGAACGCGTTAAACACCGGCCCGATCAGGAGTGTCCGCAGCGATTCCAGCAGTCCCAGCAATGCGGAGAGAAGCACGGCCCCCCAGAACGCAGCCATGTGTCTTCGAACGTACTGCAGGAGCTTGCGAGGAGTTCTCATCACGAATGATGGCTCGGCACCAGGCCGATGCTGGATCGCACCATCGATTCGACGTCGGCGGAATTCTTCAATCCCAGGAGCTGGCCAGACAGTTCCCGAAGCTTTTCATGATTCATGGACGCGATGGCATGCCGCATCCGCGGATACGCCCCGAGGCTGACCGACAGCGACGTGAACCCCATCACCAGAAGCACCGCGGCGGACGCCGGATCGGCAGCCATCTCGCCGCAGACGGTTAACGGCTTGCCCGATTGCAGCGACAGCATGTAGATCAGGTGCAGGCAGCGAAGAATTGCCGGATGAAATGGACTATACAGATGAGCTGCCGACTGATCCGAACGGTCGATCGCAAAATAGTACTGGATCAAGTCGTTGGTACCGAGACAGAGAAAGTCCACGCGCTCCGCCATCAGGTCGCAGGTATGCGCCGCGGCCGGGGTTTCGATCATTACTCCAATCGGAACGCCGGTGGAAAAAGGCTCCTTTCGCCGCGAAAGATTCCTCTTCACATCCGAGATGATTTCCAGCGCCTCATCGAGGTTTTCGATCGACGATACAAACGGCAAAAGAATCCGGGCGTTGCCTTTCACCGATGCTCGAAACAAGGCGCCAAGCTGCGCTCGGAACAGGTCCTGATTCTCGAGGCAGAATCGCAGGCCGCGCGTTGCCAGGCTATTGAGTTCGGTTCCCACATCGATGGTACGGAATGTCACCGGCATCGATTTCGACGTTTTCAGCACAAGCGCGTAGTCCGCCGTCAGGGCATTTTCATCGGGCCTGCCGCCTTCTCGAAAGAAGTCAAACTCGGTCCGGTACAATCCAATGAACTCGCTGTTGCACTCGGAGGCGGCTTGTACTTCTTCGCTGAAGTTGATATTGGCTCCGAGCGAAATGCGCACTCCATCTTCCGTAGCACATGGTTTCGCGCCTGAAGCGGCAAGCCGTTTCGATTTCTTTTCCCGCGTCGCGATCTCACCGTAACGGGACAGCGTTTCCTTTGTCGGCGAAACAATGACGATCCCTTCGCTGCCGTCGACGACAATCAATGCTCCAGACGGGATCTCCGGCAAGTCGTGAACCCCCATAACCGTGGGAATCTCCATGGAACGCGCCATGATCGCGGTGTGGGAGAGCGAGCTTCCGGTTTCCGTCACCAGTCCCGCGATATGGCGCGAGCGGAGTTCGAACAGGGCCGATGCCGGAATGGAGCGGCCCACAATGATGGCGTCGTACGGCAATTTTCGCACCGGCGGCATATGCTTCGATTGCAGGTTATGCAGCAGGCGCCGCACGATATCGTCGAGATCGCCGCGGCGTTCGCGCAGATAGTCATCTTCAAGCCGGTCGTAGGCCTCGCACAAATCCTCGGTCACCTGCTGGATCGCCCATTCCGCATTGATCCGGTCGGATTCCACCTTCGCAATGATGCGGTCCACAAACAAGCGGTCCTGGAGGATCAGCAGATGCGCATCGATAAGAAACGACGACTCTTCGGCATTGCGCCGTTTCAACTGCGCCTGCATGCGCCGCAGTTGTGCGCTGGATTTTTCGACGGACTCGCGGAAACGCGCAATTTCCGACGCGACTTCTTCGGGACTGATTCTGAGATTCAGCGATATAAACAACGGATCGAACGCCCGCACGGCGTGGCCTACGGCGGAGCCGGAGGAAACGGTAATTCCATGCAGTGTTCGTTCGGAAGAAGTCATCCTTTAAGGTACTCGCAGATGCAGTCGACGGCCTCGGCTTCGTCTTTGCCGGATGCCCGCACGGCAACGGTCGATCCGTGCCCCGCCGCCAGAAGCAAAATCGCGAGAATGCTCCGGGCGTCGGCCTCCCGGTTATTGCCGCCCTCGTTGCGAAAGAGGACGATTTCGGATTCGTAACGTCTGGTCAGCTGAACGAGTTTTGCAGCGGCGCGGGCATGCAATCCCATGCGATGCCCGATGGCAATCTGACGTTCGATCACGTTGGTTTCTTTGGCGCCAAGAGTTCGCTGGCGATATAGATACTGCTCTGGCCGGTATCCCGGAGCATCCTGGCTACGGAATCCAGTGTCTCTTCCGGGCCAATCTGCGCCAGCTTGATCAACATGGGAAGATTCACGCCGGTCACGATCTCCACATTGTTTCCGTTCAGAAATGTCGATGCGATATTCGTCGGCGTGCCGCCAAACATGTCGGTAAGAATCAGGACACCTGCACCCGTATTCACGCGCTCCAGGGCCTTCTGGACCATAACCGCCGCGGTCCCGACGTCATCGTGCCAGCCAAGAGACACCGCGGCGATGTGGTCAACCTCGCCGGTAATGGTCTCCGCCGCATTCAGAAGTTCAATGGCCAGCCGTCCGTGTGTGACGATGAGTCCGCCGATCATTGGGGTGATTGTATCAACCTCCCTCAGCTTTTCTCCACATCCCGATGCGTGACTTTAACCTTGCGGCCGGCGGTTTCGAAGTGCTTCGCCATGGCGTTGGTGATGAACACCGAGCGATGCCGCCCTCCGGTGCAGCCAATCGCGATCGTCACATAGGACTTGCCTTCCTTCTCATACTGCGGAATCAGAAAATCCAGAAAGCCGCGGAAATGGCCGAGAAACGCTTCCGTGTCGTCCTGCGCATTCATGTAATCGATTACTGCCGGATCCGCGCCGGTCAGGCTTTTCAAATGCGCCACAAAATTGGGATTCGGAAGGAAACGAACGTCGAATACCAGATCCGAATCGATAGGCACGCCGTACTTGAATCCGAAACTGACCAGCGATATTAGAAGATGTCCGCCTTCGAGTTCCTGAAACAGCGACATGGCATGTTTGCGGAGATCGTGAATCGTGAATTGCGACGTGTCCAGAATACGATCGGCGGCAGCGCGTATGGGAGCCAGAAGCGCGCGCTCGGCGGCAATGGACTCCAGCACCGTCTGCCCGGGATGGAGCGGATGGGGCCGCCGCGTCTCGCTGAAGCGCCGCACGAGGACCGGATCCGCTGCTTCCAGGAACAAGAGCGACGCAGAAACACCGGGCTGGCTTCGCAACTCGTTGTACACCGCCGGGAGCTCGTGAAGGCCTTCGCCTTCCCGCACGTCGATACCCAGGGCAACCTTGGTTCCTTCGCTTTCGGATTTGAGCGTCAGTTCGAAAAACTTGCCAAGAAGCTGGACGGGAAGGTTGTCGACGCAAAAGTAACCCCGGTCTTCCAGCGCCCGTAGGAACGTCCCCTTGCCCGACCCGCTGAGTCCGGTAATGATGACGAATGACGATGGATTCACGTTTCAGACTCTTAAGATCGCATGCGGCGCTGATGTGTGCTCGGGATCTTCAAATCTTCGCGGTACTTCGTGATGCTGCGGCGCGTTACGGAAATGCCTTCGTCCTTCAGCATCTGTGCAATTTTGTCGTCGGTCAGGGGACATTTGGGATCTTCTTCGTCAATGAACTTCCGCACCCTGCGCTTGACGATCAGCAGCGACGTCTCACTTCCCATCGGCCCATTCACGGCTTCGGAAAAGAAGTAACGCAATTCAAAAATGCCCTGTGCCGTATGCGCGTACTTATTTGCCACCGCACGGCTGACCGTTGAGGGATGGACGCCGACTTCCTCGGCGACGTCCTTGATCATCATTGGCTTGAGCTGGTCGATACCCTTGTCCAGAAAATCAAGCTGCCGGCGGACGATCGCTTCGCACACCTTCACAATGATGTGTTTACGCTGTTCGATGTTTTTCATTAACTGAACGGCGGATTTGAATTTGTCCTTGACGTAGTTCTTTACTTCCTTGTTGAGGGCGTCCTTCTCCAGCATCTGCCGGTAGGTGGTGCTGAGCCGCAGTTGCGGCATTTCGTCCTCATTGTTCACGACGGTGTACTGGTCTCCGACTTTCACGATGAAAACATCGGGCTCGATGTGCCGCGGTTCGTTCTTGTTGTGCTTCTGTCCGGGCCTGGGATCGAGAGCCTTGATGAGTTCCACGGCGGCCATCACTTCGTCCAGCGGCTTGCCGATGGCCTTGGCGATTTCACGGTATTGCTTGTTCTTGACCTTGTCCAGGTGATCACGGACGATGTCGACGGCAATGGAATCCTCTTCGATGTTGCCTTCCTCGTCGAGCACGCGAAGTTGAATCAGCAGGCACTCGCGGAGATCTCTGGCCCCGACGCCGGGAGGATCGAACCGTTGCACGATGGCGAGAGCCTTTTCGACATCTTCCAGGGTGTGATCTCCGCTGTCGGCAATTTCCTCGAGGGTAATTGGAACTTCCTTGCCGTATTCGTCGGCTGCCAGAAGGTAGCCGTCTTCATTGAGGTTTCCAATAATCGAATGGCAGGCCAGGCGGACCGCCGGTTCTACGGCGGCAAGACCGAGCAGCCAGCTCAGATGATCGGTCAGCGATGGAGGCTTGGCGAGGAAGTTTTCAAAGGAAGGCTTCTCGAAAATTTCCGCCTCGCGAGGACGCGATGAGCTGTCGTTGAGATAGTCGTCGAAACTCCGGAAGTCGATATCGTCGTAGGGGTCGTCGCGGATCTCCAATTCCACCGGAACCGTGTCGGCCGTATTTTCCAGGGTGACTTCACGATCGCTGACTTCCGAATACTGCGCGTCGCCATCGTCGGTTTCGGCAGGGCCTTCAGCCGATCCGGAAGCCTGCAGCGCTTCCGCCGCTTTCGCCGCGGCGGCGAGTTCAACGTCGGCATCGAATTCGACATCCGGAGATTCCGGGGTGGCCTCGACGATTTCGGTCCCTTCTTCGAGCACCGGATTCTGGACGAGCTCCTGCTGAATCTGATCGATCAGCTCCAGTTTGTTCAAGGTGAGCAGACTCACCATTTGAACGAGACCCGGCGTCAGGATCTGTTTCTGCTGAACTTTTAAGCTAAGTCTTGGTTCTAAAAAACCCATAGGGCGAACATCAACGCGGACTAATCCAAACTGAAGTGCTCCCCAAGATAAACCCGCCGGACTTCAGGATCGTTTCCGAGGACTCTTGGTGTTCCGGACCGGAAGATGGAGCCGTTATTGATAATATAAGCGCGGTCCGTGACCTGCAAGGTTTCTCTCACATTGTGGTCGGTGATGAGAACGCCAATCTGCTTGGATTTCAAGTGTGCAATTATTTTTTGAATTTCAATCACTGTAATCGGATCGATACCTGAAAATGGCTCATCCAAAAGAATGAATTTTGGCGAAATCACCAGCGACCGCGCAATCTCGACGCGCCGGCGTTCACCTCCAGACAACGAATCTCCCAGACTCCTCCTGACATGGCCGATTCCGAATTCCTCCAACAGGCCTTCGAGACGGGCGCGGCGGTCCTTGCTCGAGATCGGAAGCGTTTCCAGAATTGCCATGATGTTGGCTTCTACCGTCAGTTTCCGGAATACGGAAGCTTCCTGCGGAAGGTACCCGATTCCGTTTTTCGCCCGCATGTACATGGGAAGGTCCGTGATGTCGTCCTTCCCAAGCATCACGGCGCCATTATCAGGCCGGGTCAGGCCGACAATGATATAAAACGTTGTCGTCTTCCCGGCCCCGTTTGGACCGAGCAGGCCCACAACCTCGCCTTGACAAACCTCGATATCGACGTCGCGTACGACGGTGCGGCCTCTGTAGGATTTCGTGACTCCGGCGGCTCGAAGGGAAATTATTTCGCTAGTGGTATTTTCGGTGTGCATTTCCCCTGCGAATCCCTGACGAGAGTGACTTTGCCACCCGTAGTCCATTGCATGCTAACGCCGCTGATGAAACCATCCCTGGGATCGTTCATCGTGGCACACGAGCCAGGATCGGCCGTCAAGGTCATCCGATCCAATGCGTAATCGTAAACCAGGTGATCTCCGGTTCCATTGCGGACACCCTGGGAAACACGAACATTGCCGTTAGCCTGGAGTTCCTTAAGCTTGCTCTTTTGCTGCGCTGAACTGCCGGTCGAAGCGGCGCTGCCGGACTCCATCAGGAGGGTCATATCCGCGGCATCCAGGATCATGGTGCCCTTCTTGTCGTCTTTCTTTACCGCGTGGACTTTCCCGGTATAGACCGCGGTCTTCTTCACGTCGTCGTACTTGAGGTTGTCTGCCTTTGTTTCCATTCCTTCCATTTTGGAATCGACATTACCGTCAGCGATGAATCCGTTGTTTTTGTCGGGATCGATACTGTTGGCATGAATGTGGGTTGTCTGCCCGCGAAACAAGTCGACATTGTCCTTATAGTGCACCAGTTCGCCGTCGGATTCGGCACTCCCCGCGGTCACCCTCACATCTTCGGCCTGCGCTGTCGAAATGGTAATAACGTTTGTCTTCGCAGTGAATGCGTTGGTCTTCTGGTTCATCGATATCGTTTGTGCCTGGATTTCGAGCTTCTTTTCAGTGTCGACGACGATGGCCTTGGAACCGGTGGGGCTTTCGAGATCCACCCTATCTCCGCCATTCGAAAATTTCGCATGCGCAGCACTCCCGCGATGGGAACCGTCGTTGAAACTTACGGACTCCCACATTTCGATGGTGTTGCCACCTTCGGTAAATATCGCGCGATTTGCCTTACCGGAACGTGCGCCTTCTTTGAATGAAAAATGACCCGTCAGCTCCGTCCGGTTTCCACCTTCGGTAAAGACCGCTTTATCCGCAAATCCCGATCTGGCACCTTCGCGAAAACTAAAGGTTCCGGTCTGCGTCAGCTTGTCGAGCGCATTCGTCGTGCCGTTGATCGTGGCCGTGGTTTTGTCCGCGGATGATTTTCTCTCACCGTCTTTAGTCTTGGATTTCAGATTGGCAAATACGTCTGTGTTGAACTCCACCTTCTCCGGGGATTGTTTCAAATGGAACTTCTCGCCTTCTATGGTGGATTCACCGGCCTCCAGTGTGGAATTCGCGCCAGTGGTGATCGTGGATACGTTGGACGCGGCCCCTTCGGATTTGATCTGGATGATTGCGGATGTCAGGCTGCGGCCAGACGATCCGACCATTTTTGCATACGGCGCCGTGGCCTGCCGTGCTTCGATGGTATCCACGTGTCCGCGTTCGTCGAGTGCGGACTCCACCTCGGAGCCGGTAATGGTCTGCAGAGCGCCCTTGGAGAGCTGCTCCGCACGAACGTCTCCGCGCGCCGAGACATGCTGAATCGCGCCGGCCGGAGTAAGAACGCTCACAAGACTGTTGGAATGCGACTTCAGGGTGTCTGGGGAGTTCGCGCTGTGCGATTCGGAAGTCACGTCACCGTCGATGGTCACGATCGACGGACGGTATGTTCCCGGATATAGATCCGCATGACCGCCGGTCCCGCGCAGCCATCCATTGGTTGCTTCCAGATAGACGCCGCCGGAAACGGCTGCCCAGTTTTCTTTCTTTTGAAATTCGGCGATACCAGTGTGCAGGGACTCGCCGTTGGACATCAGCATGCCGACATTTCCGGTAAGAAGAAGAAGCTCCGAACCGATCGAATACTTCAATTGATCGGCGTCGCCGGTCATTTCCCCGGGTTGCTCGACGTGGGTTCTAACCGGAGACGTGATCGTTCGATCCTGCTGGCTGTAGGTTAGCTCTTCGGTATGTACCGCTGTTGTTGCATTGAGTTGCGCTTTCACATTGCCTGTGAAATGAACGTCTTTGGTGCTCTCGTCGTAGATGCATTGATCCCCAGTGATGACTTGATCAAAGTCTCCGGGCTTTTCTCCGAAGATCACGACGTGGACGTCGCGGAGCTTGTGCTTGTTGTCTTTGAAATAGAATTGCTCCTTTGCCTGAACGCGGAACACGTTTCGTGGTCCATCGGTGGAAGTTAACGTGAGATCCACGGTGTGAATGGCAAGATCTGCGGCGAGCGGGACACCCGTCGGCGCTACGGAAACCGAGTGACCGCGGCTGATCCAGTACTTCCGCGCGGGAATACCAACCAGCAATAGAACGATTATTGGAAGTACCGCCTTCAGTATGCGAATCAGGCGGTACGTGCCCATCCTCCGCAAACGCATTTGACCCAGTATAGCCGCAGAGCCGGTTCGTTATTCTGAAATCACGAAGATCGGATGGCCAGCAGGCTAATGTTGAACGATGGCTGTATCGACGGCACCATGGATCATGACAATCTGCCAGTCATTGCCATTCTTCTTGAAGACCATGGTGTTGACACCTTTGACCTGATTGCTTGCTTCCAGAACGTAGTTGAAGCCGGCCCAGCCGGAGGTATCCCAGTTTCCCGTCCTCAGATTGGAGATTGACAGCTTTCGTGGCGGATTCGCCGTAAGCAGGCGATTCATCCATACCGTTGCCAGCAAATGATGGCCGTCTTCATCAAACCAGACGGCATCGGGAGCGATGAGCTTTTCAAAATATGCGCTGTCGCGTTTGTTGAACGCGGCAACGACGGAATCCATCACTTCCGCAATCGGACCGCTCGCCGCCGCTGTGGGTGCAAATATATTGGGTCTGGCTCCGCCTTGTCCGCGAGCGGGCGCCTGGGCGGCGACCGTCGTAGTTAACGCTGCTACTGCCAAGACAATGACGAAAATGGATCGCTTCATAGGACTCCCTTTCAAATTCAGTTTGATGGGATTCTACACCGATCCGTGCCACGTGTCGCGCAGCGGGTGTGCTTGAGCATGCCGCGAAAAGGTGTTACAAGACCAAGGAAGCAATCCGCCTGCAGGCGCGTGACCGCGCCTGCAGGCAAATGGAGACCGACGCCGGGGTAGAATTTGTATGACAAATAAAACGAAGATGGCGCTGCGCGGCTTGACTCTACTTCTGACGCTGACGATCTTGCTGTCTGCCTGCCGCGCTGGGGACGCTGCCAAGGCAGGGCCGTCTGAATCGCTCATTCCGGAACGAACCAAGGAGCAGAACATCGAGCTTGGCCGGGGCCACAAGACCGCAGCCGAACTCTATCGGTCGCTCAGCGAAGAGGCGAAAGGCGGCCAGCACCCCGCTTCAAACGGTCTTCCCAACTGGAGCGGGGTTTACTCACGACCGGCAAACAAAGGATTCACGTTCGATCCGGATCAGCCGGACGGAGGGTTACCCACGGCCAAACTGACTCCGGAGTACCAGGCGAAGCTGCTGAAGCGGATCGAGGATGTAAAGCGCGGTATCGAATGGGATCCCATATCCACGTGTTCACCGCCGGGGCATCCTCGCTGGCTGACCGAACCATTTCTCCGCGAGTTCATCGTGACGCCGGACCAGACGTTGTTGATCAACGAGATGGTGAACGATATTCGGCGGATCTACACTGACGGCCGCAGCCACGTCCCCGAAGCGGACCGGTTTCCAATTCCCGATGGAGACTCGATTGGATTCTGGGACGGTCCAAAGCTGGTGATCCACACGAATCAATTGCAGGCGGGCATTTATCAAAGGTCCAATCCCGATTACAGCAATCAGGTGGAGACGGTGGAAATCTGGAAGAAAATGGACGAAAAAACAATGGGTGTCGATGTGTGGGTCTATGATCCTCCGTCACTGGTGGAACCATGGTATGTGAAGCAGACCTACGTGAAGCTGGACGACCCGGACAAGAGTCTTCGCATTCGCTATTGGAACTGCGGCGAGAATCCGAATAACAGTGTGATCCAGACAAAGGATGGATCGACCGAGTTTCGAGGCCTGAATTTCGGCGAGAAAGCCGGCAACCAGAAAGGTAAACCATGAGAAAAGCGTTGTTCACTGTGCTGGTGGCTCTCGGCGTCCTGATTGGGATGACTGCATCCGGCTTCGCACATCATTCCGCTGCCATGTTTGAGCCCACGAAAACGATCACCGTGCAGGGCGTGGTTAAAGAGTGGCAGCTGACCAATCCGCATTCGTGGCTGCTCGTGGAGGTCATGGGCAAAGACGGCAAAGCGGCCATCTGGGGATTTGAGGCCGAAGGACCGAGCACCCTGCTGCGCGCCGGCATTCACCCGAGCGATCTGACGGCAGGCACCAAGCTGACCATCACCGGGCGTCCCATGAAGGACGGGCAAAAGGCGGCAATCTGGGTGTCTGCGGTCCGTGCGGATGGCAAGAAGCTGGATCCCCGCGCCGGATTCAGCACGAAGTAACGCGCGCAGCGCATCCGAATCGCTGTAGGCGCGGTCTATGAGCGGAGCGAATGCAAGCCCGACAGGGCGCAGCCATCAAAGAATGACCGCGCACCATCCTGCAGTTGAATTTGTTGTAGACGATAGATCGTGCGCGGTCATAGACCGCGCCTACAGTGGCCCGCTTCTATTTCCCCGCCGGCTCAATCCGAAGCACTGCCCCTTCCTTTGGCTCATCGGTCAGTACGTACAGCAGCCCGTCGGGCCCCTGCCGCACATCGCGAATCCGCTGCCGCAGTTCGACCAGGAGGGACTCGCGCCGCAACTCCTCCATTTTTTCATTGAACAGGATTCGCTCGAGGTGACCGGTTCCCGGAATCTCTCCGGTGCGAAGCGAGCCGACGAACACGTCCCCTTTCCACTTCGAGAGCTTGTCGCCGGTGTAGAACGCCATTCCGGAGACTGCGATCGACGGAACCCAATACACCAGCGGCGGCTCGAAGCCGTCATGTCCGGGATGTTCGGATTGCCAGGGGCCCTGATAGGTGCGTCCATAGCTGACCATCGGCCAGCCGTAGTTCTTGCCAGGCTTGAGAATATTGATTTCGTCCCCGCCATTGGGGCCGTTCTCATTCAGCCACATCTCGCCGGTGCCGGGATGCACCGCCAGGCCGAGTGAACTTCGGTGCCCCAGCGTGTAGATCTCTGGTTTATAGCCGGCGCGGCCGGCAAAGGGATTGTCGGTCGGAACACTGCCGTCGTCGCGCAGACGCAGCACCTTACCCGACTGACTGTTGGGATCCTGCGCGCCATTGCCGGCTGTTGCCATGTAGAGCATGCCGTCACTGCCAAAGGCAATGCGCGAGGTTCCGGTTCCCTCCTGCGCGACGAAGATATCCTTTATTCCGGTAATCGCCTTGCCATCCCAACGCCCTCGCGCGATCGCTGTCGCCGCCCGCGTTGCGTCGAGTGGCTTGGTGTAGCAGAGGTAAACAAACTGGTTCTCGGTAAACTTCGGATGGAGCACGACATCCATGAAGCCGTGGACGGCGCCAGGTTCGCCGGACACACCAACGTTCCGCGACGCGGGCACGCCCGCAATGGGTTGCGGATCGAGAACATCTTTGCGAATGATCCGCAGACGGCCGGCGCGTTCGGTGACCAGCATGCTGCCATCCGGCAGGAATGCGAGACCGAAGGGGTTTTCGAGTGCGCGTGTCACGGCGGAGACGCGTATCCTCTGGCCTTCGCCGGTGTCGAACTCCATAGGCAATTTCGGCAGCGGACGGTTCGCCAGGCCTTTGGGCGCCACGGGAATATTGTTTTGAACCGGAACCTTCTGCTGGCTGGAGCCCACCTGCGATCCGACCGTGAACATGATTAGCAGGGCAAGCCATCCGAGTCCTTTATGCCTCACCGGATTCTGAATTCTCATAACCGAAAACCTCCTCCAAGAGCGACAAGTATAAGGCCGAGAGACCGCTGTTGGCGGCTACAAAAGCAGAGTAATAACTGTCCAGACCTAATTCCCTACTACCTATCCGGATAGGCTGCAGAACACTGCTGCCTAAGAACTCCGCCTTTCACCGTCATTTGGCGTATGTTGTCCCAGAAATGAACGAGTTGACTCAGAACTACGGCTTAACCGAACATCAGATTAAGGCCGCTCTCAAATTGATTCAGGAGCATGAGGATGAGATCAGGCAAGCTTGGGCAACACACTTCAGTGGAAGTAAGTAACGTCTCAACAACGGGCTTTTGGCTCTTGATCGCCGACAAGGAACGCTTCTTGCCGTTTAGAGACTTCCCCTGGTTTCAAGAAGCACGGATCAGAGAGTTGATGAATGTCGAATTGCAGAGTCCGAACCATCTATATTGGCCGGATCTTGACATCGACTTGTCAGTGGAATCCATCGATCACCCAGAGCGACTTCCTCTTGTAAGCCAAGTACGGTCTAACGCCAAGTTGCGACCGCCGGTCCGCGCGCAACGCAAATCCAAAACCCAAAAGGGCTCGCGCGTGGTCCGCGGCTGAACGTATAGCCGTTCGATCACAGTCGCGACTGTGGATGGCCACATCTGGAGGTTCGTATGACAACGGTAACCAATCCGACGAGATTCGAACACGCGGAACCCATTCTGCGAGTTTCCGACATGGCCGCCAGCCTCCGTTACTATACTGAGGCACTTGGATTCGTTAACGCGGAGTGGGGAAGTGACGCTTTCACTTTCGTCTCGCGTGACGGCGCTGGCATCTATCTGTGACAGGGCTCTCAAGGTCAGCCTGGGACCTGGGTGTGGGTCGGCGTCGAGAATGCGACTGCTCTGTACCAGGAGTACGTCGAGTCGGGCGCTCGCGTACGGCATCCCCCGCGCAATTATCCATGGGCGCTCGAAATCCATGTCCAGGACCCGGACGGGCACATTCTGCGCTTTGCATCCGAGCCGCTCTCTGATCGGCCATTCGACACTTGGAAAGACTAAGCCGTGAGCTGTGGCCTAACACGCAGCACACCGACCTCCGGCGGAAGCTCTGAGCCGATAGGCCGACAATGCAAACGAATATGGAGCAACCAGTTTTGGTGATCGGCGGAACCAGAGGCACCGGGATGTTGATCGCTCGACTGCTGCATCGACGTGCTGTCCCGGTTCGAGTGCTCGCTCGCGATCGAACTCGGGCGGTCAAGCTCTTCAATCCTACAATTGACGTCATCAGCGGAGTGGAGCGGGCCGTTGAAATGAAACGCGCGGCTGCTCCACTGTAAGCCGTTGGATGTATCTTTGTGGTGGTGGAAGCTGGACGGAAGGAACGAGCGGTGCCACAAAGGAGATCGGCGCTCCTGAAAACAGGATTACGAAGTTCCAGAGGAACTTTGTCCTGACGCCCCGGGCACGATGATCTCAAAACCCGGAATTTGGACTGGTGGTCACCGCTCGCGAGTATTGTCGTGAAGAATGCTGCGAATGTCAATTGCCCAGCGGGGGTGAACCCGCCGCCTCGCTTCCACTCGGCGCGGGTCATCGGCAAACCGTTGGGCGGAGAAGGAAACAGTGTGGCGTGGATCGTGCCATATGTCTGGGTTGCCGGCGTCCTTCAGCTGCTGGTGGCGTCGGCAAACATCGTCGCCGCGAGGATGTTCCGCTACCGGGAGAGTCTTCGATCGCTGCCGGCTCACGTGGCGGAGGTCTTCGTCGTCCAGAACATCTTCATCATGTTCACAGTCGTGGGAATGGCCGGGCTGTGCTTCGCTTTCGCAGAGGAGTTGGCCGGGGGATCTCTCCTGGGACGTTGTTTAAGCGGCTTTCTGTCCGTCTTCTGGCTTGGCCGTCTGATCTTCCAACTGTTCTTCTACGACCGAAAGATGCGCCGACAGTACCGGGTGATTGATGTCCTGTTCCTGCTGACGTTCACGTATCTGGTAGTCGTGTTCGCAATTGGAGCATTGAGACCGACGTCCGAGCGGCACGACCGTCAATCTGAAATCACGAAAACGTGATTGTCTTCGCCGAGATCGCGAGCCGATGGGGTGATGATGGTTTTCTTACCGATGAGAATCTGGCTGTGACCTTGAATGGCGACGCGAACATCATCCTCACAAACAAATGGAACCGGCTTTACCGGTGCAGATGCAGCCGCGGGCTTTGGAGCCTCGTGCTGGAGTTCACGATACGACGAAAGCGGTGGCTGCGGCGGTGGCTGTTTCGGTGACGGCGCCGCGCGAGTGACCAGCGGCTTCACTTCCGAAACCGGAACATGGTTGTGGATGACAGGCTTTGACTTTTTCCCGAGCCATTGGTCGACCACATTTTCAACGACGGCGCGTTTATCACTGCTCCTGGAGACGCTCCAGGATGTCTTGACGGCAGGCGCAGTCTCCACGTCGCGAACTCCATACGCCACGCGTTTCAAATTGATGAGATGCAGCGGCGAAATGTTATCCGATGTGATGTTGTTGCCCTGTGCGCCACAGCCAAGTGTCATTGCCGGAAAGAGATTGGTGGTGTAACCCACCGCCCCAAGTGCGGCCGGTGTATTCACGCAGATCCGGAAAGCCGGCTTTCGAAGGCCAAATTCGCGAACGACCTGTTCGTCCCGGGAATGCAGACTCAAAGTATGACCAAGACCACCGAACCTCAGAATCTCGATGCAGCGTTCACAACCCTCGCGCCAATCCTTTACGGTATAGAACCCCAAAAGTGGTGAAAGTTTTTCCATGGAGATCGGATGGTCTAATCCGACGCCTTCGGCGTGTGCAACGATGGCGCGCGTCCCATCAGGCACGCTGAACCCGGCCATCTTCGCGATCTTCTCCGCCGCCTGGCCAACAATCTTTGTATTCAAGGTTCGGCGTGGCGTCTGGATGACTTTCTCCAGCAAAACC
>Ga0134122_10000427_pt1 | contig 28198 bp, 27 predicted proteins | sample KB302_FD_96461 | JGI IMG/M metagenome (GOLD analysis project Ga0134122, IMG submission 96461) | Terrestrial soil microbial communities without Nitrogen fertilizer from Kellogg Biological Station, Michigan, USA - KB3-0-2 | ecosystem: Environmental > Terrestrial > Soil > Unclassified ...
CTCCCGGCGCAACATCAATCCTCGTCTTCTGACTCAGCCGCGATTCTGCAAACGGAATGACCGGCTCGCATTCGAATATCAGTTCCGCATCGGGCTCCACACGGATGCTTGTCGACAAAAGCGCGAGCCGGCCTTGCGATGGATGAACTTTCATGGCGGCTTGCTGGGAAATCCTCACTCGCGCACCGCTTTCGACGTGAATCGTACACTCGAGACGGTCTCCCCCAAAGATTCCTGCCGTACATTGCATCAGGATCAAGTGCGCGAAGCTCGAATTTCGGCAATCCAGGAGCCGGGTGATCTTGAAAGGCACTTCGCAGTAACTGTCGCGAATGACGGTGCGGCCATTGCGTTCGGCAAATCTCAAGTCGAGACGCCCGCTGCAGCCAACCTCACGGATTGCAACCGTCATGACGCAGGCTCAAACAACAATTCATGACGGATCCAGGAAGCGACCGCGTCCGCGCCATCGCGCGCCTTCAGATTCGTAAACACATACGGCTTTCCGCCGCGCATCATTTTGGCATCGCGGTCCATCACCGACAGATCGGCGCCGACGTACGGCGCAAGATCGGTCTTGTTGATGACCAGCAGATCCGAGCGCGTGATTCCCGGGCCGCCCTTGCGGGGAATCTTGTCGCCGCCGGCGACGTCGATGACGTAAATCGAAGCATCCACCAGCTCCGGACTGAAACTCGCGGCGAGGTTATCGCCTCCGCTCTCCAGGAAAAGAATATCGAGAGATGGAAACCGCCGCACCATGGTGTCGATGGCTTCAAAATTGATCGAGGCGTCTTCGCGAATGGCGGTATGGGGACAGCCTCCGGTTTCCACACCGATAATGCGGTCCGCAGTCAGAGCCTGGCTGCGCGTCAGGAACTCCATGTCTTCCCTGGTAAAAATATCGTTCGTGACGACAGCCAGTTCGTAGGTATCGCGCATCATCTTGCACAGACAGTCGAGCAGGGCTGTCTTTCCCGATCCCACGGGCCCGCCGACACCGATTTTAAGTGGCTTTCTCATGATCAGGAGCGAAACATCCTGCTATACACGTGACGATGATTCATCTGTTCGATATCCAGGAATGGCATAAACGATCGTAGCGGCTCCGATTCCATTTGCATGATCCGTTCGACGGCCCCGGGAAGCCGCTCGAGCAATTCCGACAGCACGGTTTGAGCCTGCTGCTGCCCCAGGGAAATCAGTCGAAGCCCGGCGGAAACGATGCCTGCCAGCCGGCTGTAGCCAAATGCCAGTACCGCGTCGGGAGGCGCAATCCCCCGGTGCGTCAGGACAAGAGCATAAGCGACCGGGGCATTGCCGTGGGGCAGAGTCTCCGCGAATCCGGAAAAACGATGATCCGGACAGATTCCGGCATACGAGGCGAGCAGCCGCTTGCCGATGGACCGGCTCGAACTGCGAACCGCAGCCGACGGCCGGATGGCAGTCAGTTCGTCATCGATACGCCGAATCGTGTCGTGATCCGGCACCTGCATGGCGTGAGCACATTGCAACACCGCCAATCCATCGCAAGGTATGAATACGTTATCGAGAAAATGATCGAGCCAGACTTTCAGTCCATCCGCGTCGCGAATCCTGCCGCTGGATGCCGCGGTTTCCAGGCCATCCGAGTATGCAAACGCACCCACAGGAAAAAAGGAGTCGGTGATTTGAAGGATGCGTACAAGCTGAATAGGCGTCATTGCCGCTGTAGGCGCGGTCTATGACCGCGCACGATCCGGACTATACAGTATTGCAGACTGAGAGATTGAGACTAATTCGGGGCCGTTCTACTCGAACCCCGAACTCTGAACTGCAAATTCGGGGTTCGAGTAGCACGGCCCCGAATTCCCCATAGACCGCGCCTACAGTTGAGAATCTATCTCCCATGGCCGACACTTGCGAGAGCAGCGGTAAACGGACGCGAATCCGCGCTGTATGCCACATGGAGCTGCTCCAGAAGACTCCGCACCGCAGGACTCTGGAGAAAGATCAATTCCGATTCGCCAATCATGACGGCCTGATGACGATTTCCCACGTGGTAGGCATAAAACGCCCAGTCTTTCGGAGTTTCCGGCCGCACAACAAACACCGATTCCAACGCTTCGCGGACCTTCACGATCCGCTTTTCCGGATCCAGAATGAAGCAATCGCCCAGCTTCAAAACCGTACCTGCGGGAAGGGAAATTGCAAATTCCAAACCGGAATCCGAACGCCGTTTGCCGTGACCTCGGCGACGGTCCTCCCAAGTCAGCGTCAGCGTGTCGTGTGGATAGCCGGGATGCTTCGCGGCTTCGGTAGCGAACGGCCAGACCTGTTCCACAACTGTCATATCGCCTCAGAACAGAAAGTAACGTTGGGCCAGCGGCAGCGTCTCCACCGGATCCGAGTGGATCAGCGCCCCATCGGCGCGAACTTCATACGTCTCGGGATTCACTTCGATTGCCGGCAACGCATCGTTCCATTTGAGATCGGTCTTTTTCAGACTCCGGCAACCGTGAACAGGAACCATCCGGCGCTGGAGTGTTCTCAGGTTCTCGCCTTCGGCTCCAGCTTTCGATACAAAGTGAATCGAAGTCTCGTTGGTCGCCAGTCCAAATGATCCGAACATGGGACGGTAAATACAAGGCTGCGGCGTTGGAATGGATGCGTTGCCATCCCCCATCAACGATCCGGCAATGAGACCGCCCTTGATGACAAGCTCCGGCTTCACTCCAAAAAACGCCGGCTTCCACAGCACCAGATCCGCCAGCTTGCCCACTTCAATCGAACCGACGGAGTCGCGAATGCCATGCGTGATTGCCGGATTGATGGTGTACTTGGCAATGTAACGCTTCGCACGAAAATTGTCGTTTGACGCCGCATCCTGTTTCAGCTTCCCGCGCTGGAGCTTCATTTTGTCGGCCGTCTGCCAGGTGCGGCAAATGACTTCGCCAATCCGGCCCATCGCCTGGGAGTCCGAAGACATCATGCTGATTGCGCCCATATCATGCAGAACGTCCTCGGCACCGATGGTCTCTGCACGGATACGGGAATCGGCAAACGCCACGTCTTCGGGAATGGACGGAGACAGGTGATGGCACACCATCAGCATGTCGATGTGTTCATCCATGGTGTTTCGCGTAAACGGCATGGTGGGATTCGTCGATGACGGCAGAACGTTGGGCAGACCACACACTTTAATAATGTCGGGCGCGTGACCTCCACCGGCGCCTTCCGTGTGGTAGGTATGGATAGCGCGTCCCTTGAATGCGGCGATGGAATCTTCGACAAATCCCGTTTCATTGAGCGTGTCGGTGTGAATGGCAACCTGAACATCGAATTCATCCGCCACGGTGAGGCATTGATCGATGGCGGAGGGTGTCGTGCCCCAGTCCTCATGCAGCTTCAGTCCCAATGCGCCCGCGCGCACCTGCTCCCGCAGCGATTCTGGCAGCGACGAGTTTCCTTTCCCGAGAAACCCAAAGTTCAACGGGAACGCCTCGACCGCTTCGTACATCCGGCGAATGTTCCAGGCGCCCGGAGTGCACGTGGTGGCATTGGTGCCGGTTGCAGGGCCCGTGCCGCCGCCGATCAGCGTCGTGATGCCGGAATAGAAAGCTTCCGGAATTTGATTGGGCGATATGAAGTGAATATGTGTATCGATGCCGCCGGCTGTCAGTATCCGTCCCTCGCCGGCGAGGATCTCCGTGGATGCGCCGATCTCCATACCGGCAGTGACGCCATCCATGATTCCGGGGTTTCCGGCCTTGCCGATCGCAGCAATCCGCCCGTCGCGAATGGCAACATCGGCTTTATAGATTCCGGTGTAATCCAGAACCAGCGCATTCGTGATGACCAGATCCGGTGCGCCGCCGGCCCGGGTTGATTCCGGAGACTGGCCCATGCCATCGCGAATGACTTTGCCTCCGCCGAATTTCACTTCATCGCCGTAGACGGTGCGGTCGGACTCCACTTCGATGATGATGTCGGTGTCCCCCAAACGAACGCGGTCGCCGGTGGTTGGGCCGTAATGATCCGCGTATGTGCTACGATCGATTTTCATTTGAGTTTTCCGTTCACCAGACCGTTGATGCCGTAGACCGTTCGCGTGCCTCCCAACGCCACCAGTTCAATCTCCCGCGAGTCTCCCGGTTCGAATCGAACGGCGGTCCCGGCAGGAATGTTCAGACGCATTCCGTATGCGAGGTCACGATCGAATTCCAACGCACGATTGACTTCAAAAAAGTGGCAATGCGAGCCCACTTGTATCGGACGATCACCACGGTTGGTCACTACGGTCCGGGCCGTGGCACGGCCAATGTTGGCGTCGATCGCGCTGGTGCTTAAGAAGTATTCTCCGGGAATCATAATTGTGCGCTTTCAGCGGATGGGTTGATGAACGGTAACCAGTTTTGTTCCATCCGGGAATGTGCCTTCGACCTGGATCTCCCGAATCATTTCAGGAACGCCTTCCATCACATCGGAGACCGCCAGGATTTGCGTGCCGAAACTCATGAGTTCGGCAACTGTCTTTCCATTGCGGATTTCCTCCAGCAGTTCCGATGTGATCAGGGCAACCGCTTCAGGGTAGTTGAGCTTCAAGCCGCGGCTCCGGCGCTTTCTCGCCAGTTCGCCGGCGGAAAAGATCATGAGCTTGTCGATTTCGCGAGGCGTCAAATGCATCGGATAATCCTACTACACGCCAAAAAAGAAAACGTCCCGCAATGTTAGCGGGGAAGCAAACATTGCGGGACGCCGTTGTCCAGATTCAGTTTGCAGCGAGCAAAACTTCCTCTGTGAAATCCCTTCGGTTGGGGGGGAACCGAAGAACTTCATGTCAATTGCCGGCGCATCCCTGCTTCAACAACCGTGGGCTTTTATCGCACGATGCAAATACCGAAGGCAATGCTCAATTGTGTCGGAGATTGGATGATCACCCTACATAAATGTCGCAGTCTGATTTTCGCGCCCATAAATTTATTTTTCTGGCAGGATGTCGATCCGGGAACTTTCCGTTCGACTTACTATCGGGGCGAGGTTTAGCGCTCAAGGTCAGACTGCAATAGACAAGGAGTTACGTATGAGCAAGATCCGTGTATTGGTTGGCACGCGCAAAGGCGCCTTCATCCTCACATCCGATGGCAAACGCAAACAGTGGGAAGTTGACGGTCCACATTTTGCCGGATGGGAAATCTACCACCTGAAAGGATCATCCGTTGATCCGAATCGCATTTATGCCTCACAGACAAGCGGATGGTTCGGACAGTTGATTCAGCGCTCCGACGACGGTGGCAAGACCTGGCATCAACCCGGAACTCCTGCCGGCGAGGCAGCCAAAACGCCGGAAGGGATGCCCAAAAGCGAGAGCAACAAATTCGCATACGACACATCTGATGAAACCGGCAAACCGCTTACCACACATCAGTTCTATGATGGGACGCAACGTCCGTGGGAGTTCAAGCGCGTCTGGCACCTGGAGCCATCACTAACGGATCCCGACACCGTATTCGCGGGCATTGAGGATGCCGCGCTTTTCCGCTCGACGGACGGCGCGAAAAACTGGCAGGAACTCTCCGGCCTGCGCGGTCACGGCACTGGTCCCCAGTGGCAGCCGGGTGCGGGCGGAATGTGCCTGCACACGATCATTCTCGATCCCAGCAATCCCCAGCGCATGTATATCGCCATCTCCGCGGCCGGCGCGTTCCGCACGGACGATGGCGGCGCGACCTGGAAGCCGATCAACCGCGGGCTCAAGTCTCAATACATACCCGATCCAAACGCCGAAGTGGGACACTGCGTTCACCATGTCGCAATACATCCTTCGCGCGCAGACGTTCTCTACATGCAGAAGCACTGGGATGTGATGCGAAGCGACAACGCCGGCGATCTTTGGACCGAGGTCAGCGGCAACCTGCCGACCGACTTCGGCTTCGTGATTGACGTGCACGCCCACGAACCGGAAACGATCTATGTGGTTCCGATCAAAAGCGATGGGGAGCACTTCGTCCCTGAAGGCAAATTACGTGTGTACCGCAGCCGCACCGGTGGCAACGAATGGGAAGCCCTGACCAACGGTTTGCCGCAAAGCAATTGCTACGTCAACGTGCTGCGCGATGCGATGGCTGTCGACAGTCTCGACAAGTGCGGCATCTACTTTGGAACCAGCGGTGGACAAGTGTATGCATCCGCCGATGCGGGCGACAGTTGGAATCCGATTGTCCGCGATCTTCCGGGTGTGCTGTCGGTGGAGGTCCAGACGCTGCCATGAGGCCAGAGAAATGATCCGCATCGTGATCCCGCAGCATCTTCGGACTCTCGCTCACATCAGCGGCGAGGTGACGCTCGACGTCGCGGATCCGGTAACGACGCGTTCGGTGCTCGACGCCATCGAAGCCCAATACCCGATGCTGCGGGGCACGATCCGAGATCACGTGACGCAGCAGCGTCGGCCATTCCTGCGGTTCTTCGCCTGCGAAGTGGATCTGACTCACGAATCGCCGGATGCTCCGCTTCCGGAAGACGTCGCAAACGGCAAAGAACCGTTCCTGATCATTGCGGCAATTGCCGGGGGCTAGTGCAACGTGATACTGAATGCTTCAGGTTCGGGAGGTTCCAGATGAAGAATTTTCTAGCTCTCCTGCTGATGCTCGGTATAGCAAGATTGGCCGCGGCACAGACTGCCGATGATTACCGGGGCGGATGGAGGACGGATGCGGGCGAACCGCACACCTACCAGTTCTCGATTCGCGGCGATCAGGTCCGTGGAATTTATTGCACCCGCTGCAGCAATGCCACGACGCTTGCCTTCATTGATGGCAAGTTTGCGGCGGATGGCATCACATTCGTGGTCACGCATGTGAAGACCGACGGCAGCACCGCCTATCAGGACCGCGCGACTGCCAGGTTCGAGAAAGGAAATCTAATCATAACCGGGACCAGCGGTGGCCCCGGCGGTGGCAAGTTCCAGAGGACCGTGATCAAAGATCCGCGCGGGCCGGACCCACTTCCGTTACCAGTGTCGAGGCTTCCTCCCGGCAATGGCCCGGTGCCGGCGATTGGTCGCGGAGGCGGTGGCGCAGGCGCGCCAGCGCGAGGCGCCGGAGGTCCGCCTGCAGGCGCGCCCGCAGCTGTACCCGGAGGCGCAGTGCAGGCGCCGCGCGGAGGTGGAGGCGGGGGACCGGCAGCCTACGTTCCGCCCGGACCCTGGAAACAGCTGACGCAGGCGGACGTCATCGGCGTGTGGCTCGGCTTTGGAGTCGGCATCAACAAGCAGTACTTCATCATTCGTAAAGTGGGGAACAAGCTGCGCGGTATGGTTTGCGGGCGTTGTGACAACCCCTACACAATGGCCGCGCTGGACGACTTCGAGATCAAGGGCGACACGATGACGTTCAACATCCTGCACGAGGATTGGGGGCCGGGGACGTTGCCCTTTCACAATCAGGCCACGGTTCGCGTCGCTGCAAACGAAATGCGGCTCACCACTCAGCAGGACAACATGCCGGCGCCGGCACAGCCACCAGCACCAAACTCCGGATCGTCGCTATTGGGTCCAATCTCGATCGAGTCGACGGTGGGAAACAACTAGTGGCGAAATAAAATGACGATTGGGACCCATCATCCCGGGAAAGGCGCGTTCAGCCCGATCCGGCTGGAAACCTGGCAGGACGCAACATTCCCGCTTGGAGCTCAGGCGGAGGGAGACACCACAACATTCGGGGTGTATTCGAAAAATGCAACGCGGGTGCTTCTGGAAATTTACGCCGCACCTATGGGTGAGGTAGCCCGACACGATTACTGGCTGACACGCGGTGTAGATGATATTTGGCGTGGCCGGATCGAGAGGGCTCCTGCAGGAACGCTATACGGTTTTCGATGTTGGGGACCGAACTGGCCGTTCTCCACCGAGTGGCGGCGAGGCAATAATGCCGCCGGGTTTGTCGCGGACGTCGATGCAAACGGTCACCGTTTCAATCCCAACAAATTCCTCTTCGATCCTTATGCAAGGGAGTTGTCTCACGATCGAGAGACACCCGCCATGAAGGAGATTCATTATCTCGATGCTGGCATGTATGGTTCTGGTCCGGACCTTTATAGCGGAACAATGGACCACCTCACGCCTGTCGTACGCCGGCAATTCGATACCGGTCCCTGGGCGCCGAAGGCGGTTGTGGTGGATGACAGGACGCCCACAGGAACCAAGCCGCGCATTCTTCAGGAGGACGCCGCAATCTACGAAGCACATCTGCGCGGACTCACCCGCCATCCTTCGTCGACGCGGCTCGAGTCGATCCTTGGCGGATTTACCGGATTCGAAAATGTGAGGAATGTGCCGGAATTTCTTCGCGGGACGTATGCCGGAGCGGCCTTCATGGCGAAATACCTGAAGGCGCTCGGCTACACCACGATCGAATTCCTACCCATTCACGAGTTCGCAAACGATCTCAATCCCGAGTCCAGTCCGGGTTGGGATCGAGCTATTGACGAACCGCCCCACGGCAATTATTGGGGATACATGACCTATGGCTTCTTCGCACCGGATACACGCTATGCGCATGACAGATCCCCCGGCGGACCGACGCGGGAATTCAAAAACATGGTCAAAGCTTTCCATGACGAAGGAATCGAGGTCTATCTCGATGTTGTATACAATCACACGGGCGAGGGCGGTCTGTGGACCAGCTCGGTTGATACCGCCGAACTCCTCTGCATGCGCGGCTTGGACAATGCCGAGTACTATGCGCTAACCGCTGGCAATGGCTATTACTGGGAAAGCACCGGCTGCGGCAACAACCTCGATTCTTCGAAGGCGGTCGTTCGCCAACTCATCAAGGACTCGCTCGCATACTGGGCTCTTGACATGGGAGTCGACGGTTTCCGATTCGATCTTGCGACGGTCCTCGGAAGAACCGGGCAGGATCATGGCTTCGAAGGAGGCGGTCTTCTGCTCCGGGAGATCGCGGAGATGGCCGAAGCTCAGCATATCGAGGTCATCGCCGAAGCCTGGGACACGGGAAGCTACCATGTTGGGGATTTTCCAAAGGGTTGGGCGGAATGGAATGGCGAGTACCGCGACGCGGTGCGGCGGTTCATGAAGGGCGACGCTTGTGTTGAAGCCTTTGTCCGGGTCGTTAACGGAGACTTCCAGCGCTTTCAGGATCAGGGAGGGCCGCAAAAGGCCGTCAACTTCATCACGGCCCACGATGGTTTTACGTTGATGGACCTCGTGAGCTACAACGCGAAAAATAACGGTGTCCTCTGGCCTTTCGGTCCATCCGATGGCGGAAATGACTCGAACGACTCCTGGGATTCAAACGGAGATCACGCGTTGCGACGCGCCCGCTTGCGAAACATGCTCACGGTGCAATTCATGTCCCGCGGGGTTCCGATGACCCTTGGCGGAGATGAGTTCGCCCGCACTCAAAACGGCAATAACAATCCTTATAAGATTGACAGCATCGGCGTCTGGCAGAATTTCGACATGATCGCGACATCGGCGCCCACGTCCGTTCCCACCGGCGGTTCGGGCGCTTACCACGACAACTACGGTAAAGATCTGAACCCTACCGGCAAGAATGGCCTCTTCTTATTCACCAGTTTCCTGCTTCATCTGCGCAAAGCGCATCCAAGCTTGCGGCAGGCACGATTCGGCGACCTGGCTTTAGACCAGGGAGACGATGTCACATATTGGTTCAAGAGCGAAGACGGACTATCCGACTTCGACAAGGACGATCGATGTCTGCATTGGCGCATCGACGGGAGTGCGATCGGCGACGTGGACTTTCTGCTTTGCATAAATATGGGAACGCAGGTTGTCGAGTTTGCTGTTCCTTCACCGCGATCAGGCCGGCGCTGGCGAAGAGTCATCGACACGTCTCCATGGGCAGAAACTTTCGGCAACTTCTGGGCGACCGGAAATGACGATGTCATAGAAGGTAGCTACTGGGTTAACCCACGTTCCATTTCCGTGATGGTCGAAACCCTGTATTGAAACTCTGCAGAGCGCTCCCGAGCGTATTCTGAGCTGTGGTAAAATCGCCCTGCCTTTTGCGTGAACCATGGGACACGAGACAATGCTTGACGATATTCGTGAGTTGTTTCAGACCTTCATTGCCCCTCGTCTGGAAGGCATTGAAGGTGAGCTTAAGGCAATAAACGCCCGCATCGACGCCCTGGATTCCAAGATTGACGCTCTGGATTCCAAGTTCGAAGCCAAATTTGCCGCTTTGGATTACAAGATTGAGGCCCTCGATTCCAAGTTCGAAGGCAAAATTGATAGTCTGACAATGTCTATCGGCTTCCTCGACGGCAAGATCGAAAGCTTTCGCCGGGAGCTGAGCGCAGAGATCCGTCGAGTGGATGAGAAGCTGTCGGCGGAAATCCGCCGTGTTGAAGAAACCCTGTCTGCAGATTTTGTGCGCATCGAAAGCAACGTTGACGTTCGTCTCGTTGCGATGGACCGGGGAATGGAGTCACTTCGGCGGGAGCTTCTGGCAGAAATTCGCGCGGCCCGCTGAGCACGCGAAGGCTTAGTGGATCATTTCACGAAACCCTCTCCCTTCGGGAGAGGAATTCTTCTCCCGAAGGGCCGGATGAGGGTAAAGAATTCACTTCCCTAAAACCTACGCTTCGATTTCGCGCTCCACTTTCAGTTTCACGTGGGCCGTGACGTCTTTGAAAAGCCGGATTGGAATTTGAAATTCACCCAGCGTCTTGATGTGATCGTCCATGTGAATCTTGCGTTTTTCGATCGTATAGCCCTTCTTTTCGAGCTCATCCGCGACATCGCCGTTGGTCACCGATCCGTAAAGAGCATCGTGCTCGCCGGTCTTTCGGCGAATGACGAGTTCGACCTTTTCAATGAGCTCTTTCAGTTTCTCGGCGTCGTTTTTCTGAGTAGCTTCTTTCCGCAGCAGATTTTGCCGTTCGGCTTCGATGACTTTCAGATTCCCGGGAGTGACGGTGTAAGCCAGCTTCCTTGGCAACAGGTAATTTCGGGCATAACCGTCCGCCACCTTGACGACCTGGCCAGCCCTGCCGAGAGTATCGATTGTTTCGCGAAGAATGATTTCCATATTTATTCCGTTTATTCGAGTTACTCCGTTGCAAACGGCAGAAGCGCGATGTTCCGTGCTTTCATAATGGCATCGGTTAAGCGACGCTGATGGGGCGAACAGACGCCGGAGATGCGGCGAGGCATGATCTTGGCCCGTTCGGGAACAAACTGGGAAAGCAGCTTGACGTCCTTGTAATTAATGGAGTCAATGCGTTCCACGCAGAACTTGCAAACCTTTTTGCGCCGGTAATACTGTTTTTGAATAGCCAATTCGATCTCCTACTCTTCGATACTTTGTTCGGGCTCCGGGCGGCCGGCGGCACCGGCATTGGTGCTGCGGCGCAATGCCCGCTTTGCGCGGTGCGCCTTGATTTTGTCCTGGCGCCGGATATCCTCGTCCATGCGAACCGTCAGATACTTGATGACCGGATCCATGACGCGCAATCGGCGTTCAGTTTCCTTGATGATGTCGCCGGTGGCGAGAATTGTCAGCAGCACGTATGAACCGTCTCGAAACTTATCCACGGGATAAGCGAGCCGTCGCTTGCCCATCTTCTCGATCTTGGCAACCGTTCCCCCGCCCGTGGTCACGATGCTTTCAATCTGAGCATTAATCTTGTCGATTTCTTCCTCAACCACATTCGGGTTGACGATGAACATAATCTCGTAATTTCGCATTCAGTCTTCCTTTGCTTCCCGCAAATCTAATCCGTTGAATGTCGCCATCGCCTTTTCGGCTCCGTCGGCGATCAACGCTTCAACCGCATCCGCTGCGGCGGACTCTGCATGTGCAATCAAGTCCGCATCTGCCTTTGCCACTCTGGACAAAACAAAATCCCGCATTTGTGAAACAGGCCGTTCCGGCAGTATCCCCACGCGCACTCGCAGGAACTCGTCAGAGCCGCAGGCGGAAACCACGGATTTTACCCCATTGTGACCGCCAGCCGAACCTTTTTGCCGGATCCTCATCTTTCCGATGGGCAGCGCCAGATCGTCGTATACAACGATCAGGCCCCGGCAGGACGACTCAAAACGCTCAAAAAGCCTTGGCAGCACGGCCCCGGAAAGGTTCATGAACGTCTGAGGCGCGACGAGAACGGCGGAATTCCCAGCGATCTGGAATTTATTCGATATCAACGCCGGACCGCATTGCTCGCGAATTCGAATCCCGAACCTGCGCGCCATTTCCGCCAGTACTCGAAATCCAATGTTGTGGTACGTGTCCGCGTATTCCGGCCCGGGATTGCCAAGTCCCAGAATTAACCACGTCGGCTTCGGTTCCATTACACGCTGCACGTACCCGGAATTTTAACCAGGCGCGGGCTCTTCGTCCTTCTTGCCCTTCTTCATGACCTCGGGTTCGGTACCGGTTGCGGCTTCGCCTTCTGCGGCTGGAACAGCGCCCGGAACAGCAGCCACGACCTCTTCCTTAACAGCAATGACGTGGACCACCACCTGATCCGCATCCTCCATGACTTTGAGCTTGGCATTGACGACCACATCCGATATCCGGAGCGCGTCATTGATTCCAAGATCGGTAACGTCAATTTCGATGCGTTCCGGAATGTCTCCGGGCAGGCATTCGACTTCGATGGCGCGCATGATGAGTTCGAGGATCCCTCCGTCGACCTTTACGCCTCGAGCCTCTCCCTTTACCGCGACAGGCACTTTGACACGGAGCGCAACGTCCATGGCGACCCGGTAGAAGTCGGCGTGAAGAAAGTTCTCCTTCACCGGATCCACCTGCCATTGCTTCAAGATTGCCGACGTCTGGCCTTCGCCGGCGAGGTCCAGCTTCAAGATCGTATTGCGCCCGGTCTCGGAACGCAGAACCTTCTGAAGCATTTTCGGATCGACGCTCACGGCCAGGGCCTCTCCCTTTCCACCGTAAACGACAGCGGGAATCAAACCCTTGACCCTCAGGCGCCGCGCGGCGTTCTTGCCGCGATCGGTCCGTCCTTCGGCATTCACTACAATCTCTGCCATAACAAAAACTCCAGATTCTTAGATAAACAAACCACTAACCGATGTCTCTTCGTGAATCGACTGCACGGCCTGAGCCAGCAGATTACCCACGCTGAGCACCCTGATTTTCCTGCACTTCTGTAAATCGCTCTGCAGTTGAATGCTGTTGGTCACTACAACTTCCACTAGCGCCGAATTCTCGATGCGATCCACCGCAGGACCGGAAAGAACAGGGTGACTGCAGGTCGCGTAAACTTTGGTTGCACCCTGTGCCGTCAATGCCTCGACCGTTTTCACCAGGGTGCCTGCCGTATCGATCAAATCGTCCACAACCAGGCACGTCCGGCCTCGGACTTCTCCGATCAGGTTCACAACTTCGGCAACATTTGCTTCCAGACGCCGTTTATTCGCCATGGCCAGCTCGGCTTTCAATCGCTTCGCGAATGCGCGAGCGCGCTCCACTCCTCCCGCATCCGGAGATACGATCGTCAGATTGGGCAAATTCAGTTTCTGAAAGTACTCCACCAGCACCGGCGCCGCAAAGAGGTGATCCACGGGAATGCTGAAGAAGCCCTGAATCTGCGGAGCGTGCAGATCCATGGTGAGCAATCGATGGGTACCGGAGGCGACCAGCAGATCGGAAACCACTTTTGCCGAAATCGGAACGCGTGGTTTGTCCTTTCGATCCTGCCTCGCATATCCAAAATATGGAATCACGGCCGTAATCCGTTTCGCCGATGCCCGCTTGAACGCATCGATCATCAAAAACAATTCCATCAGATTCGAATCGACCGGCGGCCCGGTCGGTTGGACGATAAAAACATCCGCGCCGCGCACGTTTTCCAGGATCTGGAAATAGATCTCGCCGTCACTGAAACGCGTCGTGGAAGACTGGCCCATTTCGCAACCCAGATAGGCGCAGATCTCGTGAGTCAATGGCGTGTTGGCAGTACCGGTAAATACTTTTAGTTTGTCAGTCACTTCTGGATCCAAATAAAACTGGGGCGGAAGGATTCGAACCTTCGAGTGCAGGATTCAAAGACCTGTGCCTTACCACTTGGCCACGCCCCAATCTCCTCCGCGATTCACTCACGACTTATTAACAAAAATTCTCCGCAAATACTCCCGCCTCGAAAGCAGCCGCACCACCCTGACCGTTCCATACCGGGACAATCCGGAAGCCACTTTCAAGGCGTCTTCCTCGCCGGCGAACAGACCGAATATCGCAGATCCGCTTCCCGAAAGAGCGGCCTGCCGGGCCCCCAGTCGCAGAAGTTCGCTTTTGATCTCGCTCAAGACGGGATGACGTCCGAAAACGACCTTTTCGAAGTCATTAGTACTCAGGCCCGCTTCCCTGCCCCCGGCGGACTGGGTGCAGAAACCTTTGATGGTAGGGGATTCACCAGACACCGTCAACCAGGAATACGCTTCAGCCGTTGAAATTCGAACTCCGGCAAGAACGATTACGAGCCAGTCGCCGGCCCCATCCTCTCTCAACTCCGGCTCCGGAATCACTTCATCTCCCCGGCCGATCCCGATGGCACGGCCACCCACGGCGAAGAACGGCACGTCCGACCCGAGTGCCCTCAAACATCGCAGGAATTCCGGCGAAGGAAGGTGCTTGCCACAAATCTGCTGCAATCCCAGCAACGTGACAGCCGCGTCCGCACTTCCGCCTCCCAGTCCCGAGCCGCTTGGGATGTTCTTCACCAGTTCAACGTGGACATTCACAGGTTCACCAATCGCCGACTCGAATTCGCGCACAGCCCGTACCACGAGATTGCTGGCGTCATTGGGACTCTCATGAGTTCCTCCGCTGCTGACGAACTCGAACCGGTCCGCAAGTTCGATTCGGATTTCATCGAACCACTCGATGGTCTGCAGCGTCGTCCGGACTTCGTGATATCCGTCCGGACGAAGTCCCAGGATTCTCAAATCCAGATTAACTTTCGCGAACGCTCGCAACAGCATAGAGACGCGTGAAGACTTGAGGTTTTAACAGGCCAAGGCGATACAGAACGCGAAGCGCATAGTAGGCAAGAGATCGCCGGACAAACCAGAATGGATAGATCGGATCGCCGCGCCGAATCGATACCTTTCCGCCAAACCGGCCCAAAAGTTCTTCCAGTGCATCCGGATCGAAGAAGTGAACGTGATCCGAAGACAGCATGTGCGAATAAGTCACGTCATTCTCCTGCATACGATCCAGACTCTCCGCGTTGGGAACCGTCACGAGTACATTTCGGCGGGCCACCCGGAAAGCCTCTCTCAGTATGCCCTCCAGCTCTGGCACATGTTCGATCACTTCCAGGAGGATCACGGTATCGAAGGAACGATCCGGAAACGGGAGAACCGAATCCACCGCGACAACCGGCAAACCGGACGATGATGCCGATGCAAGGTAGCTCATATTGACGTCACACCCCACACTCTGCCGTCCCGCCGCCGCAAGCGCCAGCCCGTATGCGCCATACCCGCAACCGAGATCCAGGATCGAGTCACCGGCATACTGAAGCGCAAAGCGCACAAATGCCCGGTAGTGTTCACCAGGTCTGGCGGGCAGTCCCGGTTGATAGACGTCATTCCGAGTTCGTAGCATAACGGGAGTCCGGAAACCCTGCTATTATCGACGTCCTACAGTGGATACGACACCGAATTCTGGTAGGTGGAAGTTCGCCTGCTCGGGTTTGGGAACTCACGCGACCTTGGCACTGCCACTCTTCCGTTTGGTTTGGCACCGCGCCTGCGCAGCCGGCACGGGTCCAGCCCTTGCTCAGAGGGTTAGCGGCGAGACTGGTTGAACGCATGCGGGACACAAAATGAGAGGCAAATACTTCCTATATAATCCCGGCGTGACAAAACTGCAAAGGTTTCTCGAACGCTGCGGATTCCACCTTCCATTCCTGCATGACTGGCTTGCCGAACGCGATGATTTGCGCCGGAAATCCAGCGCCTTGACCGTGGATCTTGAAGCTGTTCGAAGCGAAAACAAAGCGCTTTCTGCACAACTCAAATCGATAGAGGCCTTGTTTATGCCTCCCGGACATTTCTACTCACCGATTCCCTCGATTCAGGATCTTGAAGCGAGGCGCGAATCGATCTTCTGCGATACGAAGGAAATCCAGGGCGTCGAATTGAACGAACAAAGCCAGCTCGATCTCCTGGATCGGTTCCGGCAATGGTACCCCGAGCAGCCATTTACGTCCGGCAAAGTGCCTAATCGCAGATACTATTTCGAAAACCCGAACTATTCCTACGCCGACGGCATTGTGCTGTACTTCATGATGCGGTATTGCCGTCCGAAGAGAATTATTGAAGTGGGGTCCGGCCATTCTTCCTCGGCAATGCTCGATGTCGATGAATTATTCTTTGGGAAGTCCATTGAGTTTACGTTCGTCGAGCCCTACCCCGAGCGATTGCTCCTGGACGTGATCACAGATACGGATCGATCGCAGCTGCGGATAATCGCAAAAAATGTTCAGGATGTCGAACTCCGGGTTTTTCAAGGACTGGAGCCGGGAGATATTCTGTTTATCGATTCTTCCCATGTGTCCAAAACGGGCAGCGATGTGAATTATCTGATGTTCAAGGTCCTTCCGGTTCTCAAGTCCGGCGTTCACATCCACATTCACGATATCTTCCATTCATTTGAATATCCTTTGGATTGGGCCCTTCAAGGCCGAGCGTGGAACGAGGGGTATCTTCTGCGTGCGTTCCTTTCGCATAATGCCGCGTTCAAAATAGAATTCTTCACTTCATATTTGATGCATCATTTTCGCAGCCGGTTCGAATCCGAGTTTCCTCTGATGATGCAGTGTCCGGGAGGCGGTATTTGGCTATTCAAGAATTAGCCATTCTTCGCAGTCCGTGTCTGAATCGATTTGCAGGACTTGTCCTCCAGGTTGATAGACGTCATTCCGAGTTCGTAGCATAACGGGAGTCCGGAAACCCTGCTATTATCGACGGCCTACCGTGGACACGACACCGAATTCTGGTAGTGGAGAACTCCTGGATGAGATTTAAGCCGGAAGCTTTCAAGACGCAGCTCGAGTCGCTGCGGATTCTCCGGCGGGAACTCGCAATCAAGGAGAAGGAACTGGCAGACCAGAAATGGGTGTTCGAACGGTTTCTGAAATCTCCAACCTGGCGGTTTACCTACCCGATTCGATGGGCCGCAAATCAGATCCGCGGCTTCCGAAAAGCCGTCACGGGGAAATCGCACAATTCCAGTGAAGATTCGATTCAATCGGCTCCATCCGATGATGATTTTTCCGGTATTGGAATGGATTACGGACTGAATCTGAAATCGTCATTTGCGTTTCAATATCGAATTTGGTTTGAAAACTTTCTGGTATCCGGAGCCAAACTGGAACTACCGCATTCGAATGCGCCCACGGTTTCCGTGCTGCTGGTTCTGTTCAACCGGGTGGAGCTCACATTCGCATGTCTGCGCTCGATCGCAGAATGCCGCAGTGAAGAGATTGAGGTCATCATTGTTGACAACGCGTCCTCGGACGGTACATCAAAACTGCTGGACCGCCTTTGCGGAGCTCGAATCATCCGCAACAAGGAAAACCTTAATTTCCTTCTGGCAGTCAACCAGGCGGCACGAGAGGCCAAGGGCGAACACATTCTGCTGTTGAATAACGACGCGCAACTGCTGCCGGGCACGGTTGCGAACGCGCTCCGCACACTGACAAGCTCATCCGGCATTGGAGCCGTGGGCGGGAAGATCGTCCTGCTGGATGGTACATTGCAGGAAGCCGGAAGCATCGTCTGGCACGACGGTTCATGCCTGGGCTATGGCCGCGGCGACGAACCGCTGGCTCCGGCCTATATGTTCCGGCGTGACGTGGACTATTGTTCCGGCGCATTCCTGCTGACGCCGCGCCGTGTATGGGAAGAGCTTGGCGGTTTCGACGAGGCGTTTCGGCCTGCATACTACGAAGAAGCGGACTATTGCATGCGTTTGTGGGAGCGCGGACTTCGCGTGGTCTACGAACCAGACGCCGTCATCGTCCACTATGAGTTTGGAAGTTCGGTGTCCTCGTCCAGAGCCATTCAACTCCAGCGCGACCACCAGAGTATTTTCGCAGACCGCCACCGGGACAGTCTGAACAACCAGTGTTCTTCGGATCTCGCCGATACCTTGTCTGCCAGATCGAAAAATGCAGACGAGCGGATTCTGTTTCTGGACGACCGCGTCCCACACGCGTGGCTGGGCTCCGGATTTCCACGCGCCCGAACAATGATTCTGTCTCTGATCAAGCTCGGTTTTTTCATAACCGTATACCCGCTATCCGAAGCGAACGAGGCCTGGGATATTGTCTATTCCGATCTTCCGCGTGAAATCGAAATCATGACAGGACTGGGATCGCTGATGCTTGAAATGTTTCTGCGAAACCGCCTGGACTACTATGCCGCCATTGTCGTCAGCCGGCCGCACAATATGAAGATCCTTCAGTCGATGCTGAAGTCCCATCCCGACTGGTTCGAAAAGGTTCACATCGTCTACGACGCTGAAGCATTGTTTACCCGGCGGGATGCCTTGCTGCAGGAACTGGCCGGCACACCATGGTCGGTTCGGAAAATACAGGAAGCGCTGGATAAGGAAATTGAGCTTGCAGCTGCAGCGGACTGCGTTGTTTCCGTTTCGGAACGGGAAAGAGCCGCATTCTCGGAATGCGGAATCCAAAATGTGCATGTTATAGGACACGCCATCGATATTGCTCCACTGCCGGTCCGTTTCGAACAGCGATCCGGATTGCTCTTTGTGGGCGCAATTCACTCCGAGAAAAGCCCGAATGCGGATTCGATGATCTGGTTTCTTACCGAAGTGTTTCCTAAGATTCAGGCTCAACTCGGAGGGGCAATTCGCGTGACGATCGCCGGCATGAACAATTCCAGGCGTATCCGGGAACTTGCCGGGCCTTGCGTTCACATTGCCGGGAGGGTTACCGATCTCGGCGAACTCTATTCCAATGCAAGGCTGTTTATTGCGCCGACACGATATGCGGCGGGACTTCCGCATAAGATTCACGAGGCGGCCGCACATGGTTTGCCAGTCGTTGCAACGCCATTGCTGGCGACTCAGCTGGCCTGGACAGAACGCGAGCTGGCGATTGGCGGCGACGCGGAATCCTTTGCGGCACGCTGTGCCGATTACTACACCGATCCGGTGAAGTGGATGAAGCTGCGGAACGCCGCGCTGGCGCGCGTCGAGAAGGACTGCTCGCCCGAATTATTTGACAAAACCGTACGAGAAGTTGTCGATGTGTTGCGTCTAAGCTGAGGCGATGTTAGAAGATTTACAGGATCTGGAGTGGACCGGCGAACGCTATCTCCCCTGGATTCGAAACGCGGCCCTCGCATATGAGCATCTGCACCGGTACGCCTTTGCGGCGCGATTCGCCAGAGACAAGCATGTTCTGGATCTGGGATCCGGAGAAGGATATGGCGCGAACATCCTTGCCCGAACGGCATCGTCCGTATTGGGAGTGGATATCGACAGCCGGGCCATCCGGCACGCCGCCGCCAAATACCGCAAGAATAATCTGAAATTTGATATCGGATCGTTCGCCCAGGTTCCTGTCAGCCAGGAAGGCTCATTCGATATGGTCGTTTGCTTCGAAGCGATCGAACACATCCACAATCAGGACCAGCTTCTCGGCGAAGTAAAACGTCTTCTCCGGCCGGACGGGTTGTTCATGGTGTCGACTCCGAACAAGTCCGCCTACCAAAAGGAGTCTGAGGAGCATAATCCCTACCACGTCAATGAACTCGAACCCGAGGAATTCCAACAACTACTGGGCCGCTATTTTCGCGAATCCAGATTCCTCGGCCAACGCATCCATCCCGGTTCCAGCATCTGGCCGCTGGAACCCGGCAATTCCGGCGCCATCGAAGAATTGACCGTTCAACGTGGCTTGGCCGAGTTTGAATTCATTGAGAATCAGGCGCGAGTTCCTGTTTATATAGTTGCTCTCGCTTCCGATTCAACCGACACCTTGATCCCCGCCGGAAGCGTTTTAATCGACAGCTCCAACGAACTCCTTCTGGAGACTCGAGAGTCCGTCGATGAAATCATCAGCCTTCGGGAAGATCTGGACCGCCACATGCGAAGACTCGACGAGATGCACCGGTCTGTATCCACTCTGAATTCCGATCTCCAGGCGACACAAACCCGCATGAACCATACCTCCGCTGAGCTTGAATCGATATACAGCAGCAACACCTGGAAAGTTCTCAATGAGATGTGGCGTATCCGTGACGGCCTGCTCCCTCCGGCAAGCAGAAGGCGTCAACTTCTGCAAAGGCTCCTGACATTCATTGTGCCGGATTCGAAATAGCGGCTTTCCCTCGATCCGCATTCTTTTCTCTTACCGTCAGTATCGACAGCCCAAAGGGCAGATCGTGCGTTTCCGCCCACGTATTCTCCAGGCGGTGCCATCCGAGCAGGACACGGTTCAGCCAGGTGGGAGTAAGATTCGTGTCGGCCGTCGGATTATCCGACCGGGGAAGAATGTTCCGAATGGAGCGAACCAGGGCCGCAACGGGATAAATTAATGAAAACGTCCACGTCATTCTGCGCCGGCTCCAGATCGAAGGGTCGAAGAGGCGATCGAACTGGTTCCAGCTGTAACGCCGCTTGTGGTGGAGCGCGTCGTCATGTTCCCCCAGAAGATATGGGTGAGCCGGTACCGCCATGAGCAGTACTCCTCCGGGCCGGAGCACGCGATAAGCCTCGGCAATCAGCGCATCATCCCGTTCGACGTGTTCAATCAGGTCAAATGCCGTCACGATATCGAAACTCTCCGATACAAACGGCATCAATTGGGAATCTGCACAAACAAGGCCCGAAACGCCGCGGGTGCGGGTGAACTCCAGCGCTTCGGCTGAAAAATCCAACCCGAAGGCAATCATGTCCCGCCCTTGATCCGTTAGAAAAAGTCCGGTGCCGCAACCCAGATCGAGCAGGCGCGGCCTGCGGCCGGAAACAGGCGGACAGTGCTTCAGAACCATCCTTCGCATGAGATCGATTCTCCCTTGAAACCACCAGTGGTGGTCTTCAAGGTCGAACATGCGCTGATACTCGATCGATTCCATGATGTGACTACGGAGGATTGTAACGAAGTTGAGGAAGAATTCAGCGAATGCTGAACTGGAAAACCAGCTTGATGGCAAAGGCCACAGGTTTTCCCGCACGGATAACGGGCCTGAATGTCCACTTCCTGGCGGCGGCAACCGCTGCCGCATTCATTTCCGGAATCTGCGAATCCGTGACGGCTGCCGTGGTGACGTGCCCGTCGATATCGATATTCAGCTGCAGCGTAATGCTTCCGAATTTTCCATTCTTCACCAGAGAATCCGAGTAGTCCGGAAGCACCGGATTCAAAATCTCAACGGGGTTGGTGGCCTCAAATTGATACTCAATCTGACCGCTGCGAGCAGGGGCCGGAGGGGGCGGAGGCGGCGGCTTTGGAGGTTCGCGTCGCGCCGCCTCGGCCTGCACGGACATGCGGAGTTCTTCGACCTGAAGCCGTTCCGCGGCTGTACTGATGTCCAGAATCTTTTTTTCAATAAGGGCAACCTGCTGATCGTAAATTGCCCCCGCCGCACGGTCCCCATGCGGCAACGCGGCCGCAATTCTAGCGATCCTGGCAGCTTCACCAAATCTGCGCAGCGCGAGCAAGGCTTCGGCTCGCAGCTGGTAGATTCGATCTGCGGATTCGGGCTCAAGGGTCAGAGCGCGATCCAGCAACGGCAGCCCTTCTTCCGCTCTGCCCTTGAGCGTGAGGACGCGCGCCAGTTCAGCGTGAGCGCGGCCCATCGTCGGGAGCAGGCGCACCGTACGTTCGAGTGCCTCGATTTGCAATGTCAGAACCTTGTCGTCCTGTGATTCGATGCTGCCGAAATGAAACTGCACCAGGCCATGACCGGGAAAATCGCGTGCCGCACGCTCCAGCACGGGTTCGGCCTCTGGCCCGCTGGCAGTTTTCACCAGAATTGCCCGGGATGCGCGCGCTTCATCCGTTTCGCCCTCATACCACTGCCCGGCCGGAATGGTTTGCCGGGCCGCCGCCAGCACATCACCGCGATGAATCGATACGCTGCTGCCGAGAACTTCACGAACCTGAATGTCCGGCACCGCCGCACCGGCTGCGATGCGCGTATCGGTAAATGGGCTGAGCCGGTCCGTTGCCGCGGTTTCGTCAATCGTGAGAATGGCATCACGGCCGGTTTCCGTCTTTATAGAGCCGATGTAGGAACGGAGCTCTGCGGCGTGTTCATCCAGGACAATACGCAGCAGGCGATACGCTTGAATTCGAAATGGACCTGCCGGATCGCTGTCCTTGAAAGTTGCACTGGGCACAATCTTGAGAATATCGCCGGCACGAAGTCGATCCTCGGGCAGAATGCGTTTGGAATCCGGACTCCGTCCCACTTTTCGGAAATACTCCGCAGCTCCTTCCTCCAGCCAGAAGGGATGCCATAACACCATCCGATCGAGAAACACGTGCCCCAGCGCATGACCGATATCATTGGCAATATCATCAGGTGATTTGTCGTGTGCCACGACAAACATTCGATCCGGCCCTTTCAGAAAGAACGCGGAAGTGTAGAGATCAATTCCATTACCGGAAGGAGCGGAAGCAAGAAAATCTTCTACATGATCGAACAGTAGAATCTCGATCGGAAATTGTCTCTTCGGAACACTCCCGAAGGCGGCCTGAAACGCCGATACCCTCTGCTCCAGGTCCGTCACCAGGCGGCGGCCTTTTGCCTCCGAGGCGTCGGTGTATAGAAGGAAGTTTCCGGACTTGACTTCAAACCATCGCACATTCTCCGCCTGCGATCGTAAGGGGAGGACTAGAAACAGGAATGCACAGGCAATGGTGCGGACGGGATGCATGCCCGGATTATAGACCAATCAGCTGTAGGCGCGGTCTATGACCGCGCACAATCCGAAATACAAGATAATGCTGAACGAGAGATCGTGCGCGGTCATAGACCGCGCCTACAGCTGGTCGCAATTTTCTGCCGACTGCCGGCAATCGTTCGTGTTAGTTTTGAGCATGATTGCCTCCGAAATTCTTCGCGGCTGGAAATCCATTTTGTCCGGCCGAACGCCTTTCCTGTCCATTGAGATCACAAAGGAATGCCCGCTGGCCTGCCCGGGATGCTATGCCTACGGGCCAGATCATCTGGGAAATGAATCCATCCTTAGACAAGTCAGTGATTTTCAAGGCCAGGAACTCGTCGACAGAGTTATGGGCCTCGTCGACCAGTATCGGCCACTGCACGTGTCCATTGTCGGCGGTGAACCGCTGGTACGTTTCCGGGAGTTGAAGCAGATTCTGCCGATGCTCGAAGCCCGGAGTATCCATATTCAACTCGTCACCAGCGCCGTTCGTCCGATTCCCATCGAATGGGCGAATCTCAGAAGAATGACGATGGCCGTTTCAATCGATGGTCTCCAGCCGGAACACGATGTTCGAAGAAAGCCCGCTACTTACGAGAAGATACTGAAGAACATCGTGGGCCATCAGATTACGGTTCACTGCACCGTCACCCGGCAAATGACGGATCGCCCGGGCTACCTGCGCGAGTTCGTGGAATTCTGGAGCGCGCAGAAGCCAACCAAACAAATCTGGATGAGCCTGTTCACTCCTCAAATCGGTGAAACCAGCTATGAAATTCTGCCTCCGGAAACGCGCGCAACGGTCATCAACGACCTGCAGGCCTTGCGCCAGGCGTTTCCGAAACTCGTCATGTCCAAGAGCCTGATTGAGGCCTATGCCAATCCACCATCGAGCCCCAGCGACTGTATTTTCGCCCGTACCACGACGACCGTGACCGCAGACTTGAAAGGCCGTATTACGCCGTGTCAGTTCGGCGGCACACCCGACTGTTCGCAGTGCGGATGTATCGCGTCTGCCGGATTCAAGGCTGTCGGCGAATACCGGCTGCCGCTGGTTGGAATCCGCGCGGGCGCCATTTTCGAAGCGTCTCTCGGAGTCGGCAGCTTGGTCGCGCGCATGCGAGGGGATTGATGCAGTCTTCAGCGATTCAGGACGCAGCCAATTCGGAAATCAGTTCTTTCATCCAGAGCTCCGTTGAATCGAACCGAACACCGGCGGTGCGCGCCTTCTCCCTATTGAGTAGACCAGATCCCATGTCGAAGAGCCGATTCCCCTTTTCAACGACTCGCGGTCCGAACGCTCGAGCGTGATCCGGCGGACACTTTCGTCAAATGGAACGGGAACGCGGCCGCGCGTTGCAACAGTGACATCAATCCCTCTTTCGAGCAGAAGCGGCACCAGGCTCTTGCCAACGAAACGGGTACCTCCAAAGATCAAAGCTCGAGTCACACGCGAAAAGTACAGAATCCCATCATCAGATACAAGATGGGAGTTACGGATTCACGATGGCGCCGAGTTCACCGGAATACCGTCTTTCGATAACCGCATAGCGTTGCGCCGCTCTGTCCGATGCGGACGATTGGCAAGGAGTAAACGTTTTCAGTCGCACGTTGTCCGCGAACTGCCGGCGCCCATCGGCAACAGCTTGCACGAGAATGTTCCCCCTGGCGGCTGCCTCGACAGGGCCAGCCTTCACTGGAAGACCAGTAGCGTCGGCAGTCCTCTGGTTGAGGTAATCGTTCTGACTGCCGCCACCGGCAATCTGCACTCCGATAAACCTTTGGTTGGTTAACGATTCGATTGTCCGCAATACCGACGCGTAGCGGAACGCCAACGAATCGAGAATCACCTTTGCTAATTCCGGTGGGCTGAGGGAGACGCTTTGGCCGGTTTCGGCGAGTTGATCCGCCACTGCCTGCAGCATGCTCGGCGGGTTGAAAAAACGCGGGTCGTCGGGAAAGATAAGGCCGGTGCTGTCCTCCAGCATGTCTACCTCACGGAGGAGTTGGTCATAGGCCATGTCGAGTCCGTGCTGATGCCATTCTCTCCGGCTGGATTCCAGAATCCACAGTCCCATCACATTCTTGAGGAACCGCGTTCGGCCGAAGGCGCCACCTTCATTGGTGAAGTTATGGCGTGCGACGTCCGAGTTGATGAGCGGGGCGTCACGATCCACTCCGACCAGCGACCAGGTTCCGGAAGAGATGTAGGCCCATCCTTGTTCAAGCGACGCCCCGACGAAGGCGCTGCCGGTATCATGCGTTGCTGGAGCCACGACGCGCACGTCTCCGAGCCGAAGCTCCTTCGCAAGGGCAGGAGTAAGAGAACCAAGGTCTGTACCTGCGGGAACGATTTCGGCCAACAGGTGTTCAGGCAGAACCAGGCGTCTCAGCAGTTCAAAGTCCCACAGTCCGGTTTGCGCGTTGACCATCTGAGTTGTGGTTGCATTGGTGTATTCCGTAACAGCCCTGCCGGTGAGGAAAGAATGGATCAGATCGGGAATGAGAAGCAACCGAACGGCCGCACTGGGAATGCCTTCTCGCGCGTGCGCATGCAGTTGGAACAGGGTATTAAAGACCAGAAACTGGATGCCGGTACGCGCGAAAATCTCTTCCTGTGACACCCGCTCGAAGACTTTCTCCATCTCGCCCTGCGTCCGTTCGTCGCGGTAGCAAATGGGGTCTTCACACAAATTCCCACCGGAATCCACAAGGCCGTAGTCCACGCCCCAACTGTCGACACCGATGCTCCTGATGGGCCGATCGGATTGCCGCGCCCGTTCGACTGCAGCGGCGAGACCCGCCTTAGTTTCTGTGAATATGTGCATCATGTCCCAGCGCAGATGTCCATCGCGGCGTTCTGGCGGGTAGTGAAAGCGATGCGCTTCCTCCAACAGGAGTTCGCCCGATGACGTCCCCCCCAGGAAGACACGGCCGCTTCCGGCCCCGAGATCAACGGCAATGTACATGGGGTCTTTCATGATGGAGGATTGGCGTAATCCGGGGACAGAGAGGAAATTCGCGAATGGACGTCTTCGTTATGTTTGAAATTCACGATGCGGAGAAGAGTCCCTCATACATTTCGCCCAGCGTAAGATCGACTTTGATACTTTCCAGACGGACCGTCGCGCTAAGCGAATCGAAAACCGTCTCGTTCCATGAATCGGGACCATGCTTGCTTCGCCTCGCGACATGAGTTCGATCCTGAGAAACGAGCAAGTATTCTGCGAGTGCGGAAATGGATTTATATTGTTCGAACTTCGTGCCACGATCGAAGTCGGCACTCGACGGCGAAAGGATTTCGATAATCAGCACCGGGTTTTCGAGACAGTCCCGGCCATCGATGCTTTGAAACCTCGCTTCGGCGCCGACGACGCTCGCATCCGGATATCGATACGGCTTGCCGTCCGGAACATAAACAGCCAAATCACTGCCGTAAACCCTGCACCGCTCCCGAACTTTGTTGCCAAGATAGCGGATGATATTACTGGCAACCGCCGCATGTTCGCGACTGCCGCCGGACATGCAGACGATTTCGCCGTCACGAAACTCGAACCGCCGATCCGACGCTCGTTCGACTGCGAAGTATTCTTCAAGGCTAAAGATGTTCGGTAGCGGTAGCGATGACACCTTTTGAATCCTCGTCGAGATTGTACTTCATGCGACGGAACGGCACGGCCGGAAGTTTCGATCGGAATTCGCACGCCCGTCCCTCGAATTCTGTCGAGCGTTGGTGGATCCGGCATAAGATTGGCGCGTGAAATCATTCAACAATTTTAGTTTTCAATCCATAGCGACAATCTCCATCCTGGTTCTGTTGCTGAGCGCCGCGATTCATGTCGATGCATTGTATAAGAGTGTCGACATCGAAAAGGTGCCGGTAAACCGTCTGATACAAAACCTCGAGAAACTGGTGGCGAAAGAACCGAAGAATTCTCAGCTCCGATTCAATCTGGCGCGGGTCCATGCCATGGCGTTTGCCTTGAAGCTGCCTCCCAAACAGAAAGTGGAGGCTGTAAAAGGGAACGGATCCGATGGAGCCTGGTTTGGATACAACCCTCTTGATGTTCCGTTTGTCGCCGTCACTTCCAACAATCCTGCCGCTATGAAAGCAGCGCGGGAGCATCTGTCACAGGCAATCCGCATTTACAAAGAAACCTTGCTGCTGGATCCATCCAACGACATCGCCAGGCTTGGATTGGCGTGGTGCCTGGACCAGTTTGGCGACAAGGCGCAGGCGATTGCCGGCTATCGTTCCATCGTCGCAGAAGGCTGGGCCCGGGAACAGGCTTTACGCGAGAAGCAGGCGGACCTTCAGAAGAATGAACGCCAGAGCGTCGATGGAGTGAAGCGGACTTTTTCTGCAGGCCTGCGGGATGAAGCCTTGGGGGATTGGGGGGATCGGGTGCCCCGCGAGGCGGCGGTCTACCTTATCCCTTTATTGGATGGAGAGAAAGACCGGGACGAAATCCAGAAGCTTCACGATGGCATCGACCGCACTTACACTTCGCTACGCTTTGTTACTCCGATTGCGATACCACTGCATGATGGGGCCGGCCTTTCTGATCTCGTCAACAAGAACGCACGTGTAATTTTTGATGCCGACGGCAGCGGGATCCAGAGAAGATGGACATGGATTACTCCGAACGCCGGTTGGCTGGTGCATGCACCCCATGGTTCGCGTCCGATCTCCTCGGCGTTGCAGATGTTCGGTAACGTTACTTTCTGGTTGTTCTGGGAAAACGGATATCAGGCGTTACAGGCCCTGGACGATAACGGCGACGCGATCCTCAACGGCCGGGAACTTGAGGATCTGGCAATCTGGCAGGATTCCAATTCGAACGGTAAGGCTGAATCCGGAGAGGTGAGGCCGCTTGCGGAATGGGGAATTGTTTCGCTCTCGTACGAGCATAAAACAATGCAAGACAACCTGGACTGTGCCGCATATTCCACATACGGTGTTATGTTGGCCGACGGTCGAACCCGTCCGACTTACGATGTCCTTCTTTATTCGAACGAAAGCGCGCCAGTCTTGCCAGCGGTAACGACCCTGCGAATTCCGCTTCCCGGCACGGCCACGCTTGCCGCGCGGAAATAATATCCGGCCATCATTCAGACACGCCGCTTCAATGCGCGTTGGCCTGTGCAATTACAAAGGCGCGAATGGCTTCCGCGGTTTCCTTGTCCAGAACCGGCTCGAAGGAAGCCATGCCCTGATCTGCGTATGCTCCGCCCAGCACCACGTTCCGCCAGGCTTCATCGGACTTCAGTGC
>Ga0134122_10000428_pt1 | contig 28168 bp, 29 predicted proteins | sample KB302_FD_96461 | JGI IMG/M metagenome (GOLD analysis project Ga0134122, IMG submission 96461) | Terrestrial soil microbial communities without Nitrogen fertilizer from Kellogg Biological Station, Michigan, USA - KB3-0-2 | ecosystem: Environmental > Terrestrial > Soil > Unclassified ...
ACCATTTTCATGGTCGACCCAGGTTCATACGTATCCGTGAGCGCGCGATTGCGCCACCGATCAGGTGTTAACGCAGCGACGACATTTGGATCGAATCTCGGGCTGATGGCGAGCGCAAGGATCGCTCCCGATTGTGGCTCCATGACGATGACAGTCCCGGACTTTGCACGGGAATGAGTGACGGCCTCCTCGAGTTCTTTTTCTGCGATGTATTGAATGACCTCGTCCACGGTGAGCATCAGGGAATGTCCTGGTGCGGGCACTTGTTCCGTCAAACCTTTAGGAAAAACCGTTCGGCCTAATGCATCGCGCTGCAACACGGTGACGCGCTTTTCTCCAAGCAGATGCGAGTCGTACCGGCGCTCGAGCCCCTCAAGCCCTTGGCCATCCATACCGGAAAATCCGAGGACATGGGCCAGCAGCGGACCCTTGGGATAAAACCGACGGCCCTCCATCACCACACCGATGCCGTCCAACGACAATTGTCCCAGCTGGCGCCCTTGTTCAGGCTCGACCTTTCGCGCCAACCATACGAAGCTCTTGTCTTGCCGGAGCTTTCTTTCGAGCTCAGTGCTTCGAATATTGAGCACCGGCGATAGCGTGCGGGCGATGACCGACGGGCTCTCAAGCGACGCGGGTATGCCAAACACAGACGGCACCTCCACATTCATCGCGAGCACCTTGCCGTGCCGATCCGACACCGTGCCTCTGGCCCCTTCGAAGGACACAGTCTTTTGATGTTGGCGATCAGCTCGCGCCGTGAGTTCCGCAGCTTGAAGTACTTGGAGCGTGACCAGCCGAAATAAAATAATCCCGAACCCACAGAGGAGCGCGAGCAACATAACGTAGCGGCGACCGCGAGAAGGGCCGGAAGTCACTCGCTGGCCCTCCCGCTTGAGATATTCCTCGCCACACGGACCTGCTCAGCGGGTAGCAATGGTGCGCTCGGCACCTCACCTGGTTCATGGACCATCAGTACTTGACCCTGCATCGGCGGAATCAGCCCGTACTTTTCTGTCGCTACCTTCGCAATTCGTTCTGGAGCGGTTAGCGCGGAAAATTTCACTTGTAACTGATCCCGCTCTCGCTCTAGCAATACTTTCTGGCCCTTCAACCGTTCGATGTGATAACCCACCCGAACGACATCGACACGTTCCCACACAAATACGAAGACCAACATCACACCAGCCACAATGGTCAATGTCTTCATAACTGACCCTCCCTGGATATCCGTTGAGCGGCCCGCAATTTGGCACTGCGGGATCGAGGATTCCGGTTCGACTCTTCCCTGGTTGGAATCTGAGGCTTCTTGGTGAGCACCGACAGCGCGGGATCGTTCTTCCCGGAGAGCGCCCGGAACGTGTGTTTGACAATCCGATCTTCGAGCGAATGGAATGAAATCACGCAGAGGCGGCCGCCGGGAGACAACACATCAACCGCATCACGCAAGGCCGGCTCCAGACAGTCTAGCTCTTGATTCACTGCAATGCGAAAGGCTTGGAATGTTCTCGTCGCACAGTGGATACGGCCATGCCGATAATTGGCCGGCACCGCCCCTTCAATCACGGAGACCAACTCTTTCGTCGTGGCTAATGGACGGCGTTCACGCGCATGAACAATGGCACGAGCAATCCGCCTCGAAAACCGTTCTTCGCCGAACTGGAAAATCGTGTCGGCCAACTGTGCCTCTGGCCATCGGTTGACCAGGTCAGCTGCGGTCTCGCTCATCGATTGATCCATACGCATGTCCAACGGACTATCTCCCTGAAAGCTAAACCCGCGAGCGGGCTCTTCCAGCTGCACGGACGAAACTCCGAGATCAAACAAAATTCCATTGACTCGCCCAATACCACTGGCAGCAAGATGCTGTTTCAGACCCCTGAAGTGACCATAGAAGAGGCGAACACGGTCCCCAAATCGCGCGAGCCTGTCTCGACTCGCTGCTATGGCTGCTGCATCACGGTCAAGCCCTATAAGCCTGCTATCTGGACCAGTTTCTTCAAGAATTCTTTCAGCATGCCCACTATATCCCACTGTACAGTCGAGATAGATTCTGGCACCTTCATTAACTAGCCAAAATAGGACCTCATCCGCCATAACCGGAATATGTCTCGGATCCTCCATAAATCATTTAGAGCCAGATTCACCCACTTTCTCCCACCAGCGGAGGCAGTATACACCGCAAAAAAGTCTTGTCAATAGGAAATTCATGGACTTATGAAGTTTCGATCTCCCTGGTTCTAAACGAGAGAAACGAGCTTGTCATCCTGGCAGCTGTGGGGAATCCATGGATACGTCGGAATTTCGCTCCTCCTGCCAGTGAGCTGTACCATTCCCCTAATCGCCATATGCATCATATACCCCGTGAGAAATTGACCGATGCCGGCTCATGGCTTGCCAAGGAACCAGTCAGTCTCACGAAGTTGACGAGTTTCATTGACAAGGGTTTGAGCCAGGCTGAGAATGATTGCATGCAACCACTCAAAACTGCCAAAGCACTATGCCTAACTGTTTTCTTGGGGGGAGCCGCCCTGACGTGCAACGGTATAACCGCCACCACGGCCTCAGCAGCATCATTACTCTATTGGTGTCCCGATGAGCAGGGCGATCGACAGTATTCAGCTAAGCAAGGGCTAGGATGCGTGCCGATTGTTGAAAAGGAAGGAGTCAAGACAACAGAACAAGAAGCGGGAACACCTACGAGAAACAAACCGCTACATGACTTCAAGGTCGAAAATCTGCAGAATGACGTATCGTCTTTCCTGAATAGGTATCGCAACTTCCTCGATTGCTGCAAAACCGACCTTTCGGAGCTTCAACAGGTCGAAGAAATGGGAGAGGAGGTGGGAGATCTACTCAAATCCACCCAGACCAATATGTCGAATCATTCGATGGCCTCACGCGGCATCATGCTCCGGGAAATGATCCCGACTGTCGCCAAAGCCCGCGCTGATCTGAAGAAGCTGCGCGCGACCCTTGAACGTATCGGCACCTCGACCAGAGCTCATGACTCAGGGAGCCTTGAAAACTCAGGTCGGGAGATACGCGCGATTCGTGAAATGGAAGAATCGATTGAGAGAGACATCCGAGCGCCGGAGCTCTCAACCGGACCAAAGACCGGCCCAAGTATTGGCACGGCACCAGCCGCAGGGTCCAACATCGGAAAAACCCCGAAAACCGGCAACGCGATCGGTGCAGAAGGCGTGACAGGCCAAAACATAGGCACGTCACCGAAAAATAGCCACGATATCGGCGGTTCAGGCCCGGCAGGGTTTGGGATCGGTGCCACAGGCCGTGCGGGCCCTTCGATCGGCCAGTCCACCTTGAACAACGAATCATCTTCGGCGGTCGGCTCTTCGCTGCAGCGCTCTACTGTGGGATCAAGTCTATCGGATTCGACGATAGGGTCGAGCTTTGGCGGCTCTAGCGTCGGCTCAAGCCTCGGAGAGTCTAGCGTTGGCTCATCGTTCGGGTCGTCGTCAGTCGGTTCGACCATCCAACAACAAAACGCCGCTCCACAACAATAACCTCAACTAGCCAGGCAGAACGGTGGGGACCGATTCCCACTCCTCCCCCCTATTCCGACTCTTATACAAGCCGCTCCCGTTCGTCCCCAGGTAAAAGATCTGCGGATCAATGAGGCTCTGCGCCAGGGAACGCACGTTCATAGTTGCCAATCCCTTATTCAGTGTGGTCCATGTGATCCCGCCATCTTCGCTCCGGTGGATGCCTTCTCGTCCACCCAAGTAAATCACGCCCCTTCTCGTTCGATCCAAAACCATCGAAAACACCATTTGATCCTGGAGCGACTGGCCGATCCGCGCCCACGACGCCGCCGCATCCGTCGACTTATAGAGCCCTTCGAGTGTGGAGGCATAAACCGTGTCTGCCTCATAGGGATCCACCAGAATCGCTGTGACGTTTAACGCACGCGATGATTTAATGATGGCAGGATCCACAAGTCCGTTGTTCACTTTCTCCCAACGCCCAGCTTGATCGAGCGATTTATAGACACCGCCGCTCGTGCCCGCATAGAGAATCGACGGTCTCGTGGGGTCCAGCCCGAGCGTCATCACCATCAGCACTTCTTTCATCCCTTCCATTCGCTTCGTCCAACTGTCTCCGGCATTTGTCGTTTCAAATATGCCCATCGTCGTCGCCACGAACAAATGCGTGTTGTCCGTCGGATCGAAGAGAAACTGGTTGACCACGGAAGAGATCGTCACATCGTCCAGTCCAGTTCGTTGTGAAACCCAACGCTGCCCTCCATCGTAACTCTTATACACCGCATCGCCTTTCGTACCGGCGTAGACAGTGGCGGGATAGGCCGGATCAATCGCCATCGAAATCACCCGCGAGTGGCTCATCCCATGTGACAGATTCGCCCAAGTCTGGCCCCCATCGCGCGTCTTATAGATGTAGTCGTTCGTCGCGACATAGATGATGTCGGGATTCTTCGGATGGAGCTGGATCACGACGATGGGATCGCTGCGATTGCAACCAAGAAGAGGAAGGCCAAGGATGAGCAGTAAAAGGAAGGCAAATCGTGTCATGAATTCAGCTGGAAGCAAGAATCGAATGCAAAGGTGGCTAAGACACGTCAATCGCATTACTACTCAATAAATGACCCCTCCAAGCTCGTTCGTTCTCTCCTCAGGGATGGGGGCTGAGTGATCTTCTACTGCGCGCGGCTTTCTCACCCGCCCACCCACTGGCACGCCGAGACGTGCCAGTAACTCGGGCGAGGGCCTACCAATTTGCCAAACCTCCATTTAGGGGAGTGGCCAAGGCTGCCTTTACTGCGCGCATCGGACGAGCACAGCTTCATCGTGCGCGTTCTGCCAGCAAGAAGGGCAGCCTTGGTCACTCCCCTCCGACCCTTCTGAGGCCGCGCGTTGCGCGAGCACAGAAGATCATCAGGCTCCATCCCGTCTCCTGTTTCAGCATCCTGGATTAGCGGTAGTTGGTGAATTGCAGATCAATCCCAAAATCTTTGCCCCTGAGAAACGCCATGGCCGCCTGGAGTTCATCCTTGCTCTTGCTCAGCATTCGAACTTGCTGGCCCTGAATCTGTGCCTGCACTTTCAACTTGGACTCCTTGATAGCCTTTGCCACCTCTTTCGCCTTGTCCACCGCGATCCCGTCTTGAATCTTCGCCACCTGACGGACCGTCCCGCTCAGCGCCGGATCTATATTCCCATAGGTAAACGCCTTCAGTGAGACCCCGCGCTTTACGCACTTGGTTTTGATGATATCGTTCACCGCATTGAGTTTATATTCGTCGTCGGACACCAGAACCAGCTCCTTTTCCTTCTCCTTCAACGTAATTTCCGTCTTCGAGTCTTTGAAGTCGAACCGCTGCTTGATCTCCTTCGTCGCCTGATCGACGACATTCTTCATCTCTTGCATGTTCACTTCTGAAACCACATCAAATGAAAACTGTTCAGCCACGATTCTCTCCTCTCCTCACTTCACTCATCCATATTCTCCATAAACACTCTTCGATATCTCAACGAGTGGCCTGGTTGATCTCCCACTATGCGCATAAACGCCATTCACCCTTCTCAATGATCCTTCCAAGCTCGCTGGCTATCCCTTCACACGTTTTCTCCCAAGGGAGTCGCCGGACTGTCCTTCACTGCGCGCATCGCACGAGCACAATTTCATCGTGCGCGTTCCGCGAGCAGGAGGACGACTAGGCTGCCATCCCCATCTTTCGGCCGCGCGTTGCGCGAGCACAGAAGATCATCAGGCTAGCAGCACCCTCCCCCGGGCAACTGCACCCGCTGCTCCTCATCCTGACAAATCGTCATCCGTAATCTTCCTGGCGAACTCCCACCAGCCATTACCACCACTTCGCTACTGGTGAAGGGCCGCTTCAAGACAAGATAGCCATACCACTGCCTCATACTATCGCCCAAGACGATCACTGCGAGCAAGGCTACCATCGCCACCAACCCCGCATCCAAATACAAAGCAAATGCCTCGCTGCTATTGGCAAGGGACGAGGCCTTGGTCACGAATAGGCCGAACATTTCGTAAGACCCCATCAAGGTGATGGTTCCGACAAACAGCATTGGCAACAGCGTGATCCAGAGATACTGCGCCTTCCACATCTTGATGAGCACCGTCGTTCCGATACAGAGCGCCAAAGTGCCGAGCAACTGATTCGCTGCGCCGAACATCGGCCAGAGCGTCGAGATGCTACCGGTGCCGATGAGATAGCCCCAGGCTCCAACGATGAGTCCGCTGCTCAATGCCACGCCAGGCCACCAATTCATCCGCCTCAACGGAGCATATACACGTCCACCCAGCTCCTGGATAAGATAGCGCCCCACGCGTGTACCAGTGTCGATCGTCGTCAAAATGAACAGGGCTTCGAACACTAGCGCAAATTGATACCAGTAGGCCATCAGACCAGTCATACCAGGGAGCGCGGAAAAAATCGCCGCCATGCCAACCGCTAGAGACACGGCTCCGCCTGGCCGGCCCGTCACTTCCACCTCGACAAGACGTGAAAGCTCCTGAATCTGCGAGACAGGAAAACCCATTGCCGCCAGAGTCTCTGGTGAGAGCATGGTATTGATCGCCAGATAATCGCCGGGAATAAGCACAGAAGCTGCAATGAGCGCCATCACGCCGACAAAGCTCTCCAACAACATCGCCCCATAGCCGACCGTGGCTTGGGATTCCTGTTCAATCATCTTCGGTGTCGTACCGGAAGAGACCAGCGAATGGAAACCAGAGATGGCTCCGCAGGCAATGGTGATAAAGAGGAAGGGAAAGAGCGTCCCGGGAATGATCGGTCCTCCTCCGTTGGCAAAGATCGTGACGCGCGGCATCTCGATCGTCGGCGCTATGAGAATCACTCCCACGCCCAGCAATGCCACCACGCCGAGCTTCATGAAGGTTGAGAGATATCCGCGCGGCACCAGAAGCATCCAGCCCGGCAACACGGATGCGAGAAACCCATAGCCGGCCAATCCCCAGACCAGTGTCGTTCGTTCGAGCTCGAACCAGCCTGCAATCGAAGACTGAGCCACCACTCGTCCAAAGATCACAACCGCAATCAGCAGCACCACACCAAGCAGGGAGACCTCCGCCACTTGTCCTGGTCGGCACCTTTGAAGATAGAAACCCATGAAGAGACCGATAGGAATCGTCATCGCAATCGTGAAGGTACCCCAGGCATTGAGATAAAGCGCGTTCACGACGGCAAAGCCCAGCCCTGCCAGCGCTACGATCACGATGAAGAGGACCGCTACCGCCGTCGCAGTGCCTGTGACAAGGCCCAGCTCATCTCTCGCAATTTCAGGTAGCGAGCGACCGTTTCGTCGCATCGAGGCAACGAGAACGATGAAGTCCTGCACCGCTCCAGCCAACACCGCACCGATCACGAGCCAAAGGAATCCTGGCAAAAACCCGAACTGCGCTGCCAACACCGGTCCCAGTAATGGCCCGGCACCAGCAATCGCCGCAAAGTGATGGCCGAACAATACATATTTATTGGTAGGATGAAAATTGACTCCGTCATTTAACCGGATCGCCGGGGTGACGCGCTGATCATTCAGTTCGGTTATACTCTTCGCAATCCAGCGGCCATAAAAGCGAAACGCCAGCACATAGATGCAGGCGGCTGCCACAACCAGCCAGAGGCCGTTTACTTTCTCCTGTGGATTTACGAAACCGACAACAAAGGCGAGCGCGATCGAACCAAGAACGGCAAGGAATCCCCAAAGCACCAGCTTTAGCACCGACATGCGCGCATCCTAGCATAAGAGAGCGGAGGAACACCCCCTGTCGATCCGTTGCTCCCGGAGCAGAGGAAGGGATGGAAGCTGATGACCTTCTGTGCTCGCACAACGCGCGGCCTCAGAAGGATCGGAGGGAAGTGACCAAGGCTGCCCTTCTTGCTCGCAGAACGCGCACGATGAAGCTGTGCTCGTCCGATGCGCGCAGCAAAGGCAGCCTTGGCCACTCCTCTGCGTCGGACGAGCACCTTCTTAGCGTGCGCGTTTCGTGAGCAAGGAGACGACCAGGCTACCTTCCCACTCTCTGTTCCGGGGTCAATGATACACGTGATGGATAGATCAGTTATTAGGGGCCAACTTCTGGGTCGAGGGTCCTGATTTCAGGGATTTTCGCGATACGCCCGCGCAGCAATGCGAGACAGAGGAGCCCGATCCCAATCCAGGCCAGCTCACGGAAGCGCCTCAGCAGCGCGAAGGTAATGCCGGCAATGTCGGAGTACCCGAAGGCATTCAGCAGGAACAAGTTCCCGCCGTCCTGGGCGCCCAGGCTGCCGGGGATGAAGAAGGTGCCGCCCTTGATGAAAACGGAAAGAGCCCCAATGGAGATCGCAGACAGGGCAATGGCAGGACCACCGAGAAAATAGATGATGACATACACTTCCAACGCTTCCGCCATCCACCCGAGAAAGAACAGCCCGGTGGATGCATAAAAGACCGGACGGTGATGGCGGTAGAAATCTAAAATCGTCCGATCCAGCGAGCGTAATTTTTCCTCGCGCGCTTCGAAATATCGAATCTTCAATCCGATCTTCCGCAGAAACTGCAACGACCAGGTAAAGAGCCCTTGCCGCTGCACAAAGATAAACACAGTAGTCCCGAAGGCCAGAAGGCCCACGCTGAAAAGTGCGGCGGCCAGGGTCTGGCCGGATGAATCGTTCCCGCCCAACAGCCACATTCCCAGTCCGATGCCGAGGAGGATGAACAGCACTTCGGCAACTGTCATCGTCGTTTTCGCAATGACGACCGAGGTGACCCCGTCTACCATTGGTACGTTGCGATTTTTCAATAGATGGGCCTTGAGCGGCTCACCCCCGGAGTAGCCGGCCGGCGTGGTCATATTCACGACTTCCCCCGCAGTCCGGATCGCGAGTACGCGCCAGAACGGAAGGTGCTTCGCCGATGGGCCCAGCGTCACTTTCCATCCGTATGCCTCGACCACGTACATGATGACGGATGGAATCAGCATGACGAGGAGCGCCACCGGCCCGAGTTGCGCCGTCACGTCGTAGATGCGCCCCAGGCCGACATGCCAGACGATGAGCCCGAGGGTCAGGAGCCCCATAAAAAGAAGGGAAATTTTAAGCATGGATTGTGGGGGAAGGCCTCATCACGCAGAGCATTATTAAGAAGCATACCACAAATACGGTTGCTGGCATCCAGTTAAATCGGTCGAGCCTCCGGTTAACCCGCATTATTCATGACAGTTTGTGGCAAAATCGCCAAGCCGCGTCGTGAGACCGGCGCGCGGAGCCTGGAGGACCTGAGGCGTACGCGTGCAGTACGTCGAAGGTCTGAGCGGCAGCCCGCCGGCCGCAGGCTTGTCGCAACAGCGGATTGGCAATTTATAATGCGGGTTAAGGGTCAGGAACCAATTTCTGAGTCGGGTGTGCGGTTCCCCTGAATGACCGCTGCTCGTCCACGCAACATCGCGAGGCAGAGTAACCCGATCACGATCCATACCACCTCTCGATATCGTCTCACCAGCGCAAAGGTCATACTGGCGACGTCCGAATAACCGAAGTCCTTCAGCAGGAGAAAATTCCCGATGTCCTGGGCGCCAAGGCTGCCGGGGATGAAAAAGCTGCCTCCTTTGATGAAGACAGAGAGGGCATTGATAGAGATGGCGGAGAGGACCGTCGCAGGCCCCCCCAAAAACCAGATAATGAGGTACACTTCGAAGGCTTCCGACAGCCAACTCAGAAAGAAGACTCCAGTCGATGAGTAGACAGCCTTCCGATTATGGCTGTAATAGTCCAGGATCATTCGATCCAGCGACCGTATTTTTTCCTCACGCGATTCGAGAAAAGCGATCTTGAGCCCGATTTTCCGGGTAAATTGCAATAACCACGTAAAGAATCCTCGCCGCTGCGCGAACACCAACGACGCGGTCACGAAGAGCAGCGCTGCGACACTGACCAGCGACGCCACGACAGTCTGCCCCAGTGAGCCGTCGCTGTCGGTTCTCCAGAACGCGAGTGTGATGCCCAAGAGGATGAAGAGCACCTCGGCAACCGTCTTCGTCGTTTTCGCAATCACGACCGAGGCAAGCCCCTCCACGATGGGCACCTGGTGCCTCGTGAGCAAATGGGCTTTAACCGGCTCGCCTCCGATGTAGCCGGCCGGTGTCGTCAGATTGACGACTTCACCGGCGGTCTTGATCACGAACAGGCGCCAGAAGGGAATATCTTTGGCCGATGGTCCCAGCGTGACTTTCCAGCCGTATGCTTCGAAGGCGTACATGATAGTAGATGGAATCAGCAGAACAATCAGGGCCCCCGGGCCGAGTTGCGCCGCCGCATCGTAGATACGCTCAGGTCCGACATGCCAGACGATAAGCCCGATTGCGAAAAGGCCGGCACTGATGAGGGCAAGCTTAAGCATGGGTCACGGAAGACGGGTCTGATTAACTAGAACAACGACTGCCGTCAGGAACGATTCCCTAAATCGTCGGCGCGACTTTCTCGAATGACCGCTGCCACCCCGCCGGCGAGCGTTAAGCACACCAGCCCCACGCCGATCCACACCAACTCGCGGACCCGCCGAAGTAGCGCGAAGGTGAGGCCTGTGACGTCGGAATACCCAAAGGCTCTTAGCAAGAGCATGTTCCCGCCCTCTTGAGCGCCAAGGCTGCCGGGGATGAAGAAGGTGCCGCTTTTGATGAAGACCGACAGGGCGCCGATGGCGATGGCGGAGAGTGCTATGGCCGGGCCACCGAGAAAATAGATGATGACATAGACCTCAACCGCCTCCGCCAGCCAACCGGCAAAGAACAGTCCGATGGAAGAACAAAAGGTCAGGCGGTTGTCTCGGTAAAAGTCCAAGATTGTCCGGTCCAGCGAGATGAGTTTCTTCTCACGCACCTCGAAGTAATGAATCTTGAGCCCGATCTTCCGGGCAAATTTCAACAGCGATGTAAAGAACCCTTGCTGCTGCACAAACACGAGGGCCGCGGTTACGAGCACCAGTAGGCCGACACTCACCAGCGCCGCTGCAATGGTCTGCCCGGATGAGCCGTCGGCACCGACACTCCAGAATGCGAGTGCAATGCCCAGGAGGATGAAGACCGCCTCGGCAATCGCCATGGTCGTTTTTGCAATGACGACCGAGGCAAGCCCTTCCACCATGGGCACATGGTGTTTCGTGAGCAGATAGGCCTTGAGCGGCTCGCCCCCAACGTAGGCGGTCGGCGTGGTCATGTTCACCACTTCACCAGCCGTCCTTATCGCGAGCACACGCCAGAACGGAATATGCTTCGCCGAAGGGCCAAGCGTAATTTTCCAACCATACGCGTCGATGACATACATGATGGTGGAGGGAATCAGCAGGACGAGGAGTGCGACCGGCCCGAGTTGCGATGCCGCATCGTAGATGCGCCCGGGGCCGATATGCCAGACGAGGAATCCGAGGGTGATGAGGCCGACAAAAAGTAGGACTATCTTAAGCACGAGTGGTGGCGGACGGTCTGATCACCCAGAGCATGATGATCGAGAACACCACGGATCCGATCGCGGCCATCCAGAGGAACCAATCGAGCTTGCCGATCGCCGCAAAAATCAGCACGATGACGGAGAAGTCTCGGCTCGCGACATTTTTCAGCATGAAATCAGACCAGGCAGCCTGCACCGGTGTTTTCCAGCCGCTCGCAGACTTAATTTTCTGCGCGCGGGTGACCAGCCAAAATGAAAGCCCGTTCCCGACCACTGCTGCCGCACCAAGGGCGAGCGGAACCCAAGCCCCATCGCTCCCAGCCAGGTGCATGTATGAGCCCACGGCAATGCCGGCAAAGATCGCCATGTGCACTACGTTGTCCATCGCGATATCAAGCCAGGCGCCGAAGGGCGACTCGGTGAAGGTCAGTCTGGCCAGCTCACCATCGCAACAATCGATGATCGCCGCCAGTTGAAACAGCAACGCGGCAACGATGCCGGCATTGTACGTCCCGACGCCGAAGCCGGCGGCCGCAACCAGGCCAATCAAGCTCGCCAGGATCGTGATGGCGTTTGGCGAGAGACCTATGGCAAGAAATATACGCGTGAACCAGCGAGACACCTTCCGATTAAAAAACCTGTCGACAAACCCCTCGAACTCGCCCTTAAGGGAATTGAAGAGCTTTTTCTCAGCGGCCTGCACATCCGCAGCGTCGCGCACGTCCTGATACCAATGGGCCCGATTCGTTTCCGTAGACAACACTCGCACGTATCCGTCCACGGCGGCACGTTCAAGCCATCGACGAATCGGCACTGTGCCAGCTGCTTCCACACCGACTTGACCGACCACACTCATGAAGCTTGCCGGGAGCACCACGAGGTCTGTGACCACCAGTGCCGCATCATCTTGTCGCGACGTGATGGAGACAAGCCGACCGGACCGCACCTTCACACGTAAATTCGAACGGCATGGCCGTCGATCTCGCCCGCTGTCCGCCCGTGCCACAACAAGAGCCTGTCCCTCTTGCACCTCCTGGCGCAGATTCTCGATCAGGCGGCTCGCAAATACAGCCTGCACGCCGGACAGAAGACAGAAACCCCGCACTTCGGCAGCAAGCGATTCCCACGTGCGGGGGTCATCCAGCGGAAACTCGCGAATCGGCATCCAGCGCACGGGAACTGTCACACGCGGTCCTTTGCTCAACGCCTGTCTGAGCTGGTTCTCCTCCGGCCCGGCCAGCACCATGAGCTGTCTGATACCGGCTCGCTGCAGGGTCAACACGGCTCGCTGAAAAAGGCCGATGCCGACAACACTGGTCAGTGGACCCACCTCATCGGCATGCGATCCGGCAGGCTCGCCGAACAGACTGATCGACGGCAAGAGAATCGCCGTGCTCAGTCCTTGCACATCGGCACGTTTTTGAATGAGGCTCTCGCTCATATTATTTCGTCTCTTGTATCTCGCGAAGCCGGTCGACGCTTATAAGGAACACTCTAGCGGCACAGCTACAGTTTCGGCAACACATCCCGTTCCGCTTTCGATACATCCTCCACAAAGTCGATTTCGGTCCAGGGGAGTCCTCCAATTTTCTCATGGCCGACTTTCACGTCACGAAAAAATTCGAAAAGAGCATCCTCATATTCCATCTGCCAGGCCTCATGAGCCACATGAGTCCTGAGCGACGCCACAACAGACGGCCCATCGGCATGCCGGATCTTGAGAAACCCCACGCCTTCTCCGGCATAGTCATAGTGCAACGGCATCTTCTTGGTCAACGCAATCACGCGCCCCCCTTCGACCACAACCATACACTCTTCCCCTGTCTGCTTGACAGTCTCATCCATGAGCAAGGCATTCTCATAGGGAGACTGCACCAAACGGCGCAAGATCTCTTGATGGAAGAGCACATCTGCGTCCATGATAATCGCATTATCATCCAGCACATCGCGCGCGATCCAGAGCGAAGAAATGCTGCCGCGATGGAACTGCTCGTTGACGAGGAAATTCACACGCACGCCGCAGGAATCCGCCGCCACAGCCGCGCGAATCATCTCCTGCTTATAGCCTACAACCACGTCGGCATTGTGAATGCCGACGCTCCGGAGCGACGTAAGATAGCGATGCAAAAGGGTCCACCCTCCAATCTCGATGAGGCACTTCGGGCGATGTTGCGTGAGTTGCCATAGACGCTTTCCGACCCCCGCCGCGAGGATGATGGCTTTCATGCTGTGCCACAAATCCGTTCAAATGCGTCGAGAAATCCGACAAACTTCGCCTCTGTGAGGGCGCCCATGTTGGCGATGCGGAAAATCTTGCTCTCGAGTTGGCCTTGGCCCGCATAGATCACGTAGCCCGCTTCTTTCAATCGATCGTGCAATGACCGATACGTGACACCTTCGGGAAGATGAAAGGCCGTAATCGTGTTCGAATGTTTCTCCGGAGTCAAAAGCGGCTTCACGCCGAGTTTCGCCATGCGATCTCGAATGAGGGTCGCCATGGTCTTATATCGCTGAATCCGCTTGGCAACCCCTTCCTCCATGAGTTCATTCAATGCCTCATCGAACGCATAATAGACCTGTACCGCCGGCGTGAAGGGAATCGTTCCGCGACCCTGGTCATCAACATACTGCGTGATGTGAAGATAGATCGACCTTCTGGGGTACGCGCGCATCCGCTCGAGAAATCCCTTGCGGACGAGCACGAAGGACAGGCCGGGAAATCCCTGAATGCATTTCCCAGACGTACCAGCCACCATATAGATGTGAGAGCCGGCGATATCCAGCAGCTCCCCTGCCAATGCACTGACCGCGTCCAGAATAAACACCCGATTCTGGCTGTCGACGACATCCGCGATCTCCTTGACTGGATTGATGAGTCCGGTGGTCGTTTCATGATGGACCATGGCGACTGCATGCGCTTCCGGATGTTGTCGCAACGCCAGCCGCAACCGTTCAGGATCCGGCCTCATCGTCCAATCGTATTTGAGTTCGGACACGCCAAGGCGATACAGGCCGACCATCTGGGAGATGCGTTCGCCATAGACGCCGTTGTTGAGCACCAGCATCCGTTTGCCGTGCGGGAGTGCCGACATGACGGCCGACTCCACTGCTGCAGTGCCTGACCCAGTTAACACAACAGCGGCGTACTCCGCTTCCGCCCCTGGCACAAAGAGCTTCAGCAGCTTCGCTTGGATCCCGTGCAGGAGTTCAGTAAATTCCGATTCCCGGTGGCAGACATCTGGCCGCAACAGCGCCTGCCGCACGCGCTCCGACACATTCACCGGGCCTGGATTCAGTAAAATCATCCCGTCTCTCTTCTCTTTCCACTCCCCCCGAAATAAGTGATCCGAGCCGCTCCGACTGCGCCCGTCCAACGAGCACCTTCCGAGCGTGCGCGTTGCGCGAGCAACGGAGCGACTCGATCGCTTATTCTATCGCTTTCATGAACCGCTTGGTAATGTCCGGTGGATCGAGCATCACGCGCCCGACATCTTCCACCATCTCATTGACTTTGACCAACAACAGGCTCGGCCCATCCTTCTTCAGCATGTCTTTGAATTCGTAGACGAGGTCCTCACGTTCCCGTACCCGTTCGACATTCACATACCCGGCCGCCTTGGCCACCTTCTCAAGCGGAACTATATTGGAAATCGTCGGCTGGTTCCCTGTCGTGCCATAGACTTCATTATCGAACACCACATGGATGAAATTTTTCGGCTTCAATGCGCCCACCGTCGCTAGCGTCCCCATACCCATTAATACGTTGCCGTCCCCATCGAACACAATCACCTGCTTGTTCGGCTTGGCGAGCGCGACACCTAGCGCAATGGCCGGGGCATTCCCCATGGACCCGATCATATAGAAATGGCTCGGACGATCGGCAATCTTATAGGCTTCACGAGAGGGAAACCCATTGCAAATAATCACAGGTTGGTCGGTAAGCAGTTCCAGCAGTGCCGCCATGGCCATCGCCCGGCTCTGCATCGTGCCTTCTTCCGGTCTCATCGAATCTGTTCCTTCATCGCCCCTCACCCCGCACTCCTCACGCCTCGCGTCGCTAGGGGTGTAACCCTCTTACGACACCCTTCGTCATCAACAGGGCGACCGGAATACGTTGCGTCATAAATGTTTCCGCCAGCCACTTCAGATCATCAATCGCCGTTTTTTCCGATAGGGTTCGATGCGGGATCTTCATGGTGTCGAGAAACTGCGGCATCACTTCGCCCATCACTAGATGCTCCGGAGCATCTTTGCCTTGATAACCACGCCAGGACACAATCAGAATACAAGGCTGAGAGTAGATCATGTTCAACGAAATGAGGGTATTGAGAGACGTGCCCAGCCCGGAATTCTGCATGAGCACGGCGGGAATCTTGCCGGACATATAGGCCCCGGCAGCCATGGCGACGGCTTCATCCTCCCGAACAGCAGGGGTGTAGAGACGGCGTTCCATCAACTCGGCAATGATGCCGCCTAAAATCGAATCCGGAACCCCCGTAAAGAAATCCACCCCGATATCTTGTAATGCCTGGACGAACGCATCGCTTTCAATCATTGGGTCGGTCTCCTGACCGTAGCACATGTGGGGAAACCCGCGCATTATAGCTATGCCTCAGGACATTCTCAACAAAACTGAGGGAGTTGCGCCATCAAATCGTCCATGGTAGCGTTCTGACATGATCAGACAACAGAGACATCGCGCGGGCCGCTATCTTATCTCACTGGGGTTAGTCCTCTGTATGAACCACCCCTTTCTTGCCCAGGCCGTGCAGATGGTAAACGATCCGAATGGTTTTCAGAGTCTCATCTGGGGTTCAACTCTCACCACGAGGCCGGACTTGCAAGTCGCGAAAGCTGGTCCGCATGTGAGCGAATACCAATTGAAGGAGAGTCAGCCTCTGTTTGCCGGAATACCGGTCGAAAGCCTCCGCTTCTTAACGGTCGATGAACAATTCGCCCGTGTAACCATTCGCTATCAGGGCGACGATCGGCACAAACAAATTCTCAGCCATCTGGAGCAACAGTTTGGTTCACTTGAGCGCGCCCCGGGGCAGATGATGCGGGGTCTCAATCAACAGTATGTTTGGCGCGGGACTGATACCGAGATCAGCTTGACCTACCATGCAAACTCGGGACGTGGATTCCTTTTTATCGATAGCCGCACGCTTGCTCCCAGGTTCAACGACCATATTACAGACTCTGCTGAGTAGCATGTCTCTCCGTTTCGTCTTCCTGCTCCTACTCCTCCTCTCGTGCATCCTTCAAGGCACCTTTGCGTTCGCCGTGCCCATGGAAAATGATCCTAACGGATTCGAAGGAATCTCTTGGGGCGCCCCATTTTCCGAAACCGACAGGTACAAGAAAGTTGAGGACACCGGGCGGGCTCAAACCTATGAACTCAAATCCGGGGCCCCCTCGCTTGGTCCTGTAACAGTTGATTCTTTGCGATTCGTGACCTCCTACGACCAACTCGCGCGCGTCACAGTCCGTTACCAAGGCAAGGGTTCCCACGATCAGATCCTCGCCTATCTCCAATCCCTCTATGGCTCGCTCGATCGCACACCAGGACAGATCGCCAGCGGCCCCGTCAAATTTTATAAATGGACGGGATTTGAGACAGATGTGACCCTCCGGTACGAAACAGAAACCAATCGCGGCATTATCTTTTTCGAGAGCCAAGAACTTCGCCGAAAGATCACTGATTAATTATTGACATTCTCCTGCCCTTCGGTCTCTTCCCTCTTACAGTCGACCTTCCTGCACTCTCCTATCAGGCTGTAGATAAAACCCGCCAGCCGAGGGTGGGGTGGCCGATCGGGCTGCGAGTATCCTGACCTTGCGTGTCTGTTCTGCCCAAGTCTTTTGTCAACACACGGCTAATTATCGAGGATCCTTTCCACTAAAACCCTTGTGAATTAATGCTCAACGCCCGCCGCCCCCCCCTTCTGATGGGACGGGAATCCCCCCTCCTGAGGGATGGTCGAATTTCTTGGGTGCGGTATTCTCAGACTGTCGCGAGGGGCAAAAGAACACCCGGCGAGACTACTGCGGAGATACCGATGAAACTGTCCCACCCCTTGTTCAAGCCCAACGATCAGAAACCTCATTCTCTCTTGGACCGACGCTATGCCGAGCGAGTTCCAATTCGATACCGAGTAGCCTATTCAGGAGCAGAAGGGGCACGAATCGTCAGAGGAGAGGGCATTCTGAAAAATATTTCGAAAACCGGCTGTAAAATATTGAGCCCAGCCACGATCTCGCTGGGTAGCCGCCTCACCCTGCTCCTATATCTAGAGGATGCGCAATCCCCCGTACGACTCAACGACACTCTCGTTTCCTGGGTTGCCAAAGATTCTTTTTCTGTCAGGTTTCCCAAGTTGTCACCAGAAGAACGGAAACGGCTGCAAGAAGTGATTTTTAAAAATATCAGCTTGTCAGCCGTAGACCATCGGCGAACGGGATTTCGCATCGTTTAAGCATCAACCCATTGTCAGGGAGAAAACCATGCCTATTCGGATCGCCCCTCCCGATACCTCAGTTGCTGCATGTCCCGATCAAGCCGATCGGCGCCAGGGCAATCGTACGCCCGCAGTCTTCCCACTTTTCTATTCCGGCATGGACAAGGGCCAGTTTCTGGTCGCCGACGGCATCGGCACCAACCTCTCACTACACGGGGTTGCCATATACGGGAATCGCTCGGTCATACCCGGCATGAGAATAGCCCTCTTTGTCAGCCTTCCTGGAATGGAGGAGCCGTTGTGCATTGCCCAGAGCCGAGTCTCCTGGGTTGCTGGACGTCGTTTTGGAGTGACGTTGGGCCCCCTGACATTGAAGGAGAAGAATTATCTCCGATTCTTCTTTATGGGATCGCGTCACTCACCTAGTCCACGACCATCGCATCTGAAACCGTGACAAGGAGGTGCTCTCATGAAACGAGTACAGGTTGCATTGGGGAAGGGGCTTCAGTCCATAGCAGAAACACCCAATCGGAGGCAAAACCACCGGCCTCCGGTAGAGTTCGGGTTAATGTACTCAGCCCAAAACGGCTCCGGCGAGGTCCTCATGGGTGATGGGATGGTAACAGATCTCTCGCCTACGGGTTTAGGTATTCGCGGCAACACCCCGGTCAGGCCTGGAATAGAACTCATGATTTTTCTTTACCTCCCAGGACAAGACCCGCTCTTCGTCATGGAAACGAGGGTGGCTTGGACCTCAGGACGTCGGTTCGGAGTCGAAATCCTCAAGATGAATCTCCGGGAACAAAACCGACTGCGGTACTTCCTGCGATCGAACCTTGCATATTCTGATTAGATTACTTCTGTCACGGGGAGTACCTCATGAGCGGACAGCGACGGAATGGCAAGCAAATGACCACAGACACAAAGGCTCAAATCACAGATCTGAGGACAGCTCAGCGGGCTTCTGTTCAAGTCGTGGCCCGGTTCTCGGCAACAGACCGATTTCAACTTGGCAATGGGATGACCCTTGACCTGTCCGAGATCGGCTGCAAACTCTCCAGTACGGAGCGGTTGCCTGTGGGGAGCTCCTGGAATCTCTATCTGACAATCTCAGAGACGTCCCGCCCGGTACTCATCTCAGAAGTTCAAGTGGTTTGGGCTGCGGAACACGAATGCGGGATCGAATTTCCTGACGTCACGACACGAGAACTGACTAGGCTCCGCCAGTTCATCATGAAACACTTGAACCGCTTCGCCTTCACGGGCGGGCCGCCCCTATTTACTCTGGTTGAGCCTCTACATTCACGGGGGCCACATCTCAAGTCTGTGCCCTAACCCAGTATTCATAGGCACTGCGGCTGTATACCTGCCTCTGCATACCTACTTCCCATTACCTTCCCCAAGAGTTTTAATACCACTCCCATGCTTGCCCTCTAAAAATGGAGCATGCTAGAATATTGGTGAGTGAGTACTTACTTACCATGAATAAAAGACCCAAGCAGACCGCACAGGGAAATGGGCAGCGTGCCTCTGCATACGATCGTCAAGCCAGCCTCATTGCTGCTGCCGCTTCACTCTTCGCCGCAAAAGGGTTCAATGGTACGACCACGAAAGAAATCGCCAAAGCGGCGCATGTGAGCGAGGCTTTGGTCTTCAAACATTTTCCGACGAAACGAACCCTCTACGCCGCAATCCTGGCAGAAAAAGTGACCGTCAATGAACTCATCGAACCCTTGGAAGACGCTGCCAAGAAACACGACGACCATCTGGTATTTACGATCATCGCACGTTATCGCATACGCCCCGCCGTTGATTCGACATTTTTACGACTTCTCCTGTTCAGCGCCCTGGAAGGACACGAACTTTCCGAGATGTTCTTTGGCAAACATCTCAAAGTTTTCTATGACCACCTCGCTGCATACATTCACAGGAGAATTGAAGACGGCGCATTTAGGCCGGTCGACCCGCTCCTGGCAGCTCGCGCATTCATCGGGGTGGTTGTCCATCACCGTCTCCTTCACGAAATATTCGGAGTGCCCCTACATCAATCCCATGAGGACACAGTCGCGACCTACGTCGACCTGTTCCTCACCGGACTGATCAAGAGGCAGGACGACCGGAAGACGCTGGAAAGCAAGACCCGATGAATCCCCTGAAGCAACATCCAATTGTCACGCTTGGAGTGATTGTATTCTTCGCAATCACAGCCCTCGTCGTGTTTCGGCTCAGTAGCGGGGCCAAGAGTGATGCTCGCAAGGCCAGATCCATCACAGTCGCCACAGTAGCACCACTGAAACAGGACCTGGACATACGACTGAGCTACACCGCCGACATCATGCCGAATCAAACAGTCAATCTGTTTTCACGAGTGAACGGCTACATCGCAAAACTTCACGTCGACAAAGGCGACCTGGTCAAAGCAAACCAGCTTCTGATCGAAATCGATCACACGGACTATCAGCATGCCGTCAACCAGGCCAAAGCCAACTTGTCCGCAGCCAGGGCAAGAGTCGCGCAGCAGGACGCGAGCGTCCGTAACGCCACCCTCACGCTCAATCGGATGCAAGCACTGATCAAAGATCAGTTTGTCTCTCAACAGGATTTGGATAATGCTCAAGTCACGTACGATGCGGCAGTGGCGGCGCTCGACTCGCTCCGCGCCCAGGTCCAGCAAATGGAAGTCGCGCTCGCGCAGGCTGAGACAAACCTGGCCTATTCATATATTCGTGCGCCGTTCGCGGGCTATGTCGCGGAGCGCAACTTGGATCTTGGAGCCTACGTCAGCGGGGCGACGGCCGGCACTTCCACGACTTCACGCGGAATTCTAACTCTCCATGAGGTCCAGACAGTCCGCATTCTGATCGAGGTCGTCGAAAAAGATGTCCCGCTCGTACACATAGGCCAAAAAGCGGAAATACGCGCTGAGGCCTACCCTGACCATGTGTCTGAAGGCACCGTCACCCGCGTGGTCCAGGCGCTGAACCGAGCCACCCGGACCATGACGATCGAGATGGATCTCCCCAACAAGGACCATCGCTTGAAAGGCGGCATGTTCGCCCGCGTAGAAATCCTGGTCGGCACCCATCGAGACGCCCTTCAGATCCCCATCGACGCCGTGAGCCGATTGGAAGACGCCCAATATGTCTACGTTGTGCGCGAAGGAAAGGCCTATCGAATCCCGGTGGAAATCGGATTCCGCGACGAAAACCGGGTGGAGATCACCAAGGGGTTGGACGGATCGGAACAGGTCATCGTTTCAGGGAAAGACCTTGTGCATGAAGGCAGCCCCGTACAGGTGCAGCCGCTTGAACCGGTGAGGCGCGAAGGGTAAGGGGTGAGGAGTTGAACAAGTCAAACCATAGAGGTGGCTGCTATCACCCCACCGCCTATCGTTCGTTACGCCTCATGCCTTACCCCTTACCCCTTACCCCTTACCAGCTATGTGGCTGACACTCCTTGCCCTTCGCAATCGCATCGGCATCCTGATGCTATCCTTGGCCATGATGATCTTGGGCGGCACCTCCGTACAACGGCTACCGGTCGATCTCTTTCCACAGATTCAAGTACCCGTCGCATTCGTCGGCGTCATCTACAAAGGCGCCCCGCCGCTCGATATCGAACAGAGTGTCGTCTACCCCATCGAGAAAGCCGTCAGTTCCGCGTCGAATGTCGAACATGTCGAGTCGTTTGCCAAACAGGGCATCGGTGCCGTGCAGATCTGGTTCAACTGGGGCACGGATATCAACGCAGGCCAGATGGAGGTGATGCAACGAGTCACCCAAATTCTCAATAGCCTCCCCCCTGGCATTCTGCAACCCTTCATCGTCAAGTTCGATGTGTCCAATATCCCTGTTTCCCTCGTGACGGTTTCCAGCGAGGATCTCGACGAACGGGCTCTATACGACCTGGCCTATAATACGATTGCGCCACAGATCGAACAGATCGCCAACGTGGCCGCTGCCACCGTGGAAGGCGGAAAGATCCGCCAGATCAACATCAACCTCGACCCGGCACTGTTGAACGCCAGGAGCCTCTCAATCCTCGATGTCGTCAAATCTGTAAAGGCCGCCAACCTCATTCTCCCCTCAGGCGACATCAAAGCCGGCAATTTGGACTATAACGTCTTTACCAATAATCAGTTCCGCACGGTCGACCCAATCCAGGACGTGATTGTAAAAGTCAACCAACAAGGCAACCCCGTTCGAGTACGGGATGTCGGCACCGTGACTGATTCCTCGGACATTCAGACCAATATCGTCCGGACGGACGGGGCCAAGGCCGTCTATCTGCGGGTCAACAAACAGCCTATTGCCAACACCGTGGCGGTGGTGGACGCGCTTCGCACTGCCCTGCCGAAGATGTTCGGCATTCCCCCGAGTGTGAAGATCGGCATATCCTTCGACCAATCAGTCTATATACGCCAGTCGATCAAAAACCTCGTCGAACAGGCGCTGCATGGATCGCTGCTGGCTGCATTAGTAATCTTGATCTTCCTCCGGAATCTTACGAGCACCCTGATCATCTCCGTCGCCATTCCCCTTTCGATCATGGTGACCTTCATCGTGCTTTACTTCTCCGGGCAAACCCTGAACGTGTTCACCCTGGGAGGCCTAGCCCTTGGGATTGGCCGGCTCGTCGATGACTCCATCGTGGAGCTCGAAAACATTCAACGCCATTTGAATACCACGCGTCGCCGCTGGGACGCGATCCTGGAAGCGGCCCGCGAGGTGGCCATGCCCATTTTTGCCTCGACAGTCACCACGGTCGTCGTCTTCCTCCCCATTTTCTTCGTCGCCGGGATTGCCCGCCTGCTCCTGATTCCCTTGACTATCACCATTGCAATCTCGCTGTTCACGTCCTTCTTTGTGTCCCGAACGGTGACTCCCGCGCTTTGTTACAAATTCCTCAAGCCGGAACAGGAGTCTCACCGTTCGATGCCGCCATGGTTCGTACGGCTGATGGATTGGAGCCGCGAACGGTACGAGTCCCTGGACAAAGGTTACGACGAATCGCTCCGCTGGGTCTTGGCCCACCGCGGGCTCTTCATTATCGGCATCTTGCTCCTCTTTGCCGCATCGCTCACGTTGGTGCCTAAGATCGGAACGGAATTTTTACCGGTGTCCGATGAAAGTCAGTTCCGTATCATGCTACGCGGACCGGTCGGCCAACGGGTGGAAAAGACTGAGCAACAAGTGGCGGAGATCGAGCGGGTACTGCGGGCAAATATTCCTGCCGAGGAACTGGATACCATCGTCTCCAGTACCGGTGTGTTAGCCCAGGGCCGGTCGTCCCTGTTCAATCCTAACACCGGCCCCCATACGTCGGGCATCTCCGTCCACCTCGTCACACCGGACAAACGGAAGCGAAGCCAAGTGCAGATCATGAACGACGTGCGACCCAAAGTGTTAGCTCTCTTTCCGGGCGTTGCCATGTATTTTGATCCGGGTGGGATCATCAAGCGAATCACCAGCTTTGGATCGCAGAAGTCTGTCGATGTGGAAATCTACGGCTACGACTTCGAGAAGGCTCGGGAAGTCATCCGGCAAGTCGAAAGTGTCATGCAGCAAGTACAGGGCCTTGCGGACATAGAGGTCAGCCGCGAAGAGAACTATCCTGAGGTCAACGTAGTGGTGGATCGCGAGAAGGCCGCGCTCCTCGGTATCAGTGAAACAGATGTCGCCACCGCCGTGCTCTTCTCACTCAATGGCAACGGCCAAACCGACCCCATCATTTACACCGATCCCCAAAATGGGAATGAATACTACATCAGCGCCTGGCTCGCAGAAGAACACCGAAAAGACCTCACAGCCATCGAGAATATCATACTGACCTCACGAGCCGGAGAACCAGTCCTTCTCAAAAACGTCGCCTCGCTCAAGTTCAACGCCGGCCCGGTGAAGATCGACCGCAAGTACTTTCAGCGGGTGATCCATCTGACCGCCAACCCCGTGGACCGGGATCTCGGCGCCATCGCCACTGATTTGGAGGAAGCCCTGGAAAAAATCCAGCTCCCTACCGGCTTCAGCATCCGCCTGGCCGGCCAAATCCAGCAACAGAGAGAAACGTTTGAAGGCTTGCTGTTTGCAACGGTCCTAGCCCTGGTCCTCGTGTATATGGTGATGGCCGCCCAGTTCAAGTCGTTGATCGACCCCTTCGTCATCATGTTTTCGGTTCCGATGGGTTTCCCCGGAGTGATCTTGATCCTGTTCCTGACCGAGACAACGCTCTCAACCACGTCGTTGATGGGCATCATTATGATGCTGGGCATCGTCGTTTCTAACGGCGTCCTGCTGGTGGATTATACAAACGTACTGCGGCGGCGGGGACGAGAGCTACACGACGCGGCAGTCCTCGCGGCCCAGACTCGGCTCCGACCCATTCTGATGACTTCCCTTGCCACTATCCTTGGACTGCTTCCCATGGCCATCGGATGGGGGACCGGCGGTGAGACGAACGCTCCCTTGGCGCGCGCAGTCGTCGGAGGACTCAGTGTCTCCACGATCCTCACACTTTTCCTGATCCCCACGGTCTATGTCATCCTAGAGGAATGGTTCCCTCGCCATGAAGACAAAGTCCCGGAGAATACTGACTGGATACCGCCAGAACCGAGACAGACACCGGCTGGCCAATAGGCAGGATGCTGAAAAATCCCGCCAGCGGCGTTCTCCGCTCGCAAGAATCCTCAACGTACCCCAGAGGGTACGCCTCGGGCCTTCACTCGCTGCGGCCTTGCTGAACGGCATTTTTGAGCATCCTGCTGGAATGCTTTTCCTCTGCCCTTGACGTGCAGATCTTCAAGCTCAGATGTAGCGAAACGACGATTCCGCAGTCTGGTTTGGGGAGTTGATTGCTTAGCCGAGAGTCGGAAATAGAGCCTTCAGTTGCATCGCCAGGCCAATATCCCCGCTGATCTTGAGCCGGCCCGACATCGCTGCGGCTGTCCCGCTCAACTGACCATTCAGAACCTTGATGCAGTCCTCTCCCGCCATCGAGAACACGACATGCGGATCCACATGCATCCCTTCTGCAACCTGACAGGCCCCCTCCCGGATCGTGAGAATGTATTGCCCGCCCTGCGCGCCGCTCAGATCGAACTGATAGACCGCGTCAAGATCCTCGGCAGCATCTGAATCGAGCTGGCCTGGAAGACGTTCAAAAATCTCTTTGACAGTGGTGGGAATCATCGTTCTCGGAAAGGTCGTGTATCTAGGAGCGGCGCCGGGAGCCGCACTGCCGCGGCCCCCGGTCCATTCCTAGTAACGAAGCGTAACGGTCGCGGCGCTGCGACGGGCACCAAAAAATTCCTTGGAGAAGGTCTCGACGACGGCCGGGTCATAACCCTTGCAGCTGAAAATGTCGAGGTAGGCGTTGTTCGTATCATTCGCGAAATGGCCGCTGATTAACGACGTCGAGATCAGCTGCACCATGGAATAGCCGGCCACGCGGCCTGAGCCGAAATCGACGACCTGGCACTCGCCAAAACGCTTCATGTCGATGAGCTCGCACAGTTCGACAACATAGCGACGGATATGGTCGGCATTGCGAATCAGGTCGGGGTGACAATCTTGGAGGTCAACTGCGGTACAGAGTCCCCATGCTTTCCCCTCACCCACCATCTCCTGGGGTGCGAGGGAAGCGGCTACCGGGGACTCAGATGGAAAGATTGCGGACTCGGAATCAGTCGAGCTACTCATAAAGGTTGACACCTTTCTGTTGGAGGGTGAAAAAGCTGTGACGGTCGACCAGTTGTCCGGACTATACCACGAAACTTTTCAGATGAGAGAGGATGGAGAAACTTTTTTTTCGCACAGACGCGGTCGGGTGTCACTCGATCGATTGACAAGGTTCTCGGCGGTCGGAGAGAATGCCGCATATGGCCAATGTCACTTCTCCAACACCGAACCAGCCTCCGCCCCCCACCGATCTCCCAGATCGCCTCTGCACCTGGTGCCGACTTCCGATGAAAAAGCGCCTGGTCGGCGGCAAACAGTTCATCCACTACACCTGCCCGAAGTGTGTTTTCCAACACACAACGAGGCTCGGCCCGAAACCACCCGGCCCAACTCACTAGCAGGCGAAAGTCAAGGTTGAGGCTGAGCGAAGATCCGACGTTTTCATCTGAGCCTCAACCCTGGCCTAAACCTTAACCTTCAAAGAGGCTGGCCGACTTTCTCGGTGTCCGGCGAGCATGGAACGGTTACCGGCGAGAAAAACTGGTCTGCACTTTGTCGTCGAGGATATGGGCCAATCGCTCCTTGTCCTCTGGACTGATCGAGACGATCTTTGTGCCAACCTTGGGGGTGCGCACGTGGATAACCTGCAAACCACAAGTCAACGTTCTCCCCTGCTCAAGCTCGATGACAAGTTGAAGCGCATCGCCGGTCTTCACAAACAAGCGGCTCTCAATTCGGACACCGGTCTCGCTGACATCCAGAACCTTACAGGGCGCTGAGAGTGATCCCCGCTGCAGCCGACCATCCCGGCCGGTCTCGACGCGTGATGCTTTTCGCTTAAACCCCATGTGCCCCTCCCACTTCGGAGAATCATACCAACAGCCCAAGCCTCTTCAAAGAAAAATGCTGAAAGACACTCAGTACGAGAACGCCCTCAACGCCGGTTGTGTGGCTCCTTGATCTTCAACCTTGACTGAGACACGCCCGATGATGCGTCCGTCTTCAGCTTCAACGTCCACGCGCCAGTCCCCGGGATCGAGTCGTTGCTTGAACGTATAAGCCCTATAGCCACCTTCGCGACCGCCGGAAATCTTGAGTGGGATTTTGTCTGCGTGTGTGAAGGGCTTATTATCATTGGACCGAAAGTACCAGTGATGGTAGACCGTGGTATTGAGAGCCACAGGGGCAAAGACCGCAGTGAAGCAGTAGATGGGCTCGTTGGCCGGAAAGGTATCGTCAGACCGTTTCCAAACTTGATACCATTTCTTATCAAACGTCAGTTCGAACTGGTCGCCGGTTTTCTTCACCTCATGATAAATACCGCCGAATTTCAACGCGAGCGGCACAGGTGGAATCCAGTTGAGAAAATAGAAGCAGACGAGGAGGCCGATAAGGGCGCAGGCAGGAGCCGTTACTCCAATCGCCTCGCGCTTTGAGCGGTCCGGATTGTTTCGGTAAATCAATTGGACAACCCGAAGGGTAACGACAACGCTGAGCCCCGCCCCAACCAGAAAGATCGCGACATTCATGAAACCGGTCATAACCGGCAGAAAGAATGTGAAAAAGGCGAAGCAGACTACCGCATAGAGACTCACTAGGAGACGCAGACTAGAAAGCCGATCGCGCAGAAATTCATTGCCGACCAACAGCGCGACCAACAGGGCAAAGAAAATCCCCGTGCTCGTGAGTGTTGCGCTGCGGGAGTAGAACACGGCATAAGCGCTGAAAAGGCCGCCCAAGAGGAATTGCACGGCCATGGGAAAGTAGGGCCTCATCCGCAGCATCCAGCTGGCAAAGGGTGTGAGTGAGGTTAGCTGTTCCCGACCCGGCAACGGCTCAATGCCCAACCGCCCTGTCAGCACAATGAGCAGACCCAACAGTACCAGGTAGAGCAGCAGCAAGAGATTGTCTTGGAGCCGATCGATGCGGGTCAAGGTCAAGGTGTCATAGCCGACACCTGAAAAAAAGAACAACGCCGGCATGAACGGCTTTGCCCAAATGGTTCTGAGCGTAGAGGAAGGAGACATGAAGTCTAAACTTCAGGATATTCTGAGGATTGTCAAACAAAGAGGAGAAAGCGGGCGTCGTGAAACGATCGCCTTTTTCACCCACCCAACCCCAGCTTCCCGCCCGCCTTGTTCCGCGCAACGGGCGCGGGAGAGAAGTAACCAGAGGAGTATGTGGTACGCAAGATCTTTAAATGGTACGCACGCATGACACAACAAGAAAAAACCTTCGCAGGATGCTCAAAAAGCCCCGTCCAGCAAGGCCGCAGCCAATGGAAGCACCGGAGGCGTAGCCTCTTGGCTACGTTGAGGATGCTTTCGAGGGGAGAACGAAGCTGGCGGGCTTTTTCAGCATCCTGCTAGATGAAGGCGGGAAGCGGCGCATATACCACTGGATGACCGATGAGCTGCTCCAGCCAACCGATCATCATCTCTTCACTCAGCGGCGCCTTGTTTAAACGAACCTCGATGCCAAAGCCCGCGCGTGAGCCCACCACGCCAATGATAGCCGAAGCATCTCTGCCTTCAGGAAGCAGTTCCTGAGTTTGGAATTCACAGAGCGTGGTGTAGAGG
>Ga0134122_10000429_pt1 | contig 28106 bp, 30 predicted proteins | sample KB302_FD_96461 | JGI IMG/M metagenome (GOLD analysis project Ga0134122, IMG submission 96461) | Terrestrial soil microbial communities without Nitrogen fertilizer from Kellogg Biological Station, Michigan, USA - KB3-0-2 | ecosystem: Environmental > Terrestrial > Soil > Unclassified ...
ACGATTCAAACTGCCTATTCCATTCCCGCGGCGAACTTATAACCAACGCCGTGAACAGTCTGCAGGTACGCGGGTTGCTGAGGTTCGGATTCAATCTTCTCCCGCACCCGGCGAATGTACACATCCACGCTTCGCGGCGTTACCGTTCGATCGTTGCCCCATACACGGTCCAGCAACTGATCCCGCGAAAACACCAGGCCAGGATGCGATGCGAGGTGGTGCAAAAGCCTGAACTCCAAAGCACTCAACTCGATCGGCCTGCCGGCTACGCTCACCGCATGGGCTGACGGATCGATCAACAGGTTGCCTCGCTGCACCGAAGAGCGTTGATGGGTGGGTTCATGCCGGCGCATGAGGGCGCGGATGCGGGCGATGAGTTCGCGCATGCTGAATGGCTTTGTAACATAGTCATCCGCGCCGATCTCGAGCCCAACCACGCGATCGGCCTCTTCGCTGCGAGCCGTCAACATGAGTATTGGAATTCCCGCATACTTGTCGTGCTTCCGCACCTGACGACAGATTTCCAGTCCATCCATTCCAGGCAGCATGAGGTCGAGCATCAGCAGGTCCGGCTCGTCACGGCGAATCTCTGCCAGAACGAGACTCCCGTCGGTGACAGAGCTTACACGGAAACCCTGTGCTTCAAGGTTGTATTTGAGCAGCCGGATCAGATCGTGTTCGTCTTCCGCAATCAGTATTTTTTTCGACATGCGCTAAGAAGACCACATTCACCCAATACAACATCGTGAACATTGGGTGACAACTTCGCACCGGCAACCACAACATCCGCGCGGCTGTGTGTAACAAGTTTGCAAACTCTTTGTTGCGAGAAGTTGTCACCCACAGTTCACAATTCAGTCATCGAACGGTGACGCACAATAGGAACCACGCAGACCATGCAAAAGCAGACTGCGGCAGCGACCGATTCACATTCTTGTGATGCCGTTGATATCGAAATGAATTGGACTGTTCCTAACCTGAAGGCGGTCGATGCCACGAAACAGCTTTTACACAATCAAAATATTGCCCCAACAACGCAGCCACGTTGCTGCATTCCCCGGCCGGGCATCGCGGCTTGGGAATAAGGAGGTCTTTCTTGGTGTACGTGAGGTCCCTAATACAACAATCTAAAATCAGAACGGTGCTCTTCCTCGCGGTCTTTGGCTTGACACTTGGTGGAACGGCATCCGCTCAGGTCACACCCGCTGCCGGCTACACGCCTCCCGACGATACGCCCGCGCTGAGAGTCGGAATGACATTTTACGGAAACTATACGTATCAGTCGTGGCCGAAGCTTGCCGCCGACGCGGATGGGAATACAGCCAACGCAAACTCGTTTGACGTGACGCGCAGTTATCTGAATTTCACAGGCAACCTGAGCCACATTGTTGCTTTTCGTCTGACGCCGGACATCACCCGTGCCACGAGCATCGTTTCGTCCAGCAGCGTCACCACCAACAGTTTGGTGTTTCGCGTGAAGTATGCGTACGCACAGTTCAACCTGGACGATTGGACAAGAAACTGGAAGCAGACGTGGGTGCGGATCGGCGCCAACCAGACTCCGTATGTCGACTGGGACGAAGGTGTTTATCGATATCGATTTCAGGGTACGGTTTTTACCGAGCGCGTCGGCCGATTGACGTCATCGGATTACGGAGTATCGGTCCATACAAATTTGCCGGATAATTATGGTGAGATTCATACGGGTGTCTATAACGGTGAAGGCTACAGCACCGCGGAAACCAACGGCCGGAAGGCCTTTCAGACTCGAGTGACGATCCGGCCTTTGCCAAAAGGCGGCATGACGATGCGCGGATTGCGCGTGACGGGCTTCTACGACAAAGACAACTACCTGCGTAACGATGTGAAAGAGCGATTCGTGTTCAAGGCTCTATTCGAACACCCCCATATTGTCGCCTCGTTCGATTACATGGATGCAACCGATCGAACAACAGCGGCGTCGTCACTTTTGCACGGGCGTGGATATTCCATCTGGGCGACGCCGATTTTCAAGCAAAAGGGCAATGGACCGGAACTGCTTCTTCGCTGGGACTCTTATACGCCGAGCCGCGGCGCTGTAGATTCCGAGAATAAGACGAAGAAACAGAATGTTTTGATTGTCGGCCCATCGTATTGGTTCCCGCATCAGGGCACCGTTTCCGCGTCACTGCTCGGTGATTTGGAGGTTGTGACGTTTCCCGGCAGTCCTCAAACCGGCTCGACGGTTCCAACACGCAAGTATGCGTTACATGCGTTTCTCAATTTCTAGGAAAGGAACAAAAAAATGAGTACTAACAAAATGCGTTGGTTGCAGGTTTCCCTTGCGGCTGCCTTTGCCCTCGCACTGGTGACCGTGGCCCTTGCAAAAATCTCGATCAACGGGGGAGGCGCCACGTTTCCCTACCCCATCTACTCCAAGTGGTTCAGTGAGTACAATAAACTGCATCCCGATGTCGAGATCAACTATGTGTCGCAGGGATCCGGCTTCGGCATTCAGCAGATTCAAAAACAGACGGTGTTTTTCGGCGCCACCGACGGCCCGATGACGGCCGATCAGCTGCTGGGCGCGCCGGGAAAGGTGTTGCATTTCCCAACTGTCCTCGGAGCGGATGTTCCCGTTTACAATATTCCCGGTGTGACTGCAGAGCTGAAATTCACCGGACCATTACTCGCGGACATTTTCCTCGGCAAGATCACGAAGTGGAATGATCCGGCGATCGCCAAAGTAAATGCCGGCGTGACTCTTCCCAGCACCGATATTACAGTTGCCCATCGTTCTGACGGCAGCGGCACCACATATATCTGGGTCGATTACCTGGCAAAGGTATCGCCGGAGTGGAAGCAAAAAGTCGGCGTGGCAACGGCAGTCAACTGGCCGGTCGGTCTGGGTGGAAGGGGCAATGAAGGTGTATCGAGTCTCGTGAAGCAGACTCCTGGTGCGATTGGCTATGTCGAACTGATTTACGCGCTTCAGAACAAGATCGCGTACGGATCGGTGCAGAACGCCGCCGGCGCCTTCGTGACTGCCAGCGTGGATTCTGTGACGGCGTGTGCGGCGGAAGCAGCCGCCAAGATGCCGGCGGATTTCCGTGTATCGATCACGAATGCTCCAGGAAAGGGCGTCTATCCGATTTCGTCTTTTACCTGGATCCTGCTCTATGAGAATCCGAAGGACAAAGCAATGGCGAAGACGTTCGTGGATTTCATGAACTGGATGCTCGTAGACGGACAGAAGTTCGCTTCAGGACTTGGCTACGCTCCGCTGCCGCAACAGGTGGTAGCAATGGAGAAGGAAGCTCTGAAGAAGATCAAATTACAGTAGACTGAGTTGCCATGAGTCGTAAAAGGAGCAGCGCAGGCGATTCCCTCTTTACAGCGGGGACGAGTTCGTTTGCGCTGGTCCTTGTGGCTCTGGTCGCGGCCATTGGAATCGTTTTGTGTTACCAGTCGTTGCCGACGATTCGCGAGTTCGGCATGAACTTCTGGCGGACCCAGACATGGGACCCTGTCCTCGGAGAATTTGGCGCTCTTCCGTTTATTTGGGGAACCCTGTATTCGTCGCTGTTGGCGCTTCTGATTGCGACTCCGATCAGCATTGGAGTTGCAATTTTCATTTCCGAGCTATGTCCCCAGCGGTTGAAGCAATCCCTGGTCTTTCTGACGGAGCTGCTCGCCGCAGTTCCATCCATTGTCTACGGGTTGTGGGGAATTTTTGTCCTGGTCCCGGCCGTGCGAGTGGTGGAAGGATGGTTTCCGGACTGGTTGCGGGCTTTCCCCTTGTTCAGCGGTCCGCGTGTCGGCGTCAGTTTGCTTTCCGCCGCTTTGATACTTGCCGTCATGGTTGTTCCGTTCACATCGTCGGTGGCGCGCGAAGTTCTCAAGGCGGTTCCCATGGCGCAGCGTGAAACAGCTTACGCCCTGGGTGCGACGAAGTGGGAAGTCACCAAAGTCGCGCTACATTACGCCCGCGTGGGAATCATTGGCGCCATCATGCTCGGCCTCGGGCGCGCGTTTGGCGAAACGATGGCCGTCACCATGGTGATTGGGAATAATCCACAGCTGTCGCTGTCGCTGTTTGCGCCGCAGTATACGATGGCGTCTGTCATCGCGAATGAAATGCTGGAGGCGGGCAATGATTTGCATGTCAGCGCTCTGATAGAAATCGGCCTGGTGCTGTTCATCGTGACATTTGCCATCAACGCGGCATCGCGGCTGCTGATCTGGGGTACGACGCACCAGAGGAAGCAGGCTGTGCAGGCGCCGATAGCATCCGTGGAGTCCGCTGTATGAAACTGCGTTCCTTGCGGCGCCGGATCACGTCACACGTCATGAGCGTTTTGTGTGTTTTGGCGGTGCTTGTGGCGCTGGTTCCATTGGGATTTATTTTGTTCTACGTCATATCGCAGGGGATTGGCTCCATCAATCTGGACTTCTTTACTCAAATGCCAAAGCCTCTTGTACAAACCGGCGGCGGGATGGCGAATGCCATTATTGGAACGCTGATTGTCTGTAGTCTTGGCGGAATTCTTGCCATTCCAATCGGGATTATGTCTGGAATCTATGTCGCGCAGGGGGCTGGAACTCAAAGGGCCAACGTCGTCCGCTTTGCGGCGGACATCCTCAACGGAATCCCCTCGATCGTCGTGGGCCTGTTTGTCTATGCCGTTGCGGTTAGCCCGTTCAAAGAGTTCACCGCACTGGCCGGCGGAATTGCCCTTGGTATCATGATGATTCCCCTTATCGCGCGGACAACGGAGGAAATGGTTCGAATGGTGCCTGGCACGATGCTCGAAGGCGCTCTGGCCCTCGGTGCAACACGGTCACGAGCGATGGTTACTGTCGTACTTCCGAGTGCCATGCCCGGTATCGTGACCGGAGTGGTTCTGGCATTAGCGCGCATTGCCGGCGAGACGGCTCCGCTTTTGTTCACCGCATCCAACAGCCGATACTGGTCCACCAACCTTCTTCAGCCGATTTCCACGCTCACCGTGCAGGTGTACACCTACGCCACCGGGCCATACGAGGACTGGCACCGCCAGGCCTGGGCCGGCGCGTTGGTTCTGATCAGCCTGGTGCTGATCTGTTCAATTCTCGCGAGATTTGCGACGCGCCGGCTGGAACGAATGCATTCCGGGTCGTAGATATTCCGAAAATCGGGATTTGTATCCTTATCACAATCCTCTCCTGGTTGGTTGTGACAATTCTGGAAATTCTTCGCTTCGCAAAATGTCACATCCTTTTCACAGCTCCGCGATGCAAGGGTTCTGCACACTAATGACTATGAACGCTCAACCCGTACTCGACTCTCGCCCAATTCTGGGACTTCCGCCCGACAAGCCGGCCGCGCCGGCAGCCGTTGTGAAGCTGGCTGTGAACAATCTGTCCTGTTACTACGCCTCCAACAAGGCCGTCAGCGATGTCAGCATCGGAATTCAGGAACATCGAACCACTGCCCTGATCGGACCCTCCGGTTGCGGCAAATCGACATTCCTGCGTGCACTGAACCGGATGAATGAAGTGCTCCCGAACGCTCGTGTCGAAGGTGAGATGCTTCTGGATGGGCAGGATATTCTGAAGATGGAGCTGACCGATTTGCGCCGCCGCGTGGGTATGGTGTTTCAGAAGGCGAATCCATTTCCAAAATCGATCTTTGACAATGTTGCCTACGGACTTCGTCTCCATGGCGGGAAGGGAAGCCATCTGGATTCATCGGTTGAGGAGAGCCTTCAACGTGCGGCGCTCTGGGATGAAGTGAAGGACAAACTGCACCGATCCGCTTTCGAACTTTCGGGCGGACAGCAGCAGCGGCTCAGCATCGCACGAGCGCTTGCCGTTTCTCCCGAAGTGCTGCTCCTGGATGAGCCGTGTTCCGCACTCGACCCGATATCCACGGCGCGAATTGAAGAGCTTCTCTACAATCTGAAGAATACATGCACCCTCGTGATCGTCACGCACAACATGCAGCAGGCCGCGCGCGCATCGGATTTCACAGGGTATTTCCTGATGGGACAGCTCATCGAATTCAACGAAACCCGAACCATTTTTGAGAATCCTTCCAAACGAGAAACCGAAGACTACATCACCGGGCGATTCGGGTAGGAAGCGGCCATGCAGCGGCATTTTGAAATCGAACTCGAACATCTCCAGGATCGCGTTCTGGAAATGGGGGCCATGGTCCAGCAGGCGATTCACCTCAGCATCGAAGCGCTCCAGGGACAGAACGTGGGAGCGGCTGCTGAAGCCGCCAATGAAGTGATTGAAGGCATCGAGCCGCGAGTGAATGAACTGCACCGCGAGATTGACCAGCGCGCTCTGGATCTTCTCGCTCTACAGCAGGTGCTGGCGGTCGATCTGAGATTTGTGACCGCGGCATCCAGAATTGGCAGCGATCTTGAACGAATGAGCGACCGGTCGGTGAATATTGCACGGCGAGCGATCTCTATCCTGACCCATCCACATCCCAAATCGTTGATCCAGATTCCCAGAATGGCAGGGGCTGTTGAAGACATGGTGCGGGACTCGATTGCGGCGTTTGCCCGCCGCGATGAGCAACTCGCGCGTTCAATTCTACAGCGGGATCAGGAGGTGGATCGTTACCGTGATGTGGTGTTTCAGGAGCTTATCGACGAAGTTTCCAGCGAAACACGGTTTATTCAACAGGCTCTGGATCTTATTCTCATTTCGCGGAATCTGGAGCGCATTGCCGATCATGCAACCAACATTGCCGAAAGTGTAGTGTTCATGGTTCTCGGAGAGGACATCCGGCACCGTTACGGTGCGCCAAGCAGCACAAAAGAACCGCTCACTTGAGGCACGGTAGCGTTCCGGTCGACTTCCCACCTATACTTCGCCAGCAGTGTTAACCAACCATACTTACTGAGGGCTTTGCAGGTGAGGATCTGTTTCAGCGAAGAGACTGACCGGGATTTCATTCGCTGGACGGCGAATCTCCTGCTCACCTTTCTTCGGGAAGGAAGCGTTTCCTTCGTCAGGCAAAACGAATCGCCTCAACTCATGATTGCGAGCATCTGGAGGAAACACGACTTCCCGGCAGGACTGCCTGTAATCCTGCTCACCAATGAAAACTGGAGAGTCTTCGGTGCACATGCCCCGCTGCGAAAATACACGGCCGTGATCGGTCTTTATCCCCCCAAGAAACCCTGCACCTTCATGCAGTATCCCTATGCCGCGGTACATTTTGATGTTCCGATCGAGGAGCTTTACAAGTTACGGCAGGAATTGTTGAAAGAGACGAAAACGCAATTTTGCTGCTTCGTCGCTTCCGGTACGATCGGAGAGCTTGCCGTCAAGCGCATGGCATTATTCAAGCAGATCGACAAATGGAAACCCGTACACTCCGCGGGGAAAGTACTGAATAACGTCAACTACCTCGCTCCACGCGGTCTGGACTTCCTGCGATGGATATCCCGGTATCGATACATGATTTGTCTTGAGAATTCGAAGGACTCGAAGTACATCACAGAAAAACCCTTTCAGTCCTGGTTCGCGGGTACGGTTCCAATCTACGATGGCGGTTGCGTCAATCTGTTGAATCAGGAGGCCATTGTTAATGCTTCGTCAGACAATGTACTGTCGCAGCTGGAGACGCTGGAAGCTCAACCCGAACTCTACGAATTGAAACGCAACGCCAATCTGACCAGTAATCCGATCTCCCTGGCATCCTTTGAAGAACGATTCCGCAAATTCCTGCGGGATGCATCCGGAAGCAAATAGCGCATGACGATCGCCATAGTTCAACCGGGTAAGATCGGCGATATCGTCATCTGTCTTCCTATCGCTTACTATTTTTGGCGGAGGCGCCAGGAAGTGATCTGGCCCGTACACCATTCTTTGATCCGAATGTTTGAGCCTGCAGTCGACTACGTGAAATTCATACCCGTCGATAGCTATGACTTACAGGCTTCCGTTGCGGCGATTGCTCCTTACAAGCCGGAACAGGTGATGCTCCTGGCATTTGGTTTCCCGGGATACGAGCGGCTGACAAACCTTTGGATCGCGTCGAAGAAACATTTCGATGAGTACAAATACCAGCTCGCGGGGGTTCCCTTTTCCGAAAAGAATCGGCTGATCATCCGGCGAAACGCGAGGAGAGAAGAAGCCCTCTACAGCAGGATGGTCGGCAATGGACCTTATCATGCAGTGATGACCGCGGCATCCGATAGATCGATAACGGTGGAGCCCGCGGCCGGAAGAGCTCCAGGAAACCGGGTCGAGATTACCAATGAAACCGACAGCATCTTCGACTGGCTTCTTATTCTCGAGAGAGCTTCCGCTTACTTCATGATCGACAGCTGTATGGTGAACCTTGTTTCCCAGCTGGGATTCAAAGCTCCTGGAGTGAGATGCTGGAAACCCGGTTATGGCAGTGAGTGGGATTACCCTGTTCTCGCGGACAACTGGACCGATTACAGGGAAAGCGGCGCATCCGGAATTGCCAGAATCGGCTGAACGAGCCCTTATTTGTGAATCCGTTCCACTTTGTATTCATCCCCTGGTTTGTCAGTCGTCGGAGTGTTCGGAGTCGATCTTGAGCTTCTTCTTGCAGGCCTCGCAAACCCATTGGTGTTTGCCGTCAATGAAGGCATGGTAGTGAATGCCCTTGCCGTCGTCGTCGGTGCAGAGATCGCACTTCATCATGATCCGGATTCTAGCAGGTTTTACTTCGGTTCGAGTTTTTGCGCCGAGTCGCCGAGAATGACAACATCCACGCGGCGGTTTGCAGCTCTCCCGTCGGCATTGTCATTGGAAGTAACAGGACGGTATTCTCCGTAACCGACAGCCGACATGCGCTCCGGCGGAACTTTTCCGTTAATCAGGTATTGCAGGATGTGGGTCGCTCGTGCCGTTGATAATTCCCAGTTCGAGGCAAACCGCGCGGTATGAATCGGAGTATTGTCGGTATGGCCTTCGACACGCACCGGATTGGGCAATGTGAGCAGGTTGGCGACGATCTGGTTCAAAACCTCCACACCCGGGGGTTGCAGGACTTCAGATCCAGTGTTAAAGAATCCAGCTTCGGACAGGCTGATCGTCAGCCCCCGCTCATCCTGCGTGACGCGGACACTCTTGTTTTCCATTTGCGCCTTGAGCGCCTTTTCTATCTGTGCTTTCACTTCGGGAATGGTGGGAGGAGTGGAAGACTCGCCTTTCCCACCGGCCGCCACGACCTGAGTGTTTTTGAAATCGCTCTGCATATTTCCAATGACGGATTTCGCGTTGGAGGGAAGGCCGCCATCATCATAGAGAGGAACCGACTTTCCGGACGGAGTAAATATCGCCAAATCCTGAAATGCGCTCTGCACGGACTGGGCCACCTGTCCGGCTTTCTTCTTGTCGGAGTTCGACGCGGCAAACATCACCACAAAGAATGCAAACAGCAGGGTGATGAAGTCCGCGTAGGACACGAGCCAGCGTTCATGGTTCGCGTGTTCGGGGTGTTTCTTCTTTCGAGCCATTATGCAGCCTTCGCCTTTGGTGCCTTTTCACGCAACTTCTGCAGTTCTTCGTCCAGGAACGACGTCAGTTTCCCTTCGATCAAACGGGGGTTCTGTCCTTCCAGTATGCCCAGCGTTCCTTCGAGCATCATTTCCTTGATGAGCATTCGCTTCCGGTGTTTGATCTTCAGTTTTCCCGCGGCAGGCAGAAAAAGGATGTTGGCGAGTCCGACTCCGTAGATGGTTGCCACAAAGGCCACGGCGATTCCGGACCCGACTTCCTTGATGTCGTCGAGGTGTTGCATCACCTGAATCAGTCCCAGAACGGCTCCGATGATCCCAATTGTTGGAGAGTAGCCTCCGGCGGCTTCGTAAACTTTCGGAGATTGCTCGCCGCGCTCTTCCATGTATTGCAGCTCCACTTCCATGGTCTGGCGCAACTCCTTGGGTTCGCTGCCGTCGACAGCCATCATGATGGCCTTGCGGAAAAAGTCGTCTTTGATGGCTGCGGCATCTTTTTCCAGGGAAATAATGCCTTCGCGTCTGGCTTTATTGGTGAGCTTGATCACCTCGTCGATCACTTCGTTCGGCCGGATGTCTTCGTCTTTGATGATATGTATGAAATCCGCAGCCGCCTGTTTCAGGACGGACATTGGAAATCCGATCATGGTGGCGCCCACAGTGCCGCCAATAACAATCATGGCCGCGGTCGGCTGCATGATTTGCAGAATCGATCCGCCCTCAATGGCCTGCCCCACAAAGATTCCGAGCAGTGCGATCGCGATTCCCAGTAATGTTGCGAGATCCATGTCTATCCCTGACTCCCGTTTTTGGCAACCACTCGAAGTTCCACACCTCGGTAATTGATCGCGCGTCTGAATTCCACTACCTTGCGGATGATTTCTTCCGGCGTCTCATCGACGACGATCTTTTCGCCTGTCGTGAGCGACATGACGGCGTGGGGGCTGAATTCAATCGTCTCGATGAGGTCCGGGTTCACGATGATGTCCTGCTGGTTGATTTTTTTTACAAGGATCATATGTCTACACCACGATTGGTATATCGGCGAGTGCGATGAGATCCTTCAATAAAAAAACAGGGCCGGGAAACTTTTCGCACAGTGCGCGTACGTATTCGTACTCGGCGGGATGATCCACGGTGAAACTCAAATCCGGCCGGCAGCAGCCCATGCGAGGATGGAGGAAGGAGCAACGCAGCATATCGCGGTTTTCCCTGGCATAAAGCGTGACATGTTCGCGCCAACGGCGTGTTGTCGCAACATGATCGATGAATTCCAGCGCCTCAAATGACAAAGCCTCTCCCGTCGTTCCCACGGGTAAGTCGCCTTCGATCGCGTAGTCATAACCCTCAGCAACCTGCTCGACAACGCGGTCGATGCTGGCCGGGTCCGTAAATGGATTATCTCCGGTTACTCGAACCACAATTTCCGCGTTGTGTACCCGCGCAGCCTGAATATAGCGCTCCAGCACGTCGTCCTCGCTTCCGCGGAAGCTTTCCACACCCAATCGCCGGGCTTCTTCAACAATGACGTCGTCGCGATGGTGTGTGGTTGTGGCAATGACAATTGCCGACAGAGTCCGGGCCGTTGAAAGATGCGTCGTGAGATACCCCAGCAGCGTCCGGTTCCCCATTCGCATCATCACTTTACCGGGCAAACGCGTGGAGCCCATACGGGCTTGAATAATGGCGACTGTCCTGGGAATAATCACAGGCCCACCGCCAGATCGATGGCAGTCACGAGGTCGTCGAGGCCAAAGGGCTTTGAAAGAAACTGCGCCTGAAGCTGCTCCACCAATTCACGCGTTTCCGATCGAACGATGTCTCCGGACATGACCAGCACCTTCGTGGTCCTTCCGGAGGCCCGGATCGACTCCATCAGTTCGCGGCCGCTGGTCCCCGGCATGTGGTAATCGCAAATCAGCAGATCATATTCGTTCTGTTCCATCAGCGCTAATGCGTTCTGTCCATCGGTGCAACAGGTACTGGTGAAACCTTGATCGCGCACAATGGCGTCCACGAGGTTCACAATAGGTTCTTCATCGTCCACGATCAGCACCGAACGGCCCGTCCTTGGGAACTCCCGAAGATTAGCTGGTCTCACACTCACAATTTCCCGTTCGCATTGGGTCAATGGAAGGTCGACGGTGAATGTGGCTCCGCGACGGAGGTTGGGAGACACCCACATCTCGCCTCCGAGGTCCTGCACAATCTTTCGCGAAAGACTCAGACCGATTCCATTGCCATTCTGCTTGGTCGTAAAGAATGGCTGGAATATGCGTTCCATTTCCCTGGAACTGACTCCGGGACCGTCATCCATCACCGATATACGAATTCGATCTTCGTGTGCGGCGCTGGAAATTATGACGTTGCCGGGACGTTGGGCGGAAGAAATCGCCTGAATCGCATTGGTCATCAGATTCAGGAATACCTGAGCCAGTTCGCCTTCATGGGCCAGCGTTTTCGCCGTGACATCCGACAGGTTCAATGTAAGAGAGATGCCGTGGAGCAGAAGCTGATGGCGGGAAAGTTCCGCAGCCTGACGAATCGCTTCGTGTACGTCTACGGCCTGCGGCCTACCGCTTGCCTGCCGTCCCAGCTTCAAAACATTTTGAGTGATGCGTACGCAACGCGCGGCTTCGGCATTGATTCTCACCAGTCGATCGTCGTTGCCGGCATGCTCCCGCAACATCAGTTCGGAAAACCCCAAGATCGTTGTCAGTGGGTTATTGATTTCGTGGACGATGCCGGCCAGAAGGCTTCCCGCCGACAGCAAAGTCTCTGACTGAATTCGCTTTGCGCGGTATCGATCGAGTTCGGAAGCCCGCTCCAGGACATTACCGATATGGCCGCACACCAGTTCCACCTGGTGCTCGTCGTCGGTGTTGAGCGCCCCCGGCAGTGGACTGCTGATACTCATCACGCCAAGCATCCGGTCGCCGGCGGTTATGGGGTGGACAAAAAGCGATCGGATCTGCGGCTGTGACGAGTCGGAATGCAGGAATCGGCGGTCCTTCGAGGCATCGACGAGGCGTATCGGAATATTGTTTTCGGCAACCCAGCCTGCAATTCCTTCTCCGATATTAAATGTACCGGACGGGTCGGCACCGGTGAGGGATCTACGCGCCGCGGCACCGGCGGTGATGAGTTTTCCGGAGTCCCCGTCAAGCAACATTATCGAAGTGTTTTCCGCATGCGTGCTGCCGATGATCAGACCTGCCACGCCGTCCGCCAGTTCCCGGACGCTGTTGCATTCGGTCAAAATCCGGATCAGGCTGTCGAGCCCCTCTGGTAATGTCGGCTGCGTCATGTAGTTGTCTGAAGCTTGGACCATGGCTAATGTACGTATCGGCAAGATGGCATTAGGACCTTAGGGAAAAAGGAGGATCGGACCAACATTCAATTCTCAATGCTCATCCGGGTGGTCCGATCCCCTGGCTTTCTAGTTCACATAACTCGAAATCTGCCGCATCCTGGAAAGCATCCTGGGTTTGTCGGTTTCGTGCATCATGAGATCCGATTCTTTCGCAAAGATGCTTTCTTCAAAACTCATCATGGCAAGCCCGTCCTGAAACTTTCCGACTTGAGATCGCACGTCCATTCCGGCGGACATCTGCAGCAGCCACGACGGGAAATCCGCGCCCGAGGCCAGCGTCAACGGAATCCCGCCGGAGAATCTCGGGTTGATTTCGATCAATGTCACGCGCTGTCCGTCCCACTTGCATTGAATATTGGCAGGGCCGACAATTTGCAACTTTTCGGCGACATTCGCGGCAAAATCCATTACTTCCTTCAATTTTCTCGTGATTCCCTTGTCACTCACACCTGCGCGAATCACCAGTCGTTCGCGGGGGACCACGGAAATAACCTTTCCGCTAAAACTGGTGAGTACATCTACCGTGAACTCGGTCCCCTCGACGAAATCCTGAACGATCGAATCCGGAACATACCTGGTAAACATCAGCAGCTGTTCATCTGTTTGAACCGTGAAGACGTTGACACTGCCTCGTCCGAATCGCGGCTTCACGATGACCGGATAACGGATCTTTCGAATATTCAAGTCTTCTCCCAGCGAGGTCTCCGGAACTGGAATATCGTTTCTGCGGCAGTACAGAAACGTCTCGTACTTGTCGTTACAGATCAGGGCGGTTTGCTCGCTGGATATCGCCACCTGGATTCCAACGCTCTCGAAGCGGGCTCGAGCCTTCCCGAAAATCGGAAGTTCGTCGTCGATCGTCGGAATAACCAGGCTCACATCTTCTGCATCGCAAATGCTCTCGATGATGGGAATGTAGTAGCGATCCGTCGTGAGGGGAACGATATAGTGCTTGTGGCCGAAGTACAGGGCAGGCGACAGCGGGTTGATGTCCGTTGTTATGATTCTGCCCTTGCCGAATTTGCCAACGGCATCCCTGAAGGCTCGAACCAGAGGCACGCGCCGCGATGCCGCGGTGATGAGTACATTGATCTTCTTCATGCCAGCAAGTCCCACTGCACTGGCGCGCCCGCTTCTATTGCGGACGTGGCATGCTTGCCAATGACTTCTCCAAAGTGCTCTGGGGAAATTCCGATGGCAGGACGCAGGGCGTATAGCATTCCCGCGTCAATGGTTTCGCCGGAAGCAATCGGCCGGTTCGCATAGAGCGCCCGGCGCGACGCAGTAAGGTTTTTGCTTTCCGCCTCGGATGCAAACTTTCCGCGGGTTCCCAGAATGATACCGATCTTTCGCAATTCTTCGATGTGAACCTTCAGTTGCTTCGCATCCATCGAGACAGCAAGGTCCGGAACATCGCCCCGGGTTTCGATCATGAAATGCCGCTCGATCACCTGCGCTCCGAGCGATACGGCAACAGTGGATCCGAGGCTGCCAACGCTGTGATCGGAAAAGCCAACAGGAACACCGAAGCGCGTATGAAGATACTCCACCGACTTCAGATTCAGTTCTTCGTCCGACGCGGGATAGGACGACACACAGTGAAGCAGAATCGTCTGTTCGTTGGATTGGGAATGCATCCAGTCGATGGCTTTTTCAATCTCGCCGCCCGAACTCATTCCGGTGGAAAGGAGTACTGGCTTCCGCTTTCGGCTCACGTGCTCTATCAAAGGCCGGTGCGTGATGTCACCGGACGCAATCTTGAATGCGCTGACTCCGAGCTCGTCGAGAAAGTCCGCGCTTTCTTCGTCAAATGGTGTCGAGAGAAAATCGATATTCAAACGCTTCGCTTCTTTGAACAGTGCCCGGAACGCATCGAACGGAAGCTCGAGCCTCTTGAACAACGCCTGCAGGTTCGGCTGGTTGCCCGTGTGCGAGAGCACCGCAGGCCGTGTCGACGCCAGGCGTTCGGCTCGAAATGTCTGGAACTTCACGGCGTCTGCACCGGCCCATTTTGCGGCCCGCACCAGCGCGAGAGCCCGCTCCTTTGAACCACCGTGGTTCAAGCCCGCCTCCGCAATCACATAGACGCGGCTGGGGTCGTTCTTCAGCAGACTGAAGAGGTTTGTGTTTGACGTGTCTTCCATATTTCCCTCCCGGGATTTCCAACAATATCGACTACGCGCGACAGGCCTTTTCCATCGACCAGGTTTCGCCCAATCGAGACCATCCGTGAAACCAACGGACCATTTCCAAGCAGTTCCCTGCAGCGGTCCAGCAATTCTCCGGGTGTCAACCGGTCCAGTAATCCTGCCGACAGCACTGCGCCCAATTCCTGAAACTCGTCCGCGGTCTGAAGCTGAAACCGGTCCACCGCGAATGCAATTGTAGGAACGCCCGACGCCAGCAGGTCATATAGGGTTGTTCCTGAGGCCGAAATAGCAAACCGGCATCTGGCCATCGCGCGCTCGATTTCAGAATCCGGCGTCGGCGGCGTGCGCGGGTTCGACCCGAAGCCCGAGGTCGTTACAACGCGAAGACCAAGCGGTTGCAACTGCTCGGCAATCCGCTTTGCAAACTCCGCGCCGGCGCCTCCTCCAACGCTAATCAGGACGGTGTCTTCAATATCCCGGGCGGAAGTTCGGACAACAGGCTGGCGCGTGATCATGTAGCGAGGGCCAAGAAACAGGGACTGGCCCTCAATGCATGAATAGGGAACGGCATTCGCCACGCTTCCGTCAATGACGATATCGGAGCGGCACTGCGCCAACCCCATATCGAGAATGCTGACGTAAGCCGGCCCCTGATCGAGAATGGCATCGCAAACAGGGTGAGGTTCGCGGAGGTCGGTGACCATCATGGGAGGGAACTCATCGGACTTCCAGTCTTGAATGGCCTGGCCAAAACCAGTCGATTCGAAGAATCGCCGGCATACCTCAGAAACCGGAAAGATTGCGGCTTCGCCGCCGAATGCCCGGGCGATCCTCTGGCATCGTATGGCGTGACCGTATCCCAGAGACGGACCGGCGTTGACGACCAGTCCAATCGTAAACCGGCGAACCCGGCCGTTACTGGATTCGAGCACGCGTTCTTTCCACGGTGTCGCGCCAGGATTCGAGGATGGGCACAATTTCATATTCCAGAACATCGCAGATGGACACCCAGAATCGATTTTCCTGAGCGACGATCAGCTGGCGTATTGCGTTTTCAAGATTGGCGGTGTTGTCCGGAGCGTCGACCCAGCCCAGATCTTCGGAGAAGACCGTAAAGAATATCTTGATGGAATCCAGCAGATGACCCAGCTGAGTGTGAGCGCGTTCTTCAGCCCGGTTTTCAAACTGCGTGACAATGTCGCGGGTGTTTTCGAGTGCAGCAGCAATCTCGATCTGTAATTCGGAAAGCGTTTCTTTCACGACAGCATCGAACTCGCCCACATCAATCTGCACTTCGCCGACCTCCTGAATCCCCCTGTTGCACGAAGCTGGTTGCCGATACTGGAGTTCTTCCTGGCCATGAAACATCACGCGTGTGATGCATTTCCCCGGTTTCAGTTGTTTTGTCTCAATCCACTCCAGAAGATCTCCCCAGGTGGCGAGCTCCGCTGGCGGGTCAACTTTCGTAGTGTCAATCGTTACGGTCATAGGCATTGGTCTCCTTCGTGAGATCCGTTTGCAATCGGGCAGTTTCTTCTGCCAGAAATGGTGTTGATTCGAGATTCAAAAGCACGCGGCGTGCGGCCGCATAGTTGCCACCGCGTGCATATTCGTGGGCGCGTTCCAGCAGGCTCAAGGGCCCGGAGAATCGGCCCGAAACAGGAGCCGGCGTCATGCTTTCGAGAATGCTGGTCCACTCGAGAGCAATGGAACTCCACTCATAACGCCGGTAGGCTCGGCCGTGTGCGGCGGCCGACATTCTTCGGAACAAGTCATCGTTCCGCATCAGGCCGCATGCCGCTTCAATGAACAGGCGTTGATAACCCTCGGACCGCGGATCGCCTTCAATGCAAAAGCCGGTCTCGCCATGGGCAATGGTTTCCCGCAATCCGGCCCTGGCGCTGGTGACAACCACACAGCCTGCCGCCTGCGCTTCAATGGCAGCGATACACGAGGTTTCTTCAAAAGTGTTCGGATAAAGCAGCAATCCGGTTTGTGCAAGAGCCTGAAGCAACACCGGCTGTCGAACACTGCCGCGCCACTGAACTCCCCGCTGTTCGGCCGCGCCGTAAACGTCGCCGAATGCCTTGCGGTCGTCTTCGCTGTTCCAGCCATAAACCTGCATGCTGCTGAAGACATCGAGCGTTGCAGTCTCGACGCGCCTCCGGATTTCCGGAAATAATTGCAGCAGGATATCGAGGCCGCGAAATGGAGTGCTCGTATACGCGGTGCGGGACGCGGCCCGGTCCGAGTAGGGAGCGACGAGCTCGGGCGCAAAGCCGTTGCGTGTCGCAACGACCTTCTCTGCAGGCAGGCGAAATTGCTGGATGAAGCTCTGGCGATGCCATTCGCTGACGCAAAAGACGAGATCGATATTCTGTTGCAGCGCTGCGTGTTCGAAGTGCGTCAGGCTCGGCTGATTGCTGGCGTCGCCGCACCAGAAGATCATCCGGGGCGAGATTCGGCCCAGCAGCATGGGATCAAAGGATCGAAAGGCGATGACGGCATCCCATGGATTCGAACGGTATTCGGAAAAAAACTGATGGTAGTGGACATACGAAACGCCGTCGTAATCCCCGGGATTGGGACAGTTCGCATAGACGCGAACATCGTGGCCGCAGCGGGCCAGCTCGCGCGCCATATAGATGATGCCGCTCTCGCTTCCCCCAAGAGGCTGCCGTTCTGTGGTCCTTCCGTCAAAAGGGATGCCGTGATTGTAGATGGCGAGTTTCATCGCACGAGCCTCTCCGCTGCGGCATTGGCGGATAGACGGAATCGTTCGGCTTTGCCGAATTCTCCCTTTTTCGAATAGATGTGCGCCAGGTTCATTCGGGCATCGATGAGCGACCGGTCGTGACGGATGGCCCACTCGAGGTGGCTCTGTGCTTCATCGATGCTGCCCTGTTGTAAGAGGGCAGCGCCAATCAAGGAACGCGCCACCGCGTCTTCCGTGGATGTCGGTTCCAGGGCCGCCAATGCTTCCGAGGCCTGATTGGACTGAATGTAGGTTTTGGCCAGCGTCAACCGGGCTTCGCGGTAGTCCGGGTTCTTATCGATGATGGAGCACAGCAGATGGGCTGCTTCGCTGATTTTTCCTGTCGTCGCATGAAGTATGGCAAGTTCGAGCGCGGCAGTCTGGAACGTGGGATCCAGTTCCAGTGCCCTGCAGTAATTCCGCTTCGCCTCGGCCAGATTCCCTTGTTTTCGAAAGGCAAGCCCGTAATTGAAGACGGCAATCGGGTTTTCCGGCCGCATTTCCATGCACTTTTTGTATTCGTTCAAGGCCTCATCCGAGTGACCCAACGCGAGGCGGACATTGCCGAGTTCCAGATGGACTTCAAAAGTGTTGAATCCCAGACGTCTTGCGCGCTGCAGGAAATCGAGGGCGCGTTCATGATGGCCCTGCAGTTTCTCCGAAATTGCGGCATACAGCAGCGCGGCGGGCAATCGCGACATCGCGAATGTCTTTTCAAAGCACTCGACGGCTTCGGCGTGACTGTGGAGTTCCTGATACTGAATTCCGAGGTCAAAGTGCGCCTTGGGGTTGGAGGCTTCCTCGCGAACCTTCTTGATGCCCAGTTCCAGGTAGAGACGCTGCTTGGAGGCGACCCGCTCAGCGTCTCTCACCTTGCCGTAATGATGGAGCACGACCGGCAGGGAATCGAACCGCAGGCGAGTATGCATCCTTGTGGGATCGACAATTTCGTGAACGGCGCCTCGAAACCGGATATCGGAACGGTTGCGAAAGAGTCGAATCAGCGGGTTGTCCAGATAGCCCGGATAGGATTTTCCTTCCGCGTACTTGCCCGAGTTGGGCGTCCATCCAACGACTTGGTTGCCAAAGACGTAGTTTCGTTGGTTCAGATGGTAACCATCCGCCGCTCCATTTACCGCCTCCCGGATCAGAGGGAGATCCCGGGCGGCAATACACTCATCGGCGTCAAGAACAAGGATCCAGGGATGTCGGGCTTCCGCCAGGGTGAAATTCCGGGCTTCGGCAAAGTTGTTTGTCCATTTGAAATGAAGAACTTTCGGTGAGAATCTCGCGGCTCGCTCCAGCGTGCGATCGGTGCTTCCGGTGTCGGCGACAATGATTTCATCCACCACGGATCTGACACTATCGAGAGCGTTCTCGATCCAATCCTCCTCATTCTTAACGATCATGCACAGCGAGATTCCCATGACGTAATGGACCAAAGCACTTGCTCTGCCATCGTCCTAACTGTTTTTTGACATAGGCAATTTTTACCTAATGCTGGGAACATCCTGCCCGATAAGGTACCTGTAGGTTCGATGTGAACCTTCTCCCGATGCCGGGAATATGGATCAAGCCGACAGGATGTCGGCGCCAAACGAAATCACGGAGGATAGCTAGAATGAGTTTTTCAGTAGTTACAAACCTTGCGAGTTTAAGCGCGCAGGCGTCCCTCAACATAACCAGCAATAATCTTCAGAAGACTCTGGGCAGGTTGAGTTCTGGACTTCGCATCAACAGTTCGGCGGATGATGCTGCCGGCCTGGCGATTGCAAACCGGAACATGTTGGACCGGTCGGGCCTGGCCTCTGGTATTCAGAGCGCCAACGACGGTATCAGCACCCTGCAGATTGAAGACGGCGCCATGAACAGTATCGCGTCGTTACTTGACCGTGCTCTGACTCTGGCCTCGCAATCGGCTTCCGATACTTTTACGGGATCGCGTTCCACTCTGGACAACGAATTCCAGTCGGTATTGGCGGAAATCACGAGAACGGCAACGGCAGCCGGCGTCGAGACGGGTAACGCCAATCTGAATGCGCGTTCGGTGTTTGTCGGCAACACGCAGACCAACGTCTCGGCCGCAGTCAGCTACGTTTCATTTGCACTGACAACAGCAGTCGATTCCACCGGATTGGGAATCAGCTCACAGAACCTCACCAGCCAGTCGAACGCAGGCACAGCGCTTGCTGCGATTCAGACCGCGGTTGGAACTCTGGGCACGGCTCAGGGCAAGGTCGGAGCGGCAATGAACCGGTTGCAGTTTGCAATCTCACAGGCACAGACCATGTCGGTCAGCGTGTCGGCATCGGAGTCTCGAATCCGCGACGCGGATATCGCACAGGAAGCGGCGAACCTGACGAAGTACAACGTGCTTCAACAGGCGGGTCTCGCGGCTTTGGCTCAAGCGAATAATTCGTCCACTGCAGTTCTGTCTCTTCTCCGTTAACAGGCTGGCAAGTCTGTAACGCACCCGGTCCCTTCCTTCCGAGAAGCGGGAGGGGACCGGGCTTTTTTTCTAGGAGACTGAAGCTGCGTGCCGGCTGGCGGGCCGGCGCAGGGTCGGGATCAACCGCTGAGTCACGGAGTATCTTGCAGTACTCAGGATCAGCTGCTTGCCAAGCATCCGTTGATGATTGATGAGGAGCGGGGCCTGAAGGTTTGCAGTACTCTCCTGGGGATCCTTTCCAATGATGGATATCACCAGGGATAGCCGGTCGGACTTGTCTGTGACGGACAGAGAAGTCCACGCTTCGGCGGGTATCGATCGTTCGTAAGTTCTGACGACGGTCCGGGGATCGAGCACCAGAAAGCCGACCCGAAGATCGTCGACACACTTGAGGATACGAAACGGGGACAACGTTTCGCTCTCGATTAGAACGAAACGCCTGGTATTCGGGAATCCGATGAGACCTTCTTCAAAAAGGATAACGTCCTCATCGCGATAGGCCGGCATCGGCGGTTCGAGCTCTTCGACGGTGGATAAACCATGGATCTGCAGCATTACAAGCCTCCGCGCACGCTAATGCACGCGGGTTGCCACCCCTAGAATATGTTAAAGGACTGATTACACAAGACCGGGCTCGAACAACTTATCCAAAACACTGACGTGGCCTGCCAGTTTTCCGTCAACTGGGTCCTCGCCGGGGTCCGTATTTCTGCGCTAAAGGTTCGCAGATCGGATTCCGATGAAGGGGTGTGTACGCGGCAAACCGCGAAACGCCGGTGGAAATCACGGCATAAAAAACTTCTGTAACGAGACGACTGGATGTCGGCTCCCAGAATCACGGAGGATAAGTTTCATGAGCTTCTCAGTAGTTACCAACCTTCCCAGCTTGAATGCACAGGCTGTGTTGACTTCGACAGCCTTCAATCTTCAACAGACACTCGGACGACTATCGTCAGGACTGCGCATCAACAGTGCTGCAGATGATGCGGCGGGCCTTGCCATCGCAAATCGCGATCGTATGGACAATGCAGGCCTCCAGGTCGGCATGCGCAATTCCAATGACGCCGTCAGCCGGCTTCAAATTGAGGATGGCGCTCTCAATAATATTTCTCTGCTGCTCGATCGGGCGCTAACCCTGGCTGCGCAGTCGGCGTCGGGCACGTTTTCCGGATCGCGTGCAACGCTGGACAATGAATTCCAGTCGGTCTTGAGTGAAATCACGCGAACCGCCACAGCTGCCGGCCTGGAGACGGGCAGCGTCAACCTGAACGCCCGTTCCGTTTTTGTCGGCAACACACAAACCTCTACATCGGTGAGTTCGAGCTTTGTTTGTTTCGCATTGACCACTGCGGCGGACGCCACTGGTTTGGGTATCAGTACGCAAAATCTGACGACTTCGGCAAACGCCAACCTGGCGCTCACGGGCATTCAATCCGCAGTAAACAAGCTGGGTACTGTCCAGGGGCGCGTCGGCGCTGCGATGAATCGCCTGCAGTATGCATCGGCACAGGCTCAAACCATGTCGGTGAGCGTTGCTGCATCGGAATCGCGCATTCGCGACGCGGATATCGCCCAGGAAGCGGCTAACTTGACGAAATACAACATCTTGACGCAGAGCGGGCTTGCCGCCCTGGGTCAGGCAAATCAATCGGCGCAGGCCGTATTGTCCCTTCTCAGGTAGTCCGGCGGGAAAATGGTACGAATAAGTTAACGAAAAGTCGTTAATTTCCGATACGTGACTAGAGGCAAACAATGGCAGCTATTAGTTTTTCAGGGTTCAATGGAATCGATTTCGGTGCGATAGTCGACGCGATTATCACCGCTGAGAGTGTGCCCATGAATATCCTGAAGCAACAGCAGGACGACATCAAAAGCAGGGATTCGGCGTTGTTGTCTCTTTCCGGTGGCATATCCACGATGGAAGCTCAAGCCACTGCCCTGAGCGCCGGCGCGTTGTTCACGAATGCCACTGCCAGCTCCAGCGACAGCGGAGTTGGCAGTGCCACTGCCGGCAGTGATGCCGTCAGTGGCGAATACTCTCTTCACGTCGAGAAGCTGGCAAAATCTCAGGTGACCGCATCCACAACCGGCTACTCGACGACGGATGCGGTCGTCGCCGACGGTGGTTCAATCTCATTCACGATCGGCGGCGTACCGACAACGCCGATTGATATCACGGCGGGAACATCGTTGCTGAACCTTCGGAATGCCATCAACGCCCAGAATTCCGGAGTTGTAGCGTCCATCGTCAATACGGGTCTCACCAGGAAACTGGTGGTCTCAAGCCGGACGACAGGTGCGGCAGACGGTTTCACGGTCAACGACACTCTGACCAACAGCGCGGGACCGGCGCTTGCCTTCGCGGTTGGGCAATCTCCAATATCAGGGAACAGCCAGGACGCTCAGGACGCGATATTCACGGTGAATGGGCTGGCTTTCACGAGCACTACCAACACCACGACAGACGCCATTCCGGGCCTCGCAATAAAGTTGTCCGGAGAAGGCGACGCAGAAATTTCGGTTGCTCCGGACACCAGCTCGATTGAAACGTCGCTCAAATCCTTCATCACGACGTATAACCAGCTCAAACAGTTTGCCAGCATTCAAAACACTGTTAGTGGCACCACCGGTCAGCGGGGACCGCTCTCCAATGATTCCGTGCTGCGGCAGACGCTGGGCGACCTTCGGGACACTCTTTTGTCTGCCAACAACAACGGCGGCAAATACAAATATCTTTCGGAAATCGGGATCGCCGTCGATCAATCCGGCAATTTGCAGTTCGACGAAAAGGCATACACCGACGCGATTACCGACAGCCCGGAAGACGTTCAGAAGCTTTTGCAGGGTACCGACAGTATCAAGGGCGTCTTCGGCGTCATGAAGGACAAACTGCAAGGCCTCGATGGCACGGCCGGCTTGATTAAGACGACTCGAGATTCCATCACGACAACCTTAAAGGGAGTCGCAGGCAGGATCTCCGCGGCACAGCTTCGTCTCGACATGCGCAAGAAGGAGCTTCAGAAGCAATACGCCGCGGCGGATAAGGCTATTTCAAAGTTAAATGCGATGACGGGCCAGCTCTCACAGCTAGCCTCGTCGAGACTCTTCTAAGGAACGCAGCAACATGAACAGGTCTTCGATCTACAAAGAGACAGCCATCAACACATCCAGCCCGACGAAGCTGATCGTCTTGCTGTATCAGGGAGCCGTTCGATTTCTCCGGGAAGCTGTCGATGACATTAAACGACGGGACTATGTCCACAAACGCCAATCCATTGACCGGGCCGCAGCGATAATCCATTACCTTCAGGTCACTCTCGACACGGAAAAGGGGCAGGAGATAGCTCGCGAGCTGAATAGGTTGTACGCCTATATGACGATGCGCATCTATGAAGGCTCCACCCAGCTTCAATGTGCCCCGATTGAAGAGGTAATCAAACTGCTAGAGACTCTGCTGTCGGGATGGGAACAAATTGCCCTCAAAGATCAGAAAAACGCCGTCCCGATGGATTTAATGACGCAGAAGGCGTCCGGCGAGCGTTTCGAAATTCAAGCGTAATTCGATTAATTAAGGAGATATTGTGAACGCAAATCAGATTTTGAACGCGCTGGAACGTGAAAGAACACTGCTTCGGGAATTCCGGAGTCTTTCCGAACAACAATTGGTGCTGCTGGAAAGCGAAAACATGGAAGCGGTGAATCGGCTGCTGGATGAGCGTGGCGATCTCATGCTGGAACTGTCGGCTGTCGAGGCCACGCTGGGTACATGGATCGACCAGATCCGCACGGACCCCACGGTCTCGAATGCCGTACTCGGAGAGCTCCGCTCGATCAATGACGATATCGTTCAACTCGCCAACCAGGTTGTCGACATCGATGAACAAAGCCACTGGCGTCTGGATCTGATCAAGACTCGAAGCAACGGGGAATTGCAAACCCTGAATAAGGGGACGCGCGCGCTCAAAGGTTACGAGCGGGGATATGGCATCGGACCTGGCATGCAGTGCCTGAGCTAATCGGGCTCTTTGCTGGTTTTCGCGGTTTCAGGGTTTAAAGCGCGGGAGAGAGCGTCAATGGTGTCCTTATCTGGAATCTGTGACTGCGTTGCGGTCACATTTTCCTTCTTGATCGCTTCATAGATCTCGTAGCGGTAGATCGAAATATGAGACGGGGCTTTGATTCCCAACCGCACATTGTCGCGGCCGATTCGGAGAACCTGAATCTCGATCTCATTCCCGATGATCAGCTTTTCGTCTTTTTTGCGGGTTACTACGAGCATACCAACGCCTCCGCGTTCCCTGCTGGCCTACTAAAGTCTTGAGATCATAGTCGATACTCTTCAAATCGCACAAGCGTTCTTACGAAAACGTGTCCCTTGAGGTTCCGGACCGGGCCGATTACCCTCTAAAGCCTTGAGGGAAAAGAAACACAGCCAGTCCGCGCGTTCCGATCGAGATTTCTGGCGTAACGCTTTCATCATATTTACCGTGATAGCTGCGCTGAACTACCTCCCAATTCTCACGGGAAAAATTCCCTTTCCCGAAAACCTGGTTCTCCGCCACGCGGCCTGGGATCAACGAACCGGCGCGGCTGCCCCAGAGCCGATGCCGGAAATCGGCGACCTCATGACCTCCTTTTACCCCTATCATTCGCTGGCCGCAAGGGCTTCCCGCCTAGGCTCACTTCCTTTGTGGAATCCCTACATTCTCGGCGGCACACCGCTTGAGGCGAATGCCCAGTCCGCGCCGTTCTACCCTTTCAACATTCCGTATTACATTTTTCCACTCCAATGGGCATGGACCATCTGCATGATCGTGCGGTTGTTCCTGGCGGCACTGTTCATGACACTGCTGGTCCGTTCCATTGGCGGATCGCAATCCGGATCGATACTTTCTGGAATCGTGTTTTCGCTTTGCGGATTCATGACGGCATGGCAGGGCCAGAGCATGGGCGATGCCGCGATCTGGCTGCCCATGATTTGTTACGCCGTTCTCCGCTTGCATCGCAGTCCGACGACCGTGTCGATCGCACTTGCGGCGCTTTCATTTGCCATGCCTGTTCTGGCAGGCCATCCCGAAACCGCCGCGCATCTGACGCTGACCGGATGCGCGCTTGCGCTGCTGCTGGCCTGCAATCGATTCGATATTCGTTTTGTTGCATGCTTTGCTCTCGCAGGAATCCTTGCGCTCGGACTGGCATCGGTGCAGATTGTTCCTTCCATGGAATGGTTCCGCCAGCTTGGAACATTCGTGAATCGTATTCCGCCAGTGCTGTCCCGTCACGACGGCCAGGGATTTTTCTCACGCGATCTGCAAGCCAGTCCGAGTTCTGCTCTACTGCGAATTCCGGAAGCCGCCTCGTATCTGGGAATGCTCGGGTTGATGTCCTGTCCGTTGGCGCTGTTTCACCGCTCCCGGCGCCACGCCCTGTTTTTCGCCGCGATTGCAGTTACTGCTGCTGCCGTTGCATTCGGTGTCGAGCCGGCGCACTCGATCGTGGCTCAGCTTCCGATACTCCGATCGTTGAAGAACGGCCGCCTGATTCTTCTGGCCAGCTTTGGAGTCGCTGCGCTTGCAGGATTAGGCATCTCGGTTCTCGAACAAAGCAAGGAGTTCCTGCCGCCGAAGAACAGGAGGCTCGCCCTATGCGTTATTGGAATCACGTTTCTCGGCGCCCTTGGCGGCATTTACGAAGTTCATCGCGCAACTTTGGTGCCTGTGAACTTCATGCGCGGACCATGGGGGGCTTTGCTATTCCTTCTGGCGGGCGCCGGCCTTTTTGCCTGGCGAGTGCTGGGAGGGATGCAGCGCCGTCTGTTTTCAATTCTGGTTTGCATGCTCGCGGCGCTGGAGTTGTTGAGTTTCAGTTATGGCTATACCGGCTTCACCAAGGCTGCGGATGTCTTTCCCACGGCGCCACTCTTTGAATTTCTTCAGAGCCTTGGGAATCCGTCAACCTTTCGTATCGCAAAATCGGGGTACCCAATTCCGGCGAACTCCGGAATCATTTACGGTCTCGAAAGCGCCGATGGATATGAAATCCCCAGCGAACGCGCAAAAATATTCAGTTCGGGCCTGACTGAAGAACGCGACGACGCGGTGTTTTACGTTGCAGACAGAATTTCACAATCGCACGATCGCCGCCTGGATATGTTGAATGTGAAGTACTGGATTGTTATTGCCGGAAGCCCGGAATTCAAGGCCTTCGCGAAACGGCCGGAGAAGTTCGCACCTATTTACGGAGAAGGATCCATTGCCGTATTCGAAAACAAGTCGGCATTGCCGCGATTGTTTGCAGCGCCTCAAGCGGGCATTCAGGTGATTCCGGACGCGGCCACGCAGATGGCTCGAATTCAGGATCCGTTGTTCATGCCGGAACGGACGGTGTACTTTTCGGAGAAACCTGCGGCAATCGGGGCTGAAGAAGTGGACGTTTCCGCCTTCAGCAGCGCCATGGAATGGATCCGCGGCGATATGAATTCCTATGAGTTTCGGACACGAACCTCAAGCCGTTCGGTGCTGGTCTTGAGCCAGATTTTCTATCCGGGTTGGAAGGCCACCATCGATGGAACGGAAGTTCCTGTCTATCCGGTGGACTACGCGTTGACGGGAATCCTGGCGCCGGAAGGAGATCACACGGTCACGTTCTTTTTCCAGCCACACAGCTTCACTGCTGGAGCTGTTCTATCGGTGATCTCGCTAATCATCACCGTTGGGCTCGTCAGACCTGCAACGATATGGCGTTCCCGAAATGTCGACTTGCAAAGCACTTGATTTCGGAACTCGAGCCTGTGTAAATTCTCGCCCGGCGGGAAAATCAAAGCATCAGGAAGGATTCGCTATGATGAAAATGCTTTTGCTGTCGTTGGGGATTATCGCTCTTGCCATGTTTGTTCTGCCTGAAAACTCCGATTTCATCCTTCTGGCAGCGCCCATGCCGCCCCTCCTGCAAGCGCCTTTGACCGTATGCTCCGGTCAAGCCATACCGGCGGGTTATGTGATCACCGCCGAATCAACGACGACGAAATGCGCTGCAACAACAGCGAGCTTCAATACGCTGACGCTAACTCCGTATACAGGCCTGAAGTCCATTAACGCGTGTACGCCCCTGACAGCCCCTGCCGGCTATCTGGTGACGGCGCAGAGTACAACCGCGCAGTGTAAGGGAGGGCAGACTGGCGCCGCCTTCAATACCGTGACGTTGACGGCGTATAACGGCATGCCCAAGATCGATGTCTGTACGCCGGTTACCGCACCGGCAGGATTCATTGTCACCGCTCAAACGCTGACCGCCCAGTGCAAGAGCGCACAGACCATTGCCACCTTCAATACCGTGACCTTGACGGCGTATAACGGCATGGCGAAAATCGATGTCTGCGCGCCGGTTGTCCCGCCGGCTGGCTACCTTGTTACTGCACAAACGTTGACCGCACAATGCAAGAGTGCTCAAACGACCGCCACCTTCAACACCGTGACTTTGACGGCGTATAACGGCTTGGCCAAAATTGATGTCTGTACACCGGTTACGCCTCCGGCAGGATACCTTGTTACCGCTCAAACGCTGACCGGCCAGTGCAAGAGCGCGCAAACGACAGCAAGCTTCGATACCGTGACGTTGACGGCAATTAACGGCTTGCCCAAGATCAATGCGTGTACACCGGTCGTGGCACCAGCCGGATACCTGGTCACGGCCCAGATTTTAACCACCCAGTGCAAGAGCGCGCAAACGACAGCAACCTTCAATACCGTAACGTTTACGGCAATTAACGGGGTGCCCAAAATCAATGCGTGTACGCCAGTCGTGGCGCCGGCCGGATACCTGGTCACGGCCCAGATTTTAACCAACGAATGCAAGAGCGCGCAAACGACAGCAACCTTCAATACCGTGACATTGACGGCAATCA